>Ga0207711_10000462_pt1 | contig 42263 bp, 51 predicted proteins | sample KBSS34metaG_FD_184401 | JGI IMG/M metagenome (GOLD analysis project Ga0207711, IMG submission 184401) | Switchgrass rhizosphere microbial communities from Kellogg Biological Station, Michigan, USA - KBS S3-4 metaG (SPAdes) (version 2) | ecosystem: Host-associated > Plants > Roots > Rhizosphere... | reverse complement strand
CCTCCCCTGGGCCTGCGACGTCGAGCCCGGCCACGACGGGGCCTCCGTCAGGTCGGTAGGCCGCGGTGCGGGTCCCTGCCTCGAGCAGCCAACGCCGCTCGAGCAGCTGGTACGGGTCGGCAGACAACCCGATGGTGAAGTCGCCGTAGAGCATCTGCGACCGCAGCGGCTCGGGCATGCCCTGGAGGGTGGCGGCATACCCCGTCGCCTCGAGATACGGATTGTCGGCGAGTCGAGCGGGCAGGAAGGTCCGCGATTTCGGATAGATCGTCTCGCCGTTGTGGCGGAAGGGCTCGCCAGACTCGACCTCCACGTCCTGGCCGTCGACGACGCCGTACCAGCGCAGCTCGCCTGGTTCCGCGGGGTGGGCGTGCGTCTCGTCAAGCCACGGTCCCCAGTAGCGAATCACCCACTCGCCCTCGGCGGAGGTCGGCGGGTTGCCCGCCGCGACGACGCGGACTCGTTCGCCTGGCACGGTAGACCTGGCCCAGCCGATCAGGAAGCGGTACTGCGACTCGGTGAACTGCGGAAGCTCATCGAACAGTTTCGCCGCGTGCGGCCGGCCCTGGTACTTCGACTTGTCCCACTCGTGCTCGACGGCCCCGAACTCAATGAACCGATCGTCGTCGAACCGCCAGACGGCCTCCTGGCCGTTGAACCGCCCGAGTCTGCCGATGACGTGGCGCGACCGCTCGATGATGCCGCGGAGCTGACGGAACTCCCGGCGGAAGATGATCGCCGAGCGGTGCTGGGTCAGCGCCAACCCGAGCAGCAGGTCGGTCTTCCCGCCACCAGCAGCTCCCCCGTAGAACAGCTCGTCAGCCTGGCTCTCAAGCGCGCGACTCTGGGGGCCTGGCAGCGGCGTCCAGGCGGGGGCGGTCGGGGGTGCCACGGGGACGCACGACTCGACGAAGCGGCGGGTCCGCGCTAAGACGATCGCGGCCTCAGCCGCGCTAACGGCCGCGGCCACCGCGCAGCTCCGCCAGCACCTGCTCCGCCTCCTGGACCGCGAGGGCCTCGTCCTCGGCGGAGAGGCCAGCGCGGCGCGCCAGGTCGCGGACCGAACTGATGATCTCGACGCGGTCCCGCTTGCCCCAGTCATCCGAGCGTCGGCGCTCGAGCCACCAGGCTGAGGCTTGCCAGGTGCCACCCTCCGAGGCGGCTTTGATGGTGGCGACGTGGGCCAGCTCGGCCTCGGCCTCGGCCTTTTCTACGGCCTCGACAAAACCGTCAAAACGTGCCATCCAGCGCTCGAAGGTGCGCTGGGTAATACCTGCCGAGGCCGCCGACGCGAGGCGGGTGTTCCCCGCGGCCAGGGCCGCGGCGATCTGCTGCGCCCGCTCGGGCGTGTACTTCGTCGGCCTCGCCACATGACCTCCTACGGCGGCGACGGGATCACCGATCCCAGCAGTCGGACGACAAGAATCAGGAGCAACAGGCCGCCAATGGCCCAGATGATCCAGGAGTAGGCGGCAGCCGGCGGCGCGAACGTCGCCAGGATCCGCACCACAATCCAGCAGACAACGGCAATGATGAGGGCGTAGACCAGGAGCCACATGAGATGGATCAGGATAGACTCCAAGTCACCTCCCAGCGCTACGCTGCTCGCGATGGTACCACTTCAGCCCATTTCGTGCGCATCAGGTGGGACCACCTGGCGTGCCTGGAGCGCCGCTCTCGCCTCGTCGCGCTCACGGCGGGCCTGGTCGCGCTGGTGGCGGAAGGCGGCCATCTCGCCGTTCGACGTTGCCAGCCGTCCGAGCACGGCGTCACGCTGCTGCTCGGCATCGACGGCTCGAGCATCGGCGGCACGCCAGCGTGCGTGCTCTCGAGCCAGATCCTCGGTCCCGCGCTCCTGAGCTGCCGCCAGCTCGCCCTCGAGCCGGACGGCCCAGCGCCGGGCATCGTCGCGCTCGGCCTCCAGAAGCTGCAGGATATTCACCCGCTCAATGTCGGCCATGTCTCTCCCTCGCCAGGTCGTCCAGGTACCAGCGGAGTACGGCGTCGGCGATGCGCCGCTGACGCCGGGCGCGGGCGACAGCGATCCACTCGGCGAGCCCGAGCGCCGCCGCCGACGCCGCCAGGCCGAGCGCAATGGTCAGCACCACTGAGTCCGTCATAGATCCACTCCGCTCAGCCTGAGCGCCAGCCGTGCCAGCCGGGGCTCGAGCTCGGAGCAGGCGTCGGCCAGCGCTTCGGAGCAGCGTACGCGCTGCTGCCAGCCGTTGCGCTCGGCCGGCCAGCGCCACCACTGCTCGCCGAGAAGCGCGACGTAGTGATGGCCGTCCGGATCGAGATAGACCAGCGTGTCGCCCGTGATCATCGTGCAATGCCCGCGGAGCTGAGCCCATCGGCCAGGAAGATCGGCGCTGCTCCCGACACCCGATCGCGCTCGTCTCGCAACGCGCTGCGAGCCTGGCACGGCGGACAGTCACCGCAGTCGACCGGAATCCAGAGCAGCGGATCACGTGGATCGAGCGCCTGGCGGATCGGGCTGTGGCACGGCTTCGTCGTCTCCCAGCCTTCCTCGGTCTCCCGCAGGACTTCGATCGGGCCGCCAGCCAGGTCGACGGGCTCGCCGACATGGAAGTACGCGGGCAGCGCCTGAACCTCGGCAACCGTCAGCGCGCGGTGCAAGCACATGGTCACGTTCATCCGGAACAGGCGCTCTCGCGCCGGATTCCCGGCCGGACCCAGGAGCCGTAGGAGGTTCGCTTCCATATCGTCACGGGTCTTTCGTTCCCAGAGCTGCGTCGAGATCGACTTGTTTCTCACGATCAACGATCGGCGAGACACGCTCGCCAGCCATACGGGGGAGCCCCGCATGGCGTCGCTTCAACGGTTGACCGAGAGCGCCAGCGCGACGCCACCAGGGAGCTCGATCTTCGGGAGGCTCTCCTGGTTCGCCCTGACTACGGGCTTGCGCAGCGCTGCAGCCCTGGCGTCCGCGAACATGCGGTCCAGTCGGCTCACGATCGGTCCTCCAGGCGTCGGTAGTCGCCAGCGATGACGGCGACTGCTGTCTGCGCCACCAGCATAGCTGTGTCCTCGTCGAGCGCGTGCCACGGCCAGTAGCCGGCCGCGATCAGGAGCAGCGTTGCGTCGTCGGCGTCGAGCTCGAGCGCGTCGGCGAGCTTCTCGACCGTCGCTCTGCCTGGCAGACGTGTGCCCGCCTCCAGGCGGTTGATGAGCGCAGGGTCGAGCCCAGCCCTGCGCGCCAGCTCGTTCTGGGACATCGTCGTCTGCGTCGTCCAGCGAGCGATGCCGCCCTGCCTCCGCTCCCGCTCCCGCGCGACCGTGACCAGCGTCGCCGTCCGCAGCCGGCAGAGCAACGCGCCGAACGCCGCAGCCTCGGGGTCAGGGACGGCTCGGAGTCGCCGGCTCTGCATCGCGGTCACCTCAGCAGCTTCACGAGGGATTCCCACTGCCGCGGACGGATCACGTACGCCTCCTGGCCGCAGGCGCGGAGGTCCTCGAGCATGGCGCGCTGCGCCTGGGTCACGGTCCCGCGATCCGACTTCAGCTCGAGCCACAGGATTCTGGGCCGGCGTATGAGCAAGAGATCCGGGTAGCCCGCATCGTTGCGTGGCAGTCGCCGCTCGGCCCCGCAGGTGGCGCAGCGCCGCGGAGCGTTCGTCGCTCGGTCGTGGCGCACCCGCCACCCGAGCATCTCGGCCACCTCGACGACCTGCTTCTGGAAGGACGCCTCGGTCTGGCGTAGCGGCGTGTCGAGGAAGGTCACGGCTACTGCCCGACCGCCTTCGGCGGTGATGCCAGGAACTCCTCGACCGACAGGCCGAGCACTGCGCACGCCTCGGCCACGTTCTTGGCGTGCTTCACCCGATCCTTGAGCGCCAGTCCGCGCCGCATGCCGGCGATCTTCTCGTCCGCGACGTTGCGCTGAGCGACCGCTGCCTGAATGATCGTCGCCAGCACATCCCAATCCACGGCCCACCAGATCTCAGGCTGCCAAGCGAAGACGACGCCATCCCGCTCGTAGACGCGCACGCGATGCGACCGTACGTCGGAGATGAAGGCGCTACGGCCCCCAAGGTTCACGAGCGAGCCCTGTTCACGGGCCCGCTCCTTGCCCCAGATGTCAAGGCGCTCGATGAGGAGCGTCTTCATGGTGCGCTCGGCCCACTCCCCACCCGCCGCGAGCGCGGCCGTCTTCTCCAGGTCGGGATAGACGGTGGCCCCAACCCTGCCGTGACCGGCCTTCAGCGCGTTGTCCACCAGGACATTGAGCTCAGACTGGTCCTCCACGCTCAGCTGGGTAATCGTCTTTCGCGGCCGCTGCGCACCTGGCATGGATTCACCCTCCAACCACACGTAAGCCCTGCTGCATCGCGCCTTCCCAGGCATCGATCCGCGCCCGTAACGCCGCTGCAAAGTGCTGAAAGTCGCTCCAGTCGTTCCGATCGAGCACCTCGACGGTGAGCGCGATGTCCAGCGTCATGAAGCCCTGCATCACCTGGAGCACGGCCGACGAGTAGGCGCGGCGAATACTTGCCCGACGGTGTGCGTCCCCAGGATCGGGCAGCCCCTCCAGCATCGCCGCGGTTTCGGCCTGCTCCAGCTTCCTGGCCTCTTTCACGATCCCCTCGGTCGTAATCGGTTTGTCCGCCTCGAGTTTCGCCTTGATGTGCCGCTGATACGCCGTGTCAGGCATCCGTGCCATCGCTTGCCAGTTGGACGCCTTCTGCTTGCTGATGCCCAGGTCGGAGATCTTCGGCGGGAGATAGGTCGCGCTATCCGACCTATCTCTCGGTGTTGGCCCTGGCGGGTGTTTCGGCCTCTCTAGCAGCACCTCGCCCGCCTTGCGCTCGGCATCGACGCGCAGGCGTGCAGCGTGGTTCACCGCCTCCTGGCCGAGCTTTGCAGCCGACGCATAGCGGCGCGCTCGCTCGGCAACTTCCATGACGGCGCCAATATCTGCCAGCGTCCGCGCCTGTTCCAGCGCGGCGCGAGCACTGTCGATGAGTGCCAGAGAGTCCACATGCCCGTTGCTGTCCACTCATCCCTCCACGATCGCGCTGTGCTTCGCCGCCGCATCGCCCGCGTCGAGCAACGCCTTCCGTACGTACTTCAGCGGTGCCTCGCGCGGGTGCCCTGGCGGCGCTCGCAGCCTGAGCCCGCCGTCGGGAGCACGGCCGAGCGGCTCGAGCGGCGCGATGAGCTGGTCCCAGTTCGCGGGGCTCATGGCGGATCTGAGCCGCTCTCGCGCCGCCGTCCAGAGCGTCACGTCCCCCTTCGTCGGCGCTGTCAGCTCCCCCTCCGCTGGCGGAGGGGGCTGGGGGAGGTCAGTCCGGTCCGGTCCGGTCCGGTTAAGGTCCGGTCCGGTTAGGTCCGGTACGCCGGATTCCGGTCGCCGTCCGGGTGGATGTCCACCGGACATCTGCGGATGGCTGCCATTCACCCTGCCGGCCGCGAGCTCACGGGCCTTCCGCTTGCGGTCGGCGTCGGCGTTCCTGCGATCGATCCAGCGGCCCGCGTAGGCCTGCCAGTCGTGCAACGTGCGCTGCGCGTCGAGGAAGCCCGCCGTCTTGAGCGCCGAGACCAGGTGCCCTGGATCGCCGTCCCAATCGGCCCAGCGCGCAATCTGACCGTCGGTGAAGTCCGAGAGATCGCCCGACGGCGCGTACAGCATGGCGCGCCCCCAGACGAAGCTGAGGAGTCCGACGGCGTCGCGCCGCGTGATCGCCAGCAGGTCCATGAGCAAGTCCGTCTTCGGGTGGTCTCGGAGGTCGACGTGAAACTCGAACCAGGGAGACTGCGACGACATCAGCGACCGATCCTCCGCCGCACCTCGGGGCTGACCTGCGCCCACCCGAGCTCGGTCAGCACGACGCGGCGCGCGATGATGCCACGCTTGCCCGTCCCGCGCGGGATGCGGTCCGCGCGGATCGTGAACCCGCGCGCCCATCGCGTGTCGGGCACCACGGCCGCCAGCGTCGTCCGCTCAGCGCTCGTACACTGCTGCCGGGCGAGATCCTCCGGCGCACAGCGATGGCGCCGGTCGGCGACCCGCACGACGCCGCACCAGGAGCAGACGCGGCCCATCAGAACGGCTCCTCATCCACGGTCTCATCTGCGACGGGAGAGACGGAACCGCGCGCTTCGGCGAGCGCTTCCTCGTTGGCGGCCTTCTCGTCGGCCACCAGCGCGCGCGTGTGCGCCAGGAAGTCCTCGGCCTCCCGCGGCGTGCAGCGCGCCAGGAACGTCGGCAGCGAGTCGGTCTGCTTCGCCACGGGCCACCCTGGCATGCTGCACGAGTACTGCTCGACGTAGCGGTGGCGAGCGTCGTCGCCGTCCAGTGAGCTGGACGTCACCGCTGCGAAAAACGCGCGCTGCCAGGCGTCGACCTGCTCCTTGGTCGGGCGGAACGTCGGCGGCGGGCCAGGGGGTCGCTTTGGGCGCTCGACCTCCTCGGGACGCACGGCCTGAGACGTCGTTGTTGCATCGTCTTCGGCGATTCCCGAATCCTCAAAGACGGGCTCACCGATCGCTCGCGCCGCCGTCGGCGTCGCCGCCAGATACTGCTGCTCTGGCGTCGGGTGCCGCACGATCATGCCGGTGCCGTCGACAACGACGGGCCGCCAGGCCCCGCCGTCGTCCGTGTCTGGCGGCAGCGCCAGTCCGACCATCGAGAACGTCGCTCTCCGCTTCGCGCCCGTCTCAGCCTTCATCAGCGCGTTCGCGTACTGCTGGCCGTTCAGACGGCCGTACTTGTTCGTCAGTGGGACGTACTTCGACGCGAAGTCTTCGCGGCCGTCCGGCGTCGTCGCCTTGACTTCGACAACGAACATCTCACCGATCGTCTCGCGGCGCGTGACTTCGAGCCGCATCTGGTGCTGCCGTCGGAGCTGCGCCGCGCAGGACTGGTTAGGGTAGAGCTGGAGTTTCTCGGTGCCGTCCGGGTCACGAAAGAAGATCCAGTCGAACGGGCGTGAAAGTGGGTTCAGCGAAAGACTCCGGCACACACGTAGGTAGTGGCCGACCCGTTCCTCATTGGAGAGTTGCGCGAGATCCCCCGTGCCAAGGACATGAACGAGCGCGTCGATACCTGCCTGCTCACGAACGGCGATGGCAGCGTCCTCGGTACTCATACGATCCTCCAGCCGCTCAACACGGCGGCGCGTCACACAAACGGTAGCCGCGGTCCCTGGCGGTCACGATCAGCGACCGAGCACGCCCGAGATGGGCGCGGATCCTCGCCATGTTCACGCGCAGCAGATGCGGGGCGTCGTCGACATAGCTCGCACCCCAGACGTCGCGCGTCACCTCCTCGACCGAGCAGAGGTCGCCGAGCCGCTCCGCCAGGTGCGCGAGGATGCGGTACTCCGTGGGCGAGAGCGCGACCTCGGCGTTGTCAACGTAGACGCAGCCTGGCCCGAGCTGTACCAGCAGCCGCCCCGTCGCGACGTCACCCGAGCGACGGTCGCGTAACGCGGCGTGGACGGCGTCGGCGCCGTACTGCTCATGGGTCACGGCGTCGTGGCCGTACGCCTGGGTGCAGGTGGCACCACAGCCCGACCGCCGCTCGAAGTCAGCCGCGATGATACGGCGCGAGACGACCACGGGCGACGGCGCCGCCACGAGGGGCCGGAGTGGGGCCGCCAGCACGCTACGGCCAGGCATCGCCGCGCCCCCCCCTGAGGGGACCGAAGGGAGCGGAGCCGCCAGCCAGCAGATCGAGCGCGAGCAGGTCTGGCACCAGACCATCCCGCGCTGATGCGGACCGAGTGGCGGCTCGCGACCGAGGAAGGCCGAGCCGCAGGTCGGGCGCGGGCAGCGCGTCGGCAGGCGATCGCGGCCCGTCACCAGCGTCGGCAGTCGATCGGTCGGCTCGGCGTCGGCTCTGGAACCGGGCATGCTCCGCTGGATATACGCCGTCATCAGGTGCGCTCCCACGGCTCGAGATAGCGGATGCCGAACAGCGCGAAGACGTCCCGCTCGTCTCTGGTCTCGATGCGCTCGCCCGAGACGCCCGACGTCAGCCAGCCGTCCACGGGGTAGATGTGGTCCGGCAGCAATCCTGGACGACCGTCCCTGGTCGTGCGACCGCGCGCGACGAGGAGCTGGCGCGAGAACGCGGCCGGCCCGGTACGCAGCAGGAGAATCCAGCCGAGCCGCTCCTTGCAGGGTGAGAACAGATCGATCCTGGCGCCGCGGTAGATGAGCCGTTTCGCCGTCGGTCCCCAGCTCGGCGACCCGTTCTTGTTCAGTGTCTTCTCGACGTCGCCGCGCTCAAGCAGGAGATCCAGCCGCTCAGCGAGGCGGTCGACATCGACGGCAACATCCGCAAACAGTCCATGCGGGACCGCCTCGACCTTCGGGACACACACGATCTCGATGTCCCCGATCATCGCCAGACGCCGCCGAAGCGAGCCCCCGACGATCAACTGGTCGCAGCAGTCTTCGATCTCAGCCACGAACGCCTTCGCAACCGCGATGGCTTCGGGGCGGGCCATGCGCTCGGCAACGTCGGCTGGCATCAGCAGTTCCCCGCCCCGCGACAGCTCAGCCACGACGCGATCAGCACAGAGGTCCAGAACAGCACGAATGACCAGCACATGGCCGAGAGGAAGACCGCGCCTTCTCTGGCGTCGCTCGGCAGCGTCTCGCGGATCGTCTCGTAGACGCCGCGCAGGATCTCAAGCAGGATCACGGCTCCGTCTCCCCGCGCGCGTCACGCCAGGCTTGCCAGCAGCTACGCTCGTCGTCGAACGCCGCGTCACCCTCAGCGCAGCGCGTCTGCTCCGCTGAGCAGGCGAACGGGCAGTGCTCGAGGTGGTCGACCAGGCCGTACACCGCGCGCACCCAGCGGCCGAACGCGCGACGCTGAGACGGCGGCAGGTCGGCGTGGATCAGTGGCACGCGCGTTGCTGTGCCCGACATCGGTCATCCTTTCAGGAGCGGCGATGTGGCCGCTCTGGACCAGCGCCGCTCGTTAGCCGCGGGCGGCGCGTTTCTTCGTCGGCGGCTTCTTCGACACCCCGCGGCGGGGCTTGAAGCCGTTCTTCGCCGCTGAGAGAAGCAACCGTGCGAGTGCCGCCGACAGGGCGTTGAGATCCGCGGGCGGAAGCGTCGCGACGATCGCGTCCGCCCTGGCTCCAGCTTCAGATGTGAAGCTCGCGGCGGCGTCGGAGCGGCAGGGTGTGCGTCTGGCTGGCGCCGTCATGGCGCTAGCCCACCACGACGCGGGCAAGCACCTCCGCGGTCTCGGGCCACAACTCGTTGGGCGGCACGTCGAGGGCCTCGGCGATCTTCAGCTTGGTCTCAAGCGAGACCGAGCGGCCGTGGAAGGCCTCGGTGATGGTCTGCCGCGCGAGTCCGGTCAGAACTCGGAGGCGGAGCTGCGAGAGGCCGCGCTCCTGCATGATGCGTGCGAGCCGCGTCGTCATGGTGCGTATGTCTCCTTGGCCGATGCACCCTACCCCTGACTCGTCCTCGGGCCACGCCAGCGACCCAGCACGATGAGCGTAGCAGCCTAGGTAGTAGTCGTCAACGCGACTTAATCCTACGTCCTAGGAGAATTTCGCAATCTGCTGGCTCCTGCGATGCGGGCCTTGGACTCCAAGAAGAAATACAACACCCGGTGGCATGACCACCGGGTGGACGTCTGTCTCGATAGCGATCCTAGGTGCTGGGCATGTCAGGACGTGGGGGGGCGCTCACGTGCCCGTTGGACATAACAAAGTGCTGAAGTTCTCAGATTGGGCACCCAACAGCGCCGACATGGTCAGGGTTGGGTGCCGAGAGCTAGCTCGGTCACCAACTGCGACCAAACGAATCAGCAGCCGCTTCGCCCCTCCGCTCCGCTCCTGCCTCAACGCCACCACCGCCGCCTCCAGCAGTACCATCCCCGACTCCGTCGGCGTCGGATCGACCTGATACCGGCCACGGGCCACCCGCATCGGCGTCACATCCTCGAGCAGCAGCCCGTACACCGCACGCACGGCTGCCACGTCACCCGACGCCAACACCCGCGCCCAGCCCGCGCACGACCCCAGCAGCGCATCGAGCGGCCCGATCGCCGCCGCCCTCGGCCGCGCCCGTCGCAGATCCTCCAATGTCCGAGTCGTCGCGTCGAGCTGGTCGCGCAGCCGCTTTGCCGAGTCCTTGTAGGCCTCAGCGTCGACCACCCCATCCGTGAGCTGGATCGTCAGGTTGTGCATGCGGTCCTGGGTCCTGGTCCGAACCATCTCGAGCTCACGGATCTGCTGGCCCAGCGCGTCTGCGTCGGGCGCCGCCGCCTGGGCCTGGAGGTCACGAATGATGGCCCGCCTGGCCGTCGGTTCTCCAGCCGCCTTCAGCGTCCCGCTGATGGTGCGCTCCACCTCGTCCTCGATGGGGTCGGCCGGCACCGTGTACCAACACGGCCTCGCTATGTGCTCGGTCCCAAGCACCAGCGCACTGCTACAGCAATACTCGCGGCGCGGCCCCGACGGCAGCGGACGGGTCCGTCCCTGCATCCGCTCGCCGCACCGCGCACACCGGAGCAACCCGCTGAGCACGAACTCGCCGCTCGCCTGGTTCGGCATCTTGCCTGCCAGTCGCCGCTGAGACGCCACCTGCCGCCAGGTGTCCTCCGTCACCAGCGGCTCCCAGCGGCCTGCTGGCCGCTCCAGCACGGCCTCGGGCTCCTCATGATCAGGGCCCCCGCCACGGCCGACGTAGACGGGTGCCGAAAGCAGCTTGCGCACGGTGTTATAGGTGAGCTTCCGCCCCCCTCTCGCGACGTCAGGCAGCGTCGCGACCCAGCGTGCGACCTCCCTGATCGACGTCCCCGCGGCGACCCTGGCGAAGGCATCGCGGACGTACGCCGCCTGCACGGGGTCGATCACCATGACGTTCTGCGGCGCGTCGTCGGCCCGCTCCTCGACGGTTCTGGGACGCAGCGCATAGCCCCAGGGGAGCTGTCCGGGGCGATGCCAGCCCTTCTCGGCCAGGTGGCGGTAGGCGGACTTCGTGCGCGCCCGAATATTTCGCGACTCGATGTGGGCGACGAAGGCGCGGAGGATGTATTCGTCCTCGCTCGGCGCCCTGCCACTTTCGGCGACGTGGACCTCGACCCCGAGCTTCTGCAGTTCGTCGTATACCTTGGCCGATTCGAGCAGGTTGCGGCCCAGGCGATCCTGAAACTTGACGACCACGGCGGCCCGTCGTCCCTCGGCCCGGTCGGCCCTCACGTCGGCCAGCAGCCGTTGATAGTCGGCCCGCGCTGCCTTCATGCCGCTCTGGACGTCCTGGTACTCACCGCCAATCACGAACTCATTGCTCGCGCAGTAGCGGCGATTCGTGGCGAGTTGGTCGGCGAGCGAGACGCCGTCCTTCTCCTGCTCGTCGCTCGATACGCGACCGTAAATACGGGCGATCGTGACGTCGTCGAGCGGCGCCGTGCGTCCACGCAGCAGCCGCGGTGCGCTCATGCTTCGCCCTCGGCGCGCTGGTGCTCGACCTCGATCTGGACGACGTTCTCGCCGACGTGCCGACTGATGCGGATCTTGACGGCTGGGTGGTCGCGGACGTAGAGGCAACCAGCCTCAATCAGGTCCAGCAGGATGTCGCCAAGTGCCTCGCGAAGGCTCGGCCGCTCGTCGTCGGCTGGCGGCGGCGTGGGGGGTAGACTGTACACGTGAAATCACCTCCTTGGTTTCACCGTGCCGCCGGCAGACGGGCATCTGCGCGGCGGCTCTTGCGTGGCGCTAGTATACGGCGCCGCTAAAGCTGCTGAGCGTCGTCACTCGGCCGCGACGGCCGCGGCGATCCTCGCCGCGATCTGCTCCCAGCGCTCGGCCTCAGCCTCGTTGCCGTCACGGCGTGCCCATTGCGCCTCGGCGAGCGCGTGGGAGCGCTCCATCGCCAGGTCGAGCGGCGACGTTACAGACTCGGCTCTCGGCCCTATCGCTGTCGGTGCTGGGCGCTGCGCTGGCGGCGGCGGCGGTGCTGGAGCGGGTTCCTTCGGCTTCACTGGTGCTGCGCGCTTCTCCAGGCGCGTGAGCGTCTGCTCCAGCACTTTTGCCACCGCGGCGATCGGTTGACGCCCCTCCGCCTCCCACCGCCAGACCGTCGGCATACTCACGCCGACTCGTTTCGCCAGCTCGGTACGGCTGAGGCCGAGCGCCTCGCGTCGTCGGATCAACTCGTGTCCGTTCATGCCCTCATTGTCGTGCATCTGACCTTGCATGTGCAATAGCTGGGAGGGTACAATACTCACAGAGCACAGAACAACAGCGGCGCGGACGGCGCGCCCGAGGAGCAGGGACGATGAACGACATCTACTGGCAGCACGAGACGAGCGGCGACATCTTCGCGGTGCGGATCGCAGCCGACGGTCAGGTCATCGGCGTCACGGGGCCAATCACGCAGGCCGAGGCCACCGTCGAGAACGTCGGCAACTTCGACTACGAGGCCGAGGACGCGGACTGGGCGAACGCGCAGGCCATGCGCGTCTACGAGCCGAGCCGCAAACCAACGACAGCGGCGCCGCCGGTGCGCCCGAGGAGCAGGGACATGATTGATCAGACCGAGCGCCAACTGGCTCAGGTCATCGCTGACACCAGCAGTATGTGCAGTCGCCTGCGGGACGAGGGCGCCGCCCAGCCCGAGATCGACGCTGCCGACCTGGACTGGGTCGACGCCAACGAGGCGTACGCCGCCGCAGGCTACTCGCTGGAGGCGCTCGAAGCCACCCGCTAACAACGACAGCGGCGCCGCGCGGGTGTATCAGACCCGAGCGGCGCCTACCACCCGAGGAAGGATCTCCGATGGCACTCAATGGTAGCGCGTACGATCAGTTCATCCGTGGCATCGTGAGCAGCGTGAACCCGAAGGGCGTCAAGCTCGACGGCGATGGGTCGTGGCGGAACTTCTCCAAGTTTGCCGAGGACCTCGTGCCGCCAATGCGCGGCCAGTCCGTGACGCTCACCCTCGACCGTCAGGGCTTCGTGCGGGCCATCACCAGCACTGACGGTTCCGAGCCCAGCCCAGCCGCTCAGAGCGCCCCACAGAGCAGCCAGCGCGAGGGCGCGGCCCCGCAACTATCGGACTGCGTCCGACATCGTACCATCACCCGCCTCGCTGTTCTCAAGGCCGCCGCCGAGTTTGGAGCGGCCCGCCCGAATCTGAAGTCCGGCGACGTTCTGGCGATCGCCGCGACCTGGGAGCGCTGGGTGAACCGGGATGAAGAAACGACCTACACCTTGACGGATGCGTTCTAAGGATCATCACATGCGTATCGTTCGCACCGTAGCCGCCTGCGCCACGCTCCTGCTCTTGATGGTCGGACCGGTCCTTGTCGGAGTCCTCTTTGGCGCTGGGCTCCCCTTTGTGCTGTCGCTGGCCCTCTGGTTCGTGGTCTTCATCGTCGTCCCCGCAGTCGCAGACCATCGAGGTGGTATACAGCGCCGACGTGGATACGGGCCCTATGAGGACCTCAGCGACCTTCCCTGGCAGGGCGGGACTGGTGCCTCCTGACCCACCGTGGCTCACTCAGCTCGGCGGGTAGTACGACACACGCCAAGCACTCCCGCTGGGCGGTGAGTCCGCGTCAGGCGACTGGCGCGTACCGTTCGAGTCGCCCGACCGTCAGGAGCCAGGTGTAGCTGATGCCGTTCTGGCCGGTCGCCTGCTCGATGTCATGCGGGCTCGGCGCGCCGAGCGGCAACCACGTCGAGCGGCGTACGGCCGGCAGCGTGCCGTCGGCCGCCATCGCCTCGAGAATCCCAGACCCAATGTGCCCACGCCACGGCGCGTACGGATCGCTCCCGTCGGGTGGCGTCGGTGGGATCGGCTCGGGCAGGGCGCCGGCGGCTTCCGCGGCCGGGTGACGAACACGCACGAGGCTGAACGGACCCAAATACTCGAACTGCTCGAACGACATGGTCTGGGCGACGCCTTTCCAGCCCGGAGCGGGATTCGCCAGGAGTAGCCTGGTCCCGTCGAACCCACGGCAGCCGGACCAGTGATACCAGCCGCGACCGCCAATGCAGAGCGGATACTGGCCCAGGCTGGCCTCATGGGCGATCTCCTGGAAGGTGACCCCACCGTCGTTCTCACCGCAGTAGCCGAACTCCCCGTAGTGCCGCGTGACCCAGCGCGCGAGCTCGTACCCCGAGGCATTCAGCAGCCCGAGCTCGGTCGAGACGACGCCTTCCGAGAGCATGCTGTTCTCGAGCCACTGCTCTGACGGCGAGCGCCCCCAGGCCGAGAGCGCCCAGCGCGTGCTCGTCGGCGCGCAGCTCCACTGGTCGTTCTGGGCAATGGCCGGCTCCTGCCAGTCATAGGTCGGCAGGACGATCTCAACGACGGGTGGAGCTGTCACGACGCCTCCTGGGGGACCAAGGTCGCGCTCGATCCCCGCGATGCGCGCCGCGCCTTCGGGGTCCGGCCCGCCGTAGACGAGCCGTCGTACCCAGCCCCAGTCCTGCTCTTCGCACGCCTCGACCAGGCTGTATCCGGCCGGATAGCTCGCCGAGGGTAACGCTCTGGTGTCGCGAAAGTAGAGCGCGATCACCGCCGCGGCGACGTCTGAATCGAGCGCTCCGTCGGGATTGCTCACGAGGTCGATCGAGCCGGCCGGCGCGACCCACAAGCTCTCGACTTTACGGCCGTAGGTGCGGTAATTGGTCTCGTGGGTCAGTTGGACGTGTCCGCGCCCATAGAACGGGTAGTAGGCCAGCGTCTTGCGGTGGGTCTCGGCCGGCTCCGGCTCGCCGAGATAGCAGCCCTCGCGGACTGGCTCGAAGGTGCTGGCACCTTCGATCGCGGTCGTTCCTTGAACGCCGATCTGCACGTTCGGCGTGTTGATGCCGCAGGCCTCGAGTTGCCCCACGATCCGCGGCCAATGCTCCTGGACGTTCGCCAGGGGACACTCGCAGGCGAGCGCGATCTGCTCGGCGGTCCACCAGTCGAACGGGTCGGTCACTGGCGCGATACATCCGGTGTGAGCACCAGCCGCCCTCTGAGCGGCGTCGAGACCCGCCCGTCCGCCTCGGTCAGCTCAAGGTCGACATAGAGCGCCGGCCAGTCTGGGAGCGCAGCGGTGGCGCTCGGCGGGATCGTCACCCGGCACTGACCCGCCGCGGGATTCGTGACGACGATCCCGCTGCCGACGGCAACCCTGAACACGTACGCGCTGGCGGCCTCCTCGAGCGTCCGCCGCCCCGTGCAGACCAGCGTCGCCCCCGTCAGGCTGACGGCTGGGCCACCAGGCGGGCGGGTGATCGTCGCGTCAAAAATGACGGTGTCACCACGGGCGACCTGCTGTTTGAAATCCACGAATGGGTCCGACACGCTACACCTCCACCAGCCTGCTGCTGGCAACCCCCGTCCAGACGAGCGTGACCCGCGTCGTCGCTGGCGCCACGAACGCCACCGTGGCCCCCGACCGCTCGGAGAGGACCACGACGGCATCGGTCACGCTGAACACCCCCACGCCCGCGGTCACACGGAACACGGCCACCGCCCCCGCCTGATCCCAGGCGACGGCCACGGCCCCCGTAGGGGACCAGACCAGGTCAACACCCGCCATCGGGGCGAACGCCACCGCCACCGTCTCGACGGTCGGCACCGTGACCACGACGCCCGACCCGAGCGCTCCCAGTCGAGCCAGTCCAGCCGCCAGACGGGCAGCGACGGCACCGACCCGCCCGCCACCCCTGACGGCGGCCACGGCGGCCACGGCGCGGACGCTGGTTGCCCGCAGTCTCGCGGTACCACGGGCCGCCGCCGAGGCCTGGCCCACGATCGTCGAGAACCCAGAGACCGCCCGTCTGGCCTGACCACGGACCGCCGCTGCCGCCGTCCTGGCCCCAACCGCTGCGCCCGCGAGTCTGGCTGTGCCTCTCGGCTGAGGCGCCGAGAGCGCCCCCTTGACCCCGAGCGCGGCCGCTCTGGCCGTGCTCCGCAGCTCGGCCGTCCTGGTCGTGCCCTTGGCGAGCGTGACGGCCGCCCCAGCCTGGCCGCGGACAGCCCCAGCGCCCGCTCCCGCGGCATGGGTCGCCGCCACAACCCGTCTCGCTGCCGAGCGCAGCGCCGCCGCGATGACCGCCCCGCGGGTCGCTGCCCCCGCACCCCGTCCCTGACCACGGAGCGCTGCCACCCCCAGGGCGCCTCTCGTTGCAGCGACGCCGCCTCGAGCGGTCCCCCTGGCCGCCCCCAGTGCCGCGGGGGCGGCCTTGCTCGCGGCAGCACTCGCCCTCCCAGGTGCCCCGAGACGGACCGTCGTCGTACGGTCGAGCTGCTCGCCGTCGTAGGTGACGCGCAGGGCGTCGTAGGTGACGCTCAGGTCGTCGTAGGTGACGGTACTCGCCATCGAGGGGGGTCCGCCTAGCGCCGCAGTTCGACGATCGTCAGTGAGCGCTGGGTCCCAATCGAGGTGGCCGTCCCTGCCGTCACCGCCCAGCGCGCTTCGATCGTGTACGACCCCGCCGCTGGCGTCTCGGTATAGAGCAGCGCCAGGTAGGCGTTGTAGTTCGCGACGGGGGCGTGGAACTGGCGGCGCGTCAGCAAGGTGCCGCCACGAAACAGGTCGAAGACGTTCTCGTTGCCGGCTGCCGTGTTATTCGCCATGCACTCGAACAGATAGAGGATGGGACCACCGAGGGTGGTGATCGACACGCTCATGTCCGGCATCAGCACGGCGCCCGACCCGATCGGCTGGGTGGTCGACGGGAACGCGGTGCTGACGGTCGCCGTCCAGATCTGGCTGATCGCGTTGGCGGCGATGTCGGCCGTCTGGATCGCCCCGAACGCGCTCCCGCCCGCCCCCGTGCCGCGTAGCACCGTGTTCGCCGCGGCCACCGACGCACCCGTCCCGAGCTTCGCCTCGAGCGCCTCGAGGATATCGTTGGCGTTGGCGTGGTGGACGGCGTGCGTCGGCGTCGTCGATCCCTGCACCTGCACACCCGTCGGGTTCGACAACACATCCAGCGAGGCGGGGAAATTCACCACGGCGCCCCCCCTAGTCCAGCGTGAGCGTGGCACTGGTCACCGTGAGCGTGCCTTGCGCTCCGAACGTCTCCTCCACGATCCGCTGGAGGAACCCGGCCCCCGCCGCCGTGAGGTCGATCGCCGACCCGCCGGACGTCGCCGAGAGCTGGAGCGCGTCGGTCGTCAGCCCCGTGGCGATCACCCAGTAGACGGTGCCCTCGGCCAGGGGCGTCGGCAACGGCTCCCCCGTGTTGGCGGCCCAGACCACGACGCTCTGTCCCGCGGCGAAGCCATGCGAGGGCGCGTCCACGGTGTTCGACGTGACACCAGCCGCGTTGACGGCGAACGGCTGGGGCACCCCGCCGCCGTTCGGCGTCATGCCCAGGAACGTCCCCACCGTGAGGGCATCGTAGAACCCTACCCAGCGCACCGTGGTCCCCGCCGCGACGTCGAACCCCAGCGACGCAGACATCACCTTGGATCTGGCCGAGGCCGCCGCCCAGGTCGCCGGCTTCCTGGCGTACGCAGGCGTGCCGCCCGTGAGCTCGTTGGCTCCCGACGTCGAGTAGGCCGTGTGCAACGAGCCGTGCGTCGCCCCGACGCCCGCGCCCCCTGGCGACGTCTCGTCCATGCGGTCAAGCATTCTTTGACAGGCAATATCCGAGAACCTCATGCTGTGCCCCTCCCACCTCCGCGTATCTCCGCGTATCTCCGCTAATTCCCGTGGCGGATGATGAATTGGGCTACCCCAAAGGGCATCATCGTCGGGATCGTGGCCCCGTAGCTGGCCGCGGGCGCCGTCGCGTCGCTGCTCGAGGATGGCGGCGACGGCCCATCGGTGGTCACCCCCGTCGTGGCGGTGTTCGGACCAGACGGATAGCCGCCAGGCAGGCCCGTATTGCCGGCGCCGTCATCGGCCGTGTTGCCCGCCACGTTGCCGCTGACGGCGTGGGTGTGGCTGTCTGGCAGGGTGTTGACGCCGCCCGCCGTGAACCGTCCGTTGAGGGCGCTCCCCGAGGCGGCAGCCGTGCCGCTGATCGTCATCGGTGCGCCGCTATGGTTGTGGAGCGGCCCGCCGTGCACGTGGGTCGGCAACCCGTGGCCGTGGGCCGTGGTGGTGTGGCTGTGGCCGTTCAGCCCGTGCGTATGACTGCCAGGGTGGGTGTGGACAGGACCCGGCACCGCCTCGTTTCCATCCACCTGGCCGAGCGGGTGCCCAGGCCCCTCCCCGAGCACCACGCGCCCGCGGTACAGGGGGACGTTGAACGTGGACGACCCGTCGCCCGCGCCATAGAACGTCGCGATCGCCGCGAACAGCTTCGGATAGGTGGCCCTGCTGACGGCCGCCCCGTCACAGAGCAGCCAGCCCGCGGGGATGCCGCCCCCCGCATAGGCCCAGACCGTCCCCACGGGGATCAGCGCGTCGATGGTCGCGGGCGCCAGCGTCGGGTTCGGGTAGCTGCCAGCGAGCGCGCCGCCGGCGGGATCGCCCACCTTGACCAGACCCCCGAGCGTCGAGGCAGAGAGCGTCGGGTTCGGGTAGGTCCCAGCGAGCCCCCCACCTGCTGGCGTGCCGACGTTGATGACGTTCGTCGGCGCCGTCGTGCCGTTGTCACGGCTGATCTGGACGCCCGAGGCATCCGAGACGAGCACGATCTTGTCGCTGTCCGACGCCTGCCAGACCCGGTGAATCCCCTGGGGGCCACGGCCAGATTCGGCCTCGATGAGTTGCTGGACGTCTTCATGACGTGGCTGCTCAAGTGGGGTCGCGTCCAGCAGCTCGCGGTCGGGCACGGCTCAGAGCCCCTCTGGGCTGAACACCACGAGGTCGCCGGAAATGCTCCAGTCGACCGTCTTCCCCGCCGCTCCCCGCACCCCGAAGACCAGCTCGGTGCTCTGGGTCTGCACCTGGATGGCCCAGCCCGTTGCCGCCGCGTCCTGGGCCGACCAGAGGACGGTCGTGCTCCCGACCTGGGTCACCGTCGACGCCAGCCCTTTGAACACCAGCACGGCCTGCTGGGCCTTGGTCGTTCCGTCCGATCGGTCGGTCGCCCGCAGCTCCAGCATCGCCCGGTAGGTGTGCTTCGGCGCGGTCGGAAGCCGCCAGAGCTCGTGGAAGGCGCCGTCGGTCGTGCTCGTGACCGCCTCGACAGCCCTGGTCTCGACGTGCTCGACGACCCGCGGGGGAGCGGTGTGCGCGTTGACCACGGGCGTGGCCTCCGCAGGCAGGTCGATGATCCCGCCCCCCGCATCGTAGGTGTAGACCTCGCCGTCCTGATCGGTCCCCGACTTCCCGAGTCCCGAGGTCGGCACGGCAGCCGCCGCCAGCTCGCGCTGAAGGGCCTCCAGGTCGATCCGTTTCGTGACCTTCACGATGCTACCTCGCCTCGCTAGCGTTTGATCTCAACTACCCAGAACTGCCCGCCGACGTGTGAGAGCGTGCCCGCGCCGATCGACCACTCCAGGGCGTAGGTATGCGACCCCGCGGTCGGGGTCCCGATCGACTGGACCGCCGCCAGGGTGCGCCCCGTCGTCAGGAAGTCGTCCTGGGCGATAAACGACACCGTGGCCGCCCCCTCCTTGACCACGATGCCCCCGAACGCGGCACTGGTCGACTTCAGGCCCAGGAGCGTGACGCCGAGCACCAGCTGGCCGCCCGTGGTCGTGATCACCAGCGGTGAGCCCGCGATCGTCCCAGGGGTGCTCGCCACAATCGAGGAGCCCGAGAGCGGCACCGAGATGAAGTGGGTGGCAGCCTCGAGCGCGAGCTTGATGGTCGTCACCTGGAGGTCCGCGAGGTCGGCCGTCAGGATCGTGCCGTTCGCGATCTCGTTCGTGGTGATCGAGCCCGCGGGCACGGGGATGCCACCCGCCAGCTTGTCGGACGTGATCGTGGCAGGCGCTATGTCGGCGCCGACGATCGTCCCATCGGCAATCATGGCACTGGTGATCAGGCCCGCGGGGACCGCGCCCGCCGTCAGCACGCCGCCGATGCCCGCGTCGGTGACCTGGAGCACGGGGGCTTGCGTGATCGAGTGTCGGACCTCGAACGTCCCGCCGATCGGCATCCGCACGTAGACCGAGTCGGCGTCCACCCCGCGGAAAACTCTGAAATAGTGGTTTAAATGCTCCGCCAGCGCGCGTGTACCCCGAGGAACCAGTGTCAACGCCACCTCATCACCCCCCAGGTCCTGCGGTATAATTGACGTGCAAATGCCCTCGCACTGCTTGCAACAGCCGAGGGCGTGACACCGAGTGATTGGAGCACCCGATGCCCGGATACTATACGCCCGCCCGGATGCCGTTCCTGCCCTTCACCCAAGTCGAATTGACCTGCGAGCAGTGCGGCCAGCGGTTCCTGGCCCCGAAGAAGGTCTTCCGTACCCGGCGCTTTTGCACGCCTAGGTGTGGGTACGCGTGGCGGACTCGGCGTTCTGCGGAAACGGCCCTGGCTCGGGCGCTGGCGAGGGTCGACAAGCATGGCCCAGTCCCGGACCTCCGCCCCGACCTTGGCGCGTGCTGGATCTCCGACGCAGCCGGGCCCCAAGGCTACCCGTCGATCTATGTCGCCGGGCGCGCTGTTCTGGTGCATCGCCTCGTCTACGAGGGCGTTAACGGGCCGATCCCGGACGGGCTCGAGCTTGACCACCTGTGCCGGAGGCCGGGCTGCGTCCGCCCGAGCCACCTCGAGCCGGTGACGCACGCCGAGAACGTCAGGCGCGGTGCGAACCGGTTCATCGCCGCGCACCGTGATGCCACCTGTCTGCGCGGCCACGCCCTGGGCGGCAAGAACCTCATCGTCATCGCGGCGAGCGGGGCTCAGCGATGCCGTACGTGCTCCAACGAACGGTCCCGACGCTATCAGGCCGAGCGGCGCGTCAAGGTCGGGCGACTGCGCGGGGAGCGTCACCATCAGGCCAAACTGACCGAGCAGGCGGTTCGAGAGATCCGCGCCGAGCACGCGGCGGGGGTGAGCATGAAGGCGATTGCCCGGCAGCGTGGCCTCGCCTACACCGCGATCCGGAGCGTCATCACCCGCAAGACGTGGCGGCACGTGCTGTGACACGCTCAAGACCACGTCCGCCCAGCGTCGTAGTGGTCCGCGCCATCCCATCTGAACGGGTGGTCCAGGATGGACACGAGCACAGGGACTACCATCATCCAGGCCCCCGCCCGATTGGCCGCGCTCAGCTGCCGCAGCTCGGGCGCCAGCACCTGGAGCACCCGCACCCGCATCGGATACTCGGCCTCGAGGGTCACCACCTGGCCCAGCATCGTCCGCAGATCGAGCAGCCGCGCCATCGGATCGCGGTGCTCACGGCCGCGGGCCGTCTTGAGGGCGTTGTCGTAGCCGAGCACCACGGTGTAGGTCCTGGCCTCCCGCATCTCGATCCCGAGCGCCGCTCTGAGCTCGAGCGCCCGCAGGATCGGGTGCCCGATCGCGTCGACCCTGGTCTTGAGGAATCGGCCCTCGGTCAGCTCGAGCGGCGCAAACGCGCTGTAGGTGCCGACATCGGCCGTGCCCTGTTCCGTCCAGGTCGTCTCCTCGTCGGCCTGGGCGTAGACCTTCAGCACGTCGGTATTCACGGCCAATCGCTCGGTCAGCATCTCGAGATGAATGAGACTCTTGACGGCCGAAGGGCGGTCGTACGGGTCCGCGGGCAAGAACATCGAGGCGCTGTCAGCAGGCGCGAACAGCCCACCCTGGATCATCTCCTGGATCGGGGTGCCCCACTTGCTCTGGCTCTGCCAGTAGGCCTTGACCACGGGTGGCGTGCCCCCGTCGGTGGTGGTGATCAGCAGCTGGGGCCAACCCGAGGCCCAGGTCATCGTCCAGATCCGCATGTGCTGGATGAAGCCTGGCACCACCGCCTCGGCCCCATGCCAGATGTGCGAGGCCTGGCCGTACGCCTCATCGGGAGCACGCCTCCCTGCCGTGACGTAGCTCTGGAGCGGCCCCACGCCCGAGGCGTCCCACTGCCCCAGCAGCCCCCAGCCGTTGTGGAGCGTGCCTGCGAACACCTGGCCTCTGACGGGCCCTTCGTACGGGAGCCCCCAGCCAGGCTGGCACCACTCGGGGTGGTACTGGGCCTCGCCCTCGGTCGGCACGAACGCCAGGCCCTGGGAGTGGCTGTAGTAGAGCCCCGTGCCGACGTGGAGCCCCCACGAGCCGTTGAAGTGGTCGACGGCCTCGGTGGTCCAGGGGGCGATGTTGAACGTCCTGGTCCCCAGCTCGTCCATGTCATAACAGCCGTCGGGCCGCAGCGCGTAGACGTGCCTGGGGGTCGAGACCAGCCGGTGGACGACGTACTGGCTGTCAGCGCCGATCCTGACGGGCGCCGACCAGGCGGCGGGGTCCATCGGGTCCGCCGTGATCGGGCACCATCTGAGCGCGTTGTAGTTGAATTCGGGGGAGACGCCGACCAGGACCGGGGTCGGGATGCCCTGCGGGCGCCAGAATTCCACCGCCAGGTGCGACCGCTGGACGGCCGGATTGGGCGCCGACCAGACCCCCGTCGCGCCGTCCAGATACGCCATCCCGCCCGCGCCACTGACGTAGAGGCGGTTGTTGAACACCGCCCAGGCCTGGCAGTCGAAGCCCGCGGGGAACGTAAACGCCACCGTAACGGACATGCCGTCGATGGGGTTGAAGACCAGCACCGTCCGGCCTCTCGCGATCAGGTACAGGAAGTCCCCCGCGGGGGTCTCGAAGCGCTCCGACCCGATGATCCAGTTTGGCGCGAAGCTGCCTGGCCCTGGCAGCGTGATCTCGCTGACCTTGCCCGCGGGACAGAAGATGCCGCCAGGCGCCCGGGTGTACCCAGGCAAGCAGTAGGCGTACCCGTTGTCGGCGTTGGGGACCCTGCGGCTGAACCCCATGCCGCGGTCCAAATTGTCGATCACGCGCGGCACGTCGGCGTTGCGCACCACCTCGTCCAGCCGAGCTGGGCTCAGCTCCGAGCTGACGACGGCAGGGCGGGACGGGAGCCCGCCGCGCGTCAGGTCGCGGGCCAGCGAAAACCCCATGCTCAAGTCCGAGCTGTGGAGCACGATGTCGTGCTTGCCGCGCGAGCGGTTCATCGCCAGCCAGGCCCGTACTTCCCACCCAATGGCCCGTCCACGGATACCAGATCGGGCCACGGCGACCGCGCCGAGCTCGGCCGCTGGACGCGCTGGTCGCGGAGGAACACGCTGCGCTGGGCAAAGGCACCAGCTCGGCCAAGCCAGTAGAGCTGCTCGGCGCTTCCGACGACGCACTGGTGGGACTGCTCGGTGGCTGCGTGGTACGCGGCGACGAGCGAGATGGCGTCGGTATCCCCGAGGCACTGGTCAGCGTCGTCCACCAGTCCCACGCTGCTCTCCACCCAGACCGACGAGAGCACGGGCTTGATCCAGGTGGCGAGTGGCCGCAGGACCCGCACGGGCAGCGACTGGCCCGTCGAGACGGCCGTCTGTGGCGTGAGCAGGACCTTCTCGCCGTCGAAGCGCAGCCGAGCACCTGGGATGGCGTAGGTCTCGACGCCCGAGACGGTTGCGACGTACTGGGCGCCAACGAAGCAGCCGACGTGGGTCATCCAGGGAAACGACGCCGTGACGTCCAGGGTGGACTGGCCCGTCGTCCCAGGCACGAGCACGGTATCCTCGCGAAGCATCACCCGCAGGGCATGGTTCAGATGCGCGTGCAGGCCAGAGGAGCGCCCGCCGCGCTCGGGCGGGATGCCGTGGATCTCGAACGCGGTGCCAGCTGGGACGACCGCCAGAAACGGCCGCTCGACGTCGATGTACGCCACGGGCGCGTCTGGCGCCGTCGTGGCGAACGAGCCCGTGATGACCTCGTCGGCGCGGGCGTAGCCGACAAAGCCGCCCTCTGGCACCCTGCGCTGCTGCGGTGGGTCGGTCAGCAGGTAGACCCAGTCGTTCTTGAGATAGTCGCCTGGGTTCTCGGGGCCCGACCCGTGGATGTCCATCGAGACGAGGTCGGTCGTGACGATCCGCCGCCGACTGCCGGAGATGGCCGTGCCGACGTAGCCGCCCGCCTCCTGCGCTCCCGACGTGGCGAGCTCGAAGGGGGCGACCCTGTCAGCCGTGGCGCGTCGCAGCTCGAGAAGCGTCGGCACCAGGTCGACTCAGCCTGGCCGCCGCGGTGGCGCTGGCGGTGGCGGTGGCGGTGCTGGCGTCGGCTCCGGGGGCGCTGGTGGTGGTGGTGCTGGTGCCGCGGGGTCGGACGGGGCCTCGGGTGAGCCCTCGGCCTTCGGCGGGCCGCGGCGTGGCCCCCGCTCTGGCGGCGTGCCACCCGTGAGGCCCCGCTCCTCGCGCTCTGCGCGCCAGCTCCGGACCTGCTCCGCTCGGGCTAGGCTGTCCTCCGAGAGCGGCTCGACCTCGCCCGTCACGGGGTCGGTGACGATGAGACCCTGCGGACCGACCTCGATCGGGTTGCCATCCTCGTCATAGCCCCACTGCGGCTTGGACTCGGGGGCGTGGATCGTGGCCCGGTGGAGGTCGAGCGCGGCCTGCTCCTCCTCGGTGAGGTCGGCAGGCAGGATCTGCGGGTTCTTGCCCTGGTGGAAGCGGTCTCGGTTGCCCACCTCTCCGACGGTGTTCTCGGCGATCCGGTTGCGTTCGTCTGGCATCAGGAGACTCCCTGTGGCTGATCTCAGGCTCTACCGGCCTGAGGCAAGCACGGGCATATCGACGGGCTCCACGGTGACCGACATGCCGGCCACCGTGGGCGTGGTCCCGCCCACCACGATTGACGCCCTGACGTAGTCCTTGGTGGGTGTGAACGTCACGCTCGGGAGGGCTGTCACGGTCGACGGGATCTCGGGGCTGGGGCGGGCTGACGGGGTCGTCGCGAACCCGCCGACCTGCTCGGTGATCGTGAGTGAGGGTGCGCCCACGATCGCGGTCCAGGAACCGCCGGCCCCCTGAGTCGTGGACTCCTCGAGGCCGATCACGCAGGTTGCGCCCGCCGTCCAGTCGCCCGCGGCCCGCCCGATCGCTCGGTAGGTCCGATTGCGGCCGAGGTACATGCCGTTGCCCTTGGTCGTGCCCGCCGCGGAGATCGGCGTGATACTCAGCGGAACGAGATTGAGCAGTGCGTCGTACATCGTCTCAGCGTCCTTTCGCGGCCAGGCCCCGAGCGGGCTCCGGCTCTGGCTCCGGCTCCGGCGCTGGTTCGGGCTCTGGCGCTGGGATGGGCTGGTTCTGCGCGACCGTGACGCGACGCGTCGGGTGCCTCACAGATCCCGAACCCAGGTTCTCTGGGTGGTCGCGCTCGGGCTTGATGCCCCAGCGCAGCCAGCCCCATTTGGGGTGGTAGAAGTCGGCCCCCGTCTTGATGGCCTTGCCTCTAGCCTCCTCGATGGAGGCGGGGTCGGTCGCCAATGGCAGGACCACGGGGTAGGACAGCAACTCCTCGTCGTAGCTGACGAGCAGCCCTTTGAGCATCGCTTTCGGGTCGGTCGCGTCGTACTCGGGGTTCGTGACGCGCACGCGGTGGCGCTTGTACGAGCCGTCCTCGGCCACGAACACGCCGATGGTGGCGAGGTACGCGGGATCAATCATGAGCATCACTCCAGATCAGGCAGCTGGCAGAATGCCGCGCAGACGAGCAGCAGCCCTGGGGCTCTTGATCATGAGACCTGGGTAGCACTCAATCCGCCCGAGGATGCCTGGCGGGTTGCCAGACCCCGAAGCGGTCGTCTCGCCGACTTCTCGGACCGAGACCAGCGGGTCGCCGTCGCCGCCCGAGATCAGGCCGCAGACGCCCATCTGCTCGTCGAAGATCACGGCGTAGATCGACGTGGTGTCGGCGGTGCCGTCGCCAGGGTCCTCGTCCGCGACCAGCAGGCTCGCGCCGTCCCAGCCATCCTCGACGATGTGGATTGGGGCGCCCGCGTACCTCTCGATGACCCTGCCCACCTCGTTGACACTGTCGTAGGTGATGTTCACGCTGTTGCCCTGGGTCAGCGCCAGCGTCGTCAACTTCCGTCGCACCTGCTTCGACATGAACAGATGGGGCGTCCCAATCGCCAGGTCGAGCGCGTCGAGCAGCTGGTCGACCAGCGGGAGCGTCAGCGCCCCGCCCGCCGTCGCGACGTTGATGACCTGGTTGCCCGTCAGTCGGCGCCGCAGCCCAGGCATCTCCGACGGGTTGACCAGGTCATCCCCCTCGAAGTAGGCCCGTTCCATCTCACGGGCGAGGGCTCGCGCCTTGAGGTCGTATTGCTCGGCCTTGAGGTCGAGCGCGTCGCCACCCGTGCGCTGGTTCTTGAGCAGCGCGTTGTCGATGAAGACGTCGCCGCCGACGATCATGGTCGACTCGATGCGCGGCGCGATCACGCCCGTCGACTCGGGGTAGCCCTGGTTCACGTCGCGCCAGCTCACGCCAGGCGCGACCTCCTCGACGCGGTACTTGTAGGTCGTGCCCTTGATCGTCTTCTGGGGCAACAGCTGGATGAAGTCGCTCGTGAGCTTGAACCGCTCGATGACGCCGCGCTCGTAGGCGTCGGACGACATCACCGCCAGGTCAGCGAGAGTCCCTGCCACCGTGTTCTCCTGTCAGCTAGCGCCTGGGTCGCCCCGTGGCGCCGTTCCGCTGACCGCCCGCAGCAGCGGCGGCCTCCTGCTGTCTCGCTCCCGCCTTGAACCAGTCCAGCGGCGACGCGCCATCGGCGGGCATCCGCCCGTCGGACCCATCAGATGCCCCACCGACCGTCGGCGACGACGCTGCAGCACCCCTGGTGCGCAGTCCCCGCAGCTCGGCCTTCAGCTCGGCGATGACGTTGGCCTGCTCCTTCTTGACGCGGGCCTCGGTGACCGAGACGGCGTGGTCGAGGAGCTCGGGCAGCGGCGCGTTGTAGGCCACGTCCTTGTCCAGGCTGTAGCGCTCGACGCGGTCAGAGACGGCCCGAGCCAGCTGGGTCTTGTGGGCGCGGTCGGTCATCTCCCAGAGGTCGGCCGCGTGCTCGCGCCAGGCCAGCATCGAGGACAGCTTCTCGTCGTCCTCGTAGGACAGGACCTCGCCACGCATCCGCTTGGCCGAGAGCTGCGCGAACTCCTGGTCGTCGCCGATCCGAGACAAGGCCGCGCGGCGAGCCGTTTCACGCGCCTCGTCCTGGGCGCGGACGCGCGACTCGACCTCGGCGGTCCTGGCTTTCTCGGCTTCGCGCTCGGCGACCAGCCGCTCGATCTCGGACTGCTGCTCCGAAATCTTCGCCGCGGCGCCCCTGCGCGATGGTGGGATGTCCCCAGCCTGAGATGTCAGGCTCGCGCTGCCGTCCGGCTTCGACGGCGGCGCCGAACCCTCGGCACCGCTGGATTCCTCGGACGGCTCCTGCCCTGCTGCATCGCCTCTGGGCTTCCCATTGGCTCCGCGGTCCTTCAACGCATCAGGCGCGCTCCGGAAGGCCTCAGCAAGCGTGTTGAGGCCTGGGCGTTCCCGTGCGGGCTCAGACGCGGCAGCGGGCGGGCTGCCTGGGGGCGATGCGATGGGCTCGGAGGCGGGGGACTGGTCTGGCGATGACATGCAACGAGGCCCACAGAACGACCGTCAGGCGGTCTTGTGGGCCTCGGGGTGGGCCATCTCTTCTCGTTGGCGCGAGTATAGCACCGCTGTTAGCGGTGGGTGACGACACGCTCCTCGGCTTTCTCGAGGCGGCAGAACATCCCGCACCGCTTGCAGCGAATTTCAACGACGGAGCCTGGCACCAGCAGGACCTTCGCCAGGACGGTCGGGCAGCGCGGACACCGCCAGACCTCCAGCTCGGCCGTCATCGCGCTGGCTCAGCCGTTTTGATGCAGCTCATCTCGTGAGCCGCACGGTAGCAGCGCACGCCATCGGCGTCGAATCCTGTGGCCTTCGGGGTGCTGAGGATCAACCAGAGCACGGCGAGGGCGAAGATCAGCGCAACGATCAGCGCGGCGGCCCCGGCGATCAGGGCGGCGAGGGCCATCCGCCGACGGGTGTCGAGGAGCGCGCCCTCGTACGCACGCTCGCTCGCTGTGGTGGCGGCGGGGACGATGATCTCGGGCATCGGACTCCTCTCACGCAGCAGGCGCTGTGCTGCTCAGCCGACGCGCGACGCGGGCTGCTGGAACCGCTGCCAGGCGTACCCTGGCTGGCTGACCTCAGCGGCGGCCCGTCTGACGGCCTCGGCCCAGGTCGGGTCAGCGCCGTCGCCGATCATCTGCTGGACATCAGGCGTCGGGTCGTACACGCCGAGCCCGCCCGCGGCCACGGGCGAGCCAGCGAAGTGCTGCGCCCCCTGGAGATGGGCACCCATCTCCCCGACGGCGGGGCCCCAGGGCAGCGGGTTCTGCCCTGGGGGAGCGGCCTGGGGCATCATCGGCGGGGCGTTGGTCGCCGATGCGGGCGTCTTGACTCTCGGCACCCCGCCCGCGTCGGTGGTGTTGGAGATGCCCAACGGTGGTGCTGGTGGCGCTCCTGGCGCTGGGATGGCCCCGATGGCGCCAACCCCGATGGCATTCGGACCCCCAGCGGACGGAGCTGGTGGCGCTCCTGGGGGGCCCGGAGCTGGCCCACCGTACCCAGGCAGCCCGATCCCCCGCGCCTGCTGGAGGGCAGCTGGCAGCGGGATCTCGGGCGACTCCTTGAACCCGCCCATGCCCTGGGCGTACTGCTGGCCGATGTTCATCAGCGCCCCGACCCCCGCGGCGATCTCGCGTCCGTGCCCAGGCCCCGCCGAGGTCGCGATCCCCATGCCCGTCGCCGCCGAGCGGTCGAAGATGCCCTGGGCGTAGCTCCGACGGCTCTGCGTCTCGTTCAGGCTCTGGCCGCGCTGGGTGAGCTCGCCCGACCAGATCGCCTTCGAGGTGTCCAGGATGCTATTGATCTCGGCAACCTGGGTCGAGGCCTGCTGGTGCGCCGCCGTAAAGGCATCGTTCTTCTGCTTCTCGGTGATCTCGCCGCGGGCGTAGCGGCTGTTGAGGTCCTGCGCTAAGGCGCCGAGCCCCTGGGCGATCTCGCCGTACTTGGCTTGCAGGACGGGCAGGTCGGCGGGCTTGATGACCGTCTGGTCGTTGACGGGCAGGATCACAGGGTTGCCCGCATCGTCCTCGGTGACGTTGACCATCTTCGTCGGGTCGGACGGGTGCGGTATCAGCTTCGACGGCTTGACGTAGTCGGGGTTCTTCTCTCGACGCGGCGTCGTCCCTGGGCCGTCGTCCCACCAGATGTAGCGCGGGTTGCCAGGGATGCTGATCGGCTGCGCGTTCGGCTTCTGGTAGTTGGGGTTCGGGACCCACTTGATCGAGCCGTCGGGCTGCTCCGCGGCCACGTTCGGCGAGGTCGTGTTCAGCGTGCCTGGAACGACCTTGGGCTTGTTCGCCTCCGCTTTGGCCTCGGCCTCCTTGCGCGCGGTCTCGGCTGCGGCGCCCTGTGCCTTGATCGTGGCGTCGGCCCTGGTCGCTCGCTCCTGGTCGGTTTCGTAGCGCGGGTCCTGCCCGGGCGGCAGCGCCGCGTTCTTCGCGCGCTGCTGGTTCAGGATCACCTCGTTCTGCTGCTGTGGCGTCTGGTTCTCAGGAGCTGCCGCGGCCGCCTTCGTCTGGGCCTGCGTGAATGTCGCCGACGGCTTGTAGTCGACGATCTGGTAGTCGGTGCCGTTCGGCGCCGTGCGGTACTCGACGTACGAGCCGTCCTCCAGATACGAGCGGTAGATCGGGTTCTGCATCGCGGCGGGGTCGTCCTCGCCGGCTAACGCCGCGGCTTTGATCTCTGCCTCAGTGCGAGATCGCCTGACGGCGGGCTTGTCGCCCCCGTGCTGCCTGACCAGCGCCTCCCAGTCGGGCTGGGCCACGACCTGCCCAGGGCTGAAGATGATCGCCACGTCGTGCCTCCCTTAGCGCCCTTGTGCCTTGTCGAGGATGGCCTTCGTCCGCCCCTCGGAAAACGCCTGCCCGCCTTCTTGAGCGACCGCGACCTCGGCGAGCGTCCGAGCGGTGTCCAGCATCGTCGTCAAGAGCATCTTCCGTGTTTCAGGCGCCATCGTGGCCCACTCGGCTCGAGCGATCAGTGGCCCCGTCAGTCGTTGGATCTCCTGCCCTCTGACGGCCTGATACCGCCGCTGCTGCGCGGGCGTCAAGGCCACGCCGTCGACCGTATCTGGTGGCCCGCTGAGCGGGACGCCCGACTCCTGATACGCACGGATCGTCGGATCGTCTTTGACCGTCGTCGTCTTCGGAATGAGCGCGCCCCATCCCTGCTGGGGGTTCGGGGCGTCGCGCCCGAGCACGTCCTGGGCCGCTGGCACGTCGCCGCGCAAGCCTGGGATGCTCTGCTCGACCTGCTGGCGCGTGGCCTCGGAGAAGCCCGCCTGATCCCACGTTTCGGGCTTTCTAGCGTTCGGGTCGATCGCCTGCGCCGCGGCGCGGATGACGCCGCCAAACGGCGTGTAGCGCGTGATCGAGCGCCCAACCAGCCCTGGCGCCTGGGCGCCGAAGCCGTCGATCAGGTCGAAGACGTCGGCTAATCCCGAGAGTCCGACCTGATCGGTTGCAATCTTCCCGAGCCGCTTGACGGCGTCGGTGGCAAACGCCGACGCCGACTGGTCGGGCTTGCGGTACGCCAGCGCGTCGTGCGACTCGCCGATCGCATCGAGCATCGGCTGAAGTTTCCCGAATGCCCGATTGGGGATGTAGTGGCCCGCCACCAGTGTCGACCGTGGCTGCCAGCCCTGGGCCACCATCGCGTCGCGCTCAGGCTTGCTCGCGGGTCCCGAGCCCGTGATGCCACCCGACGCGGCGTAGGCCGCGAGTCCGGAGGCCGCCAGTGTCCCAAAGGCCTGGTCGTAGATGACGTCGAAACTCTTGACCGGCCGCCCCCGGCGGACCCCTGGGAGCAGGCCGATGCCTGGAGTGCTCCTGGCCGCGGCGATGGCGATGTTGCCAGGCGTCCTCGAGAACGGGAACAGGAACGAGGCGGCGACGCCCGCGGCATCGTCGCGCTTCGAGAGGTCGCCGATCCACGTCGCAAGCCCGCCAGGGTCGCCCTTGTAGCCCATCTCGTCGGCGTAGGCCTTCCCTGCGTCGACAATCCGCCGCGCCTCGGCGGAGACCAGCGGCTGGTTGGGGTTGGCTCTGGCTGAGCGGGCATCCTGCATCAACTGCTCGGTCGTCTGCGCTGCCTGCTGGCCGCGATGCCCGAGCTCGTGCGCGATCCTGTCCGCCTCACGCTGCATACCCTGCGCGTTGAAGATCGGGCGGAAGACGGCGTCAGGCGCCTCGGCCAGGATCTCGCCTGGTTTCTCCATCAGACGGGCGGCGACATGGGCCACGGGGTTGACGACGCGCTCGGAGAGGTTGGCCGTGCCCTGCGATCCCCCAGAGCGCGCGGCCGCCCCCGCTGACCCGCCCTGGCCGAAGGCGATAGCCTTGAGCCCCTCCAGCGCCTCGGGAACGGCCTGGAGCTGGGCCTTCGCCTGCGCCCCGTAGCGCCCGCCCTGGCGCATCGTGAGGGCCCTGGTGGCCTCTTTGACCTGCGCCAACCCCGTGTCGACCACGCCCGCCGTGACGTTGCCGACGAGCGTCGCTGGGCCGAAGATGCCCGAGTAGCCAGCCTGCTTGATCCAGTCCCAGGCCGACGGCGGCGTGAGTCCTCGCGCCTGCATGCTGGCCGCGCGCTCCTCGGCCGCGGTGAGCGATTTCTGGACACTCGGAAGCGATGGCATCATGCCAGGCATCGGCAGGTCCGCGAGCTCCTCGCCGATCGGCCGCGGCGGCGCGGGCCCCATCCCTGGCAGCCCTGGCTGGCGGATCGCCGATGGCGGCACGTCGCCGAGCACGGGCGGTCGGTTCGGCACGTCCGAGACGTCGGGGATGGTCTGGCGCACGTACGGCGCCTCCATCCCCGGCAGCGTTGGCTCCCTGAGCTTGCTCGGTGGCACATCACCAAGCCCGATCCGAGCGCCGCCGCCCATATCAACGCCGCGCCCCGCCAGCCTGGCTGCACCTCTGGCTGCTCTGGTCGCCAGCGGGAACCCGACGGCGCCCGCGGCGAACCCTCGCGCTGCTGCCGTCCTGGGGTCCTCGTCGGGGTTGCGGCCCTGCTCGATCACCGCGCCGCCGACGCCGCCCGCGATGCCCTCCGAGAGCGCGCGGTTCACCGCTGGCAGGACGCCTGTGCCTGGGACGCGAGGAGCAGCGCCCGCGCTGGCGTTGGCGACGCCCCCAGCCTGAAACGCCTCGCGCTGGAGCCGCGCATGCTCGGCGTAGGCAGCGTCCCGCTCGGCGTAGGCCGCGGCCATCGCTGCGGAGTCTCCGCTCGCCCTGGCCTGCTTCAGCGCCTCCTCGGCCGCACCCACCCGCTGGCCGGCAGCCTGGACATCGGGATGGTTGAACGCGGCATCAAGGCGAGCCTGGTGCGCTGCCTCCTCGGCGGCCTGCTCAGCCCGTCTGGCGGCCTCTGGGGTTCCAGCACGCGCTGGGATGTCGGGGCGCAGGGTGTAGCCTGGCGCCGTGTCGGTCTGGTTCATCAGCGCTTCAAGCGCCGCGTTGGCCTCCTCGACCTCGCGTCGCGCTGCGGCAAACACCTCCTCATCAGCCGGAGGTCCACGGTACAGGTCGCTAAAGCGCGCCTCGGCATCCTTGGCCCGCTTGTACGCCGCCTTCAACGCGGCGGTCGGCGTCCCAGGCGTCGGGTTCCGCAGTTCGCGGGGGTCGGCGAGCTCGGTGATCTCGCGCGGCGTCAGCTCGGCTCTGGCCTGCTGCCAGGCGGCTCTGACCTCGGCCACCGCATCGCGAGCGCGCTGCTCAGCCTGTCCCGCCTTGTTCTGAACGACCCATTGCGCCTCGACGGGCGTGCGCCGCCCCTCGTTTTCAGCCAGCCGTTGCAGTCGCGCCCATCCCTCGTCGGCGGCATCACGCGACCCCTGGCCGTGCAGGCGCAGCCGCGACTCCCACAGGTCGACCCACTGATGCGCCTCGCGCTCGGCAGCGTTCGCGTCCTGGAGCGCTTGATTGGCTGCCACGACCGCGGGGTGCTCGTTGATGGCCGCGTAGTCGGGGATGCCCTGCTTCAGTGTGATCACGCCGTCGTGCCCCGCCCGCCTGGCGTTGCCGGCGACGATGTTCTCTTTGACGGCGTAGACGCTCTCGCCCATCTCGGCGCCTCTGAGCTCGATCAGGTCATCAATCACGTCGGCGTCGCCGCCGTAGCGCGTCACCAGCGTCTTGAGGGCCTCTGCGCGCGCAGCCGAGCCTGCGGGGCCGGCGCGCTTGGCGGCGCGGATGCCGGCCTCGACCTCCGAGGCGGTCGGCGGGGGCGCATTGGGCCGCTCCCGCACTTGGAGATCCGTCCTGATGGTTTCCGGCATGCCGTCCAGGTATCGCTGGGCCTCATCGCTTGACGCGAACGCCTGCGAAGTATTTCCCGAGCGGCGATTCCTGACCACGAACTGGCCGCTACCCGCACCCTCGGGCACCATCTGCTGCATCGCGTCATCAAAGCCCCGAGCCTCACCTGGCGCGTCGCTGATGAACAGCGGATTCCGGAACCGCGTCGGCCCCTCGATGCGCTGCTGCCCGCCGACGCCCTGCGGCCCGACGGTGCCCGTCCGCGCGTACTCGCTCGGCGCCCCTGGTGGCCCCGCCGTGTAGAACGTCATGCTGCGCGTCGCCGCCCCGCCAGCGGCCTCGGGGTCCTGGTGACGGATCACGTTCAGCGTCACCCCGCGCTCGGGGTCCACCGTGCCCCCCGCGGCCTCGATGGCGCGGATGACGCTCGGGTCCTCGGGCAGCCTGAGCGGGATGTCCAGCTGGTCAGCCACGTCGGGAGGGATGATGCGCGGCCGCATGCCCTGAACCTCGGGGCGGCCAGGCTCGATGCCCGAGAGCCCGAATACCCCTGGTGCCGTCGTGCTGCCCTGCTCAGCCATCCTGGCATCGGCGGCGGCCATGCGCCCTGCGTTGTCGTCGAGTGCTCCACTGACGGCGTCGACGGCAGCGCTGGCGCCGCGTCGCACGACACCAGGCGCATCTCGCAGCCCACGCCCAGCGGCACTCAGCGCGGCACCTACGGGGGCATCCGCAGCCCGACCAGCAGCGCCGAAGCTGAGGTAGTTGGTCGGGTCGGCCAGTTCCTCGCCAACGAACCGCCCAGCCTGCTGCGGGGTCGGCCCCGTCATCGACGGGATGGTGCCGAGCGGCGTCTGGATCTCGTTCGTCGTGAACAGGGGCTCGGTCGTCTGCGGGGCCGCCTCGAGTGCGGCGCCACCCGCTGCCCTGAGCGCCTCGCGGCCGATCTGCAACCCTCTGACGGGCGCGGGAGCCGCCTGCTCGATGACCTCCATCGCGGTCTGGGGCGGCTTGAGCCCCGCCAGCATGGCCCCGCGATCCCCGAGCATGTCGCTCGCACCCTCGATGCCCGCCTGCGCCATCCCAGGCAGCCGCTCGGCCGTGCTCTGCTCACCGGGAGCCAGTGACGGCTGGCTGTAGCTCGGCCCGCTGTACTGCGGCGGCCGCTGCTCCGTGGGGACCGCGTAGGCGTCGGAGACCGCCGTTGCTGCGCCCTGGACGGCGCCGACCACCGACTGCCCCGCCGAGCGGCCGATGTCGCCGAGCGATGTCGACAACGTCGATATTCCCGCCGCGGAGCGGTCGGGCACCTGGCCCAGCGCCCTGAGCGTCTTCGTGACGGGGTCGTCGTCCTCGGGCTGCTCGTCGCCCAGGCCTGGCAGCCAGCGGTTCCAGTCGATCATGCAAGTCTCCGACTGGTACAATTAACGCGAAGTGTCCCGGCACGGCTGTCACCGTCCGGGACTGACACCGAGGAGTAATCTCGATGCCTATCTACGATATCATCCGCCAGCCGCGCTCGCCGCGCACCGAGGGGCCAGTCGAGGTCCGTGTCTGGTACAAGATCGACATCGGGGATCCCGACGACTGCTGGCCCTGGACTGCATCGGTTGATCGCGGCGGCTACGGCCAGATCAACGACGGCCTCGGGCACATCCGTAAGGCACACCGCCTCGTCCTGGAGATCACCCTTGGGCGTCCGCTCCGCAGCGGTGAGTGGGCCCTCCACACCTGCGACGTCCCGCGTTGCTGCAACCCCCGCCACCTGTACGTGGGCACGCCGCTGGACAACACCAGGGACATGCACGCACGCGGGCGATACCAACATCAGGGCGCTCCCGGCACCCGGAACCACAACGCCAGACTGTCGGATGAGGATGTCCGCGCGATCCTGGACGTTCTCGCCTCCAACCCACCACGCGGCACGCAGGCACGACTCGCCCGTGAGTACGGCGTGAACCCGAGCGTCATCATGCGGATTCGACGCGGCGACATCTGGCGTCACGTTTATCTCCCCGACGCGCCCATGTAGATCGTCGCGCGGATATTTCCCATCCCGAGGCCCGGTATCTCATCGGGCCTGTATCTCGTCCGCCCCTTGGATGCCTTGAGGACGGCTGCGCTCTGACCTAGCTCAAACTCACCCGTCTGTGGGTCGTAGCCCGAGACCGTGAAGTAGTGGTTTGGACTGTCCAGTATGACCGGCCTCCCCGCCTGGACCTCCTGGGCGACCCTGGTCCAGTCGGTGCCTGGCTGGAGCGACGCCTGCACGCCCATCTTCTCAAGGAGTTGGACCTGCGAGGCTGGCCCGTGCATCCCCTGACCTTGGTCCCAGAGGCCGAGGTTCTGGGCGAGCTCCTTGGCCTCTCTGAGCGTCGGGTTGCGGCCGTTCGCGCGTGCGAACGCCACGGCCGCGGCTGGCCCGCACACGGCAAGGGCCTCCTCAGCGGAGAGCCCCTGCGCCTGGCCTTCAGTGAACTGGTTGGGGCTCAGGGTCTCTGGCGTGTAGGTGCCGAGCTTCGGCGCGCCCGTTGGCGCGACCTCGGCCGCGGGCTGCTGCGTGGGCTGCACGCGGTTGACCTTCGTGAACCGGCCCTGCCCGCCCGAGGCTGCTGGGAAGGCGTTGTCAGCGCCGTACCACTCGCTCCAGTCGCCGCGCTTCGCCAGTTCACCGAGCGCGAAGTCGACCGCCGCCTGGTGCGCCTGGACCGACGAGTCCTTCCGCAGGTCGATGCCCGTCGCTCGCGTGAAGCGGTCGCCCATGCCCTCCTTCGGGTTCGACCCGCCCGCGTAGTGGAGCTGCAGCGGCCCGTAGGATGTGCCCGTATCGAACGTCCCGACCGAGCCCCAGCCCGTCGGCCCCTCCTTGCCCATCACGGCGAGGACCTGGGCGGGGTCGATGCCCGCCTTGCGTGCTGCGTGCTCCAGGTAGCCGTTCACGTCGCTCGGTGCGGGCGCTCCGCTCGGGGCTGCGGCTGGCCCTGCGGTTCGGCCCGTTGGCGCTGGTTGAGCCGTGCTGCTGCCCATACCCCACGCCTCGGGCCCTGGCAGGCTGAAGCCGCCGCTGGTGGCTGCTGGCTGCCGCCTCCTGACCGTGGCGTCGGGCGTGGCCCCAGCGGAGAGCTCGAAGCCCTGGTCCTGCTGCGGCGGCGCGGGTGTCGGCTGGGCTGCTGACTGGCCAAATCCCCACGCCGACAGGTCGGGCAGCGTGAACGGCTGAATCTCGGGCAGTTTCCACTGCGTGGCGCGACCATCGGCTGCGCCGACGTCCTCGGGCATCTGGAAGGGCGCAGGCTGCGGCATGGCCGAGGCGAGCTGCTGGCCGATCGGGGCCATGATCGCCTCGCCCTGCTCCTTGATCGAGCCCAGCGCCGACTGCACCGTCGAGGTCCAGCCCCAGCTCTCGGTGGTATCCGCGACCGACTTGGGCAAGTACGGCAAACCTGCCATATCAGGATGTCATCCTCATCCCGCAGCCGAGCTACTACCCTGGCTAGGCCTATACGACAAGTAGTCCGACTCGAACTGCTTAGGATCGAAACCCAGGACCTTGCCGGCGCTCTGCAAGTATCCCAGACGGCCGCTCGCGGCGAGTCGTTCGTACTCGCCTCCTGCAACACTTTGCCCGCCCTTCTGGTAGATGCTCTGCATCAGGCGTAGCGTCGCGGTGTCCTGTTCGTCGAGCCCGTCAAACGGCGATGGAGGAGATATCGAGGCCAGTTTCGCGACCTGCTTCTGGCGGTCATCCTCGGGCGTGCCGGGGAGGCCGAGCGTGCCTGGGGCCGAGGGCTGCGGGGCACCAGCTTGCGGCCCACCGTAGGGGGTCGCGAACGGGTCTTGACCACTGAGGTACGCCCCCATCCGTGCCACGCCAGGGACGGGTGAGCCGGACGGCGCGCTGGTGGGAGCGCCAGCGCCGCCCATCAACCTCGGGATATCGACTCCTTGAAATCTGCGCCCAGCAAAGTAGGTGTCGGGCGTCGATGCCAGCTCGGCGCCGAATTTCGAGACGTCCAGGCCATAGCGACGAGCCTGCTCGAGCTGGGTCTGCTGGAACGCCTCGCGCTCGAGCGTGGTCTGCTGGGGGCCAGCCCTGCCCGAAAGCACGTCCTGGAGGCCCTGCAATTCGACCTGCTCGGCCGCGGAGATACCCGCCCCGCCCTGCGCCTTGATCGTCTGGTCCCAGCCGGTGAGCTGGTTGTAGCGCTCCTGCTGCTGGGCATCGAGCCGTCCTGGCGTCTGCATGTACCCCGACGCGGTGGTGTTGAACTGACGCTGACCCTCGCCGAAGGTCGTGTTGAACTGACGCTGACCCTCGCCGAAGGTCGTGTTGAACTGACGCTGGTCCTCGCTGAACTGGCGCTCCTTGAGCGCCTGCTCCTGCTCGGCAATCGCAGCTTGCTTCTCGGCGACGTAGCGCTCGATCTGCACCCGCGGGATGCCGATCTCCTCCATCTCGCGGATGTCTTTGTTGAGCTGGTCGCGAGCCAGGCCCGACTCGGCCAGGAACTGCTCCCGCTTGAGGTCGAGCTCCTGCCTGGCGAGCTCGGCCGTGGTCTCGGCGACGAAGCGGCGGATCTCCATGTCGGGGATGCCGATCCGCTCCATCTCCTGGCGTGCTTGCTCGATCTGCTCGCGGGCGGTGTCACGCTCGGCGTCGATGCCGTAGCGCGTGTCCTTCGAGGACTGCGAGGCGATCTTCAGCCTGGCCGCGAGGTCTGCCTTGCCGAGCTTGTACTGCTGGGAGATTTGCTTGGCCTGGAGCGCGCCCGCGCTGTCGTACATCCCCTGGAGGGCAGCCATATCCGCGGCAGAGATCGACATCGGTCAGGCCTCCTCGTGGTCGTCAAAGAACAGCGCATCGAGAGCGTGCGCCAGCTCCACGGCCGCGATCGTCACGGCGCGCTCAATACTGGCCGCCGGGGCGTGGGGCCATGCCTGGACCCGCGGAGGACGCGGGAGCCGCGACCGACGGTGCGCCAGCAGCGGCGGACGGCGGTGCTCCCAGCGGAGGGTCTTGCGTTGGTACAGATCCACCGAGGCCTCCCAGGGGCGGTGCTGGTACGCTGGGAGGGGACGCTGCCTGCGGCGCCGCCCCCAGCGTCGTGAGGTTCGTCAGCGCAGCTGACGGCATGCTCGGCGGCGGCATCGGCGGGTTCGGGGTCGTCTTCCGCGCGGCCAGCTTCGCCAGGCGCTTCGCCTCGGCGACCTGCTCCTTGTAGTCGGTCTGCCCGTAGGTGTAGAGCTTCAAGCGCTGGCCGTACCTGAAGTGGGTCAGGTCCTCGGCGGTCGCCCGCTGGGCCACGTCAGGCGTCATCCCAGCCGCGATGTGCTCCTGGTACTTCTGCTGCGCCAGTGCCAGCATCGCCTCGTCCGTCGCCGCGGGGTCTCTGGCGTTCCAGGCGTCGACGGCCAGGTCGTTGGTGGCAGGGACGATCTCCTCGGAGACGGGCGGCCCCGCTTGGATAGCCATTGAGTCCCCGATCCGCTTCATGAGCTCGTTGGCAACCGAGGCATACACCTGCGGGAAGCTCGTGGTACGTGGCTTGACCATGCCCTACCCCGTATACTTCATGCGACACGAAACCCCCGCGCTGCTTGGAACAGCCGGGGGCGTGACACCGCCAGGAGTAAGCTGACGATGCCCAAGAAGCCTACCATGCTGATCTGCCCGACGTGCGGCAGATCGTTCAAGCGCACGAGCCGCACGCAACGCTACTGCTCGGTACCGTGCTTCGTACGGACCCCCGAGTCCCGCCTGTGGTCGCGGGTACGCTCGAGCGATGAACCCGACGGCTGCTCTGAGTGGACGGGCATGCGCGACCCGAACGGCTACGGGCGGATTGGAATCGGCCAGCGCCCCGTCCTTGTGCACCGACTGGCGTGGGAGTTGGCCCACGGGCCGATCCCCGATGGACTGTTCGTGCTTCACCGCTGCGACAATCCGCCCTGCGTGCGTCTGGATCACCTGTCGCTCGGCACCCAGCAGGACAACATGCGAGACACCGTCAGCAGGGGGCGCCACGTGCGCGGCGACCGCGTCGGCACGGCCAAGCTGACCGAAGCAGCTGTGCTCGAGATCCTTCAACGCTACGGCACGGGCGGCGTCACGCAGAAGGCACTCGCCGCCGAGTTTGGCGTACGGCAGTCCCAGATCCAGGCCATCGTCAATGGACGGGCGTGGAAGCATGTGCAACTGCGGCATTAGCCTGCCATCCCGTTCCCTACGCTCGGTGGAACAGCAGCGCGGACGCCCATCGCAGAGCCTTGCATCGCATCTGCCGTGATGGGCCCACCCTCCTGCGCGCCCTGCACGGTGGCAGCTATTGAGCTCTTGACCCCCGTTGCGACCCCAGAGGGTTGCCCTGCAGCCATCTGAGCCATCTGTGCCGCTTCGGGCGCGATCGCGTCGGTGGGGGTCCCCTGCGGCTCGAGCAACTGTTTCGCTTCGAGCTCCAGTTGCTCAGCCCGTGACGTTTCCCCACGTTTTCGCGCCACGTACGCCGACAACTCGAGGTTTTCGGGGCTGCCAGGCGTCATGACGGCCTTGTAGTAGAGAATTTCGCCCAGTTTCCAGGTCGTATTTGTCTCCCCGGCCGCTTCGAGAACGTCGACCACCGACGCATAACCGCGGTCGGCCTGGTCCATTTTCAACGTGACGTTGACAGGGTCCGGCCGCTGTCGCCAGGTTGCCGTGATCTTGTACGACGCGCCGATGTCCTTCTCGGTCAAGACGTAGCGCTGGGACACGGAGCGGCGGGCGCCTGGCTCGTCGGGCGGCAATTCCTCGTTGGCGTCGATGACGTAGGGGACCTGCTTCGTCTTCATGACGGCGCACAGGCACTCGAGCACCCAGGAGGCCACGTCCTCGAAACACTCCAGGACCCCGCGCGGAATGTCGCTGTGCGCGGCCTCGATCAGCCCCGACGCCAGCGACATCGCGTGGCCCGAGGCCCCAGAGCCCGCGGGCTGGGCGGGGTCGGGCGAGGTGACCTGGAGCTGTTGCATCAAGGCGGCCATCATCTGGGTCGCGGCGGTCCCGAGCGGCGGGGGAGCGACGGGGGTCACGCGGCCTGGGGCCGTCATCAGCTCGCCCGAGACGGGTTCGTCGAACGACTTGAGGCGCAACTGGTTCTCGACGGTCTCGGTGTACGCTTCGGGTGGCACGTTCTCGGCAGGCTCGACCCATGAGCCCTTGAACGATGAGCGCTCGGCGTGGGCGACCGAGGCGGCCAGCATCCGCTCGAGCGCCATCACCAGCCCCGCGTAGGCGTTCATGAACGGCAGGCCGACCTTGTCGGGGTCGGGGTCGGCCGTGCGCAACCCGTGGTAGTAGCCCCACATCGGGGTGGTGATGCCCCACTCCTCCTTAAGGTTGATCAAGGCGGCCGTGTGGGACCCCGTGCGCGGACTGTAGCGGCGGGTGTCCTCGCCCGCGACGCTGTAGACGACGCAGGGCACCAGGCACTCGTCGTCGTCGTCCCAGAGACTGACGTACGCCGTGTAGAGGTACAGCTTGCCACCCTTGCCGCGGAACGTCCCGCGGTCGCCTCTCGGGATCAGCGTGGCCTTCTCGGAGGCGAGCGCGGGCGAGGAATAGCCCTGGTCGAGCAGCTCCTCGCGCTCGAACAGCCTGCGCACCAGCAGGCCGCGGCAGGCGAAGCGGCGGCCGTGGGTCCCGCGGGTCAGGATCGGGGCGCAGTCGGTCGGGTCGATCAGGTCGACGGCCACGTAGTCGCAGCGCGCGCAGTAGGCCTCGTAGTCCTTGTCGTACGCCCGACGCGAGCGGGCAGGGTCGCGCCCCGTGTACCCGTCGTCGTCGGGTGTCCGATCCTCGCTGTCGAGGCTGTACCCCTCGGGGGAGTAGACGGGGATGTGGTCCCACTCGGCGCCCGCTGGCAGGACGGCGATCCCCCACTGCCCGTCTTGCGTGGCTTTCCCGAACAGGTCGGGGACCGAGAGCAGCCGTTCAAGGGTGGCCTTGAGGACGGTCTCGATTTGGTCCGACTTGTCACTTGCCACGGGCTTGCCGTAGCGGGTCAGCTCGGGGACGCCGTACTGCGACGACAACGAGTTCGTCATCGTCACGGCCAACATCCGTTGCGGCAGTGCAAAGGGCGCCGGGCCCTGGTCCAGCAGGGTCGACGGGGCCTTGTTGAGGATGTCGCGGGCGTCCCTGATCCACTTCCTGGACTGGGGGAACCGAGCATCCGCGTGTTTCCAGAGTGCGGTCAGCTGGCCCCCAGTCGGATCACTCGTGAGCGACAGTGGGTCGGTGTCGCGCGGCCGGCTCGGGTCGTTCCTGCGCTCAGCCACGCGGTGCCCCCGTTCTGAGCCCGTAGACCTGCGCCCGCAGTGCCGCGGGGTCATCTGGGAGGAACGCTAACATCAGCGCCTCCGCGCGGTCTGGGCTCTTGACGCCGCGCTTGCGGGCGTCCTCCTTGCGCTCGATCACGACGCGGCCGCGGGCATCATGCTGGTAGCGCAAACCTGCCAGCTGGGCCAGCATGGTGCGGTCGGTCAGGCCGGACACGTCGCCGTCGGCGAAGCGCTCCCGCAGCGCCCAGTACGCTTCAGCCTTCAGGTTGGCGTACTTCTCGCGGGCGTCGTCGGTCGTGGGGGAGGTCCCCACGTTGACGTCGCGCACCCGCAGGCCGGCGTCCTCGAGGTGGCGTGCGAGGTAGTGACCGAGCCCGGCGGTGTCGACGTTGACACGCACCAACCCACGATGGCGCCATGGACGCAGCGCTGCCAGCACGGGGCCTCGGGCGTCGGCGTCGTCGAAGGCGCAGACGTCGAGGATGGCCTGCCCCTGTCGCACAACCAGCACACTCTCATCCTCCCCTGGGCCTGCGACGTCGAGGCCCGCGACGACAGGGCCGCCGTCGGGTCGGTAGGCCGCGGTGCGGGTCCCTGCCTCGAGCAGCCAACGCCGCTCGAGCAGCTGGTACGGGTCGGCAGACAACCCGATGGTGAAGTCGCCGTAGAGCATCTGCGACCGCAGCGGCTCGGGC
>Ga0207711_10000458_pt1 | contig 42641 bp, 64 predicted proteins | sample KBSS34metaG_FD_184401 | JGI IMG/M metagenome (GOLD analysis project Ga0207711, IMG submission 184401) | Switchgrass rhizosphere microbial communities from Kellogg Biological Station, Michigan, USA - KBS S3-4 metaG (SPAdes) (version 2) | ecosystem: Host-associated > Plants > Roots > Rhizosphere... | reverse complement strand
GATGTTGTCGAGAAGGCCGCGAGTAAGAGCCGTTTTAATTCGCTGGATGTCCATAACCAAGTCGGCTGCCGACCGTCCACATAAGCGGTGAGTGACGAGGTACGGCGTAATGCACGCAAATGGGATGACATCAACTTCTTCAATGTCTGGCGCTCCCCCCTTGGTCAGGATCTTCGTCTCGTCGCCGGCAGTCGTCACCTTGTACAGGCACGCCTTGCCGTCGCCCTTGTAGTCCATGCGGATGTAATGCTCGCACACCGACACGCGCTTCATCGCCTTGTTCATGTCTTCCGACATCGACCCGGCGTTGCCCGTCTCGTTGATCGTGTCGCGCTTGGCGCTCTCGCTCGACTTCGCCTCGCCCGGTACCACCGCTGAAATGTCATCCAACTGCTCGCGGTCGTAGCCCTGCTCGACCAGCTCCGACACCGTGCGCCCGCCTTCGGGCTCGTGGAAGCAGTAGTCCGCATCGCGGATGTTCACCGTGCGGCGGCTCCAGCCGAACTCGTTCGGCGGCACGCCCATCACCCGGTGACGCTTCACCCGCTGCTTGTTCACCACCCGGATGTCGAAGGTGCCGGGCATCTCGTCGGACGGCGAGTACTCCGAGATCTCCACCTTCGGGTCGGCAACGATGGCGGGGAGAACGTCCTCCGTCACGTTGTAGTAGGTTTCCTTCTCCTCGCGGACCTCCTCTTCGGTCCACACCTTCACCGTGCCAAGCTTGGACAGCAGCGCTTCCTTGATGATGGTGTAGATGACGAGGAAGCCATCGTTCTGCTGCATGAAGACATGATTGACGACATCAGTCTCCTGCTCCGCCTTCTCGACATCGTCCTCCGCGACCGGGTCGAACACCACCACCTCGTCACTGCCGCAGAAGATCTCCATGAGCGAGGGCATCAGTCCCTCGATGGTGTCGGCAACGTCGGTCGAGACTGCCTTGGAGCGGCCCTCGATGGTCGGCATGTCTTCGGACATGTCGCCGTAGTAGTAGTCGAGCGCCTTCTCGCGGGCGGACAGCAGCGTGCTTTCAGTGGCGGAGGACAGAGCGTCGGATTTCTGCGCGGCGAGCAACGCTTGCAGATCGTCGTCGGTCATCGCAGGCTGAGGTTGCCCGCTGGCGCCGCCGCTCGTTCCCCCGTCGTATGCCATCAGTCATTGCCCATCGGGGGATCGTCGCCTTCCATCTGGGCGTTGTCGGGATCGGGCTCTGCCAGTTCCTCGACGCCGATCACATCTTGCAGCTGCACGACCGCCCTGGCGAGCGCCATCAGCATCGTGTCGGGCTCGACAGGTTCGCCCGACGTAACCCTCGCAAGCAGTTCCTTCACGCTCATCACACCTCTCCCATCTTCGGATATTTGAGATCCCGTCCAAACACCGTCTTGCTCTGATCCGACTTGTCGAGCGTCATCGCGAGGTAGCGGAACGCATCGGCAGTGTGGCTCGACCAATCGTGCCGAGGGATCGGCTTAAGCGTGTCAAGCTTCTCATCGTATTCGGAGCGGTACATCTTCAGCGCCTCGATGCCGCGCTCGCACTTGTTGCGGTCGAACCAGCAGCGCGGGATCATCACACGCGCAGCGTTGATGCCGTCTTCGATGCGATGCATGGGAGCGATGGTCATCGGGCGCAGCCCCAGCTTCTCAAGCTGCTCGAGGCGCGTCTGCGCCATGCCGAGGATCTTGGCCTGCGCGTCATGTGGAACGATGTGACCCGCGTAGACATAAGGCTTCTCGCGAACGATCTTGGCGTAGTGATCCAGCTCCGCTCCGGTCGCCTCGTACCAATCGATCAGATGGACCTCGCGACCGACCACCTGAGCCCACCATATGCTTGTTGCGTCCGCTTTGCCAAGGTCCCATGCGGTCCAAACCATGGCCGCAGGGTCGTAGGGCACACCGCAGACCCGGCGCTCGTCCTCCGCCCTGGCCATGAGTTTCCCGTAGTACGCGCCCTTCAGCGCGGCCTCCCAAGAGCATTCAAACTCCTGTGCATATTCGTCTTCGGACATGGTCCGCATCGCGTCAGCCAGTTCCTCCGGCTTGAGCAGACCCGTCTCGCTCGCCTTCAGCATCAGGCGGAACAGTTCAACGTCCTTCCACTGACCCAGCCCCTTCCAGATGTCGTAGAGGCCTATTCGCCCGCGTGGCGTGCCGATGAAGGTCGCCCAGCCTTGCTTGTCTGCGAGGGCTGGTCGGATGACATCGCCCCAGACGGATGGACGCATGTCCGCATACTCATCGAGAATGACACCGTGCCAATAGCCACCACGAAGTCGATCAGGATTGTCGGCACCGTAGAGGCGCACTCGCGATCCGTTGAAGAGGTCAACGCGCAACTCGCTTTCGTTCGGGGGTTTGGCAAGCAGCGGGTGCGCGTAGTGCTTCAGGTAGTCCCACGCGATGTCCTTCGCCTGCGTGTAGAGCGGCGCGATGTAAGCGTAGCGACCGTCGCCGTCCTTGTTGCGGACTGCGGCCTTGATCGCATCGTTGACGGCAGCGACGGTCTTGCCGGCGCGACGGTGAGCCACGATGATCGACCAACGCTGCCGCCTGCGATGAAATGGGCGGAAGACCTTTCGAGGATAGTACGGCACCCACGCGACACCGGGATCGTCCTCGTCGTCTTCCGCCTCGACTACCGACATCAGGCGCGTGGCCGCTTGTCGTCGCTGCCTGCTACGCCAGACTTGCGCTTCGCGTCCTCATCGGAGGCCTTGCGCTTGTCGTCTTCCTTCTTCGCGGCAGCCTCGCTGTCCTTGGTCGCGGCAGCCTTCTGCTCCGCCGTGCCAATCGCCATCACCGCTTCAGGCGGAGGCGGCTCTTGGTTGCGGTACGAGTTCGCGAGTTCCGCGCCCATCCAACTATCGGGGTTGGACGGTGCGGGCTCGACGGGCTCGCCCTCGCGTCCTTCCGCCTGCTGAACGGCGAGGTGATGCGGTGGCTGCTCGCCCTTCGCATACGCAGCGTTCGCCTTCTCGCGAGCAGCTGCCTGCTCCTTGCTCTCAGTAGGTTCCTTGTCGTCCTTCGGCTTGTCGTCCTTGCGTGCTTCGGTCACGGTCCTGCTCCTTCTGCTGCTGTTCCTTCTGCGAACGGATATGCGCGTCGATGCCAGATCCTGGCATGCCCGGATCGGTCCAATGCTCCTTGATGACGTTCATCGCCTCGTTGCCCATCCAGCCATCGACGTTGGTCGGCACAAAGGCTGCGGCGTCTTTCGCCAAGTGATGCTCAGGCTGTTTGCCTTGCGCGTAGAGCGCGTTGTCTTTCGCTCGATCTGCCGTTTGCTCCGAGCTGCGCTTCTCCTCGTCGGCCTTCGCAGCTTTCACCTCAGCTTCGGTCTTGGCTCTCATTTCGGTTCCTCCGGTTTGTCGTCCTCGTCGTCGTCCTCGCCGTACCAGCGCACTGTGTGGATGAGCGGGACATCCGTGCCTTCGATGGGCGTCGGCACCTTGCCGTCAAGCCGATCAGAGATCTCGCGTCGAGCGGAGACATCGCCGCACAGCGCCTGCTGCACGCACATGTCCGCGATCACATCCAAGGCCTGACCTTCAGGCACGGTGACCACGACCTTGCCCTTGACGACCTCGCCATCGATGGGGAACTGCGGCAGCACGGGACCTTCCTCACCGTTCATGGTCAGGTCGTGCTGGCGCTTGATGGCGCGTTCGAGCGCGTTTCGCCAAGGCTTGGCCTTCGGGAGACTGCCTGCGGGATTGCCCGCCGGGTTGCCGCTCTTACCGGGTTGCCACGCCATTGCGTTGTCAATCCTAAGTTATTGAAATCTCCGGTGGGGTAGGATGCCGAGTGACCTCCCCACCGGAGCAACCACCATGCGTGGAAAGGAGGTTCAAACCGCACCCCGCATGAGAGCAGGCTTTCGAGTTGGAGCCGGGGATGTTTGCTTACTCTCAGCCCGCCGCCATCGTGATCTCGCCAGCGTTTGGTTTCGCTGTCAATGGACAACTTTGCCCGGTACCCCGCCTTCGTAGCATTCGATCAGGTGGGTGAGCGTGTTCATCAGCACCCGCGTTGCGGCCTCCGGGTCCTCGTGCGTGGCGCAGAAGTCGAACATCAGCAGCGACAGCGATGCGGCCCTGACGGTTTCGTTGTCCTCGCGGCGCAGCACCTCGCGCATGTCATCGAACAGTTCCGAGGCCCTGAGACTGTCGCGGCTCATCGCATGTCCTCCAAGTTCTTCAGGGCCTGCATGGCGAGTTCGGGCACCGAGCGTTGCGTCTTGGCGAAGCGTTCGTTGACGCGCCGCTCGACCGGGTCCTGCTGCTCCAGCGGTTTCAGCCAATCGAGATCCTTGATCCGCAACTTCTCCGGCTTGCGTAAACCTGGCGGGATGTCCTCGATCTGCTTCCGCCGCACCGACAGCGGTGGCGGGGCAGGCTCGCTCGATGGCAACGGCGCGTGTTCGAGCATGGTGATGTGATCGCGCAGGCGCACGGCCATCCGGCGGTCGGGCTCCTGAAACTTCTCCAGCCACTCGTACACTTCGGCAATCGATGGCAGGAACTTGCATTGCGTGAGGATGCCGCGCAGCGGATCGACCAGTGTCTCGATCGCATTTGTCGGAAACGAACTCAGCAGTCCGCGCAGTTGGCGCATGTAGACATCCGGCTCCGCCGGAGGCGTCTGCGGGTACGAGGCGACCAGAATGCCGACAGCTTTTGCCGCATCCTCGACGCTCGTCAGTGTCGCGTTCTCGATCATCGCCAGCTCACGCTTGGCTTTTTCGAGACGGGAAATCTCAATGTCGTTTGGCATCCTTGTCTCTCCCTTCTTGGATCATCTGTCTCGTGATTTCACGCACGTTGTCAGCCGCCCGCTGCTTCGCCGTCGTCGGGCCGCGCTCGCGATCCATCCACGCCGCTTTGAAACCCTGCCAGCCCCTCGCGATCATCTCGTTCGCAGCCTCGATGGGATTGCCCCACTTCACGAACTCTAGCACCAGCAGCTTGGCGCCGTGCGGTGTCAGTTTGCGGCGCATCGCATTTCGATGCTCGACCACCGCTTCAGCGATCTCCGGCGTTAGAACTTTGGTCAGGATCTCTGCCACATCCTCCTTCCCTGAAGACCCTTTTTTGGTCTTGCGTGAACTATAACTGACGGTTCTCTGACGGTTCTCTGACGGTTCATCTATATGTACAGGCACCTCCTGCCGCTGACCCTGTCGTGAGGTGCCGCTAAGGTCGTCGTGAGGTGCCGCTGACAACCTAGCGGCGCGTGGTGCCGCTGACAACTTAACGGTGATCTCGTCTGAGGTCTTGATGCCGTCCTGCCGCCGCCGCCCGGCCCGCGAAATCAGACCCCGCATCTCAAGCTTCCGTAGGGCATCGCGCACCGCCCGGAGCGACCACCCAGTGTCCGCCGCCAGCCGCTCCTGACCGGGGAAGCAGTGATCTCCTTGGGCGTCGGCGTAGTTGCACAAGGCGATGAGAACAGACTTTTCCACACCGGGGATGCCCCGTAACGAGAGCGCCCAACTAATGGCCTGAACTGACATGCTTGCGTCCTCCCTTGGTTTGTGTCATTGATCGATTGTCTCGCACAGAAATGTGCATCTCCTTTGTTTGTGTCAGGGAACCCTCCGCTACCGACAGGCGGGGGGTTTTCCTTTTGCAGCTGCTCATCCCATCTCGCGCCCCTTGTGGAAGCAAACGCGATGATGCTCCTCGCAGTACGGCGAGCGGTCCCATCGCGGGCGTCCGCACCACATGCCGTCCTCGATGGGAAACTTGCACTGATCCTCGCGCAGATCGATCAACGACTTCACCGTCTTGTATTCGCGTGGCGGCTCGTGAACTTCGGGAGCTGCCGGCGTCAGCGGCACGATGGGCGTGGTCAGGAGGCGTGACGCGGACGCGCCCGGCGAACGGCGCACGGTCGGGTAGTTGTAGCGGCGCGGCGGCTTGCGTTGCGGCAGGCGCAGACGATGAGCGCGACCGATCACCTGCCCCTTGGTGAGGCGCATGGCGGTCGCCATCTGCATGGTGGAGTATTTCTCGTTCGACCAGAGCGCGATCAGTTCGGTGTCGCGCTCCGGCGTCCACACCGACGTACCACGAGGAGAAGCGGCCCGACGCGAAACCTCGCGAGCCGCTTCGTCCCCCGTGGGGGGAGTGCTACCTTCGGACATGCTGCGTCCCCGTGCAGTGCTTACTGGCGGAAGAAGTCCGGCCTGAGTTGCTCCTTCGGAGCGCCCAGGATTTTCTCCAATTGGTGGCAACGCTCCAGCGGAGCCTCCTGCCACTTGTAGACGGACTGCCGCGAGATCTTGAGGGTCTTGGCAAGCTTGCCGTAGCCCCCGTATTCGCGGATCTTCTCATCCAGATACTGCTTGTTCTTCTCTCGACTTTTCTTCATGGCTCTTCCTATCATGTCGCACCGGGGTTGGTCAATCCAGCGGTGTCAGCGGTTGTACTCCGCGAACTTCTTCCGCAACTGCCTCGAACTGTCGTTCAGGTACTTGAGGATCGCCTTGTCGCGGGCCTCCTCCGTGCTGCAAGTCCGGTGGAACGTGGCCGAGCCGTAGGGGTGACCGTTGCGCGTATTGTGCGCGATGACGATCCACTTGTGACCCGGCGTGCCGCGCCAGCAGTAGCCCTCGTAGTTGGCGGGCAACTCCTCGTGGTCCTGCTCGTAGGTGTGGACGCGAGCGCCGACCTTGCGGCCAAGACGGTCGATGAAACCGTAGTCGGGCCGCTCAGTCTTTTCGTTCAGCCGCACATCGTGCGCCTTGATCTTCGCGCTGAATGGGTTCTTCATTTCATCTCCTTCCAGATTGATGTCAGGTCGGCGTCCTTCAGTGCCACCGCGAATTGTCCGGTGGTGCTGACGAAGACGGCGACACGTTTCATGCCGTTGAACCGCGCCGCGAAGGCAACGTCCTTGGCGAGACGCAGTGAGTTGCACACGAGGATCTTGTTGCTGGCGATGAGCCGCAGCATCTTCAGCGTGCGCGTGTCGATCAGCTTGTCGAGGTTCCTCCCCATCACTTCACCTCAGAGATCGACCAGCCATCCGACAGCCAGATCTTGCCGTCTAGATTGGGAAGACCGCCGATGTCGTCGGCAACCTCGTCGTCGTTGCACCACCCAGATGCGCGGGTGTCAGCCACGACCTTGTCGCGTGTCTCCGGCGTGACGCACACATTGAGGAAACCGTTCCAGTAGGTGTCGTCGGTCCAGCCATCGTAGGTCGGACCATCATCGAACGACCACTTGCATGGACGCAGCGAACGCTGAACGAGGACCGGGTTCGAGGCATCGTACTCGTAGTCGGTGCCGCAGTGGTTGGACGGATCGTCGTCCTCCCAGCAACTGTCGTTATTGGAGGAGGGAGCCAGCTCCAAGGCTTTGGCTTTCGCCGCTTCCGGCGTGGCCGCCTCGACGGTGAGGAAGTCGGTTTCGGTGACGGTGTGCGTGCGCCAAACCTGCACATTGAACTTAGGCATCGGTGTCTCTCCTGTTGGTGTCTCGTGTCTGTCCAACCTATGTAAGCCTGGCGCACACACCTGTCAACCCCCCTATTACAAGAGGGCCAAAAACCCCGCTTTTTATAGGCCTAAAATAACCTGTAGCAGCAGGGTTGACATATCGGATTTCGTCATGATATAAGGGTGACAGTTAACCCGAAGGAGACAAGACATGTCAGCCAATTCCATGCCCTGCAACGAGGCTCTTGAGATCGTCAGCGACTACGCCTCACGCTGGGGCGAGAACTTCGAAGAGCAGTACCGTGAGCGCGTCACTGCCGAGATGACCGACGAGCAGGTCAAGGAAATGATGACCGACCACGGCTCGCAGAAGGTTGACCAGTGGGAGTTGGACGAGGCGATTGGCCTCCGCAATCTGTGGCGTGCGCTCGAAACCATTCGCATGATCTGCGAGCAAAAAGGTTGCGAGCATTTCGATCCCGCAGTGAAAGAGGACGGTCACCTGACCACCCTGATGGACGTTGTGATTTTCGGCTAACGCGGCGAGACACCGCAAAGGAGACAAGACAATGGATGCGACCCTGAACGATCTCATCAATCTGAAACCCGGCGACATGGTGAAGTTCACCGAGCCGTTCGACATCTATCCCTACTGCATCATCGATGGCGGCACGGTCGCCACCGTCGTGGTCGGCGGCGACGGCGAGAACAGCATCTGGGTTCTGCCACACGGTCACCGCATCGAGGAACTGAAGGAGTGGGATGGCCAAGTCCACATCATGTTCGACACCGTCGAGTATGCCATCGAGAATGGCCACGACACCACGGGGTTCGAGATCATCCCGTCAACCGCCACCCTGTGCGACGAGTACAAGGCGTGGTGCGCCACCAACAATCTCACGCCGATGAGCGCGGACGAACTCGCGGTCGAGGACTTCGTCAACGAGGAGCAGCGCAACTGGCTGCTGCGCTTCATCGAGCGTTGGGACGTTTCGCAAGAGGCCGAGGACGGCAGAGGTTTCGGCAGCATGTTCCCCGACACCAAGATGAGCGACGAGGATGCCATGCACATCGAGTTGGTCGCGTCCGAGGCGATCCGCCTCAACGACCTGCACGGTGATCAGGGCAGCGAGGACGCCATCGAGGCGTCGAACAACTTCTTCGAAGAGTTCAGGAAGGCTGGGTTCGACACCTCCAAGTACGAGACGGAGAAGTCCAGCCAGAACGACATGATCATCGACGCGCTGAAGCGCATGCGCGAGTGGAGGGCGTAATGGCGACCTACGCAAACGGCAAGTGCGTGGTGTTCCACGCCGAGGATTGGACGCCAGCGCAACTCGCTGCGGCCAAGGCCAAGACCGAGGCCTATTTCAACAGCGGTGCCGATTGGGCCGCCGCGATCAATTCGAAGCGCGAGCCGATGGTGACCGATCCCTACGGGACCGAGAGCAGCGGCACCTACGGAAGGAACAGCAAGTCATGACACCGACAATCGTCTGGGTTCACAGCGAAGAGTATCGCCAACTTGTGTTTTCAGGTCGGCGGTTGATCCGCATTCACGACGGGTTCGCGTGGTTCGCATGACCCACGCACCCAAGGTCTGCACCCACCATGTCTTCCCGCCGATCCCTGATCGGCAGTTCGATTGGTGCGCGTATTTCGACGGCGAGGAGGAGGGCCTGCAAGGCTGGGGTCCGACCGAGGCTGAGGCGCTTGAGGATCTGAAGCGCGTCTGTCAGGAGGCGCAGGAATACCAAGAGGACATGGCCGAGAAGGCACGCGAACACGAGCGCGAACTCGCAGAGAGGAGAGGTTACTGATGTTACTGAAACCAAGCAAAGGCAGCACGCTGTCCGTTCTCATCGAGCGGGTCGAGGCGGCATACGACAAGACCAAGGACCCGAACGACACGCTGCTGTGGGAAGTCCGCAGCACGCTGCTGCGGCTCTACACCCAGAACAAGCACCTGCGGAACCGTGTCGAACTGTTCGAGCGGCAGACGGGGCAAGCGCGATGACCCAGACCGAGATGCTGAAACTCGCAGCACAAATGCAAACGGACGCCGAGGTGAACCCGACGCGGCACAGCGATCTGCTGAAGCAGGGTGCTGCGGTCATCGTTGAACTGGTGATCAAGGTCCGCGTCTACGAAGAGATCGACAAGCAAAGGAAACTGTCATGACCATCCCCGATTTCCTCGACCGCAGGAAGAACGGCATCGTCACGCCTCCGGTCACCGCGCACCGCGAGCGCAAGTTCAAGATGCGTGCGCGTCTCACCGTCGAGGAGCGCATCGCGCAGGCACGCACCGAAGCGGAGAAGGAGGCGATCCGCGACCGCGAGGCCGAGCGCAAGGCCGCGCTCAAACTCGTCATCAAGCACGGCACGCCGATCCATCTCAACCAGCGGCTCGACAACTGTCCGCTAAATCCTGGCCGACACGAGGTGGAGCTGGTGAAGCTTGGCCGCAAGTGGGTTCGGTTCCGGTGCGACGGCAAGAGCAAGTGCGTGCGCGTGCGCCGCATCATCTGGGACGCGATCACCAAGGCCGCACAATGAGGATCATCAGCTTGAAGCGGTGGTGGGTCTACACCTACGATCCGGTGCAGCAGCGTCACACCGAGGTGGGCAGGGTGATGGCGCGGCACGCGCCCGATGCCCTGCTCCGCGCCTTCAAGAAATGGCCGGAGCAACTCGACCACAAGCAGGTGCAAGCTGGCTTGATGGTCAGACGGGAACGCATCTGAGTGACCAAGGGGGCGTACTACAATGAACTCGATCCCTACGCGGCGGAGTGGTGCAGGCGGCTCATCGCCGGCGGTCACCTCCCCGCCGGAGACGTTGACGACCGAGACATCCGAGACGTTGATGGCGATGATCTCGCAGGATATCAGCAGGCACATTTCTTCGCGGGCATCGGAGGATGGCCGCTCGCCATGCGCCTCGCCGGATGGCCCGACGCTCGACCTGTTTGGACAGGAAGTTGTCCCTGCCAACCCTTCAGTGCCGCCGGGAAAGGTGAGAGTGCCGATGACCCGCGTCATCTGTGGCCTGCGTGGGCATCTCTTATCCGACAGTGCCGCCCTCCAATTATCTTTGGAGAGCAGGTTGAGGCGGCGATTGGATGGGGCTGGCTCGACGTTGTTCTCCACGATCTGGAGGCGGAAGGCTACGCCTGCGGGGCGACCGTACTTCCAGCTTGCAGCGTTGGTGCGCCGCACATCCGCAATCGGATTTGGTTCGTGGCCGACGCCGATGGCTGGAACACCAGCGCAGAACGGCAACAACGAAGCGGGGAACAACGATGCGAGCCGACTGACGGTGGGTCTGGCGCCGTGGCCGACGCCGCAGGTGGACAGCTTCCGGTCGAGGAGCGGGGATCGCAAGGACGAGATGGGTCTGGATCAACTCGCGAGATCGACAGCAGCGGCATGGCCGACGCCGACCGAGGGCGACCACAAGGCGAGCGGCAGCAGGAATACTCCGAACAGCAAAGCACACTCTGGGATCTCGTTGACCGACGCAGCCCTGGCGCTCGCGAGTTGGTCGACCCCGAACGGCGACGATGCGAACAACGTGACGAGGAAGAGCGGAAGTTTTCAGAGCCTAGCGCGGCAGTCGCAGACGGCGTGGGCGACACCGAGCGCACGCGACTACAAGGGAGCGAACAGCGAGATCCATGTGAGGGAAGTCGGCACGGGACGGAAGCACATGGATCAGTTGGCGAACCAAGTCGTGCATTCTGGTCCGATCTCGTCTGGCTCCCATGCACCGACGGCAAACAAAGGCCAACTCAACCCGGCATTCAGCCTCTGGCTCATGGGCTACGGAACCGAGTGGCTCAACTCCGCGCCGCAGGCAATGCGATTGTCCCGCCGCTCGCGGCAGAGTTCATCAAAGCAGTAATGGAATGCAAACCGTGAAAGGAGCAAGGGAATGCGACGGACTAAACTGAAGAGCCTGATCGGCAAGACCATCACCGTGATCATGCTGGACCCGAAGCGGCTCGAGGTCGAGATCGAGGACGCCGCAGGCAACGTCATCATCAGCTTCAGCCCTGATCGCGTCTTCGATGCGTTCGGAAATTATTTCGATCTGGAAGGACTGCCGGAAAGGGACGGCGCATGACCGATCCGTTCGCCAAGTTCCAGATCGATCACCTTTCGCCCAGCTCCCTCAATTGCTATCTCAATGAGCCCGCGATGTGGGTGCTGCGGTACCTCTACAAGTTCAATGACCGCGCCGGGCCGAACGCGTGGCGCGGCAATGCGGTGGAGGCTGGCGTAAATGTCTGGCTGAAGAACGTCACCGCGAAACGAAACATCGACAAGTCGATTGCAGCTGCTCTCGACCGCTTCGAACGGGACGCGCAAGGCGAGATCTCCGACAAGATCGAGAAGGAACTGAAGGCGATCCCGCGCATCGTGCAGAAGGCCATCGAGGCACTGCACGACCGACCGATACCCGACGCCACTCAAGCCCCCATCGAGATCTGGTTCGACGGCATCGAGGTCCCGGTCACGGGTTTCATCGACTACGTCTGGCCGAAGGAATGCATCGATCTCAAGTCAACGCTGTCGATGCCGTCGGAACCGAAGGAGGCGCACTGCCGCCAGGTTTCGGTCTACAGCAAGGCCAAGGGACGCCCGTGCCACCTGCTGTACGCAACCCCTACAAAGTACGACTTTAAACAGTGCGTTGACATTGACAAACACCTTAACTATGCTCATCGGCAAGCACGATCCATCCGCAATTTGCTCTGGGTTTGCTCCTGCAAGGAGCAGGTAGCCGAGTTCTTCCTGCCAGACTTTGACAATTACGTCTGGGACCGTGACGAGACAAAAGAAGCCGCTGCACAAATCTGGAGATAGCACCAATGCCCCGACTGCCCGCACCATCATCGAACTTTACTCCGCCGCCGGCGGGAACCTACGCTGCGGTCTGCTACCGCATTCTTGACCTTGGCACACAACAGTCCTCCTACATGGGCAAGCCGCGCACCGCACATAAGATCCTCGTGTCGTGGGAGATCAAGGACGAGGAAGCCGTCATGGAAGACGGTCGCCCGATGTCGATCCACCAGAACTACACATGGAGCATGAATGAGAAGGCTAACCTCCGCAAAGATCTGGAAAGTTGGCGCGGCAAGGCGTTCACTGAAGCGGACTTTGGTGAGAATGGGTTCGAGCTGTCCGACTTGCTTGGCGTCCCGTGCTTCATGGGTGTCGTTCATAAGGATGTCGATGGCACGACCTACGCCAACATCTCCGCGATCTCCAAACTGCCCAAGGGCATGACCGTCGCGCCGCTCGTCAACAAGAAGCAGATCATCTGGCTCGATGAGACGTTCGACTTGGCAGCGTTCGAGGAACTGTCCGATGGCCTGAAGAACAAGATCAAGGCGAGCCCTGAGTATCAGGAGATCGTTGAGGGCAAGGCACCGCCGCCGGAGGGCCGCGCCCGCGCCTCTGCGCTCGATGATGAGATCCCGTTCTAGCCATGAAGATCGAACTCGACATCCACGAAGGCAAGCTGATCATCGAACTTGTCGATAACGCCCTCGTTGGCGACAAGGTCATGGCTCGCGGCGAGATCGAGATCGAGGCCATCTTCGATGAGATGGCACGCATCCACGAGGAGCGCCGTGTCGAGGCTGCACGCGAGGTGACGCGGGCGAACTACAGGCCACGAAACAAATGATTGTCGAACGCTACATCTCAAATGAGTTCAGCCGCCAGCAGGCGATGACCTACATCGCGCAGCAGAAGCTGCCGTTCTCGGTGACGGTCACTGACGCTTCGAAACGCAGCGTCGAGCAGAACAAACTTCAATGGTTGTGGTTCAGCGAGATCGCCGCGCAGACCGGACACACAGCGAGCGAGATACAGGCCTACTGCAAGCTGTGCATCGGCGTGCCGCTGCTGCGCGAGCAGAACGAGCGGTTCAGGGACTTGTACGACCGCATCCTGAAACCTCTCAGCAAGCAGGACAAGCTTGCCCTGATGGGACCGCCAATGGAACTTCCGGTCACCAGCATGATGAGCGTGAAGCAATTTTCCGAGTACCTTGAGCGCGTCTTCGAGCATTACAAATCGAAAGGCTTCGAACTGACGCAACCTGAAATCGCGGAGTGGAGATGACTGATGCGGACGATAGAGATGATCGAGTTGATGCTGGCGTGCCTGGTTATTGGGACGGGTTTCGCGATGGGGTTCTTGTTGCTCACGGATTTGGGCCAATTGAACATGCCGACGAGCGACCTCGAGTTCGTGGCGGGCAGCCCATGATCGGCGGCGCACCACTCTTGGGTCTGGATAATAACCTCCAACTCAACAAGAAACTTTTCGAGAAGCGCGAGGTGCCGGATGGCAGCGTCACGCCGCTCGACACACCATTCGTCAGGAAACTTCACGAGGAGCATGCAGCAGCCATGGCAGCAGGACAGAACGCACCAAGACCCTATCCCGTAGCCTACACCAATGAGGAGGGCGGCACTTGGTACGAGTTCCGCATGAAAAACTCCATCAAGTTCAGCGACGGCAGCATCTACGATGTCAAAACCCAAAGCTGGCGGCAGGAGAGTGTCGATCCAATCGCGCAGTGGGAACGCAACAAGGCCGCAGACCCGCTGGCGTCGAGCGGCATGATCCAAGCTGGCGAGCATCTTGTGCGCGAGGTGAAGAACCTCCGCGCCAAGCTGCTCGATCTGGAGATGGAGAAGCGTGGCATGCCCGATGATAACGGGCGCGATTTCTAGTTTCGTCCAAGGAGGGCGAAGCCGAGCCTGACGGCATCAGGCAAGATTGGTTCGCGCCGCCTTCGAACGGCACGGGCAAGTCACACTCGAAAGACGCAAAGCAACCAACCCAAGGATGCGTCCTTCGCATCAACTCTCTGTCTGTCACTTGCCGTCTATCAAGGGAAGGTCAGAGCGGTGCGAGGGGCGTGTTCTTCACAGGAGATGACAATGAGCGAGATGGAAAAGATGGGAATGGGATCACCGAAACGCCGGCCGCGAACCGAGAACCACGCCGCTGCCGAGGCCCCACGCGAGCGAGCGCCGCGTGTCGAGTTGTCCACATCCAACGAGACGTTCAACCTGATCGCACGCTCGCTGCTGAACGTGTCGGATCAGATCCCGGCGCTCGTGCGCGACACATCGGAACTGAAGGTCGGCAACGCCGAACTCAAGAACTTGATCTGGCAGCTCAACAATTCGATCCTCGCGATGCAGAACGACATCGCCTTCATCGCCAATACGATGAACGAGGTGCTGCCGCAGGGTAAGCCGCGCATCAAGCTGGCGGAGGCACCCGGCGAGCCGATGCCGACCATCCTGTCGAAACTCGCAGCGGACCCGAACAACCGATGAACGTCAGCAAACACATCCGCGAGATGGAGCAGGAGATCGAGCGGCTGCGCTCGTTCACTCCGCCAAGGTGCGAGCAGTGCGGCGGTCCTGTGATCGACAAGCGGCTCGATGCGGCGTTCTGTTCCGATGCCTGCCGACAAGCAGCGTATCGACAGCGCGTAGGCTTGAGCCGATGAACACCACCCGCATCAGGCAGGCGCTCGATCAAGCCCGCACAATCATTGTCGCCAAGATCGAGGGTATCGAGGAGGATTGTTGTTTGGCCGACAAGAAGACGGGCAAGCCGCTCCTCGAAACCATGGATCACCTAGCCATGCCCGACCATTACCGCTGCCTGCGTGCGGTGAAACTAATCGACGAAGCACTGAAGGAGATAGAAGCATGATCAAACTCGCAATCGCATTACTGCTAGCTGGGTCCGTCCCGGCGGCGGCGCAATCCTCACAATACGTCCCGTGGTACGACGGGCAGCCGACGCCGTACTACGGTTCGGCGCAGATGCCGACGGTGACGGTGCGGCCCAATCCGCTGCCGTACCTGCCAGCCCCGCCGCCCATCGTCCCGCCGACGGTGCATTGCACCTCCTACCAAGTCGGCAATACCGTGCAGACAACCTGCAACTAAGGAGCGCCCATGAAGACCACCATAGAGGTGAAAGACCGGAAAGAAGGCGATGCGATCAAGCGGGCCATGGACGATCCCGAAATCAGGGCGTTCGTGGTCATCACGGGCGTGCTGCTGCCGTTCAGCCTGCCGACGCGGCGGCGGATGCTGGATTTCGTCGCGGGACATTTCAAGGAACACGACGACGACTAACGAAGGATGAGGCCAATGACACATGATGCGGAAACTGTTTTGCTCGACGGACTACGACGGACACTCAGGATCGATGTGACGGACGGCAAGCCTGTGAAACTCGGTCGCGGTGCGTTCTATCCGTGGCTCGACATGGAGGTCGGTGAAAGCTTCACCTTCCGTGACCATGTCAAAGTCAACTCGGCGCGAGTGCTTGCCTGCCGTGCGTCGGACATCTACGCGCCGCGCCGCTACTCCACCAGGACGGTGATGGCGTCGGGGCGCAAGTTCGTCGTCTGCCGGAGGGTGGCATGACGACTGACACCAGTTTGGTAGAGAGGCTAGGCAAATTGGTTGAGCTGCTGCACCATTGGGCAACGAACGAGGCACTGACCCACCCACTCTCAACCTTGCTGGCAAATGCCTCAATAGCTGTCAGCGAAGCCGCCACAGCCTTGGGCGAGAGGGACAAGCTGCTTATCAAGCAGATCGCTGCGTGGAAGCGTCAAGAGGACACCCTCCGAGCCAGAGTAGCCGAGCTAGAGAAAGACAAGGCTGGCGCATTAGAGGCCGCTGGCATCCTGCTCCACGATGGACACGCCAACGAGGTCAAGGTTCTGAAACAGGGACAGCGCATAGCCGAGCTAGAAGCGGGGCTGACGATGGCGCGAACGCTGCTTTACGAAATCGGCAAGACGCCGGTTCCGCTCGCTGAGATCGACGCCATCCTCTCTCCAAGGAGCCCAAGTAACATGGGAATAGAGAATTGCCCGAACTGTGGCGGCACGCACATTGGGAGCAACAAGTGTCCGTTCATTTCCGCGCCGTGTGTCGTGTGCGGCGAGGCAACAATTCTGGCCTGTTCAGATTGCGCGATAGACAGTGGCGGGAAGAACAGCGTCCACATTTGCGACAAGCCATCTTGCCGCAACACCCACGAAAGGCAGCACACCAATGCCAAGTGAACCAAGTGCGGAGGATATAGAGGCCATGCGAGATTTGTTTCTCGCCGGGTGGCCTCAAGAAACCACGCGCATCAACGCCATCTGTGACGCAGCCAAGCGCGAACGCGACACAGCCAACCGTATATGGGCAAAAGCGTCTGAAATGATGGCGGGCGAGGCGCTTGAGGCAATCTCAATTCAGGCGACGATGGCTTACACCAAGGCGGCTGGACTGTTTCGCTCCCGCATCTCAGGAGACTAGAGCAATGGAATTGGCTGTGATGATATTGGGGGCGGCGTTTATCGGGTTCTGTCTGGGTTTTGCTGTGGGGCAGCGATGATGTACTACCTCGGCGCATTGTGGCTGGGTGCGCTGTTCGGCTGGCTGGCATGCTCGATGACCATCCGCAACAAGCTGGAGAGGGAGAACAGCATCCTCCGCCGGGAGATCGAAGAGGTCGAGCGCATGCTTGAGGCCCGCGACATTTCCGTGGCGAAAGCCTACGAGGTCGGCAGGCGGGACGGATCAACAAGGATGAACAAATGACACAGACAATCGGACGAACTTTTCAATTCGAGGCCGCGCATTCGCTCGCGGACATCCTGCCGCCGGATCACATCTGTTCGCGGCTACATGGTCATAGCTACGAGGTCGAGGTGAAGATCGCAGGGGAGCTGCAGAACGGCATGGTGCGCGGCATCCAGTTCGAGGCCATCGATCTCGTCATGGAGAACCTGCTGCGGCTGGTGGATCACCGTCTGCTCAACGAACTCATCACCACCCCGACCGTCGAGTACATCTCGTTGTGGTTTGCAGAACATCTGCGGAAGGTGCTGAACGTGCCTGTGACGGTGCGCGTCTACGAGGGACCGAAATCCTGGGCGGAGGCGACCGCCGAGTGAGCCTGCATTTTCACGGTACCCCACTTTCGCCGCGCAGTTCGCTGCTCGCCATGGCGGGCAAATGTCTGTGTGTTCCATTCTCAGACGCCCGCGATGCCGAGTGGGCGCTCGCGCACGCGCAAGCCGTGATGTGGGACAACGGTGCCTTCTCGCTCTTCAGGAATGGCGGCACCGCGCTCGACATCCCGGCGTACTACACTTGGCTCGAGCCCTTGCTGGGTCACCCTCACTTCGCCATTCCGCCAGACCGCATCGACGGTGACGCTGCCGAGCAGGCCGAGATGCTGAACACATGGCCATTCAGCAAAGCCTACGGCGCTCCGGTGTGGCACATCGGACTGCCGATTGGCTGGCTGCTCGATCTCGTGGACGAATGGCCGAAGGTTTGCTTCGGCTCGTCGGGTCAGTACTGGCAGATCGGCTCCGATGCGTGGTGCCGGCGCATGGACGAAGCCTTCAACGTGCTTGCCCGCAACGGTCCGATGCCGTGGGTCCATGGCCTGCGGATGGCCGCGCTGAACGGCGACCGATGGCCGATGGCCTCGACCGACAGTGCCAACGTGGCAAGGAACTTCAAGGACTACAACGTCTGCCCGGAGCGCATGGCGCGGCGGCTCGACGCGATCCAGAACCCGATCAAGTGGGAACTGGCGCCGGAGCAGATGGGGCTGTTCGCCAATGAGCAGGCTTGAACTCGTCAGCGTGGATCTCGATGAGGCGAACGCTTTCGTGCGGCTGCACCATCGCCACCACGGCGCGGTGCGCGGCTACAAGTTCGCCATCGGTGCGGTCAAGGACGGCAAGATCGTCGGTGTGGTGATCATCGGTCGGCCCGTCGCCCGCGAGCGGCAGAACGCGGAGACGCTGGAGGTCACCCGGCTCGCCACCGACGGCACCAAGAACGCCTGCTCGTTTCTCTACGGAGCAGCTGCACGCGCCACCTTCGCGCTGGGCTACCGACGGCTAGGCACCTACATCCTCGCGAGCGAGAACGGTGCCACGCTCAAAGCGTCAGGTTGGAGACAAATAGGCGAAGTATCGGGGAGATCATGGTCATGCAAATCTCGTCCACGGATCGACAAGCATCCGCTTCAGGACAAGCTGCTGTTCGAAGTCGTGGCGTGATCATCCCGGTCACGCAGCACTGGCGGCGGCTATCGTGGGGTTTCGCGCTCGATGTCGTGCAGTCCTACAAGGACAATCTCAAGGAGAACTCCAAGGCCCTGGCGTTCGCCTATGGCGACCACGATCCCGCTGACGAAGACCCATTGGTGCAGCACGCCGGGCGTCTGGCCGAGATCGGCATGGCGATTTATCTGGGCCTCGATCCGCTGGAGGCGCTCGATTGGAATGCGAAGAAGTGCGATCGAGGTTTCGACATCAACTACGACGGACTGCTGATCGACGTGAAATCCTCACCGCATCCCTACGCCAAGCTGCTGATCTGGCCGTTCACGAAGAACCACATCTTCGATCAGTCTCCAGCTCATGTGCTGGCGTTCGTTCCCATCGAGCAGTCGGTGCCGAAAGAGGGCAACCCGGATTTCCGGGGCTGGATCTGGAAGCACGAGTTCAAGAAGCGCCACAAGGTCGCCAACGGCACCATCCCGAACGACAAGATCCACCCCGGCACACGCTACATGCACCAAGACGACCTGCACCATGTCGAGGAGTTTCCAGATCCGCTGTTCGGTCTGCCTATCGCCTAGCCGACGGAGCGGGTGGGATCTTCCAGCGCGGACACCGGGAACCCCTTCTTGATTGCCTGCTCTTTCAGTTGCGGCGTGAGCGGCAGGGTCCAGACCTCGCCGTCGTATCCCTTGCCGCTGCCGGGATTGGCATCGAGCCTTCCCATCTCAGCACGTTCGGCCGGTGTCAGTTCGATGCCGCGAGCAATCTTGGCATCGAGTTCCTTGTAGCGATCCTTGATCTTGCCGAAGCTGGTGGTGCCGACCTTGGCACCATATTTCTTGCCGATCTTGTTCGCGGCGTTGACGACGATCTTGTCGTAGAACTCCTTCATGTCCCGCTCACCGACCTTGAGGTCGAGGCCCTCGTATCGAACGATGGGATATTTCTCCAGACCAGCGATGGCCTTCTCAGCCAACTCCTTGCCGATGACATTGGGCAGTTCTTCCGGCGTGGTCAGTTCATGCACCAATTCGTTGTCGTCCTTGTAGCCGCGCACCCGAAGCTTGTTGCCATCCTTGATGATGTTGATGCCGTCGAGGTGCTTGCTGAGATCGTACCGTTCCGCCTGCACCGCGCCAGGCGTCCACGCGATCTGATCGTAGCCGTGGTCAGCGGCGTATTTCAGCATGCGCTTCAGCGCGAGTTCGCCCCAATCCCGCGACTGCTTGAAGGGGGCGTCGGGAACACCTTCAGCATTCTTCTGCACCTGCTCAAGACGCATACCGTTGCGCGTATTGATGTCGATGGCTTCCTGTGGCGGCTTGGTTTCAAGAAACTGCACCGGATCGCCGTTACGGTCGAGCCATGCCCATTGCTTCTCACCCTTGTTGTAACCCTGCTTCCTCCCCTTCTGATGCCAATCGCTCTGGATCTCCTCGATGAACAGCGTCTTCTTGCCGTTCGCATCGACACGGTCGTTGAAGCGCATGTGGGCGAGGACGTTCGGCTCGTCGTAGTGCGACGAGGTGAAATCTTCGCCTCGTTTTTGCTTCAGGGAAAATTCCTTGTCGCGGAGCATATCGAACTCGTTACGCAGAGGTTCGCCAAGGCGAGCATGCTCACTCGCTGGCATCATGGTGATGTCCTGAATGCGCTGCTGGACTGCTGACAGTTCGGCGTTATCTTTCGGCAACGTCAGCAGCATCTCGCGATAGTTCTCGCCGCCGGGGAGCTGCTGCGCCGAGTGCTTGGTCGCACCGAACTTCTGTCCGATCTCGTCGGCCTGCCGAGATGCAGCTGCGGCGTTGGCATGACGACCGACCTCCTTGCCGCTCCCGGTGTAGACGACGAAATCGCCGTCCTCGTAGGTGACACGCGGCTGCTTCCCGCCCTTCACCACCTCGTTGATCTTGATCTCGTTCTTATCGAGATATTTCTGCACAGTTTCCTTGGTGACCGGACCCTGCTGCGCTTCCGCCCACTTGCTGAACCCGGTCCACTCGAGTTCCTCCGGTTTCACGCCTTGAGCATTCTTGACGAAGCCTGCCCATGTCTTCCCGGTCGCCTTTGAGAATGGTGCGGTGTCGGTCACCTCGCGCAGCCGCGAGTAGAACGCAGGCGCCAGACCCGCCGCTTCCTTCGGATTGGAGAACAGCGTCTTGCCTGTGATCGCGCTCTTCACCGTGCCGGGTTTGATGGCGATGTAGCTGTCCTTCGCGCTGGGGAACTCGTTCTGGTAATCTTCGTCGGCGGCATGCTGGTAGAAATCGTCGTCGTCATCGACCATGTCCTCAAGCTTGGCCTGGTCGGCCTTGCTCAAGCCTTCGCGGCGATTGAGATAGACGATGCCGTCGTAGCCCTTCTCGATCAATTTATTGCGGATCAGCTTCATCTTCGTTTTGTAAGAAGCACGAGGCAGATGATCGATTGCGTAGGCCTCCTTCTCCGTCAGGATGCCCAGATCCTCCAATTGCGGAACGACGATTTCCGGCATGAAGGAGCCGACATCGAAGAGCCGCACCGGGTTCTTGATGTCGGTGTCGAGCGGCATGATCCTTCCGCCAATGTCTTCTGCGAATTCTGCCGCCTGCTCCGGCGTGCCCATGTGGACGCCAGTTTCACCGGGTTTGAACCTTTCGAAATCAGCACCTGTGCCGTGGTAGAGCCGCTTCAATTCCTCCGCGCCGACAGCTTGCAACGGTGCCGCCTCCTTCGGGTTGGCGAGCAGGCCGATCTCGCGATTATATAGCCGCCGGCGGGTGACTTCCTCCGGCTCGCCGAAGGCTTTCGCGGTGACGTTGATGCGCTCGTTGAGCAGATCGGGAACGGTCTTGCGTTCCGATTTCAGTCCCGTCCGCTCGCCGGAGCCAAACCATCCCATCGACTGACCTTCGGCTGGCTCCACGCCGACCTTGCGAGCGGCCTCGTGGTAGATGTCGGCGAATGGCGCGTACTCGACCTGTTTGTCGATCTTGTTGCGGCTGATGCCCTCAAGCGTGTCATCGATCCACATCGCCGGATTGAGTTGCGACGGATCTCTCGCGTAGGCCGCTTTATATTTCGGCTTGATCCACCCACCGATGCTGCCGGGATATTTCTCGTTCATCACATCGAGCGCGGCGCGGATCGCGTGCGTGTCAGCGGTGACCCCGCTGCGATTGCCTGCCACGTTCTTGGAGAAGAACCATGGCTTCGGGTTCTTGTTGCGATTGATGCCTTCGCCCGTGACGGCATCGTAGAGGCTGCGGTGGATGCCGCCTTCTCCGATCATCATCGGGTAGCCCTTCTCCGAGATGCCGCCCGTGCCAGGACCGACGACATCGGTGAGCGGCACGCCTGCTTCGCGCTTCGCCATCGCCATGGTGGCGTTGCGGATGTTCTGTGCGGTTTCTGTGCGCGGCGAGAACGCAGCGTAGAGATCCGAGAACTCCTTCACCCACTTGTCGGCGTACTCTGGAGCGTAGCCGCGCTTCAGCATGTCCTGCCGGATCGGTTCGGTGTGGTAGAAGAACTGCGTCGGCTTTCCGAGCTCCGGTTCCATCCGCTTGGCCAGACCGGATGCGATCTCGTCGCCATGCTCGATCAGTGGCACGGCGCGACCACCCTTCGGATAATCTTCCGGCTTGTCGGCGCGAGGATAGTGGTAGCCGAGTTCTTCCTCCGGCGGTTTTGCCGCTGCGCGGTACTCCTCGAGCGGAACTGGTTGGACGTCCTCCGGCTTGATGCGCTCCGCAGGCGGCAGTGCCATCTGCTCCGCTCTGGCGTCGAGCGTCTGCTTCAGGCCTGCGAGCCTTGAGTTCGGCAGCTTGGTGCGGACGCCGGAGCCGACGGCACCGACTATCGGTTCGGCAGCCACAGCGCCAAGCGGAGCCGTCATGGCGATGTTCATGCCCTCGCCTATCGCCTGCGGCGTGGAGTGGGTTTCGCCCGTCACCGGGTCTGGCTGGGAGACTTGCAGTTCGCCCGTATATGCACGCTTCGGTGCGGTGAAGGCGGCAGCGAGCGCGTCAGGCGTGCCGCCCACGATCCGCGACACACCGACCGCCGGAAGCATCGCCGCCTTCAGCGGGCCTTGCATCCAATCCGGGTAGTCCTCTGCGGTGGCTTTGGCTCCGACCGCCGGGTCGCCTTGCGGGATGATGCCAAGACGGAGCAGTTCCGCCCACCTCTCCTGATCGGTCATCTCCGGCGCAGGCTCCACACCGGCCGCCGGCGAGGCAGTCATGTCGTCGGCGGCACGCCGTCCCACCGCAGGCAGCAGTCCGACATTGACGCGATCAGATGCCTGCTGCCGCACGGCGTCCTTGCCGATCAAACCCTCCGGTGGAATGAAGGTGGCGTTGTCGTCGGCCCAGTGTCCTGCCTTGGGCGCGTCGGCTCCGATGGCATACTGGCTCTGATCGGAGAAGGTCGGGTGGTTTGGCTTCTTGTAGGTGTCGGCCATGTGGCCCGTGTCGGCATCTTTCGACAAGCCAGCCTTCCACGCGCCGCGCAGATCGTAGTCCTCGCCGCTGTCGTTCGGCGCGTTCTCCGCCTTCCACGCCTGAAACGCTGCCTCCTCGTCAGGATCGAGTTTGGTGTCGTAGTCGGACGGCACCGCCGGAAGCATGCCGACATTCACCCGCGCCAGAGCTGCCCTTCTGAGATAGTCGCGGTCGATCAACGGCATGTCATTTCACCGGGTTACAGGGCACGGGCGGACCTGCGAGGCAGTAGTGCTTCGGGATGCAGGGCTCATTCTCGCGCTTGGTGCAGTAGTTCTCGGCCTGCTTGCCCGACGCATGGCACGCCTCTTCGGTGAGGAAGCCACCGACTTGCAGCGGTGGCGTCCAGCCGAGGAACGCGATCATGATCCAAGTTTCGCAGAGCCCGGTCATCAGCCCATGCCAGCGAGAGGCAACACCATCTTCAGCACGATCACCACAGCGACCACGAAGATCAGAAGCTGGGCAAGTTTGGTGATGAGCGGGTCTGGCGAGAAACGCTGAACGACCCACCACGCAGCGATCAGGACTGCGATTGCAATGATCAGATTGACTATGCCGCCCATGTCATTCCTCCTCCGGGTGGTCGCTCACAGCAGTCGAGGTCGCCACCAGCAACGCCGACTGAAATTTCTCCGCATAGCCCGCGATGGTTTCGGCGCGGTCGGTGCCGTTGACGATGCGCCGCGCTTCGACAAAGTCGCAGACGTTGCCGTGAATGTAGTCCGACAGCTTCTTCCCGGTGAACCAGCCTTCGTACATTCCGCGCAGAATGACGCGAACGGCAATCGGCATCTCCAATGCCAACTCAGGTTGCCAGTACATGTCGCAGTGCGTTTTCTCAGCAGCGAGGACGTAGTTGCTAGACCACGTTAGCTGTACAAGTCCTCTACCATAATAGCACTCGCCAGTGACCGGATCGGGCTCGCCGTACTCGTAGCCTGCGCCCTTGCCGTACTCCTCGATGGGCTGCATCGTGAAGGCAGTCTCGTGGAAATCCGTTGCGAGGACGTATGCGAGCCAGCGCAAATCGACATCCTTGATGAGGCTGATGCGTTCCCACGCATCCAGCAGCGCGTTCATGCCATCGACTTGCGATTGACTGAGACTGTCGCTGAACAGCGTGACGCGAACCTCATCGAAGAACAGCTTGCGCTCGAACAGATCCTCGCGCTTCTCGGCAATCGCCTCGCGGCTTTCCGCCAGCGTCTTGCGTGCTTCGCGTCCCATCTTCATTTCGGTCATGTGATTATCGATGATGCGTTGTTGGTGATGACGATCAAGCCGCCACGACCCAGACCGCGATCACCGTCTCCTGCCCACGTTAGATTGCCTCCGCCGCCTCCGCCGCCTCCGCCGCCCGCACCGTAGAGGCCGCCGTGTCCGCCTGCTCCGCCGTGTCCGCCAGCGATGTTTCTTCCGGTGGGCGGATTGTGGTTTGGATAATCGTAGGTGTGAAGACCGCCAATCCCGCCATCGCCGCCAGCCCCGCCGCCACCGTTGCCGTTCGTCTCCCACGCCGTGCCGCTCGTCCCGTTGCCGTTCGCCGGGCCAGTGCCGCCAAGCGGCGGTCCTCCGTTGCCACCAGCCCCGCCGCCGCCAGGCGCTCCTCGCTGTGTGAGGGATGCAGACCCCCCGGTCGTGCCGGAATGCCCGGTTTCACCGTCGCCATCCGGTCCGCCAGCCCCGCCTCCGCCGCCTCCGCCTCCGCCGCCGCCGAAACGGTCGGTGGTGATGTTGTGACCGTGGCTATCCTCGACGATGGCCCTACGGTATGAGCCGGGGCCCTTACCGACACCCGCACTACCACCGTTCCAGCAAAGTTCGCCCACACTATTAGCGGCGGCTCCTCCGGTGCCCGTGTGTCCGCCAGCAGCACTGAGCAACGCAGGATCTTTAAAGTACGTCCGCGCTACCACCGAGAGGGCGTCCAAGGGTCCCGCACCAATGCCGACACTGATCGGCGTGAACGGGAACACCCCGCTTGCGTCTTTGACGAAATCGATGTTGCGCCGCCCGGCATACGCGCCGCCGCCGCCGCCGTAGGTGCCATAACCGTTGTCCGCGTTACCCGCCAATCCGGCACCGCCGAGACACTCGACCCCGTTGTCGTTGTTGTTCCAATCACCCGGAACCTGCCATCCGGTGAGGGTCGTGTCGGTGATGAAGATGCGTTCAAACTTCTGCACGCCGGAGCCGAACCCGAACGCAAAGACATTGGGGCGGAAACCCGGCAGCATGGTCGCGGAGAACAGCCGCAGCATTCCCCAATCGGGAACGTGGATCATCTCGCGTGGAGCGTAGACCCGCAATTGTTCGATCGAGATTGCGAGACGGTCCTGCACCGACAGGCGCAGATAGTCGATGGGCATGGTGAAGCGGTCGGTCCAACCGTCCCATTGCAGCTGCACGATCACATCGCGGATGGACATGGACCTAGCCGGGATTGTTGATGATGCCAGTGATGATCACGAAGGTCGGATCGGAAGGCATCACCGAGTAGTAGACATGCGCCGTGGTCGGGGTCTGGATGTGCAGCGGGAACATGGTCGCAACCGCCACCACCTTCGGCCCCTTCTGGACATCGATGTGCATGGCCGACGCCTTGATCTCGATCACTCCGGCCTGACCAGGTTTGCCCCCGGTGATGGGGTTGCCGAGGACGGCGTTGGTGCCTGTGATGTTGATCTTGAAGTTCAGCCCCGAACCGAAATTGAGCGGGATGAGGACGGCGCCAGCGGCATCGGGCAACGTCACCGGAAACGGCGTGCCCCAGAACCCGTCGGTGTCCATGATCTTGCCGAGCGTGCCGGAGCGGATCTCCGCGACCGTGGCGAGTTTCGAGACGGGAACGCCGACGCCTCCGCCGGATTTCATCAGCCATTCGTCGGCGGTCTTGTGATAGATGCAGGTGTACATCTGCCCGATCAGGATCTCGCCGCCAGCCATTGGCACGCCGACGACGGTGCGTAGCGGCTTCGGGGTCATGCCGTCGATGGCGAAGGTCACTGGTCCCGTGTTCGGCCCGAACCCAGCCACCCAAGTGATCTCCCATCCGTTGGTGAGAACAGCAGGGCTGGCAATCGATCCGTTCGATACGGCGATAACGTGCGCGTTGGCATTTCCGGTCGAGGTCAGCACGACATCGCCGGGGCGCACGCCCGCGAGATCGTCGCGGTACTTGGCGACCTCAGACATCATGGCTCTTGAAGAATTGTTGATGGTGGGCGGGGGCTGATTTTCTGCCCAGTTAATCGCGTCGGACGCCGTGGCGTTGTTTGCCGTCGCCTGCGACCAAGTCAGAATACCTTCGGACATTACTGTTGCCCCTCTTCCTGCATTTTCAGCCGCTTCATGAGTTCGTCGTCCTCTTCGGACGTACCGTAGTCCTTGATGGGCGGAAGATCGAACGGGAACATCTGGCTCCCCGTGCCGATGTTGGCTGCCGCGCCAGCCGATGGCGGTGCGCTGAGTGGAACGCCACCGCGCACGCTGTCGTAGGCACGCTGCGCGTTCGCCTTCGTCATCTTGTTCGCCATGTATCGCGACACGCTGCCGGGAGCTGCCACCGCGACAGCTGCCTCGACGCCACCTTGCGAGTAGCCCAACGCCGCGAGCGCCTTGCCACTGAGCGTCTTTGGCGACACCTGAGCGACCCATCGCAGCGTGCGCTCGAGCGGGCGGCCCATCGACACCTCTTTCAGCATGTCCCACTCAGCCGGAGTGAAGCTGCGTTTGTTGCGAGCGCCGGCACCCTGCGGATCGACAAATGCAGTGAACTTCCGTTTGACGATCTCGTTGACATCCTGCCCGGCATTGGCTGCCGCTCTGATCTCCGCGCTGTCGAGCATGTCCTCGATCATTTCGGTCTTCTTCTTGCGCTGGTAAAGCTTGCGGAACTTGGTCAGGGCCTCGACACCCTCCTTGACGTTGCCGTTGGTCACATCATTCGGTTTCAGACCGTCGAGATACTCATCGAAACTTTCGCGCAGCCTCCGGCCCATCAACGCCTCTTGAGCGTCACCGCTCTTGGCGATGGTCGCGAGATCCTCGCGCATCCCGTACAGATCCCTGAGCGAGGCCCGCTGCGGCAGGGCACCAGCCGCATTCGGCTGCATCAGCTTCTTGACGTTTCTGATAACGTCGAGCGCCTTCGGATGCCGAACACTTGAGATCCTGTTCACCTTCGCCGTCGTGTCCAGACTGTCCACGAACCCGCGCACGCTGGAACGCCTGACCCGCACGCCAGCCTTATCGACATCGTCCAGGGTTTGGGTCACCATGTTGCCGAGGCCTTCGCTGTCGGTCAGACCAACTCCACGAGGTGAGCGGATCGCTTTGGTTCCGGCAGCGGTTCCCCATCCGGCAAGAGCGCCGACCGTCTCACCGATTTCCTTCATGCCGAACTTTTCGCCAAGCCTGCCTCCGGCAATTTCACCGACGGCGGGAGCGACGACATTGGTCATGACACGCGGCACTGCCGTCGCCAGCCCGCCGACGCCACCCGGAAGGTAGCGTCCGAACGGTGCCACCAGCTTGCCCATCTCCGTCTTTGGTTGGTAGCTTTCCGGGTCCATGCCGCGCAGATCGCGATACTCGTGCAGCAGATCCTGCCCGGTCGGGATCTTCGAACTGCCGAGTTCCGGTTCGGCAACGATGTCGTCCATGCCGAGGCCGCGCAGTCCGCGCTTGCCGAGTTCGATGAGCGTACCGGGAAGACCGGGGATTGCCGCCACACCCTCCTCGATGGTGTCGTGCAGCGCATGCCCGGCGTCCTTCAACGAATAACCCCACGATCCCTCCGGCGGATCGTATTTCTTCGGCTCGTCGTAGGCGCCGGGGAACTTCTTCTCGACAAAGGCGCGGCGCTCGTCACCCGACCATGTCTTCGGGATCAACGTCGGTTTGCCGTCGGGCATGATCATCTGCTCGAGGTCTTCGTCGGGAGTACGCTCCGGCATCACCAGATCGTCAGCCATCTTCTCGCCCCTTAGTCAGGATCGTCCCATCGTCTGATCCGTCCGCTGCCGTCGTTGCCGCCGCCGATCCTGAGTGCTTCACCCGTGTCGGGATCGTTCTCCAGATCGGCAAGGTAGTCGTGTTTCTGCGACCACGCTTCCATGTTTTCCGGCAGACCATCCACACCCTTGTGTTCCATGATGTAGCGTTGCTGCTCCATGTTGTAGTCGATCCTGAACCTCTCCCGTCGCTGTCCGATCTTGATCATCAGCCTGTTGCCGCTTGGCGTGTTCTGCACGCCGGGCTGGATCGCGACGACGAAATTGCGGTCGGCGTCCGACATCGAACCGGGCAAGCCTCCGCCTTCGGAGGTGCTGCGCGTGGCAAGTGCCAGCTTCGATGAGATCGACCGCCACTGCTGTTCGGGTCCGGTTCCCTCCACCGGGATGCCGAGGATCTCCGCCGTCTGCTTGATCCTGTGAACCGGGTCAGCGAACGGCCCTTTGTAGACTTTCGGGTTTTCGTTGTAGTTGTTCATCTCGCGCAGATCGCGGAGGTTCTGCTGCGACTGAGAGATGGCTTTGTTGCTGTCGATGACCATGTCGCCGGCGGCCTTGCCGAGCGACTTGGAGAGTTCGTTCTCGCCGGAGAAGATGGTCTGGTTCGCGCCAGCCTTCTTCATCTCCATCTGGTAGTCGAAGAAGCTTCCCTTGTAGCCGCCCCTCACCGCTTCAATGTAGTCGCGCTGGTTTGCGGTGCCTTCCCCGCCGCCCTTCTCGAGCTGGATGAAATCTGGCAGGCTGCCCTTGTAGCCCTCCTTCTTCGCGGCTTGGTACAGACGCAGCAACTCCGGGTCGGCGGCAGGCTTGTTGAGTTCGTCCCTCCGCAACTGAAGCACCTGCTTGCGGTAGTCCTCCTCGTTCGCCTGCTCGTTCTGCCTGTCGATGGCTTGACCTGCATTCTGCAAGCCTTCTTGGATGCCCCGCGTGCCGCCGCCTTGCACATCGCCCGCAGCCGTCATCATGCCGCCGCCAAGACCCATCAGCAGCGTGCCGAGTTTGTCGCGCTTCGATCCGCCGAACATTTGGCTGAAGAAGCCGGGGTTCTTGCCGTCATCGAGCGGACCGCCGCCGCCGGCGCTCGCCGGATACTCGCTGCCGCCCTCTCCGGTGATGGCGTTCGGATCTGGACTGAGCAGACCCGACGGCATCGCTGCACCGGGGAAGCTGTCCTTGTCTCCCGGCCATCCCTCGTTGCCGGGCAGGCCCATGTCGGGGAGGATGTTCTGCTTGTCGGTGAGGTTCGGCGCACCGGGTATTCCCGGCTGGTCGCGGGACGGAGGTGTCGCGGTCCAGCCCCATCCCGGCGCGTTGTAGTCCTGCCCCTGCGTGATCGACAGCGGGTTGTTCTTGTCGAACAGCGGATCGTTTTCGAGCGTGTCGCCATTGGTGCCGCCGCCAAGCGTGTCGCCGCCTGCGCCACCGCGAATGCCGGAGCCGTCGTAGCCGCCGAGCAGGCTGGCGTCCTGTCCCTTGTCGAACAGCGAAGCTAGTCCACCGAGCAAGCCGCTCGCGCCGCCGTCCATGCTCGCCTGCTGCGGCCGGTTCGACCACGGCGAGTTGTAACCTGGCGGAGGCGGAGGCGGGATGACCCGCTTCGGTGGCGCGACCGCTTTCTTCTTCCAGTAATCCTTGAACGGGTCTTGGTCGGACGAGGTGTCGTCCGTCTCCTCCTCCGGTTTCCGATCCGGTATCGGCGGCCCCTCACCGAAAGGCTGAAGCGGGTTCAGTGCCTGTGCGCTCGCGTAGGGATCGTTCATGTCGCGTTGCGGCATGCGCCCTTGCATCTTCGCCAGCTCGTCGTCGATCCAGCCTTTGTAGAAACCGACCATGGTCCTGTCCTTTACAAGCCGCCGAAGCTGCCGCCACCACCCATGCTGCCGCCGAAGCCGATGTTCATTCCGTAGTTCAGATCCTTATACAATCCCGCCATCGCTCCGCCGGAGTTTGCCAGACTGCTCAGGGCATTCATTGCCGACATCGCGCCGATGGACTGCATCGCGGCCTGCTGCGAGGCGATCTTCGCCTGCGCGGATTTCGCCGCAGCTGCTGCCTGCACTTGAGACGTTACTGCGGACGATGCTGCACCGGACTTGTCGGGAGCGCCGCCCACAGTTGGCGGAGGCGACAGCAGCGGCGGCAGGATCGGCTTGCGGATCGGCAGCGGCATGCCCGGAGCGCCGTGCGCGGCGCCGGAGAACTGTCCGCCTTGCGGCGTGAACCTGCTGCTCAATCCGGCCAATCCGGCGAAGGTCGCCGGGTTCATCGCGCCCATCTGCGGCGGGGTCGGCGCGGGTCCGTGCGCGAAGCCCGACTGTGCCGCTCCGCCCATCCCGGCGGACGCTGCCAGAGCGCCCATGACGGGCGACATGCCGAGCGTCGGTGCGCCTTGCGTCGGACTGAACCCGTTGCTGATCGGCGTCGGCCCCCGTGTCGCTCCACCGTAGGAGGTGTTCGGCATGGCAGGCTTCGGCGCTCCGCCGGCGGGCGACGGCATGGCCAATCCGGCCATCGGGAATTGACCCAAGGTCTGGTCCGTCACACCGGGATCGAAACCAGCTTGGTGCGAGACGAACACGCCCGGAGGCGTGGGCAATCGCGCCGGGACCGCGAACGGATCTGTGGTGGGGGGTGCCGTTTCGGTCGGCATCGGCGCACCACCGAGCGGCGGCGCGGTCGCCGGATTGAACGGCGACATCTGCGGCTGATTGATCGGTGACTGCGTCTGCGGGAACATCGTGTTCGCGGGACGGTAGGTGTTCGGTTCGATGGGCGACTGCGACGGCGTGGTGCCGGGAGGACCCATCGGCGCGGGTGTCATCGGGAACGCCGAGGGGTCCATGCCTCCGGTCGGCGCGGGGCCGAACTGGTCCTGCGGCAGAGCGTTAGGTCCCTGATACCCGGCGACATCGGTGCCGCTCGATCCGGTTCCCATGACATCCTCGAGCTGTGTGCCGCCAAGCGGAGGAGGCGGCGGCGCTCCAAGTGTCGGGGCCGCCGGCGGTGCCGTCACCGGAGGAAATGGATTGTTTTGCTGCTCGCGCTGGTAAGACGGCGTGGTGAGCAACTCCCTGTAGTTCGGGACTTGCGTAGTGTAGGAACCCGGCCCGGTGACGTACTTGGTCTGCTCCGGGTCGGGGATGGGCTGCCACTGCGGTGCCTGCGGCGAGGACACGGTTTCGGGCGGAGGCGTCGGCTGCTCGACGCCGGGCTCGCCCGGCATGGGGAACGCACCTAGCGTGGCAAGCTGCCCCATGTCCTGCTCAGGCGAGGCTACAGGGGCGTTGTTGTAGGCAGCCTCCATTGGAGCGCCCCCGTCGGGAGCGGTCACTGGCTGCCCTGTGTCGGTCGTCCGCTGCGCGACTTCGGTCGGGAACGCGGATGACGTATCAAGCCCGGCAGCGAGAGAAGCGTATCGAAGCCGCTCCGGCCAATTCTTGACACCAGCCTTTTCGAATGTGCCTTCGAACGCCTTGGTCGCCGCTTGCGATGTGTCGGTCTTCCTGACCGCATCGATGGCGTATTTGTACGGACCTTGAAGCTGCTGCTTGAGATATCCGTAGTTCGCCGCAGGACTATTCGGGTCTTGACCCGTTTCCTTCAGGTAGTTCTCCCAATTGGTTCGACGCGGACTGCCGGGGCTGTTGGTGTATTGCGGCCACGACACGCCGGGACCAATAGGCTTGCCATTCTTGAGTTCCTGATATTGCTGGAACCCGCCGCTCTCGTGCGCCAGGTTTCCGACGATGCCAGCCGCTTGGGCCTGCGTGAGATTGAAATCCTGCATCAATTGCTGCGTGACCCACGGTGCCACGCTGTCGAACCCGGCAAAGGCGTCGGTCGGCGCATTAACACCCCCGCCCTTCGGGGCCTGCATGAACCCGCCGATGTCGTGCGGAGCCCCTGTGGGGGCAGCAGATGGGGCTAGCGCCGCCGGAGCGGCAGTCGGGGCAGCAAGAGGCCCGGCTTGTGGAGCGCCGCCTGCGGTCGGCAGCGGCGTCGGTGAGGTAGGCTGCGGATCATTCTTGATGGCTTCGAACGCAGCCCTCGCACCCGCCCGCGCTCCGACCGATGACGGCGAAACCTCCGTGGCGAACAGCTGCACGGGATCTGCGCCCGTCTTCTTCGCGTCGGCATAGAACTTCGCGATGTTCTTTTCGGTGATCTCAGGCACGCCCTTCGGCAGGGTGCCTTTGTAGACTTGCGTGGCGTAGTCTTGGAACCATGGCTGACCCGCAAGCCGCGCAGCGTCGGCTGGGTCGACGCCCATCGTCTTCAGCTTGTTGATCAGCAGAGCCTTCAGGCCCTCGTTCATCGCCATGCGTCAGCCCCCTAGAACATCTTCATCCCGCCGCCGAGCAGGCCGAGCGCCGCACCGCCGTACTGCATGAACGGGTTCGGTTGTGTCTGCTGCGTGCCGTAGCCCGTCGATGATCCGGTGCCGCCAAGTCCGCCCATGCCCGTGAACATCGCCGTGGTGCGGCCAAGCACATCGAGCGGGATGTTGCGTCTCCGCGCTTCGGCCTCGAGCATCATGTTCTGCGGGATGTTGAGGTTGGCGATCTGGCCGGGTGCGGCCATCCTCGCCGCCAGACGCTGCTGGTTCGAGGCGTCGAGCGCCTGCGCTCCGCCCGTCGATGCGTTCATCGCCGCCGACGCTGCGTTCTGCTGTGCGCCGACGTTCTGATTGTACTGACCGAGCAGCATCGGCAGCGCGGCGTTGGTCATGCCGCGTGCGACCGCATCACCCATCGCGCCGGAGAAGGACCGGCCGCCGGCGCGGAACTTGTCGGAGACATCGTTGTAGGAACCTGACCGCGCCTGCTCGATGGCTGGCTGCAAGTACGGGTTCGACATCGGGTCGAGGTAGTTCTCGCCCATGTAGCGACCAAGGACTTCGCGATTGGCGTCCATCGCATCGCGGATGTCCTGATTGCGCTCACCGAAGCCGCCGCCAGCGTAGAGGTCATCGATCAGGCCCTCCTGATCCGGCATGTAGCCTTGGGCAAATGCCGCATTCTCGCGCAGGCCCTTGAAGGCGGATTTCTCAGCAGGCGAAAGCTGGCTCCATTTCTTCTGAGCCTGCTGCCCCATTCGCAAGGACTGCTTCAGCGCGGGTTGCGCTCCAGCCCAGGGTTCGGATTTTGTGTCAGTACCCGATGTCGTCGTCGCGGTCGGTCCACCACCCATCACACCAACTCCTTGTCCATGATCACCCTCTGGACGGCGTAGTCTGGAAGCACTCTGCTCCATCCCTTGCGTCCAAACAATCGCATCCTTTGGCACCCTTGGGCCTTTGCCCACCTTTCGATCTCGTCCAGCAGCCCCAGCCAATGCTCGCGCTTGCGCCCGCCGCAGGCCTGGATGATGCAGGTGGCGCAGTGCGGCAGCACCATCGTGATCACCGCGCACTCGCAGCCGCGCTCCTCCGACCACACCAGCCAGAGCTGGCTGTTTCCCGTGAAACAGGCGTCGAGCAGCATCTCCTCAGTGTATTCGCATGCCGTGTGTTCGATGGCCTTGACGATATAGTCGCGTGCCATGCCCCAGAACTGCGGCACCGCTTTCGCTTGGATCAGGAAGATTTCAGCTTCGGTGGTTTTTTTCAGCATCAGTCCATCTCCGGCAGCAGATCGCGTGGCCACAGCGCAAGCAGATCCTCTGGTGTTCTAGCACGGTGAACCTTATTCCTGAACTCGACCAGGTTCATGCGCTGCAATTCCCGCAATCGATGCTTGAGAGCCGAGGTGTTCTCGCCGCGCATCAGGGCGGCATCGATCATGGCCGGGAGCGAGTTGATAACTTCTTGCCGCGTCTGCGCCAGCTTGTCGGTGAGGATCTCCCGCGCCTTGACCATATCGACCACCACCGCTTCGCCGTCGTGCGTCCATGCGTTGCGGAAGGTGCGCTCAGGCAGGTCTTTGCTGTCGATCAGCACATGCGAAACGTACTCCTCCCCCGGTGCCGCCAGATCGCTCCACAGCGCGATCTCCTCCGCGAGATTGGCCTTGTCGGTGATCTCCATGATCGACACGCCACCGTCAGCCCGTGTGATGCAGATGCGCTCCATCACTGATCTCCCGTGAATATTATGCCCTGATTGGCGCGGTCCTGCGCCGCGTTATTGTCCGCCCTGGCGCATAGCATGCGGCAGGCCGACGCCGTCGGAGCCGTGTCGATCTTGATGTAGAGGGTGATGGCACCGAGCGCGGAGGAAAGATTACCGGATGCACTCCCGGCGGCGTAGTTCGCGCTGGAGAAGGCAACGGTGAAGTTCACGGTGGTGTCACCGACGCCGTTGTCGGTGAGCGAGGAGACGTTGTAGCTGCCGGTGATGGCGGTCGTCGTCACCGAGGTGAACGTGACCCACGCCTTGTTGGCGGATGGATGATATTGCTGCCGCCCCGGCGTGACCGCGACCAAGATGCTGCTGGCTGCTTCCTGTTCGGCCTGAGATGCCGCCGTGAAACCGCCGCCGATGGTCTGGATCTTGTCGTAGACGGCGTTCTTGGTCGGCACCGACAGATTGCCGTCCCAAGTCGCACCGTAGGCTTCGTCGGTGGTGAAGACGTTGAAGAAGCTGGTGATGCCTGCGCCGTCTAACGCCATCACATTGGTGACGGCACCAGCCTTCATCACATACCAGCGGATGTTGCTGTCCTCGCTCGCGGCGACCGGATCGGTGATGGTCACCGACATGATGCCGTAGGACTTGGACGCAGCCGCGCTGTTGTTGCCGTAGTAGTAGGTCTGGGCGACAACATCGCCCACCGCTGGCGACGGCGAGTTGTGGAAGAACTCCAGGATCGGACCAAGCGCACCTGCATCGGTCGAACGCAGGCTCAAGTTCACGAAGGTGCCCGCTGGCACCAGAATAACTTGCGTGCCGATCAACCCCAGAATGTTGGTGACGGTGTCGTAGGTGAAATCCGCATCGCCCTCGATGTGCGTGGCGTCGGTCCAGATGGCGATCTGATTGTTGGCTGGCGTCGGCACGGCGGAAATGCCGCCGCCACCTGACGCAGCCTTGAAGGTGCCGTCGCCGCACAGGAACTTGGTTTCGTCGCCCTTCTTCGGCTGCGGCACCAGGCCGTCAGCGCCGTCGCGGGCTGCGGTCGCGCCTCTGAACTCAGTCAGGGTATTGACCCACCGCTCGATGTTCTGGAGCGCGTTCTGGCTCCAAAGCTGGAACGATTGCCCGATGGGACCGAGGAAGATCCCCTTCATAGCTTGCCTGTCTTCACCAGCAGCGGCTCGACGCCTGCATCGAACGACCAGATTGCACCATACGGAATGACGGAGGTGAACCGCGCCATGCGCGTGTCGATGCGGTGCGGGCAGAAGCCTTTCGGGTTCAGTGCCGACGGTGCGGTCGTCACCGGATCATCCTCGATGCGGTTCCGGTGCGTGATCACGCTCGTCACTTCGGGACTGTCGGTGCAGGGCCGCACCTGCGAAATAAAATAGCGGTCATCGAAGGCCTGCTCCGGCGAGGCCATGGTGCCTTGCAGATTTGGCCCGTACATGAACCCCAGCTTGTGATGGGTATCGAACATGCCGAGCTGCGCCCCGGTCTGACGCTGGAAGGCGTCGAGGCTGATCGTCATGGTGTCGATGTTGGTGTAGCCGATGGCTGGCAGGCCCTCCAGCGTCACGCCAGGTTGCGCCATCATCGCCGCATACTCACCGACATAGCCGTCGATATAGGCCGGGCGCTCCAGCACCCAATCGTAGACGATGGCGCGATTGAACTGACCCGTGACACCAGTGACGGATTTGTAGAAGAACCAAACTCGAGTTGAGTTGGGTTCGTTCGCGCCGATGGTCAGGTCCAATTCCGCCGCGTCCCAATCGCGTTCGAAGAAGCGCGAGAACTTCTCTTTCGAGATGTTCACCGGAGCGGCGCCGCCCATGATCATCTGGAAACCGGATGTGCCGAGGAAGAAGATCCGCGCACCGGCGCTCACCACGCTTGATGGTGCGCGGAGGCCCTCGCCTTCGGCAATGCGGTCAAACTGAAAGATGAGATCCGAGCCCGGCAGGAAGGTCATGCGCCGGATCGCGCTGTCCTGAAACACCACGCCGAACTCACCGCCGGCCACGCCAAGCACGCGCCCGCCGTCGGGGAAATCGTTGAAGTCGGCACCGTTGAGCGCGAGTTCCCACGAGGTGATGTCGTCCTTGGCGGACCACTGGATGCGCTGCGGCTCATCGATCAGACCGGACAGCACGAGTTGCGACGACACGATGGTGCAGTAGGCCGCATGCGGCGGGAGGCCTGCGAGATCGGCAAAATTCGACCCGGTGGTGGTGATGACCTGCGGCGGCTCGTTGGCGTTACAGGCGACGATCTGCTTGTTGTACTGGCAGAAGGTCCAATTGGCATTCGGCGGCAGTGCCTTGTAGGCTGCGCCCGTTCTGGTCACATCCACCCACGCCAGCGTGCCGTTGTCCATTTTGTAGAGACGGGTGACGGCAACAGCTGGAGCGCCCTCCATCAATTCCGCCGCCGCGAACAGGATGATGTTGGTGGTGGTGACGGCAAGGAAGCTGCCCTTGCACCGGCCGGGCAGCGCATTGGTGTAGGGCTGGTAGGATTTCAGAGGACCGTAGCCGTCAGCATGCGGAGCCACGTTGAGGATCAGGCGCGATGTCTCCGCCTGATAATCCGTGAGATCGGGCCGCCACTCTCCGAACGGTATAATAGCCATGCGATCCTCACGGAGTTGGACTGATGTTCACGATGGCCGACGGTCCCTTGCCCTTCTCCGAGAGCAGCATGGCGCGTTCGATGATGCTGTCGGCGTTCGAGAGCCAGAGCTGGAACTGTTCGGTGTTCTGCACCAGCGTGTTTACCCACGCCAGCGTGCCTGCGAGATAGAGATCTGGATAGGCTTCGAGCAGCCAGTTGCTGCTGTCGGGATCGACCAGCGGCGAGATTTTTGAGTAGTAGTTGAACTCGCAATCGGTGATGTCGATGGGACGGAGGTTGATGAACTGCGCCTCGATGGTGAACTCGCATGGCGGGCCTGCCGGGTCGGTCGGGTAGTGCCGGGTCAGGACCGACGGCACCACGAACTCGAGATCGCGATTTGGCGACCCAAGCCAGGTCAGCCGCCGCCACGCGAGATAGTCGGCGGGTAGGGTGAGCGAGCCGTCGGTCGGCGTGATCGTGACCACGTTCTCCATCTGCCGCACCCGCAAGCGCCGATTGAAATACGCCTCCGCAAGCTGGATGCATTCGGAGATGTTCGGCGTGATGTCGGTTCGCGCCATCCAACTCAGAGCCGCCGCTTCCAGTGACTGCTTGTCGGTGATCATCTACGTTGTCCTCAAAAACTTCCAATCGGGGTCTTGCAGCTTCCTGAAGATGATCTTGTCGAACTCCTCGTCGCACAGCTTGAGGCCGACATTGCCGCGCATCCATTCCTCGTTCAGCCATTTCTCGATGAAGATGAGCGGGATCTGCGAGGTCATACGGTAATTGCCCACCTGCTTCTCGCCGTTCTGCATGCGAAGATTGTCGTCGCGGATGGCTTGCAGCTCGTCGCCGGATTGGCGGCGCTCCGTGCAATGCACGGCACCGTTGTCATCGACATGATAGATGGTCTGCGTGCCATCGACGTTGGTGTGGATCTTTTTCTGCATCAACTGATCTCCGTGACGAAGACCTCTCCGGTTATGATGTTGTTGAAGAACACCGACACCTTCACTCCGCCATGGCTGACGTTGAGGTATTCGGGCAGCCGCGCCACCAGCGGGAAATCGTCCTCGCTCGCCTCCTCGCCATCCTTGGAGATGCGGATGAAGCACGGCACGGTCGATACCACGCGGATCTTGTTGCAGCCCATCGGAGTGGAGTTCTCCATCGGCTGATCCGCCGTGACCTTGTGCGTCAGCCCCGCCGTGTAGGTGTGCATTGCCCCCTCGCTGAAAAAAGGGACGCCCCGCGTTGACGAAGCGTCCCTGTAGGCTTCGGTGTTAGGCAGTCAGCGTGTCTGCGACCAGACCCGATGACTTTTCGTTCCGTGCCTCGAGCGAGTACTCAGACAGGATGAAGAAGGCATCGCTGTCACCCGTCTTCGCCAGGTTCTCCGACACCATGCGCCGTCCCGTGATGTACGAGACTGCCCACATCGAGGTCTGAAGCACCCAAACGTCCTGCGGACGCTGGAAGCGGTTCGGGACCACCTTCTGCGTGCCGAAGTCGCCTTCGTAGGTGTTCACGGCGTTGACGATCTTCTTCGTCACCGCTTGCTCCTGCGCCTGCGCCCGGCCTTGGAAGGCACTCATCTTCTGCTTGTTGAAGCTGCCGAGCATGATCATGTTCGGCTCGCCGCCGTTGTCGTAGCACTTCTTCAGCACCGCTTGCAGCAGCGGCTCCGTGTAGGCACGAGCGACACCGTCAACTCGCGGCGTCTTGCCGTCCGCTGCGGTCGGGTCGGCACCGGGGGCTGCGCCCTTGTCGGTGTTCGTCTTCACCCAAGCGCACAGGCTGCCAAGCTTGCGTGCGGTGCCGGCGGCGCCGACGTTGCTCGCTTGGTTGGAACACAGGATGCTCTCCATGTCCCGTTTCAGTTCCTTGCCCTTGAGCAGCTTCTGGTAGTCGAGTTCGTCGTCGCGGCCCGCATGATCGACCTCGCGCTGGGTACCGGAAACCCGGCCCGTCTTGCGGCTGATCTGCGAGTAGTTGCCGATACGAACGGTCGCGACATGCGGCGTTGCCGTCGCATCGTCGCCTTCCAATTGCGCGTTGTTCAGATCAGGCGGGTTCAGGGCCTGCGTCTGCCATTCGTGCAAGATCGCCTTCTGTGTGATCCGTTCAACCGAAGAGATGAACGGGGTTTCGGTCGGATCGATGTTGTAGATCACATCGGTCAGATCTTCCCGGTTACCAATTGAGTTATAAACCAATTGGGTCGAGCCTGCTGGTAGTGCCACTTGCTGTCTCCTAGCGGGATCGCTTCGCGTTAGCAGCGCGTTGCGCCCGTAAGACCGCCAGACCGTCCTCGATGGACCCGCTCTGGCTGAGTTTCTGTTTTGCTGCGGTCAGAGCATGCACATTCCGATTGCCGGAGGATGTGGCTCCAGGCCGTTGGACCGCCGGGAGAGGTTGAACGCGAGCAGCTTGAAGCTTGCCTTTCGAAGCGCGGAACTTGATCGCGTCATGGAACAGTTCCTGAACGCGAGCGTCACGCATCGACAGTGATGCGCGACCGTGCCACAGCTCGTTGATCTCGTGCGGAGAGAAGCCGACATCGGTCAGCGTCTTCGCACCCGCTTCATGCACGATCTTCGCCTTCTCCGGCTCCTTCATTTCGGGAACCCGTTCAGCGAACCTCTGATCCTGCGCGGTAGACCAACGCATCCAGTTGTGATTGTACTCTTCGGCCTGACGCTGCTGGGCAGCAACCATCTGGCTCTGAACCAATCCAACCTTCTTCGTATAGGCATCGTATTCGACGTAGCGAGCCCAATCCTCCTTCGCCAGCCGCTCGACATCGTCGAACGATTGGATGTCCGCGAACTGTTCGTTCTGCGACAGCATGCGGTAGAGATCGGGAAGGGCTGCTTCGTACTGCGAGCGAACCTGTTCCAGCTGCATCCGCTCCGTCTCAACCGCTTGCTGGGCGTATTGACGGAGTTGCGCGGCCTCACTCTGAGCCTTTCGCACTGCCGTGCTGTCTTCCCTATCCCGTTGCGCGATGTACGCCTGCGTTTCGGGGTCAAGGGAAGCCCACACTTCGCGTGCTTCTTTGCTCCAAGACTTCGGAGGCTCGCTTGGCGCGGGACCTTCGTCCTGCGAGGCTTGCTCGTCAGTCTCCGCGCTTGCCTGATCTGCATCAGGGGCGGGTCCGTCCTCTTGCGAGGGGATCTCTTCGGGTGCGGATGCGCCATACTCTGCGGCGAACGACGGTGGTGTCGCTGCCGCAGGGGCTGCTTCCGCTGCTTGGGTCTTGCGGAGCGAGCGCAGAATGCGCCCGGCGTCCGATGGGGTCATGTCTTGGCTGGAGATCGTCTCCGGCGTTGCTGCCGGAGCCGCCGGCGCAGGCGAGGGCGAGCCGCCGACGCCACCGAGGTCTTCAGGTGCGTAAGTGATTTCAGGTAGTCGGATTATCTGCTGCATTTTTCTTCTCCTCTTCGACCAGGCGGGCCTGCTCCATCGAGCCGTCCGCCACCCAGTTCGAAAGCTTCAGTCGCAGTGCCTCGATTGCCTTCTTGGCGCGATGGCACTCCTCGCGCAAATCAATTTCTTCCGGCCTCGACCCCTCGCGGGCCTTGTCGGCGTCCGCAAGCAGGGCCACGAACGCTTCCGCCAGCACCGGATCGTTGATCAGATGCTTGGCGTGGTTGCCGCGATTGATCTTAGCCTGCGCGATGTCCTCCACTACGCCTCGCCCTCGCGCTTGCGGCCTTGCATCTTCGTCAACCAGTCGAGCTGCGTCGGCGTGAGCGTGGTGCCTGCGGCCTGCGCTCCGAGCAGCGTCTGCATGTTCGCGGTGATGGCTGACTGCCGATCCGCCTTGAACCCGGTATTGTACTTGCCCTGCCCCGCTCGCATCTTCGCCCATTGCGCGTCAGCGATATCTGGAGGCCGAACGCCGGGGGCGACGTTGTACCGCTGCCGCCACTTTTCATGCGCTGGCATCCCAAGCGCCGTGGGATCAAAATCCGCGCTGTACGCGCCGCCTCCGGCGCCGCTGCCGCCCTGCTGCACGGTGTGACCGTACACATCCGACGCGATGCCGATGTAATTGCCGTCGGCATCGTGAACCGCCGAGTTTGGATCGACCACGTTGCCGGATGGATCGGTGACGGTGTCAGCAGGCACCGGCTGACCAGTCACCGGATGGCGTTTTGGTGGCGCACGCATCTGGCTTCGGTTCATGCCATACCAGGAATTTCCTTGCGGGGGATTGCCGCGCTGGTTCATGCCGGGGTAGTTCATGCCGTAGGGCGTGCCTGCTCCAGCCATCATCATCGCCGCACCCGGCGCGGCCGGCGTGAACCCGCCGGGGTTCGGGAACTGCGACATGCGCTGCTGCATCTGCATCTGCTGCGGGGTCATCTGCCCGCCACCTCCGCCGCCGCCCATCTGGAACCTGTCCTGCGTCGGCATGCCGAAATTGCCGCGTGGCATTCCGCCGCCACCTCCGCCTTGCACGCCGCCTCCGGCTTGGCCTGCGTTGCCTTGCCCGCCGATCCTGGTCGTCATCGGCGTGGCCATGAAGGGATCAACAGCGGGTCCGCCGTAGCCGCTCACGCCGCCCAATCCGCCCCAGCCTCCCATGCCGCCCGTGAGCGGATTGGTCTTGTTGCCCGATCCACCAGCCATCACTTGGGTTCCTTCTTCTTCGGTTGAGCCTTGCGCTCGCGGGCCTTGGCCCTGATCTCTTCCAGCTTCGCCTTGCTCATCTCGCGCTTCGATGCGCGGTCCTCGCGTGCCGAGGCGTGATCCTGCTCCTTCGAATGCAGTTCCGCACCCTTCATGATCAGATCGACGCTCGACTGCTGCTGCTTCATGCGTGCGTCAAGCTTGTGCTTCTGGATCTCAAGCTGCGCCGACAGCTTCGCCTTCTCCAGCTCGAGGCGATGCTTCTCCTTGGTGAGTTCGATGGCAGCGGCAGCCTTGGCAGAGCCGACGGCGATGTCGGCCTGCATCTGGGTCGCCTCAAGCTGCTGCTTATGCTGCGCCTGCATCTGCGCGATCTGCGCGTCCATCTGCGTCTTTTGCATCTCCGTCTGCATCTTCATCTGATCGGTCTGCGCCTTCGCCGCAGCCTTGGCCTGCTCGATCTGCGCCTTGGCCTGGTTCGGATCGGGAGGCGTGGGCATCTCGGCTTCGGGTTTCGGCTGCACGAAGTAGCGGTCAACGTCCTTCTTGTCGAGCAGGCGGACCAGATCGCGTGCCGAATTATAAAAGTTGATCGGCTTGACCATCCCCATCATGCCCGCCGCCGCTTCGCGCTGGGCGTTGATGAGAACCAGCAGCTGCTGCATCTGCTCCGCCTTCCCCCCATGTCCGAGGCCGACGTTCACAGTCATGTCGTTGCGGTCTTTCCAAGTGCGCGGGTCTACGGTCACCCACTTGTTGCGGAGACGCAGCGTCATCTGCTGGTCGCCGTTCTTGCGGATGGTGCGGTGAAGCAGCCAGAACATGTCAGCGATGCCCGTCTCCGCGAAGATGCGGGCGACCAGCTTCATCCTGGCTTGCGCGACATCGTAGAACTGCATGGCAGCGGTGGCGGTCTGATTGTTCAAGGCGTCAGCGTCCAGCCCCTGACCTTGCCTTGTGACGCCCGTGCGCCACTCTCTCGTGCTGTCCATGTACTGGAGCATCGGGTAGATGCTTCCCGTGATGTCGGGATGCACGAACGGGTTCAGACCGCCGGGGGTCTTGGTGCGGACGATGCCGCCGGGGCGCGAGATCAGCAAATCGTCTAGCGTATTCTCGTTAGCATTGCTTTCGCTGACTTCAACTCGCGGGTTAAGGGTGAGATAGATGTTGTCGAGAAGGCCGCGAGTAAGAGCCGTTTTAATTC
>Ga0207711_10000457_pt1 | contig 42645 bp, 34 predicted proteins | sample KBSS34metaG_FD_184401 | JGI IMG/M metagenome (GOLD analysis project Ga0207711, IMG submission 184401) | Switchgrass rhizosphere microbial communities from Kellogg Biological Station, Michigan, USA - KBS S3-4 metaG (SPAdes) (version 2) | ecosystem: Host-associated > Plants > Roots > Rhizosphere... | reverse complement strand
TGGTGGTGGTGACCCCGGCCGCGTCATAGGCGTTGGCGATCTGCGGCGTGGTGCGCGGCTCGCCGCCGGGCGTCCAGTGGGTGTGGACATCGAAGAACCCAGGCAGCAGGGCCTCGCCCTTGGCCTGAATGACGATGGCGCCCTTGGGGACGACCGCTTTCGGCCCCACGTCGGCGATACGTCCGTCGACGATGACCACGGTGGCCAAATGCGGGGCCGCGCCGGTGGCGTCGAAGACCATGGCGCCGACGATCGCTACGGGCGACGCCGCCTTTTCGGCGGCCTGCGGAGCCGCTGCCGCTGGCGCGACGATACCGGCCACCAGCCCGGCCAGCGCTATCCGCCCCATCGAACTCGGCTTCATCTTCATCACGATCTCTCGCCCCCGCTTGTATCGGGCGGGCCAACTGGCCGGCCTAGAACTTCACACTCACCCGACCGTAGTAGTAGCCGCCGTAGAGACCGAACGGCGAATTGCCGCCGTAGGGCGCGAAGCCCGTGGTGTCCGGCACGGTGTTCTTGTCGGGATAGACGTTGAACAGATTGTTGGCGCCGACCGCCAGGGTCACCGCGTCGTTGAGGTCGTAGGCGGCCTCGAGATCGGTGATCCACTTGGCGCCGTAGTGCTGGTCGTTGGCGACCACGTTGTTGAGGCTGTCGAACTTGCCGTAGCGGCTTTCGCGCAGGTTCACGCGGAACTTGTCGAGCGTCCATTCCGCGCCGGTCAGCAGCTTGGTGCGCGGCGTGGCCACGGTGACCGAGCCCTGTTGCTGGCGGTCGAACAGGGTCAGGCCGAGACCGGCGAGCTGGGTCGGATTGGCCGCGATCGAGGCGATACGGGTCTTGTTCCAGTTGAAGCCGAGCGTCAGGTGCAGGGCGCCGTATTGGTCGAGGTTCTTGCGGTAGGTGGCGACCATGTCGACGCCGGTGGTGTTGGTGTCGATGGCGTTGGCGAAGTAGCGGACCGACCGGTTCGGATCAATGCCGTTGCGGGTCAGGATCGCGCTGACGCCGGCGCCCGTCAGCTGGCCGGTCAAGGTGATCCGGTCGCGCAGTTCGATGCGGTAGGCGTCGATGGTCGCCGACAGCGCCGGTGTCGGCGTCAGCGCCAGGCCGACGCTGTAGTTGTTGGACTTCTCCGGCCGCAGCGGCTTGGCGCCCAACGCCTGGCCCACGGCCGATTCCGGGCGGACGGTGTTGGACTGGATGAAGGTGAAAACGCCGTTGATGATGTTGGCCTGGTTCGAGGTCTGGGCGAAACCTTCCTGCGAGAGGGACGGCGCACGGAAGCCGTTGCTGATCGTCGCGCGCAGAGCCACCTGGGGGCTGAACTCGTAGCGCGTGGAGAGCTTGCCGCCAAAGACGTCGCCGGCGCTGTCATCGTAGTGCTCGTACCGCCCGGCCGCGGCCACGTACCAGTGCTCGGTCACGTCCAGCCCGAGATCGACGTAGGCGGCGTCGTTGCTGCGGGTGATGTTGACCGCATCGGCCGGAGTGAGAGTCACCGCGCCCTGGGCGCCGACCGCAGCAGCCTTGCCGGCCAGGTTCCCGTACCCCGCCGGGTAGACGAAGTTGCCGGCCGCATAGGCGCCCGGGTGGCCGGCGATAGTCTGGAAGCGCTCCCAGCGATACTCCACGCCCGCCGAGACCTGCAGCGGCATGGTCGGCGTCAGATGCACCGAACGGGTGATGTCGAAATTGGTCGTCCACTGGTCGAAGGCCGACGAGAAGGTGTGGAAGCTGGTGGGGCTGGTGGGGCCGAGCGAGGCGTTGAGCGTGTTGCTCGAGCCGTGGTCGATGTGGTCGCGGCCGTAGGTGGTGCTGAGGTCCCAATGCCACTCGCTGGCCTCGCCCTTCACGCCGCCGGCCGCCTGGTAGTCGTATTCGTCGAGCGTGTAGTTCGGCGAAAACCCGTTGGGATAGATGGACAGAATATCCTGGTTGCTGTTGGGCCGGCGGAAGGCCTGGCCGACCACAGCGTTGCGGAAGCTGAGCGTTCCATCGCTGTAGAACTCGACGCCGCCGCTCGGCAGACTGAGGTTGTAGGAGGTGTTGACCTCCTTGTTCTTCGGCAGGCCGCCCCGATAGACAAGGTGGCTGGCGGTGAGTTCGCGCGGATCGGGCGCGCCGCCGGCCAGGGGGAAATAGAAGGCGCCCGTCGCGGGCACGCCGCGCAGGGCGTCGTGCTGGGTCTTGGCGTCGAGGGCCAGGGTCAGCGCGCCGCCGTCGCCGATGGTGAAGCCGTGGTAGACGTCGCCCTGCAGGGTCTCGCCGTCGCTCACCCCGTGATAGGCGTAGCGCTGGCCGGCGTTGACGTTCAACCGCCCGCCGTCCTTGTCCGAGCGCAGGATGATGTTGATCACGCCGGCGATGGCGTCGGAGCCGTACTGCGCCGCAGCGCCATCACGCAGCACCTCGATGCGCTCGATGGCGCTGGAAGGGATCAGGTCGAGGTCGACGGGGTTCCCGCCGTTCGACAGGTTGCCGGTGGCCAGGTTGATCAGCGAGCTGTTGTGCCGGCGCTTGCCGTCCACCAACACGAGGACATGCACGCCGCCCAGGCCGCGCAGACCCGCAGGGCGCGCCAGGCTATCCCACGATGAACTGCCGACCGTCTGAGCCTGGAAGGAGGGGATCAGCTGGGTCAGAGCGTCGCGTAACGGCGCCGATCCGCCGAGCTTCTCAAGCTGGTCGCCGCCGATCACGTCGATCGGCGCGGGGCTGGAGACCACGGTGCGCGGCTGGCCGCGGAAGCCGGTGACCACCACCTCTTCGACGGAGGCCGTCGCACTGGCCGGCGCCTCCGCGGCGAACGCCGGCCAAGCCGTCGCGACGCCGAGGAGCGTGGATGTCAACAGGAGCGCCTTGGCGTGCATCGGGAGACCTTCTCGGCTTCGATCTGGGTGGGAGTGGCGTGCTCCTTAGACGGAGATATTCGCGACTTCCCCACTTGCGGCGGTCGATATTTCTCGGCGGTCAGGACGCCGGTGGGACCTCCGCAATGGCGCAGAACCAGCAGTCCTCACCGATTGGTGCGCCGGGGGGCGGCTTCGCCGCCGACTGCCGTCCGGTCGCGAGCCGACCAAGTTGGGCTTCGTTCTGATCGATCAGGACCTTGGCCAACGCCTTCACCTGCGTCGCCTCGTCAGCATCTCCCTTGAACGCCGCGAGCTGCTGGCCGAACGTCGCAAGGCTGGTGCGGAGCTCGCCGGCCGCTGTGGGCGACAGCTTCTTGTCGTTCAGGGCGTCGACCACGTCGCCGACGAGCCGTAGGCGGACGCGGCGACGGATCTCGGCCAGCCGTCCCTCACCGCCGGGCGCGCCGGCCGCCACGGTGGCGAACACCTGGGTCATCATCTCCGAGACGCCAAGCTGCGCGGGATCGCGGCGACGCAGTTCGACCATCCGGTTCAGCCGTTCCACGTCCAGCAACGACGACAGCGTCAGGTCGGCGGCGGTCGTGGCCACGCCCGGCATGTCGAACACCGGGCCGCCCATGCTCGGGAAGACTTCGAGTTCGAACTGCCGGTCGGTCGTCCCGGACTGTCCGTCGGACAGGAGGTCGATCAGCTTGTCGGGCAAATCCAGTTCCGCGGGCGAGACCGTCTTGAGAAGCGCCGCCAACGCCCGGCGCTGGGTTGCGGCGGCGATGGGCGTCGCCGCCTCGTGGCCGTCGCCGCGCACCGCATAGGAGTAGTCCACGCCGCCGATCATCTTCGCGGCCGCATCGACCTGATAGCGGTGGAAGAGATAGATCGGCACGAGCACGCGCCGCAGGTCCGACACCGGCGCGCCCACGGCAATGTTGCTCAGCCCGAAGCGATCCAAAGCCACGCGCCGGACCGCCATGACGTTCTCCAGGCCGGCGATCGGATCGGCGCCGTTGTCCCACTGGGTGCTGTAGGGGTGCTCGGTGTCGGCGATGAAGCGCTCGCCTTTGTCCTCGGCGTCCTTGGCCATGGCGTCGAGCGCCTTGCGCGCATCGACCCCCTTGGGGAACTGCGAATAGAGCCACTTCACCGTGAAGCGGTCCCAGTCGCCGGGCCCGTCCTTGTAGACGTCGCTGAAGCTCAGCGCGGAGCCCTTCACCCGGACCATCGGCGCCGGATAGTCCATCGCCGAGGCGCGGTCGCCGTAGGTGCTGCCCGCGAAATTATGGGAGAAGCCCAGCGCGTGGCCGGTCTCGTGCATGGCGAGCTGCCGCACGCGCGCCAGCGACAGCTTAACGGGATCGTCCGCGCCGCCCTTCCCGGTCTGGTCCGCGCCGACCAGACCCTGGAAGATCAGGATATCCTGTCGCACCCGCAGCGAGCCCAGCTGCACGACGCCGCGGACGATTTCCCCGGTGCGCGGATCGACGATGGTCTGGCCGGTCGACCAGCCGCGCGTCTGGCGATGCACCCAGTTGATGACGTTGTAGCGGGAATCCATCGGGTTCACGCCTTCCGGCAACACCTCGACCTTGAAGGCGTCGATGAACCCTGCGGCGTCGAACGCCTTCGCCCACCAGCGCGCGCCGTCGACCAGGGCGGTGCGAATGGGTTCCGGCGCCGCGCGATCGACATAGAAGACGATCGGCTTCTTGACGCGGGAACGCGCCGCCGTCGGGTCGGTCTTCTCCAGCCGGAACCGCCGGACCAGGCGATAGACGACCGGGTCGCCCAGCTGCGATCCATAGTTGTTCACCAGCACCTGGACCGACGTCCCGGTCCGCGGGTCATGCAGACGCGGCTCGAAGCCCGGCTCCGGCAGCTTCACGAAGGAGTGGTGCACCGTGAGCGTCACGACGTGCGGATCGGGCGCGACGGAGCGCAACTCGGCGCCCGGCTCGTCCGAGGTGAAGGTCTCGGTCGCTTCGACTTCGAGGTTCTCGGGGAAATCGCCGACGGAAGCGGTGTCGACATAGGAGAGCGCCGGCGCGAGCTTGAACGCACCCTGCTTGCGCTGCTTGAGACGCTCGGCGACATCGGCGGCGTCGCGGGTCAGGAAGCTGGTGATATCGACCAAGACACCGCCGTTCGGCGCCTCGGCCTCAACGTCGCCGGCCCACAGGTTCGAGACGGCGAAGGAGTCGCGCACCGCCAGCTTCTCGTCCGGCGTCCCGCCATCGGCGCGGAACCCGTAGTTCTCCGCCTGCAGGATGACCTTCTTGCCGATGCGGTGGAAGGCGAGCACCTGAGCGCGTGTGGTCTCCGCACGGTCGAGCCCGATGGGCGTCGAGCCGATGCCCGCCGCCAGGATCGGCTGATAGATGAAGCGACCGGAGACGCCGTCCTTGTCGGGCGGCGGCAGTTCGATCAGCACCTTGCCGGCCGCGCGATCGATGAACACCGGCAGGAGGCCCTGGTGTTGTTCGAGCCGCGCCGTGGCCTTGGTGAAGGCGTCCGCCGCCGGCCCCGCGGTTTCCGCCGCGACCGAAAACGACGGCCAGAGCAGCGCCGCGCCGAGCGCCAGACTCCTGGCGATCCCGATCTCAAAGGCCATGATCGTGCTCCGAAAGAAGTGCGCCCCAGAGGCGGCGGTCGTCAGTCATCTCCGGCGCCCGTCCGGTAGGTGTGCAGCGGCAGGCTGAGGACCAGGAGGCTGCCGAGCGCGCAGGCGACCACATAGAAGCTGGGCGCGATGGGCGAGCCGGTCTGACGGACCAGGGCCGTGGCGATGAACGGGGCGAAGCCGCCGAACAGCATCACCGCGCCGTTGTAGCCGACCGAGAGCGCCGTATAGCGCACGCGGGTCGGGAAGAGCGCGCAGAGCAGGCCCGGCGCCGCGCCGTTGTAGATGCCCAGACAGACACCCGCGACGATCGCGACGACCGCCAGCGCGGCGAAGGAATGTTCGTGCGCCGCATAGAGGAACAGCGGCATCGGCAGGAGCACGAAACCAGCCGCCGAGAGGATCAGAAGCCGCTTCCCGAGCCGATCGGAGAGATAGCCCGAGATCGGAACCGTCACGCTGTTGGCGATCGCGCCCAGCGCGGTGGCGGTCAGGGCCGCGGTCGGCAGCATGGCCAGGGACTGGACGGCGTAGGTCGCCAGGTAGGTGGTGAAGACATAGCTCGCCACCGTCCAGATCATCGTCATGCCGAAGCAGGTGAGCACCGCGGCGCGATAGGTGGTGAAGGCGCTCTTCAGCGGCGTCCGCGCCACGTTGCCGTGCTCGACGGTGCGGACATATTCCGGCGACTCCGCGACGCGGGCGCGCAGATAGTAGCCGACCGGCGCCAGGATGAAGCCGAGCAGGAACGGCAACCGCCAGCCCCAGTGCTCCAGGTCCGGCTTGTCGAGGACCGAATTCAGCAGCAGCGCGCTGCCGATCGAGCATAGCTGGGCGATGCCGGTGCTCAGCTGCTGCAGGCTGCCGAAGAAGCCGCGCCGCCCCGGTGGCGCATATTCCACCAGGAAGGCGGTGGCGCCGCCCCACTCCCCGCCCGTCGAGAACCCCTGAAGCAGGCGGCAGATCACCAGCAGCACCGGCGCCCAGACGCCGATGCGCGCATAGGAGGGCACGAGTCCGGTGAAGCCGGTGGCGACCGCCATCAGGGTGATGGTCAGCGCCAGCGCCGCGCGCCGGCCTCGCCGGTCGCCGAAGCTGCCGAGCACGGCCGCGCCGACCGGGCGCATCAGGAAGCCCACGCCATAGGTCGCGAAGCTGGCGAGGGTGGAGACGACGGGATCGTGGGACGGGAAGATCGCCTTGCCGATCTGCATGGCGAAGTAGCCGTAGACGCCGAAGTCAAAGAGCTCGAAGAGGTTGCCGATCAGGCAGGCGATGATGGCGCGCCGGCGAACGTCGCGTGATGGACCGGCAGGGGTGGCTTCGTGAGCCGTATCGGCGGCCGGGTTCGACATCAGACCTGATACTGGAACCCGTCGACGGTGAACGCCTGGCCCGTGATGAAGCAGGGGTCGGAGGTCGCCAGGAACCGCACCACCTGCGCGACATCGTCCGGGCAGCCAACCCGCCGCAGCGCAATGCCGTTCTCCGCGATCTCGGCGCCGCGTTCGCGGATGACGCCGTTGCCGCCCACCTCGGTCTGGATCAGGCCTGGGCAGATGGCGTTGACGAGGATGGTCGGCCCCAGTTCCTTGGCAAGCGCGCGGGTCATGCCGAGGATCCCGGCCTTGGCGGCGGCATAGGCGAACTTGCTGACCGCGGCGGTCACCCCGCCGGAATGCGCATTGAGCGAGGACATGCTGACAATCCGCCCGCCTCCCCGTTGCAGCATCCCGGGCGCGACGGCCCGGATGTAGTTGAAGCAGCTCTTCAGGTTGATCGCGATGGTCGCGTCGAACTCGGCCTCGCCGATCTCGAGGATGCCCTTCGCCATCGACTTGCCGGCGTTGTTGAGCAGGAAATCGATGTGGCCGAACTCGGCGGCGACGGCGGCGCCGACGGCCTGCGCGCGGGCATAGTCGGAAACATCGGCCAGGTGGCAGGCGACCTGGCCGCCGCGCGCGACGATCTCCTTCGCCGTGGCGGCCATTTCGGCCTCAAGAACGTCGACCAGTGCGACCGCGAACCCCGCGTCGCTCAGCGTCAAGGCGCAGGCGCGGCCGATGCCCCGCGCGCCTCCCGTTACAAGCGCGACCCGCGTCGGTTCGGAAGCCCCCATTCGCCGCCTTTACTATTGCACTTCAGCCCGATCCTCATCTTTCCCTTAAACACTGCGATTTTCAACGGTCTAATTTCTTGCTTCTTTGAGATTAGATCAGGTTTTCATTATCATCAGTTCAGCAAATGAGCGTTGACAAGACGCGGGCCGGCACTAGGGCTCCGGCGGCCTGAACTGGCCGTCGCCTCCTGGAGAGCTGATCATGAACCTGGCGAAATTTGCCCGGCGCCGTTACACCGCCGGCCCCACGCCCCTCGAGCCCATGCCGCGTCTGAGCGCAGCGCTCGGCGGCCCGAACATCTTCATGAAACGCGACGACCTGACGGGGCTGGCGTCCGGCGGCAACAAGACGCGCAAGCTGGAATTCCTGGTCGCCGACGCGCTCAGCCAAGGCGCCGACACCCTGGTCACCGTTGGCGCCGTGCAGTCCAACCACTGCCGGTTGACGCTGGCGGCGGCGGCGAAGGAAGGCCTCAAGTGCCGCCTGGTTCTGGAACAGCGCGTGCCGGGCAGCTACGACGCGCACGCCAGCGGCAACAACTTCCTGTTCGGCCTGCTGGGCGCCGAGGCGATCACCGTGGTCAACGCCGGCGACGATCTGGCCGCCGCCATGGACGCGGTCGCCGACGACGTCGCCCGGGCCGGCGGCAAGGCCTACATCATCCCTGGCGGCGGTTCGAACCCCCTGGGCTCCTTGGGCTATGTCGCCTGCTTCGACGAGCTCGCCACCCAGGCCTTCGATATGAGCCTGAACCTCGATCATATCGTCTGCGCGAGCGGTAGCGCCGGCACCCACGCGGGCCTCCTGGTCGGCGCCATCGGCGCCAACGCCGGCATCCCGCTGACAGGCATCAACGTCCGCCGGCCGCGCGCCGAGCAGGAGGGCAACGTGCATGCCCTGGCCGAACGGACCGCGGCCTTCACGGGCCTGTCCCGAGGCATTCCCCGCGACGCCGTCGTCTGTCTCGACGATTGGGTCGGCCCCGGCTATTCCCTGCCGACCGAGGCGATGGTCGAGGCCGTCAAGCTGACGGCCCGCCTGGAGAGCGTCCTCCTGGATCCGGTCTACACGGGCAAGGCGATGGCGGGGCTGATCGGGCTGATCCGACGCGGCGACCTCAAGCGGGGCGAGAACGTGCTCTTCGTGCACACCGGCGGCGCGCCGGCGCTCTACGCCTATCAGGACGTGCTCGAGGCGTCCTAGCCGCCCATCCCTTCACCCGCCGGGGCTCTGAATTTGTCGCCGGGCGCCTCGTGGAGGGCGCCCGATGGGCAAAGTGTGACATTTCGCGGACACCCAACACCGTTCGGCGGACTGAACGACATTCCCATTGATGAACGGAAGACTTTGGCACTAGGCTGCATACGGACAGTGGATTCACTGGCGCCGGGGCCCATGACGCTCGAGCAGTTGCGCATTTTCGTCTGTGTCGCAGACCGTCTGAACATGACGCGTGCGGCCGAGACGCTCCACATCACCCAGTCCGGGGTGAGTGCGTCGATCAGCGCGCTGGAGAACGCCTACGGCACGGCCCTCTTCGATCGCGTGGGCCGCCGGATCGAACTCTCGGCTGCCGGCCAGGCCTTCCTGGTCGAGGCCGAAAAGGTGCTGCGTCAGGTGGGCTATGCCCAGCGCGCGCTCTCGGACCTCAGCAACCTGCGCCGCGGCGTGGTGTCGATCTGCGCCAGCCAGACCGCGGGGAACTACTACCTGCCCAAGCTCATCGCCCAGTTCCAGAGGACCTGGCCGAGCCTGGACGTCGAACTGCACATCAGCAACACCGCCGGCGTCGCCCGGATGGTCCTCGACGGCAAGGCGGAGATCGGCTTCACCGAGGGCGAGCATCACGACGCCGCGCTCACCGATTTCCAGGTGGAAGGCGATCAGATCTGCGTCTTCGTGACCCCGGACCACCCTTGGGCGCACAAGACACCGGCGCCAGAGGTGCTGATGAGCGCGGGCTGGGTGCTTCGCGAAGAGGGCTCGGGAACACGCTCGGAATTCATCCGCGCCTTGGTGGCGATGGGGCTCCCGGGCGAGCAGATCAACGTGCGCCTGGAACTGCCGACCAATGAGGCCGTGCGGTCCGCGGTAATGGCCGGCGCTGGCCCGGGTGCGCTGTCAAACCTGGTGATCGCCGATGCGCTGACCGCGGGCAGCCTGGTGCGGGTCGCCATCGACTTGCCGCACCGGCCGTTCCGCATCCTGCGCCACTCGGACCGCAAGCTGAGCCGGGCCGCCGAGATGTTCCTGAAAAGCTTGCCCGGCTGGCCGAAGGAACGGGACCGCGTTCCGAGCCGCGTGCCGGAGCGGGTGTTCTACGAGGCCCGCCGCGCCTGAGCGTGCGGCGTAGGGGCCACACCTGGGGGAACAGGCGTGACCCCACGCCGGGTCATTCCTCAGCGGACAGGAACGGCCTGCGAGTCCGGGCGCCGCGTGTCGGCGGCGCCGTAGAACACCCCGTCCGGCCCGATCATGATCGACTGGGTCGAGCCGATGATCTGCGAGCGCTCAACCTTGTGGCCCTTGGCCACCAGGCCGGCCACGAGGTCCTCCGGGATGGCTTCTTCGAGTTGCAGGGCGCCGTCCGCGCCGGCCTGGTAGATCCGCGGACGCTCCGCGGCCTCGGCGACGTTGAGCTTGAAGTCGATGACGTTGATCAGCATCTGCACCATCGTCCCCAGGATCGTGCCGCCGCCGGGCGTGCCGGTGGCCAGCCACGGCTTGCCGTCCTTGAAAACGATCAGCGGTGAGATCGTCGATTGCGCCCGCTTGCCGGGCTCGATCCGGTTGCCCAGGCTGTTGGGCGGGTTGTTCCAGTCGAAGTTGCCGAGCGAATTGTTGAGCAGGAAGCCGGTGCCGGGCGCCACCACGTGGGCGCCGAAGGAGTCGGTGAGCGTGTAGGTGTTGGAGACCACGTTGCCGTATTTGTCGGCGACGGTGAACTGGGTGGTGTCGCGGCCTTCGTAGGGGGTCGGGTCGAGCTTCGGCAGGGTCTTGCCATCCAGCGACCTGTCCATGGAGATCAGCTTGGCGCGCTCCTTGGCGAAGTCCTTGCTGGCGATGCCGGTGGCCGGCGTGTGCCACTGCGGCGTGCCGCCGGAATAGCGGCGATCGACCGTGACGATCTTCAGCGCCTCGGCCACCAGATGCATCTCGTTCACCCCGCCCTGGCCGTAGGACGCCATCGGGAATTGCTCGATGATGTTCATCGCCTCAGCGACGCTGGACGCGGCCGACGTCGGCGGCATGTAGGCGATCTTGTAGCCGCGGTAGCTCGACCAGATCGGCTCCTTCACATTGGCGCGGTAGGCGGCCAGGTCCTTCAGGCTGATGATGCCGCCGCCCGCCTTGACGCCGGCGACCAGCTTTTCGGCCAGCGGACCCTTGTAGAAGCCGTCCGCGCCGCGCGCCTGGATCTGCTTCAGGCTCCACGCCAGCTCCGGATTCTTGAAGACCTCGCCCGGCTTGTAGGCCGATCCGTCCTTCTTGAAGAACAGTTTGGCGGCGCCGCCCGGATCCTTCGCCATCTGCGCCTTGCGGCCGGCGAGCGTGGTGGCCTCGTCGTCGCTCAGGATCACGCCGCTGGTCGCCAGGTCGATGGTGGGTTGGATGAGCTGCGCCCACGGCAGCTTGCCGAACCGCTTGTGCGCTTCGAAGAGGCCGGCGACCGTGCCGGGCACGGTCGAGCCCTTGAACGACAGCACCTTGTTGCGATCGACCTTGCCGTCCGCGCCGAGCAGGAAGTCCGGGGTCACCTCCGACGGCGCCTCGCCGTAATATTCGATCGCCGTCGTCTTCTGGTCGGCCGCATTGTAGACGAGCATGTAGCCGCCGCCGCCGAGGTTGCCGGCCCGCGGCAGCGTGAGCGCCTCGGCGATGCCGACGGCGACCGCCGCGTCGACCGCGTTACCGCCCTTGCGCAGGATGTCGGCGCCGATCCGCGCGGCGATCTTGTTCTGCGAGACCACCATGCCGTCGCGCCCGATAGTCGGGTGGTGGATCGAGCTGTAGCCGACGAGATCCCCGCCGGTGGCGACGCGAGGTCCCCGCGCCGGCGCCTGTTCTTCCTCCTGCGCCAGAGCTGCCAGCGGCGCGGCGAGCGCGAGGGTCAGGGCGAGCAGGCTGCTCAGGACGGCGCGCGCGGGCTTGCCGGGCGCCAACTTGGTGCGATGAGCCATGGCGATCTCCAGTGAAAACCCTCCCGCCTGAGCGGGAGTGCCTTCGGGGGCGGCTAGAAGGTTTTCCGGACGTCGAAGTACACGTAGCGGCCGTAGGGGTTGTAGATCGCCCCGGTGTAGCCGCCGGACACCAGTGGCGGCTGCTTGTCGAAGACGTTCCGTGCGCCCACCCGGAAGCGCGTGCCGGCGAGGCGGCCATCGTCGAACTGGTAGGACAGCGACACATTGTGCATGACGGTCGAGGGCACGCCGTAGAACGAACCGTCCGCGTTGGTGAGCGCGGTGCTGTAGAAGTCGCCGGTGTAGGTGACGAACCAGTCGGCGCTGATCGGGCCCTTGTTCCAGGTGAACGCAGCCGACCCCCGCCAGGCCGGCTGACCGTTCTGGCCGATCAGGTCGGCGGCGCCGGTGATGATCGTGCCGGAGTTGATCTTGCCCGCCGCGCGCGCCGCCAGCAGTTCCGCGATCCCCGGAGTCGGCGACTGGAAGAGCTTGGTCTGGTGGCTGATGTTCACATTCACGCCGAAGTCGCCGAAGCGGTCGGTGTTGAGTGCGTAGATGACGCCATAGTCGACGCCGGCCGCCTGTTGCGGCAACTGATTGACGTACTTGTCGTCCACGAAAAGGATCGTGCCGGCGGGCGCCAGGCCGGTGCCGGCGAAGGCCGCCACCTGATCCGGCGTCGGGTCTGCGCGGTGGACAGCCGGGTTGGTCGTGCCGTTCAACCGGTCGAAGTAGTCGACGATGACCGCGTTGCCCTCGCCGAAGACGCCGATGATGTTCTGCTGGTTGATTTTCCAGACGTCGACCGTGACCGTCAGGCGGCCGAACTCGGGCGGGATGAAGTGCGGTTCGAACACCACGCCGTAGGACGTGGAGTCCGAGGTCTCCGGCACCAGGTTGGGGTTGCCGGCCCGTCGGGCCTGGACGGCCTGGGTGCGGGTGCACTGGTTGAAGCTGGTGATCTTCTTCAGGCGCAGGTCGGCCTCGCAGAAGACGTAGTCCGTGCGGGTGTTGCTGCGGCTCACCTGGGTGACGTTGATCTGTTCGAGGTTCGGCGCGCGGAAGCCCTCGGAGTAGGAGCCGCGCAGGCGAAGCCCGGGCACGATGTCCCAGGACGCGGCGATCTTCGGTTTCGCGACATCGCCCACGTCGCTGTAGTGCTCGGCGCGGCCGGCGAGCTGGACGTCGATGCGGTCGACGAAGGGGATCTTCATCTCCGGCGAGACCAGCGGCAGCTGGACCTCCACGTAGGCTGAACTGACCGTGCGATGGCCCTTCACGTCGGGCGAGTTGGACGTGCCCACGACGTCGGTGGGGAAGGCGACCCCGGTCACCGTGTTGGTGTAGCCGATCGTCCCGTCGATGCGCGGGTCGCGGTCGTCGGAATAGGTCTCGCGGCGGAACTCAACCCCCGAGGCGACGCCGATGTCGCCCGACCAGATGGTGAAGAGGTCCGGGCGGCTGACCTTGAAGTCCCAGAGCGCGAGCGTGGTCTCGTCGCGCCGGTGAATGGGCACGAGGATCGCCTTCAGGGAACTCGCGCTCGACGGCGTGGCGTCGCCGAAGCTCGGGTTGGAGATCGTGCCGCCGTTGAAGGGGTTGTAGGCGTCCGGCGTGCTCAGCGACAGCTGCTGCTGGAGCGCGGCGGCGCTCACCGCATAGGAGAGGTCGTCCACGGTCGCCCAGCTATAGAGCAAGCCGGAATCCCAGTCCCAGCCCCGCTTCTTGCCGCGCAGGCCGCCCAGGAACCGGTACTGGTCGTTGGTGACGACGACCTTGCTCTCGCCGACATCGACGAAGCCGAGATTGGTGATCGTGACCGGCACGCCGGCCGCCGAGATGTTCAGGCCCGGCAGGCGGTTCGGGTTGGGCTGGCCGTTGGGCAGGATCGCCGCGCCGAAGGGGTTGTAGTAGGCGGTCGCCGGAACGGTGAGCTGGGTGGAGGTGTTGGCCGTGAAGCCCGGCGACCCCACCGTGCCGTGGGTCACGGCGTTGTACCAGCCGGCCTCGCCATAGGCGGTGATGTCGGGCGTCAGCTCATAGTTGAAGGTGCTGAACAGGTTGTAGCGGACCAGCTCGGGGATCACCGTCAGCTTGAAGGACGCCGACTCCAGCCGCAGGTTCCGGTCGGTCGTCGTGTTCGCCTGCGCGCCCGCGTCGAGGCAGAGTCCGGGCGCGGTGATCACGCCGCAGGTCGGGTTGGTCTGCGGCGCAACGTGGAAGATGCCTGTCGAGCCGGTCACCGCCACGCCGTTGGACCGGATGGTGCCGTTGGCGGTCGGGGTCTGGAAACTGCCCCAGGCCGAGGTCGTGCTGCGCATGTCCAGGCTGGAGGCGGTGGCGAAGGGCGTGTCGGCGAACAGCGGGCGCTCGTCGGCGAAGGCGGTGTAGTCCTGGTCCGACGCCAGCAACGCCGAGCGCCGGTCGGTGCTCCCGAAGATCGTGAAGTTGCCGCGGCCTTCCTGGAAATCACGGCCGAACAGGCCGGTGAGCTGGCCTTCCCGCAGGCTGGTGCCGTTGGCGGCGCCGTACTGGGCGTCGATCTGGCCGCCGTTGTAGTGATCCTGCAGCACCGTGTTGACCACGCCGGCGACCGCGTCGGAGCCGTAGATGGCCGAGGCCCCGTCGCGCAGCACCTCCACCCGCTTCAGGCCGGCCACCGGAATGGCGTTGGTGTTGTAGCTGAACACCGGGACCAGCGATTCAGCCTGGGTGGTCGGGTGGACCACCGTGCGGCGGCCGTTCAGCAGCACCAGGGTGTTGCCCGAACCGATGTTGCGCAGGCTGAGCGAATTGATGTCGCCGCGGGCCGAGTTGCTGCTGCCGGGCAGGAAGCTGGAGTTGAAGTTGACGTTGCCGGCTTGCGGGATCGTGCGGAAGAGCTCATCGCCCGAGACCGCCGCCGCGGCCTGGATCTGCGCGGTCGTGACCACGGTGACCGGCAAGGCGGTGTTGACCTTGGCGCCCTGGATCTGCGAGCCCACGACAACCACTTCCTCGATGGTCGTGCCCTTCGCGGTCGCGATCGGCTTGTCCTGCTGCTGCGCCAGGGCCGGCCCGACCACGCCGATCGACGCACAAAGCGCCGTCGTGGCCAGCATCAAACTACGTTGCCGCAGCATCAGATTTTTCATGGAATAAGCTCTCCCCCAAGAGACCCAAGTCGCGGCCGGTACACTCGATGATTGGCAAGTTTGCGAGGGCGCGTCCAACAACTGTTCTTGGACTTTCCGATCATCCAGAGTGATCGATTGATCTCATCTGGTCGCCGTTCGAACAGAGTCGAACGGCCAAGTGTGTGCGAAGTCGCCATTTTTCTTCGCGCCACCGAACAGCCCGATTTGGTGCTTGATTGTTGCGCCAGGGTTTCGCCGCCAGGGCCGCTCAAACTGTCGACGATTGACGATCAGCTGGCGCCATTGAATCGACAACGAATATGAGTTTTGGGCGTCGGCGAGGCTTGGCTAAGCGTCCCGCCGCGTTCGCAGGCCGGACGCCAGACTCCGGGACTCTCAAGCCTTGCTCAGCACCCTCACCCTGCCGGCGCTCGCCGGCCCGCGCCAGATCGCCCCCGGCGTCGCGCTGACCCTGGCCATCGCCGCAACCTCGCTCTGGCTGCACGACCAGCCACGCCTGGCGCTGGCCAGTCCGCTGATCATCGCCACCCTGCTGGGCATGATCCTGCGCAACGTCGGCTGGGCGCCGGCGGCGTGTCGCCCAGGCCAGACCTTCGTGCTGCGCCGGCTGCTGCGCGCCGCGATCGTCCTGCTCGGATTTCAGATCAGCCTCAGCCAGGCGCTCTCGATCGGCCCAACCGGCCTCGGCGTGGTTCTGTTCGCGGTCTTCGGCACCCTGACCTTCACCCTGATCGCCGGCCGCTGGCTGAAGATGGACCCGCGGTTCGTCTGCCTCATCGCCGCCGGCACGGCGATCTGCGGCGCCTCGGCCATCGTCGCGGCCAACACGGTCGCCGAGGCCCCGGAGGAGGACGTCGCCTATTCCATCGCCTGCGTCACCCTGCTCGGAACCATCTCGATCTTCCTCTACCCGGCGCTCGGCGCGCTGATCGGACTCTCGCCGCGGCAGTTCGGCCTGTGGAGCGGCGGCTCCATCCACGAGATCGCCCAGGCCGTGGCGGCCGCCTTCCAGGGCGGCGCCGTCGCCGGAAACCTCGGCACGATCACCAAGCTGTGCCGGGTCGCGCTGTTGGCGCCGGTGGTGCTTGGGCTCGTCGCACTGCGGCGAGGCGCGCCGCGATCCGCCGCGACTCCCCTGCCCTGGTTCCTGCTCGGGTTCGTCGCCACCCTGACCCTCAACTCGGTGACCCGGATCCCCGCGGACATCGAGCATCTGATCGTCCAGCTGACGACGCTGTTGATGGCCATGGCGCTGGGGGCCATGGGACTGGCCACGGATCTCCGCGCGCTGGCGCAGCGCGGCGCCCGGCCGCTGCTGCTGGCGGCCGGCGCCTGGGTCTTCGTGATGCTGGGCGTGCTCGGACTGGTCGTCCGCTTCGCCTAGCCTAGGGGCAGCTGCCGCCCGCGGGCCCGTAGTAGAGGCCGTTGAACAGGAACTTGAACGCCGCGTGCGACTGCGCGCGCTGGTTCACCTCCGGCCCCATCAGGAACAGGTGTCCGCGGCCGACGCAGGCGTCGACGATCGCGTCCGCGCCCTTCAGGTGCTCCTGGCCGAACGCCCAGCCGCTGAGCAGCGGCCTGTCGGTCGCGAACGAGGCCACCGTCCTGATCCCCTTCGCGCCATCGGCCACGTGGAAGACCGGGCTCGAGTCGAAGAACAGCGGCACAGTCGACGTCACGCCGAAGGCAAGCGGATTGGCCTGATCGACCTTCGCCTGCAGCACTGAGCCTGGGATATAGAACTTGGTGCCCGGTAGGGGCTTGGCCTTCTCATCCACCAGCGGATCGTCGATCGGCAGCTTCAGCATCTCGGCGACGCCGGTGGAGTCGCCCAGCGCGATCACCGTGCCGCCGGCCTTCAGGAAGCCCTCGATCTGCGGGCCGGTCTTGTCGGCGGTGATGGAGCCCAGCCACAGGCGATACTGCGCCGGGATATCCTCGGCCTTCGGCTGGCCCGGCCCTGGGCGACGGGGCTTTTGGCCATGCGACGTGATGCCGACGCTGTTGGGCAGGACCACCACGTCGAAGTCCTTCTTCAGCGAACCGGCGTCCAGGCGCTGCGGATAGACCACGGTGTAGGGAAACTCGAACTGCTCGAGCAGCCAGCGGGTCCAGCCCGACGGCATGCTCCCGCCATAGACGTCGACCAGGGCGATGCGCGGCGCCTTCAGCGTGATGAGCTTTCCACCCGGCGCCTTATCCATGCCATAGGCCGTGACGCCCAGATCGGCCGCGGCCTTTTCGACAATGGCCTTGGCCTTGGCGCTGGCCGGGATCCACACCGCGCCGCGGCCCAGGTCGTGGCCGCCGGCCGAGGATGCGCCGTCCACCCAATAGACCGGCAGCTTCGCCTTGGTCAGCCGGTTGGTGACGATGACGCCGTCGTTGATCTCGTGGCTGATCAGCCAGCCGGCCTTGGCCTGGCCGACGACCTTGGCCGGCGGCGGCGCGAGGAGGTCGCTCACCGGTTGGAACGGCCCGGTGAAGCCGTCCATCACGCGGTCGACCTTCACGCCCATCTGGAAGGCCAGCGTGTAGCCCGTCGTGTCGTAGGGCCGGTTCGGCGGGCCGCCGGGATATTCGAAGTCCTGCGGGTGGTCCTGGGGCTCGAACATGTCGATGACCTGCGGCCGGTAGGCCTGGGCCGCCATCACCACGTAGGAACCGGCGGGATAGGACTTCCCGGCCACCGTAAACGCGGCGGTCGCCTTCTCGACGGTGACGCCCGTCTTGATCAGCGCGTTGAGGAACTTCACCGCCGTCGGGAAGTCCGGCTGGTCCGCCGACAGGATGTAGCCGCGCGGATCGCGACGGGCCGGATCATGCAGCACGCTCTGATAGAGGGCCGGATCGATTCCGCCCTGCGGCGGCGCCGTCTTGCCCTTCGCCGCGGCGTCGAGCCGGTCGATATCCTTGCTGGTCACCGTCCAGCTGTCCTGCGATCCGCGGGCGATGGCGTCGGCGCCCATCTTGTAGATGTTGAACAGCAGCCGCTCGCGATTGCGGCTCGCATAGTCCAGCAGGCTGCGGTTCATCGACATCGAGTAGGCGATGGACTGGCTGAGATGCCAGGTCTGCGGCGCCACCGGGTCCGGCAGGTCGTTGTGCGGCAGCTGGCTCTTCGACACCAACGGCAACGGCATCGGCGTCGGGTTGCCGATGATCTCGGTCAGGATGCCGATCGAGTTGTGGAAGTAGGAGATGGTCCTGAGCGACCCGTTGAACCAGGTCGAATAGGTCGCGCCGCTGCGCATGGTGGAGCCGGGCTTGTCTTCTCCCACCAGGCGGCTGTGCATGGCCGCGCCCGCCTCGCTGAGCTCGGTCATGATCAGCGGGTCGTAGTTGTAATTGAACGGGTCGCGGAACGGCGGCATGAACACCACCGCCCCGGTGGGGCCGGTCTGGTGGTGGTTGTAGATGATCTGCGGGAACCACTCGCGGAACAGCTCGCGGTTGATGTTGGTGCTTTCCGGCTGCGCCGACATGTAGAAGTCGCGGTTGTTATCGTGGCCGATGTAGTGGTGGTAGAGCTGCGGCGTCTCCGCCAGGGGATTGGGAACCGTGGAGACGCCCCCCACACGCTTCAGCGGATCGGGATTGCGCATGTACCAGTTGGCGACCAGCTCCTGGCCGTCGGGATTGTCCTGGGCGAACAGGATGATGTTGTCGTCCAGCAGACGCATCCACTCCGGATCGTTGTCGCTGAGCGCCTTGTAGACCGCCAGCATCAACGCCTGGGCAGGCTCCACCTCCGAGGCGTGAAGGCCACCGTCGATCCAGACGACCGCCTTGCCTTCGTGCGCCAGCTTGTGGGCCTCGTCGGCGGTCAGGCCCTGAGCCTTGGCCAGCCGCGCGGCGATCTCCCTGTAGCGATCGAGATGCTTCATGTTCTCCGGCGAGGAGACGATCATCATGTACTGTGGCCGGCCTTCGGCCGTCTTGCCGATCTCCACCAGCTTGGCGCGATCCGACTGTCCCGCCAGCGTCTTCCAGTAGCTTTCCAGCTGGCTGTAGGTGGCCAGGAAATAGTCCTCGCCCAGTTCGTGGCCGAGCGCTTCCTTCGGTGTCGTGATGTGAGCGGTGGGTTGCGCCGCACCCGTTCCCGTCTGCAACGCGAGGGCGACGACGGCGGCCGAGAGAAGAAGGCCCTTACGCATGATCTACTCCAGGTCTGGCGCCCGCTCGCGCGGATCGATGTTGCGGCGAGCGCGTGAGTTTTCCCAGCGCGCCGCGGGCGCGAAGGACGGAAGCGACGACGGCGCCGGTCGCGGATAAAATCTGGTTGAAGACGTGCGCCCCGGTCCCCTACGCCTCGCAATATGAGCGTGGCGTCGGCAAGCGCGTCCAACAAAAAGTAGTGGCCATCGACATAAGCCCCGCTTGCCGTTCGGGCGCTTCGCTGCCCGCCTCGACGCCGTCCGTGCTCATCGTTCGAGCAGCCGACGGATGAGCGCGCGGCGCGGAGCGATGGAGGCCGGTAGACCGTATTCTTCGAGGGTGTGCGCTCCGGCGCCTTCGATGCCAAGGCCGTCCAGGGTCGCCACACCCAGGGCCGCGGTGAAATTGCCATCCGACCCGCCGCCCGTCATCGGCGCCTCGGCGAGCGGGAAGCCGACCGCCTGGGCGATTTCGCGAGCCGCGGCGAACAGTGCCGCGCTGGCCGGCGACCGTTCGTAGGCGGGGCGGTTCACGCCGCCGCTCACTGAAACCGAGACGTCGGGATCGACCGATCGCAGCCCCTGGATCGTCTCGGCGCAGCGGCAGGCGGCCAGGGCTGTGGGCGCCCGGAAGTCGACCGAGAAGCGGCAATGATCGGGAACGACGTTGACGCCCGTCCCGCCGGACACCAGTCCCACCGAAGCCGTCACCCCTTCGGCGTAGTCCGTGAGCGCCTCCACCGCCAGGATCTGGTGCGCCGCCTCGCGGATGGCGCTGCGCCCGGCGTCGTGTCGGACGCCCGCGTGCGAGGCGCGCCCCGCCACGTCGATCTCGAATCGGCCGACGGCCTTTCGGGCGGTCACGCAGCTGCCGTCCTCCCGCGCAGGCTCAAGCACCAGGGCGAAGGCGGCGCCTTTGGCGAGGTGCTCGGTGACGGCGCGGCTCGTGGGGCTGCCGATCTCCTCGTCCGGCGCCAGGGCGAAGATCAGGGGGCGCGTGGCGGTCCCGGCGCGCGCCACGTCGAGGAGCGCTTGCAGACCGATCAACAGACCACCCTTCATGTCGTAGACGCCGGGGCCGTAGAGCCGCTCGCCCGCCTGCCGGACCGGCAGGCCGCCCACCGCCGTGCCCACAGGATGCACCGTGTCGAGATGGCCGATGACCAAGCCCGGCGGACCGGCGCCGCGTCCGGCCCGCAACACCAGCATGTCGCCCAGCCCGTCGCGACCAGGAATGCGCTCGACCGCGACGGCGTCGCTGTCCAGGGCGGCCAGCATCAGCTCGCCCATGGCGTTGACGCGGGCCGCGTCCCGTGTCGGGCTCTCCATCCGCGCCCATTGGGTCAGAGTGTCGACATCGGACGCCAAAGACACGGCCGCCTCCGCAACGGTGTCTCAACCGCGAGACCATTGACGCGAGCTTAGCCTCAGAGCGACAATGCGTTCAATCCTTGGAACGAAGTTCACATATATGACCGAAAGTGTTCGATCCGCCGCGCGGGTGCTGGAGCTGGTCGAATTCCTGGCGGCCGCCGAATCCGGGGCGTCGCTGAGCGAGGCGACCGGGGGTCTCTGTGCGCCCAAGAGCAGCACCCTGATGCTGCTCCGCACGCTGGTGAACCGCGGCTACGCCTATCGCGACAACGACAACGACCGCTACTTCCTCAGCCCCGACTTTCGCGCCGGCGCCTTCGGCTGGGTCGCCGAACCGTTCGCGCGGCTTACCGCCATCGCCCGGCCGGTCATGGAGGCGCTGAGCGATGAACTCGGGGAGTCGATCACCCTGGGCGTGTTGGCGGGCGCCGGCCAGGCGCGGATCCTGACCAAGGTCGTCGCCAATCTCGACGTCCGCTACGACACCGATATCAGCCGGCCCATTCCACTCTATTGCACCGCGATCGGACGGAGCCTGGTGTCGCGCCGGCCGCCGGAGGAGTGGCCCGACCTGCTCGGGCCCGGGCCGTTCACAGCCGTCACCCCGCACACCGTCACCGACCGCGCCGAGATCCTGGCCGTGATCGAGGGCGTGCGCCGCGACGGCTATGCGATCGTCATGGAGGAGTTCGCGCTCGGGGGCACCGGCGTGGCCTCGCCGATCCTCGATCCGACCGGCGCGGCCGTGGCGACCTTGAACGTCGGCTGCGTCACCAACCGCTTCCACGGCAAGCGCGACCAGGTCGTCGCCGCCGTGCGCCGTTCGGCCGCCGCCGTCGCCAAGGGACTCGGCGGCGGTCCGCTGTGACGGCGATCCGATGACCGCGGCGTTCGCCGGCAGGACCGTGGCGGTCAGCGGGGCCGCCATCGGCTTCGGGCGCGCCATCGCCCAGCGGTTCCGATCCGAGGGCGCGCGGGTGTTCGGCTGCGACGTCCGGGCGCCGGAGCTCGCCGAGCTTGCGGCCCAGGGTGTCGAAACCCAGATGGTCGACCTCACCGACCGCGCCGCGGCCGCCCGATGGATCGGCGCCATCGAAGACCTGACCGGCGGCGCCGTCGATGTGCTGGTGAACAACGCCGGCGGGGTCGCGGGACAAGCCGGCCAGGCGCTCGAGACGGTGAGCGACGAGGACTGGGACCGTGTGATCGCCGTGAACCTCGGCGCCACCATGGCGCTGAGCCGCGCGGCGGTGAGCGGCATGAAGGCCCAGGCGCGCGGGGCGATCGTGAACATCGCCTCCGGCGCGGCGCTTCGCGCCTCCCTGACCGGCGTTCAGGCCTACTGCGCCGCGAAGCACGCCGTGCTGGGCCTCACCCGCCAGCTCGCCCATGAGCTCGGTCCGTTCAACATCCGGGTCAACGCCGTCGCGCCAGGCTTCGTCCAGACCAACGAGGCGACCGAGCGGCAGTGGCGCGCCTGGAGCCCCGAGCGCCAGCAGGCCCTGGTCGAGGGCGTCGCTCTGCGCCGCCTGGGCACGCCGGACGACATCGCCGACGCCGTGCTGTTCCTTGCCTCCGATCAGGCGGGCTTCATCACCGGCGAGATCCTTTCCGTGAACGGAGGTCACTAGGACCATGGGCCAGGCGACAGACTCCAGCGAAGCGCCCCTGCCCTGGCAATGGCCCGAGGCCACCTGGCGCGGCCTGGTCGACCGGGTCCGCGCCGGACGCCGCCTCGCGCCGGCGCAATGGCCCGGCGGCGCGCCATTTGCCGTCGCGCTCTCCTTCGACAGCGACCACGAAACCAACGACTTGCGCGACGGCGGCGGCTCCATCAGCCGGCAGAGCTGGGGGCAATTCGGGGCGCGGCGCGGAATCCCCCGCATCCTGGAGATCCTTCGCCGCCATCAGGTCCCGGCCAGCTTCTTCGTGCCGGCCGTCTCCGGACTGCTGCATCCCGATGAACAGCGCCAGGTCGTCGCCGAGGGCCATGAGATCGGCATCCACGGCTGGATTCACGAACTCAATTCCGCCCTGCCCTACGAGGCCGAACGCGACCTGATGCTGCGCTCGGCCGACACCCTGGAGCAGCTGACCGGCGTGCGCCCGCGCGGCCTGCGCACACCGTCCTGGGACTTCAGCCCGCACACCCTGCGCATCGTCTGCGAGATGGGGCTGGCCTACGACAGCTCGCTGATGGCCGACGACGACTGCTACGAGCTGATGATGGACGGCAAGCCCACGGGCGTTGTCGAACTGCCCGTGGAATGGATCCGCGACGACGCCGTCTACTTCGGCATGAACAGGTTCTCGGGATTGCGGCCTTACACCTCGCCCCAGGCGGTGCTCGATATCTTCGCCCGCGAACTCGCCGGCGCCGCGGCGGAAAAGGGCCTCTTCCAACTGACCATGCACCCGCACGTGATCGGCGCGCGGTCGCGCATCTGGATCCTTGAAGAGGTTATCCGCCTGGCCAAGGCCGAGGGGGCCTGGTTCGGCACGCACGCGCAGGTCGTCGACCATGTGCTGGCGAGCGCCGCGCAAGAAGCCGGCCGCTAGGGCGGGCTCAGGTAGGGCAAGCGCCCCGGCCTACGTCCCAGATGGAGAGACATCGATGAAAGAGGAAGGCTGACGATGAAGCGCTATTTCGGACTGCTCACGCTCTGCGCGTTGGCGGCGGGACCCGCCGCCGCGGCGCCCGGCCACAGCGGCGCCTGGCATTCGGTGGAGGCCAAGTCCTACTGGAGCGACGGGCAGTTCCCCAAGGGCTTCAGCCTTGAGATCGACGTCACCTTCAGCGACAACAAGGTCGTCTACCACTCCGCCAACGACACCGACAAAACCAAGGTCGGAGGCCTCGACTTCACGACCACCCTGGACGGCAAGCCGTCGCCGGTCGAGCATCAGGCGCGCTTCAACCAGATCTCGGTGAAGCAGCTGGGACCAGACCAGCTGGAAATCCTCGAGATGAAGGACGGCGACGTCGTCGTCGGCGCGGTCTGGATTTTCTCGAAGGACGGAAAGTCCTTCTCCCGGTGGGGCGTCGGCAAATCGCCGGACGGCAAGTCGAAGGCGTTCAACGAGTACTTCCAGCGGATCAAGTGACGGCCGCGGCGACCAAGGCCCCTCGGATGCTTTCGGAAGCCTCGCTGGTGGGCCCGGCAGGACTCGAACCTGCAACCAGACCGTTATGAGCGGCCGGCTCTAACCATTGAGCTACAGGCCCCAGCAGCGATGCCGCCTGCGCGGTTACCACGGGCTGTCTGGGGCTTAAAGCTTGCGTTCAGCTTGGGTTTGCGAGCCTTGCTGTCAGGCGGGGGCCTGGATGGAGAACACGATGAAGACCTTGCTCGGCGCCACGGCCCTGGCCCTTACGCTCATGGCGACGGCGACGCCGGCCGCCCAGGCCCAGACGGCGCCCGCCGCAAGCGCCGACAGCCTGTTCCGCGCCACGACGCTGAATCTGGCCGCCTATGGCGAGATACGGGCCCAGCCTGACATGGCCAGCCTCAACCTCGGTGTCGTCACCGACGCGCGCACCGCCGCCGAGGCCATGGCGGCAAATGCGCAGCGGATGACCCAGGTGATGGCCGCCCTCAAGGCCGCCGGGATCGCGTCTCGTGACATCCAGACCTCCAACCTCAACCTCAATGCCCAGTACGCCTATGACCAGGGCCAGGCGCCGCGCCTGACCGGCTACCAGGCCTCCAACCAGGTCACCGTGGTGGTCCATGACCTCGCCCGCCTCGGCGGCGCCGTCGACGCCACGGTCAGCGCCGGCGCGACCCAGGTGAACGGGATCAGCTTTGGCCTCAACGACCCGACCGCCGCCGAGAACGCCGCGCGCGAACAGGCCGTCCGGGCCTTGGCGGCCAAGGCCGACCTCTATGCCCGCGCAACCGGCTACCGCGTGAGCCGGCTGGTCTCGCTCAGCGAAGGCGGCGGCTATGCGCCCTCTGCGCCCATGCCGCTGGTGATGAGCGCCATGAAGCGTGGCGCGGTCGCTGAGACCCCGGTCGCCGGCGGCGAGCTCAAGGTGCGCATCGACATCGACGGCCTCTACGAACTGAGCCGCTAGAGCGCGCTACTTCAGGCCCACCTTGGCGAAGGCGTTGTCGAGCCGCTCGGCCATCATCCGGCCGGGGAATGAGCGGTCGCCCTCCATCATGGCGGCGTAGACCAGACCCTTCCCCGGCAATACGCCCGAGGCCCAGCCCACCCCGCGCGAGGCGTCGGCGGTGGAGTAGCAGCTGAGCTGGCGAGGCTGGCCGTCCTGGCGCGTCGCCTTCAGGAGTTGGTCGATCGAGCGCATGCCCTTGGCGTCGCAGGCCGGCAGCTCGCGGTCGCAGGCGATATGGCTGTTGTAGCGATAGACCAGCCGGCCCGACGCCTGCTCGGCGATCAGCAGGCAAGACGCCGGGTCGCCGATGGCCTTGGAGACCGCCTCGTCCAGCTTCTCCTTGTCGACGCCCTTCGGCGCGCTGGGTCCGCAGGCGGCGAGCATGCCCCCGGCGAGGGCGAGAACGGCGAGGGTCTTCAGCGGCTGGGCCATGAGGCGGAAATACGCCCACCCGCCCCTTGGTTCAACGCAATGCCGCCTGGGCCTTGAGGAAGGCCGTCATCTCGGCCAGCACCGGCGTGCGGCGACGAAACAGCGGCGAGAGCGCCAGGATCATGCGCACGTGGTCGACGCCTTCGTAGCGGCGCTCCTCGACCGTGACCCCGGCCTCGCGCAGCCGGGCCGCCAGTTTCCGGGTGTTGCGCGGGTAGACGATGGTGTCCTTGTCGCCGGTCGCGAGGAAGGCCGGCGGCGCGTCGGGGCGGACGAAGCTCAGCGGCTGGGTGCCCGGTAGGTCGGGCGCCTCGCCAAAGGTGCGGATGGCGATGGGATCGCTGAGCGGCAGGAAATCGTACGGACCGGACAGCCCGGCCCACGCCCTGATCCGCCGGCGCTCGACGCCTGCGCCGTCCAGATAGCGCCGGTCCAGCGCGATCATCGCGGCGTTGTAGGCGCCCGCCGAGTGGCCCACGAGGACAATGCGCTCAGGGTCGCCGCCGAACCCGTCCGCATGGTCCTCGGCCCAGCGCACGGCCCGCGCACCGTCCTCCAGGAAGCCGGGGTAGCGGACCTCCGGATAGAGCCCGTAGTCCGGCACCACCGTCAGGAAACCCTTGGCCGCCAGGGCGCGGCCCACCCAGTTGTAGTCCTGCCGCCGCCCGGTATCCCAGGAGCCGCCATAGAAGAACACCGCGACGGGCAGCAGGCCTTTGCCACGCTGCGGGGCGTAGACGTCGAGGCGCTGGTGCGGACCGGGCCCAAAGGGCGTGTTGTGAACCAGCCGCCGGGCAGGATCCTTGGGCGCGAGCGTGGCGAACAGGGTGAGCGGATCAAGGGCGGCGGCAAGCGCCGCGCGTAGGCCAGGCTTCCTTCGGGGCTTCTCAGGCTCGCTCATCGCCTCCCAGCTAAGCCGCGCCGCCCCTTGCCGCAACGGCACGCCTTGACGCCGACCCCGCGACCCGACGCAATGCAGACTGAACGCCGATCACAGGGCGCGGAGGAACGGCATATGGATGGCGATCAGGTGACCGGCGGTTTCGTCCAGGCGGGACTCGCCGAGATTCCACCCGCCCTGCAACGCGTCGTCGACGCCGGCGACCTCTCGGGCTTCGTGACCCTGATCTGGCGCAAGGGCGAGATCGCCCAGGTCAACACGGTCGGCTACCGCGACCTGGCGTCCAAGGCGCCGATGACCCGCGACACCCTCTTCCGCATCGCCTCGATGACCAAGCCGGTGACCACGGTCGCCGCCTTGATGTTGCTCGAGGAAGGCAAGCTGAAGCTCGACGATCCGATCACCAAATGGCTGCCCGAGTTCTCGGACATGCAGGTGCTGAAGGAGGCCACCGGCCCGATCGACCAGACCTATCCCGCGCCCCGCGACATCACGGTCGAGGACCTGATGACCCACCGCGCCGGGCTCGCCTACGCCTTTACCTCCATGGGACCCATCGCCCAGGCCCACGAGGACCGGCTGGGGCCGCCGCTGGGCACGCCGCTGACGCCAGACGGCTGGCTGAAGGCGCTGGGCTCGCTGCCGCTCAGCTATCCGCCGGGCGAGCGCTTCCACTACAGCCACGCCACCGAGGTGTTGGGTTTCCTGGCGGCCCGCATCGAGGGCAAGCCGCTGGGCCAGGTGCTGAAGGACCGCATCTTCGGCCCGCTGGGCATGAACGACACCGACTTCTGGGCCCGGCCCGCGAAGAGCGAGCGGTTGGCCAAGCTCTACCGGATGAACCCGGACACCGAGACGCTGGAAGACGCCTCCTTCCCGCTGGAGACCGCCCAGCCGATCTTCGAGGCCGGCGGCGGCGGCCTGATCTCCACGGCCGACGACTACCTGAAGTTCGCCCGCATGCTGCTGGGCAAGGGCGAGGTCGACGGCGTGCGCCTGCTGAAGGCCGAGACCGTCGAGATGATGGCTACGAACCGGCTCACCGAAGCCCAGCGAGCCGTCCCCTTCATGGGCATGCCCATGTGGATGAGCCAGGGTTTCGGCCTGGGCCTCTCCATCGTCGACGACGCGGAGAAGCATGCCTGGATGGGCGCGGCCTCGGCCGGTTCGTTCGGCTGGCCGGGCGCGTTCGGCACCTGGTGGCAGGCCGATCCGGCGCAGGACCTGATCGTGATCTACCTGATCCAGGACTCCATGCCGCTCGGCCCCGAGGCCGTCGCCAACCTCGCCGCCAAGCGCGGTCTGGGCGGGCGAGCCGCCCTGCCCCTCTTCCAGAAGCAGGTCTACGCCGCCCTCGGCAAATAGCGCTGGCCCTAGGGGTTCAGCGCGTTCCGCGGCGCCAGGCACATGGCCTGGCCGTTGAAGGTCGCGCCGACCAGGCTGCCGTGGCTTACCGCCGCGCGCCGGGCCTTCTCGTAGGCCAGGCTCTCTCCGGGAGCCCGGACGCCCTTGGCGCAGACCGGGATCGTCACCCGATCGCCGCCGATGGGGCACAGGCAGATGTCCTCGCGCGCGTCGAGCCGGCCGCCCGAAAGCTTGCAGGTGGCCGGCAGGCTTTTGCCCGCGACGTCCAGGCAGATGACCGTGGCCTTGGGCGGGTTGTCGGCCAGCGACTGCGCCGCCGCGGCGCCGGCCGCCAGGGAAAGAGTCGCGGCCAGCAGGATCGAAGCTCTCATCAGCATATCCTCCTTGGGTCCCAACCCAGCCAACTCTACCACGGGTGGCGCGAATTTTGAGGCCGCGTTCACCACGTAACCTTGCGATGACTTAACCGCGCCGGGCGCAGGGTCGCGCCCATGGACCCGATCTCCACCGCCCGTTACGGCATGATGGCGGCCACGCAGCGCCTCAACGCCTCGGCCTCCCGCGTCGCGGGCATGTCCGGCGACAGCAGCGTCGACTACGCCACCGAGGCGGTCACCCAGATCGAGGCCAAGCAGTCGTTCAAGGCCGGAGTCGCGGTGATCAAGGTCGCCGACCAGATGATGCAGGCCCTGCTCGACCTGCAGGCGACCCCCAAGCGCGCCTAGGCCCGCCTACTGGAAGGCGATCCAGCGTCCGGCGGCCGCGCCCAGCACCCACACCAGGATCCCGAAGTAGGCCATCAGCTTGGTCAGCGGACCGCCTTCCTCGCCGCGGTTGCGGAAGAGCGTGATCAGTCCCGTCCCGACGATCCAGACGGCGTAGAGCGCCGTGTAGGTCTTGTTGACCGGGTTCAGGTGGTCGTAGTCGTCCGGCTTGATCACGAAGTGGGTGTGCACGAACTGGGCGACGATCAGCGCCGCCATGCCCGCGATATAGCCCCACCGCAGCCGGCCGCGCGTCACTGGGATCAGGATCAGGGCCGCGGCCGTGATCACGTGATAGACGCCCACGTCGATCAGGTCCGTCGTCGTGAACATCCACAGACCGGTCAGGAAGATGGCGCCGCCGATCGCGAACCAGATCTTCGGCATGAGCCCCACCGCGCCGTTCGCGGCGGCCACCGGGCGGCTGACGCCGTAGGTCAGGATGATGCCGGCCAGCAGCGCCATCATCTTCACGGTGAAGGCCGAGCTGTCATAGAGCTTGGTGGCGTTGGCCGCTCCGATCAGCAGGCCGGTGACCACGATCCCGATCACGCCGATGTTCTGCAAGACCCGGAGATTCCGGTAGACCTCGGCCGGCTTCTCCTGCGTCACCCCGGCGCCCAGCAGGCGCAGGTTCATCAGGATCGTCGTGCCGCCGATGATGATCAGCGAGATGATGTGGCCGACCTCCCAGGAGGCGTAGCCGAACTTCGGTCCCTTGACCCAGCTGCCCGGCGGAATGTCGCCCAGAGTGTCGACCCACGCCTTCGCCTGAGGGAAGAAGTGTTCGAGGTTCATGCTGCTCATGGCTGCTCCTTCCACATCTGGGAGTCGAAGCGCTGGCCTGCCATGTTCTCCTCGCCCTTCTCAGACGTCTTGCACTGCTGGACCCAGTTGATGAAGTCCGGCTGCGCCTTGCCGCATTGGTACACGTCGTAGGGAATGAACCGGCCGCAGATGATCACCAGGGTCCAGAGGATCAGGGAGGCGGCGGCGGACATCCGCGCCGCTCTCGGCGGCGTCTCGTCGGCGTCCCAGCTCCCTTGCGTCGCCTGCACCCGGCCGTGGAAGACCACGATGTTGAGCAGGGCCAGCGCCAGGAAGAGCATTTTCGCGAGGAACCAGACGGTGTGGTAGTAGAAGATCGGCTTGGCGAAGAGCAGGCCCGTCCCGCTGATCACCACGAAGATGAAGCTGTAGACGGTGAGCGGCAGGACCGCGTCGCTGATCACCGACACGCGCGTCTTGCGGAAGGTGACGCCCAGCAGCCGCAGGTCCACCACCATGATGGTGCCGGCGAACAGCATCAGCACGATGAGGTGCGTGCCCTCCAGAAGGCTCCAGAAGTTCAGTGAGCCCAGCAGCGCCTCGCTGAACGACTGCCCGTCCGGCGACGGGCCCTTGCCGAACACGTGCTCGAGCCAGTTCAGGAAGGCGTTAATCGACGCCTGCAATCCGTTCATGCCGTTCCTCACCTCCGGGCGGCGATCGTGGCTGCCGCCTCTTGCCGCATAGACGTCGGCTGCGGGGGCCAATCAAGCAGCGTACGGTTCCGGCGCCGTTACGCTCAGGTTACAGGCCTGAATTCCGCATGCCGCCGAGGCGAGACGCCCGGTCCCCGACCGTCTGCGGGACGCACGGCGCGCGTGGGATCGGTCGCGCGGTAACCTGTCGTAACCGGACCTGCGCCCGTTCGGGCGAATCGTTCCGGCTTAAAAAAAGGGGGGCGAGACCCGCCCCCCCTTCCTCAAATGCGACTGCGCCTATTTCTCGGTGGCGTCTGCGCCATCCTTCGGCGCGCCCGTGCCGGACGAGCCCATGAACAGCTTGCGGCCGTCCGGGAACGTCACGTCGCGGCCGTTGGCCTTGCAGATCGGGGTGCAGGCCTTGTCCTTCGACTGATAGCCCCGGACCACGATGTCGGTGCCGATCTTCAGCGAATTCCGGTCGATGCCGGCGCGCAGCAAGGTGTTGGGCGTGCCGCCCTCGACCATCCACTCCTGTTCCTTACCGTCAGCGCCGACCACGTTCACGTGAACCCAGGCGTGCGGGTTGATCCACTCGACCTTCGTCACCTTGCCGCGGAGCAGCACCGGCGACTTGCCGTCAAATTCAGCGGCGAAGGCGTGGTGGGCCGAAGCCTGTTGAACGCCGATCGAGGCGGCGGCCAGGAGGCCGGCGGCGGCGATAGTGGGGAGAATGAAACGACGGAAATTCATGGAGGGTCTCCAACGACGGATTCTGATGTCTCTATGGGCGGCTGATGCGATCACTTAAGCGGCTCTTTGCGGAGGTGACCGTACATCAATTCTTCGACGAATTCGACGCACTTGAACTGCTGCAGGCGCGCGTCCTCACCGACGTGCTTGTAGAGATTCATGCTGATCTTCCACGGACGGGTGAAGATCGACGGATCGGTGAGTTCGGCTTCGTAGCGCATGACGCCCGGGCCGGTGGGGGTCCAGCGCTCGACGACCTTCAGGTCGGCGGTGTGGAAGTTGCCCGCGCGATCGAGCCAGCTGGAGTCGACCATGCCAGTGACCACGACGACGAGGGTGTCGCCTTCCCAGTGGGCGACCGACTGGCCCATCCAGCTGTCGACCGGGGCCGGGCCCGGGTCCTTGAACAGCAGGTTGCGCACCGCGCCGGCGTATTCATAGGCGATCAGCGTGGCGCTCTCGGATTGGAAGATCTGGAACGGCAGCGCCATGTAGTTGGCCCGCGGCACGCCCGGCAGGTAGCACTTGATCTCCGGATCCTTGTGGATCCAGTCGGCCCGGTTCGCGTCGCGGGTCTTCAGCGCTTCGGGGGTGTAGGGGATCGCGCCGCCTTCGACGACGCCCAGGCCCGCGGGCACCGAGCCCACGGCGCCCAGCGCCAGCACGTCCTTGGCCGGGACCGGCACAACCGGGCCCGGGCGCATCTGCAGCGCCGCGCTCGAGGCGTGCGGTTCGAGGTTGTAGTTGGCGGTGTTCATCACCTGCCAGACGCCGTTCAGGTCCGGGTGGACGCCGTCCGGGCCGCGCGGCGCGCGGTAGGCGGCGGCCTTGCCCTTCGCCGGGGAGGCCTTCGCCGCCGCCGGAGCCTTGGTCGTCGTGGTGGTGGTGGTCGTGGTCGCGGCCTGCGCCTGGCTGCCCACCAGCGCGCCAGCCAGCGCCAGCGCCATAATCGTCCTGATCATTCTCTGCTCCCCAGTTCCCCGCGCTCAATACGGCGGAGTCGCCTTATTCAATTTTCTAACGGACGTTTGGTCTTAGCGCCAGCGGCCCATGTTTTGACAATCGCGCCGCAGGCGACTAGCGCCCAAGCATGACGCTGCGTTTCCTGTTCGCGACCCCGATCTATGATGCTTCGCTTAGCACGGACCGGAGTTTCGAAAATTTCAGGGCCGAATTGGAAGCCGCCTGCCGGATGCTGGCGGCCGAGGACACGGCCGGCCAGGCCTGGTGCAAGGCCAATGGCTATGGGGGGTACACGTCCTACGCGTCACTGGACGACCTGCCGACCCGGGCGAGCGTTTTCGGCGAGCTGAAGACCAGGCTCGACAAGCACGCCGCGGCCTTCGCCAAGGACCTCGACTTCGACCTGGGCGGCCGGCGGCTGAAGCTCGACAGCCTGTGGGTCAATGTCCTGAAGCCCGGCGCGGCCCACTCCGGCCACATCCATCCGCACAGCGTGCTCTCCGGCACGGTCTATGTGTCGACGCCCAAGGGGGCGAGCGCACTCAAGCTGGAAGACCCGCGCCTGCCGCTGATGATGGCCGCCCCGCCCCGGCGGGCCGACGCGCCCGAGGCCGCCCGCGCCTTCGTCTACCTGCAGCCGGAGGCCGGCACGGTGCTGATGTGGGAGAGCTGGCTGCGCCATGAAGTGCCGGCCAACCGGGCCCGGACCGAGCGCATTTCCATCAGCTTCAACTACGCCTGCCGCTGACGCTGGGGAAGCTGAAGAGGGGCCGGGAAAGACTCGCCCGCCCCCTGGGCCGTGATAGGGTTTTCGCCCCTGGAGGTCGCGATCCAGCGCCCCGACAGCCGACCTGATGAGGATGCCCGATGTCTGACTACAAGATGCTGATCGATGGCCGCCTGGTGGCCGGGGACTCCACCATGTCGGTGATCAATCCGGCCACAGAGGCGCCGGTGGCCGAATGCGCCCGGGCCTCCAAGGCCCAGCTGGACCAGGCGGTGGCCGCCGCCAAGGCCGCCTTCCCGGCCTGGAGCAAGACCAGCATCGATGACCGCCGCAAGGTCCTCGTGGCCATGGCGGACGCCATCCAGAACAACGTGGGCGAGCTGGCCCGCCTGCTGACGCAGGAACAGGGCAAGCCCCTGGCCGACGCCACGGGCGAGGTGTTCGGCGCCTCGGCCTTCTTCCGCTATTTCGCCAGCCTCGACCTGCCCGCCAAGGTCGTCACCGACGACGCGACCTCCCGGGTCGAGGTCCGCCGCAAGCCGCTGGGCGTCGTGGGCTGCATCGTGCCCTGGAACTTCCCGATGATCCTGATGGCCTTCAAGGTCCCCGCGGCCCTTTTGGCCGGCAATACGGTGGTCCTGAAGCCCGCGGCCACCACGCCGCTCTCCACCCTGCGCTTCGCCGAGCTGGTGAAGGACCTGGTTCCGCCGGGCGTGCTCAACGTGATCGCCGACGCCAACGACCTGGGCGGCGAGATGACCAAGCATCCCGACATCCGCAAGATCAGCTTCACCGGCTCCACCGAGACCGGCAAGAAGGTGATGGCCAGCGCCGCCGACGCGCTGAAGCGCATCTCGCTGGAGCTGGGCGGCAACGACGCCCTGATCGTGCTGGACGACGTGGACGTGGCGGAGACCGCGCCCAAGGTCTACGGCGCGGCCATGCAGAACGCCGGCCAGGTGTGCATCGCGGCCAAGCGGATCTACGTCCACGAGAGCATGTACGACGCCATGTGCGACGCGCTCGCCAAGTGCGCCAACGAGGCGGTCCTGGGCGATGGCCTGGAGCAGGGCACCCAGATGGGCCCGCTGCAGAACAAGGCCCAGTTCGACAAGGTCCTGGGCTTCATCGAGAGCGCCAGGAAGGACGGCAAGATCATCGCCGGCGGCGGGCGCAAGGGCGACAAGGGCTACTTCATCAACCCGACCATCGTGCGCGACATCGCCGAGGGCTCGAAGCTGGTGGACGAGGAGCAGTTCGGCCCGGTGATGCCGGTGATCAAATACTCCGACGCCTCCGACGCTGTGCGGCGCGCCAACGCCTCGATCTATGGCCTGGGCGGCTCAATCTGGGCGAAGGACAGCGACCGGGCCTGGGCGCTGGCCGAGGACATGGAGTCCGGCTCTGTCTGGGTGAACAAGCACGCCGACCTCCAGCCCCACCTGCCCTTCGGCGGCGCCAAGTTCTCCGGCATCGGCTCCGAGCTGGGCGAGGAAGGCCTGAAGGAATTCACCCAGGTCCAGGTCCTGAACATGGCCCGCTGACCGGCGGCAGGCCTATTTGGCCGGCTTGTCGGCCGCCTTGGGCCGGCGGTTGAGGCCGGTCATGGTGTTCTGCGCCGCCTGCTCCGCCTTGTCGGCCTCTTCGCGCGTCACGCAGACCCGCTCGACGAAGTGGCCGCCGGTGGGCTTTTCGTTGTGACACACCACCTCCGGCTTGGCGGGCTTGGCCGGTTCTGCGGTTGCACTTGCGGGCGTCGGATCGGCCGCGGCCAGCATCAGGGTCGAGAACAGGACTGCGAGCACGGCGATCTCCGGAAGACTGAGGCGGCAGTTAAGGCGCTGCGCCCGGGTCCGGCAACCGAGATGCTGCGCGACCCCTCGACCGCCCTCGAAACATCGGCGCCCTCCGCCCCGGCATAAGCCGGCGATTGATGGAGGTCACCCACCCATGCTCCCCGACTACGACGCCACCCTCGGCTACCTCGAGGCCCGCTATCTCACCCTTGAGGCTCTCGCCGGCGCCAGCGGCCTCAATCCGGACCGCCTGCGGACGCTGATCGACGCCGGCTGCCTGCCCGCCCATTCTCATGTGGCGATCTTCGGCCTGCGGGTTGAGGCGCTCGTCAACGGATCGCACCCAACGACAGAGAAGCGGATCGAATTCTACCATCCGGACCTGGCGGGCCTCGCCCGCGAGGCGGACAGCCTCGCCGCGGCGCTGGGGTTGAATGGCGCAGCGACGGAGTTGCGGCGGCGGCACGACGCGGCGGTGGCGCTGGCCGCGCAGCTTGAGGCCGGCTCACCGGCCCACCGCGATCTGGCCGAGATGGCCTGGGCGGCCTGGCGCGACGGGACCTATGGCGTCTGTCTGCAGCAACTCGCGACGCCCAACATGATCCGCAAGGCCACGGCCGTCGACGCGCTCAAAGCCGCGCTGGACCAGGCCGAGCGCGAGGGACCGGCCGGAGTCGACGCCGACGCGCTGGACGCGGCGCTCACGCGCTACGCCTCGGTCACCGGCCCCTTCGGGCCGCACGAACGGGATGGCAGCACGCGGGCCCTGGTCTACGAGCCCGCGCTGGCGCTCCGGCGATCGCTCGCCGGCTACGTCCCCAGCTAGCTGTCGAGGAAGCTCCGGAGCTTCCGGCTGCGGCTCGGGTGCTTCAGCTTGCGCAGCGCCTTGGCCTCGATCTGCCGGATCCGTTCGCGGGTCACGCTGAACTGCTGGCCGACTTCTTCCAGCGTGTGGTCGGTGTTCATGCCGATGCCGAAGCGCATGCGCAGCACGCGCTCTTCGCGCGGCGTCAGCGAGGCGAGCACGCGGGTGGTGGTTTCCCGCAGGTTCGACTGGATGGCCGCGTCGATCGGCAGGACCGCGTTCTTGTCCTCGATGAAGTCGCCCAGGTGGCTGTCTTCCTCGTCGCCGATCGGCGTCTCGAGTGAAATCGGCTCCTTGGCGATCTTCAGGACCTTGCGGACCTTCTCCAGCGGCATGGCCAGCTTTTCGGCCAGTTCTTCCGGCGTCGGCTCGCGGCCGATCTCGTGCAGCATCTGGCGGCTGGTGCGGACGATCTTGTTGATCGTCTCGATCATGTGCACCGGGATGCGGATGGTCCGCGCCTGGTCGGCGATCGACCGCGTGATCGCCTGACGGATCCACCAGGTGGCGTAGGTCGAGAACTTGTAGCCGCGGCGGTATTCGAACTTATCGACCGCCTTCATCAGGCCGATGTTGCCTTCCTGGATCAGGTCCAGGAACTGCAGGCCGCGGTTGGTGTACTTCTTGGCGATGGAGATCACGAGGCGCAGGTTCGCCTCGACCATTTCCTTCTTGGCCTGGCGGGCTTCGCGCTCGCCCTTCTGCACGGTCTGGACGATGCGGCGGTAGTCGTCGATCGGCACGCCGGTCTCTGTGGCGAGCGCGGCGATCTCGGTGCGGATATCGCCGATCTGGCCGTTGTCGTTCTCGGCGAACTTGGTCCAGCGCACGCCCAGCGCCTTCACCTGGTCGGTCCAGTCGGGGCGCATTTCGGAGCCGAAGTAGGCCTTCAGGAACTCGCCGCGGCTGATGCCATAGCTGTCGGCCAGGCGCAGCAGGCGGCCTTCAAGGCCCATCAGGCGCTTGTTGATCGCATAGAGCTGCTCGACCAGCGCCTCGATGCGGTTGTTGTTCAGCTTCAGCGTCTTCAGGTGCTGGACGATCGCCCCGGTGGCCGTGGCGTAGGCGTCGCGGTCCTTGGCGGACAGGTCGGCGCCCTTCAGGCGCTGGTTGACCAGCTTCTCCTGCAGCAGGCGGAAGCTCTCGAACTCGGCGGCGATGGCGTCCAGGGTGGCCATAACGCCTTCGCGCAGCTCGGCCTCCATGGCGCTGATCGTCGGACCCGCGCCATCGTCGAAGTCGTCGTCGCTCTCGCCTTCCGGTTGGCCTTCGACGGCTTCGGCTTCTTCCTTCTCTTCCTCGGCTTCGGCCACGGCCTCGACCGGCAGGGCCTCGACGCCGGCGTTCAGGCCGCCGTAGGTCTGCTCAAGGTCGATCACTTCGCGCAGCAGGATGCGGCCGCTGCCGAGTTCCTCGCGCCACACCATGATGGCTTCGAAGGTCAGCGCGCTCTCGCACAGGCCGCGGATCATCGTGTCGCGGCCGGCCTCGATGCGCTTGGCGATGGCGATTTCGCCCTCGCGGCTCAGCAGCTCCACCGAACCCATTTCGCGCAGGTACATGCGCACCGGGTCGTCCGTGCGGTCGTAGGCGGCTTCCTTGGCGGTCTCGACGACGGCGCTCTCTTCGCGCACGGCCACTTCGCCGCCGGTCTCGGCGTCTTCTTCCGCCTCGACGACGTTGACGCCCATCTCGCTGAGCATGGCCAGCGTGTCTTCGATGGCTTCCGAGGTGACCTCTTCCGAGGGCAGCACCTTGTTCAGCTCGTCCATCGTGACGTAGCCGCGGGCCTTGGCCTGCTTGATGAACTTCTTGACCGCGGCATCCGTCAGATCGAGCAGCGGGCCATCGCCACCCGTGGTTTCTGGCGTTTCAGCTTCGGCGGTGGTGGTGCTCATCTAAATCTCCGATATCGACGCGCACCCCCTGCAAGGCGCGGGCCGAAAAAGTGGATGGCAGACCCACATTCGATAAGGCCTTGCCTTACGACACGCGGTCCGCCCGAATCGTTCCCGTTCTGATCATGCGCTTTAGTGCGCCGCGCTTTGACTCCACACGCTTAACGTACGTTCGCCACGACGAATCGGCCGCAGAGGCTCCCCCCTACGGCGACTGTGGCGTCGACCTTAAGCCGCCAGCCGTTAGGCGAGCGAAGTGGCGCGACCACTGGGATCACCGCGCAGCGAGGGAGGCATCTTCTGCTCTGACGAGGGGCGCGCCCGACTTGCGCAGCGGCCCGATCGATGCCTGTCAACAGCGCGCTAAATCCGCAAGGGGCCAGATGGCGTCGAAGCCCCTCTGTGTCAAGGTGGCGAACGCGGCGGAACGGCCGGTGAAGTCCATTCCAGGGCGGGTGTGGGGCCAAGTTGTTGATTTCTCTAGGTCATTTTGCCGCAGGCCATCCGAAGGCGGATGACCCGTCTACAGGGGTGAGTCGCGGTCGGGCCGTAGGCGTTTTGACATGAAGATGCTGATTGTCGACGACCACGCCATCGTTCGCCAGGCGCTGGCGGCCCTGTTGCGTGACCGCGGCACGGCCGGCGAAGTGCTGGTGGCGGGCGATCTGGCGGAGGGTCTGGCGGTGGCGCAGGCCCATCCGGACCTCGACGCCCTGCTGCTCGACCTGAAGCTGCCGGGGGCCGACGGGATGGAGGCGATCACGGCGTTTTCGCGCCTGCGCCCGGAGATGCCGATCATCATCCTGTCCTCCTCCGAGGAGCCCGCCGACGTGCGGCGCGCGCTGGACGCCGGCGCGCTGGGCTATGTGCCCAAGTCCGCGAGCCCGGAAACCCTGGTCTCGGCGGTCAGCCTGGTGCTGGCCGGCGGGGTCTATGTGCCGACCCTGATGGTCAACGCCGCCGAGGCCCAGCCCACGCCGCAGAACCTGACGCCGCGCCAGGCCGAGGTGCTGGCCGCCGTGGTCGCGGGCCACTCGAACAAGGAGATCGGCCGCCGCTTCGGCCTGTCGGAGAAGACCGTGAAGGTCCACGTCACCGCGATCTTCCGGGCCCTGGGCGTCACCAGCCGCACCCAGGCCGCCGCCGCGGCCCAGGCGGCCGGCCTTACTCTGCCGCGGGCAGCGGCTCGGCCGGACGGCGAATAAGGCTGGAGACCGCCGCGCGTAGGCGGGCGTGCGACAAGGGCTTGTGCAGCAGCGGGTGGCCGCCCGCCAGGGCCTGGCGGATGTTCTCCGGCGCGGTGTCGCCGGTGACCAGGATGGCCGGGACCATCGACCCCATGGCGGCGCGCAGCCGGCGGATCACCTCCAGCCCGTTCTCGCGGCCGCGCAGGCGGTAGTCGCAGATGATCAGGTCCGGCGTCGGCGCGTGGGCCAGGGCCGTAATCGCCTCGTCGCCGCCGCCCACCGCGATCACCCGATGGCCCCAGCTCTTCAGCAGTTCGGTCATGGCCACGCGGATCGCCTGCTCGTCGTCGATGGCCAGGATCAGAGCCGCCCTGGAATCGGCGTAGCCGCCGGAGAAGTCCGGCTCCATCAGCCGCGGCAGCACGGTGCGCGGCGCGAATACCCGGAACGCCGTGCCGCGACCCGGCTCGCTCGACAGCTCCAGGCGATGGCTGAGGATCGCGGTCAGCCGCCGCACGATCGGCAGGCCAAGGCCCAGGCCCTTGGAGCGGTCGCGGTCCGGATTGGCCAGTTGGTAGAACTCTTCGAAGATCGCTTCCTGCTGGTCGACCGGTATGCCGGGGCCGGTGTCGAGCACCTCGAGGCTGACCTTGCCACCGCGCCGGCGCGCTCCGACCAGCACCTCGCCCGTCTCGGTGTAGCGCACGGCGTTGCCGATCAGGTTGCGCATCACCCGCTCCAGCAGGACCGGATCGCTGCGCACCGCCAGCCGCGTGCGGCACAGGCGCAGCGCCACGCCCTTGGCGGCGGCCTCACCCTCGAGATCGCGGCAGATGCGCGCCAGCAGCGGCTCCACAGCCACCGCGGCGACCTGATGCTCCACCACCCCGGCATCCAGCTTGGAGATGTCGAGCAGCGAGGTGAACAGGCTGTCCAGCGCCCCGATCGACCCGTCGATCTGGTCGATCAGCGAGACGGACCGGGCCGGCAGGCGGTGGCTCCGCAACGCGCCCACGAACATGCCGAGCGCATGCACGGGCTGGCGCAGGTCGTGGCTGGCCGAGGCCAGGAACCGCGACTTGGCCTGGCTGTTCTGGTCGGCGACCAGCTTCTGGGCGCGCAGGTCGTCGGCCAGGGCGGCGTTCTCGAACCGCAGTTCCAGCGCTTCCACGAGGCTGGCGTTATAGCGCTGGCCGATCACCGCGACGGACGGCAGCCACAGCACGATCACCCCCGCCACGATGATATGCAGCGGGTCGCCCTGGAACAGCAGCCAGCCGACCGCCGGGATGATCGGCAGGATGAAGGTGTAGAAGGCCGGCAGATAGGCGCCGGCCGAGCCGATGATGCCGTAGGTGCCGCTGATCAGCATGGCCAGCACCAGGGCCTGCAACTCGAACCTGCCGCCCAGCAGCCAGGGCAGGCCCAGGCCCCAGACCACCCCGCCGGCCGCCGTGCCTGCCACGAACAGGTTGGCCCAGCGCTTCCAGTCACTGACCTCAGGGCCGGCCTTGTGATAGGCGTCGCGGATGCCGAGCCGCAGGAGGGTCTGGGCGGCCAGGAAGCCCATCCACACCACCGCCGCGATCGGCGACATCGACTTTTGCCAGACCAGCAGGCAGGCGAGCGCGGCGCTGATCACCAGGGTCGTCATCACCGAGACGCCGCCGTCGGCGTAGAGCAGGCGCACCTGCTCGGCGCGAACGAGATCGCGCAAGCGGCCCGGCAACGCCTCCCCCTGGGATGGAGGCGCCGGAGCCCTGGAGGCCACACCGAACCGTCTGCGCGCCATCGGCAGGGCTCACGCCGCCGCGAGCGGCGCTTTGCCTTCAGTGGTCTGGCGCATCGGGAGCCCCTTCAGCGGCGGCTCGCGAGGTCGCAGAGCCGGCAGGGACATCCATTTATCAGCCGCCGCAAGCCGCCGATATTGGCCAAAGGTTCTAGGACTAAAGTCGTAGATTTCGCGCCGCACGCGAATGGGGCGGCGCCCGCTAGGCCTCGGCGGGACGGCGGATCAGGCTGGAAACCGCGGCGCGCAGGCGCGCGTGCGACAGCGGCTTGTGCAGCAGCGGATGGCCGCCGGTCAGGGCGTCGCGAATGTTCTCCGGCGCAGTGTCGCCGGTGACGACGATGGCGGGCACCTTGGTCCCGATCGCGGTCTGCAGGCGGCGGATGACGTCCAGCCCGTTCTCGCCGCCGCGCAGGCGGTAGTCGCAGACGATCAGGTCGGGCGACGGCATGTGCGCGAGCGCGGCGATGGCCTCGTCTCCGCCGCCGGCTGCGACCACCTGGTGGCCCCAGCTCTTCAGCAGTTCGGTCATGGCCACGCGGATCGCCTGCTCGTCGTCGATGGCCAGGATCACCGCCGAGCGGGCGTCGGCGACGCCGACCGCCGGCGTGGCCTCCGCCGCCTGGGGCGCGACGGCGCGCGGCGCGAGAACGCGGAACACCGTGCCGTGCCCGGGGCGGCTCTCCAGCTCCAGCGGATGGTCGAGAATCTCGGTCAGGCGCCGCACGATCGGCAGGCCCAGGCCCAGCCCCTTGGAGCGGTCCCGGTCCGGATTGGCCAGCTGGTAGAACTCTTCAAAGATGGCCTCGCGCTGGTCGGCGGCGATCCCTGGTCCGGTGTCCCAGACCTCCAGGCTCACCCCGCCCGAGGCGCCCCAGCCCGCGCGACGGCGGCAGCCGACCAGCACGTGGCCCTGCTCGGTGTAGCGTACGGCGTTGCCGATCAGGTTGCGCAGGATCCGCTCCAGCAGCACCGGATCGGAAACCACGGCCAGGTTCGTCGGCGCGAGCGTCAGCACGACCCCCTTGGCGCTCGCCTCGCCCTCCAGGTCGCGGCGGATGCGTTCCAACAAGGGATGGACGGAGACCGCCTCGGCCCGGCCCCGGACCACGCCGGCGTCGAGCTTGGAGATGTCGAGCAGCGAGGTGAACAGGCTGTCGAGCGCGCCGACCGAGCCATCGATCTGGTCGATCAGGCTCACCGAGCGGGCCGGGAGCTTGTGGCTGCGGAGCGCGCCGACCAGCATGCCCAGCGCGTGCACCGGCTGGCGCAGGTCGTGGCTGGCCGAGGCCAGGAAGCGGGACTTCGCCACATTGGCCACCTCGGCGATGGTCTTCTGGGCGAGCAGGTCCTGGGCCAGGGCGGCGTTCTCGAACTGAAGGTTCAGCGAGCGCACCAGGCCCGCCTCCTGCCGCCGCGCCAGCAGCAGGACCGCCGGCAGCCAGATCGCGCAGAGGAAGGTGAAGGCGTAGTGCACGGCGTCGTGCTGGCCCAGGCTCCACAGCGCCAGGGGCACGATGGACGCGGTCGCGAAGACCATGAAGGCCGGATACCAGGCCCCGAACGATGAGAGGGTGCCGTAGATGATCGAGGTGATCAGCACGACAACCAGCATCTGCAGGTCGAAGCGGCCCTGCGGCATGATCACCGCCCCGCCGATCCCCCAGGTGATCCCGCCGACCGCGGCGCCGATCGTGAAGCGGTTGACCCAGGCGCGCCAATGCTGATCGCGATCCGGCGAGCCGCGAAAGATGCCGATCATCACCAGGCGAACGGAGATGTGCGCGGCCGAGATCAGCAGCCAGGTCGCCGCGATCCAGACCTTGAGCACGCCCAGGTAGACGAACAGCACCGCAAGGCCTGCCGCCGCCACCAGGGTCGCGAACATGGAGAAGCCACTGCCATACAGCAGCCGCGCCTGTTCGGCGCCGACGGCGTCTCGCAGCGACGAGCCGGCCCCGGGGGCCTGCGGGTGCGTCATGGTCTGCCCCCCTGCGGCCAAACCCAACTGAACTGCGGTCAGTCTCGCGGAACTCTGGCCCGGCCGCTACACCCAACTCCGCCGAGCCGTGCGGCATTCGCGCCGCGCCTTGGCCTTAGACGTCTCCTCAGAGGCGCGTGAAGGGCGTAAGCTTCCTCCGACACGGGAGGTCAGCGCCATGATCACACTCATCGTCAACGGCAAACGCCACGAGCTGGACGTCGAGCCCGACGCGCCCTTGCTGTGGGTCATCCGCGACGAGATCGGCCTCACCGGCACGAAGTTCGGCTGCGGCATCGCCCAGTGCGGCGCCTGCACCGTGCAGGTGGACGGCAAGCCGACCCGCTCCTGCGTCACGCCGGTCAGCGCGGTGAAGGGTCCGGTCGTCACGATCGAGGGCCTGGCCGCCAACCTGAAGCATCCGGTGCAGCAGGCCTGGCTGGCCGAGGACGTGCCCCAGTGCGGCTACTGCCAGTCCGGCCAGATCATGGCCGCCGCGGCCCTGCTCGCGTCCACGCCCAACCCCACCGACGCCGACATCGACGCAAAGATGACCAACATCTGCCGGTGCGGCACCTACCCGCGCATCCGCAAGGCCGTGCACCGCGCGGCCGCCCAGATGGCGAAAGGAGTGAAGGCATGAACGACATCGCCCTCTCCCGCCGCGGCTTCGTGTTCGCCGGCGTCTCGGCCGCCGGCGGCCTGATGATCGGCGTGCCCGTGGCCCTCGCCGGCGTCACCCAGCCGCCGGTCATGGCCGACGGGACCAACCCGGCGAAGGAGCTGACCGCCTTCGTCATCATCGAGCCTGACAACACCGTGACCATCCGCGCCCCGCACCAGGAAATGGGCCAGGGCACCACCACGGCGCTGGCCATGCTGCTGGCCGAGGAGCTGGCCTGCGACTGGACCAAGGTGAAGGTCGAGTACGCCTCGGCCAACCGCAACCAGCGGGCCGGCGGCAACCTCTATGGCCGGATGCAGACCGTGGGCTCCAGCGGCCTGCGCACCTCGGTGACCATGATGCAGCAGGCCGGCGCCAGCGCGCGCGAGCGGCTGCGCGTGGCCGCCGCCGATCACTGGAAGGTCGATCCCGCCGACTGCACGGTCAACTCCGGCAAGTGCGTGCACAAGGCGTCCAATCGCACCCTCGACTACGGCGCGCTCGCCGCC
>Ga0207711_10000454_pt1 | contig 42713 bp, 46 predicted proteins | sample KBSS34metaG_FD_184401 | JGI IMG/M metagenome (GOLD analysis project Ga0207711, IMG submission 184401) | Switchgrass rhizosphere microbial communities from Kellogg Biological Station, Michigan, USA - KBS S3-4 metaG (SPAdes) (version 2) | ecosystem: Host-associated > Plants > Roots > Rhizosphere... | reverse complement strand
AGTTATGACCAAACTCCTGCGAACAGCAATTTTAATTTCTGTAATCCCGGTGCTGGCGTTCGGCCAGCGCGGCGGAGGCTCACGCGGAGGCGGCGGAGGCGCGCGGTCCGGAGGCGGCGGCGCCCGCATTGGTGGCGGATCGGTCATGCGCGGCGGATCGGTTGGCGGCGGCTTCCGCAGCGGCGGTGCGGTGATTTCGCGCGGTGGATCGGTAGGCGGGTTCCGTGGCGGCGGCGGATTTCGAGGCAACACAATCGTCCGCGGCGGTCGCTTTGGGAACACTCGATTCTTCGGCGGCCGCTATTACTACCCCAGTTTTTATGGTTTTGGCTTCGGCTACGGCGGCTACCCGTACTATCCGTATTCCTACTATCCGTATTCGTACGATCCGTATTATTACGGCTCGTCTTATGGTGCGCCGTATTACGACAACGCCTATTATGACAACGGATATTACGACAATAACGTAGGATACGCGCAGCAGGCGCCGCCCACGGTGATCAATCAGAACATCGGAACGCCCAGCACCGCAGCCCCCTCAGGGTCGTTCTACCGTGCCGCGGACTATTACCTGATCGCGTTCGACGACCACACTATCCGGTCCGCGCTTTCCTATTCGGTCGACGGCGATCAGCTTCGCTACACCACTCGTGAGCACGAAGAAAAAACGGCTCCGTTGTCTAGCGTAGACGTACGATTCAGCGAACAAATCAATCGCGACCGGAGGGTGGAGTTCAGGCTACCGTAGCCGTTTCAGCTGCTGCATGTTCAAAACCCTCTTCGGGTCTTCGCCTTCTAAAGAACCGAGCGCAACTAAAGAACCTAGCCTATTAGAGCGTCTGAAAGCCGGCGTCCAGAAGACGCGCGCCGGGCTGATGGAAAAGCTCGAAGACGCGGTCAGCGGCCGCAAGGAGATCGACGCCGAGGTTCTGGAGGAGTTGGAATACGCACTGATCACCGCCGACATCGGCTCGAAGACGACTGCTGAAATCCTGGAGCGAATCCGTGAGCGTGTCGCGCGCCATCTGGTGGGCGACGCTGCCGAGCTGAAAGGCCTGATCCGCCAATACCTGCTGGAAGTGCTGGAAGCGACGGAACGGCCGCTGCCCCAGGTCGCGGAACCGCCCGCAGTCATCATGGTGGTGGGCGTGAATGGCGCCGGCAAGACCACTTCGATCGGGAAACTGACGCGACGCCTGCAATCCGAGGGACGCAGCGTATTACTGTGCGCTGCCGACACCTTTCGCGCCGCCGCTATCGAACAGTTGGAAGTGTGGGCGCAGCGCACCGGCGTGGATCTGATTCGCCAGCAGCCTGGATCGGACCCAAGCGCGGTGATGTTCGATGCGTTGCAGGCCGGCAAGGCTCGCAAGATTGACTACGTGATTGTCGATACGGCCGGAAGGCTGCACACCAAGGAAAACCTGATGGCGGAGCTGCAGAAGATGCGCCGGACGGCGGTGCGAGTGATTCCCGGAGCTCCGCATGAAGTTTTGCTGGTGATCGAAGCGACCACCGGGCAGAACGGATTGGAGCAGGCTCGCAAGTTCACCGAATCGTCGGAGGTCACCGGCATCATTCTCACCAAGCTCGACGGAACGGCCAAGGGCGGTGTGGTAGTGGCCATCTCGCGCGAGCTGGGCTTGCCGATCCGCTACGTCGGCGTGGGCGAACAGTTGGACGACCTATTGCCCTTCGAGCCCGCCAATTTCGTGGCATCATTATTCGATTAGCGTTCACATGAATCATCTGGAAGAGGCTTTGGACCTCGCGGCGCGCGGGTGGGGCGCGACTTCCCCGAATCCCGCTGTGGGCGCCGTGGTGGTGCGCGATGGCGAGGTGGTGGGCCGCGGCTATCACACCTGGTCCGGATTGAAGCACGCAGAAGTGCTGGCGCTAGAGGAGGCTCAGGAGCGCGCGCGAGGCGGGACGCTGTACGTGACCCTCGAACCCTGCGCGAGCCATGGCCGGACGCCGCCGTGCATCGACGCGATTCTTGCAGCGGGCGTCCGGAAAGTCGTCGCGCCCATGGAGGATCCGAATCCGCAGACGCGGGGCCGCGGATTCATGCGTCTGCGGGATGCAGGCATCGAAGTGGAACTGGCGGCGGATTTCGCGGCGCGGGCCACGGAAATGAACGAACCGTTCATTCATTTCATGCGCACCGGACGTCCGCTGGTAACGTTGAAATCGGCCGTGACGCTGGATGGCAAGATCGCTGCTCCCGAAGACAATGCGGGTTGGATCACCAGCGAAACTGCGCGCCGTCATGTGCAAACCATGCGTCACAGATCGGACGCGATTCTCACCGGCATCGGCACGGTGCTGGCCGACGATTGCCGGCTTACGGACCGCTCGGGACTGGAACGGAGCCGGCCTTTGTTGCGGATCGTGCTCGATTCGCAGCTGCGGATCCCTTCCGAATCGCACCTGACCACGTCCTGTAACAGCGATGTATTGGTGGTAACTACGTCAGCGGCGTCACCCGACCGGCGGAGGCGTCTTGAAAGCATGGGCTTGCGAGTCGAAGTCCTGGAGCGTTCCGATGGCAGGGCGAGCCTTCAGGGTGTAGTGGAGCTGCTGGCGCGCGAAAAATACTTGTCGCTGATGATCGAGGCGGGCAGCCGGGTGAATTGGAGCGCGCTGGAATCGGGCATCGCCGATAAGATCTATTTCTACTACGCGCCCAAGATTCTGGGTGGCACACAGTCTCTTCCGGTCGCGGGAGGCGCGGGGCGACGCCGCCGCAAGGACGCGATCCGGTTTCGCGACTTGAAGCTCCACTCCATCGCGAAGGACGAGTTTGCTGTCGAAGCCTGGGTGGAGCGCGACGACTGATGTTCACGGGGATCGTCGAGGAACTGGGTACGGTTGCGGCAGCCGGTTCGAAGTTAGAGATTCACTGTTCCACGGTGCTTTCCGATCTTTCGATCGGCGCGAGCATTGCGGTGAACGGCGTGTGTCTCACGGCGGTAGCGGTGACCGAGGGCGGCTTCGCAGCAGATCTGGCGCCTGAAACGCTTTCGCGAAGTAATCTGGGCGATCTCGCGGCGGGCTCGCGTGTGAATCTGGAGCGGCCGGTAACGCCAGCGACCAGACTATCCGGTCACATCGTGCAGGGGCACGTGGACGCGACCGGAGAAGTAGTCGCGTTGGACGCGTTGGGCGATGAGAATTGGTGGCTGAAGGTGCGCGTGCCGAAATCGCTCGACCGGTATCTGGTCGAGAAAGGCTCGGTCACGCTCGATGGGATCAGTCTGACCATCGCGGCGCTGGATGGGGACGTGATCGGCGTGACCATCATTCCGCACACGTTCGCGAACACGACCATCGGTCAGGCTGGTGAGGGCACTCGCCTCAACGTCGAGGTCGACGTGCTGGCGAAGCACGTTGAAAAACTCCTGGCGCACAGATAGCACGATGGTTCCAACACCTCTGTTGGTCGCAACAGCCCAGGCGCTCCAACCCGGCCGAGCGCTGGATCTGGCGTGCGGCACGGGACGCAACGCGGTGTGGCTCGCTGAGCATGGCTGGCAGGTGACGGCCGTGGATCGTTCACCAGTGACGATTCCTGGGGTGGACACGCACGCGGCCGATCTCGAAAAGCACGAATTCCCGATTGTAGAGGCAAGCTGGGATCTGATTGTGGTGTCCCTCTATCTGCAACGCGACCTTTTTGAGCCCATCAAGCGTGGCCTAAAGCCTGGAGGCGTCGTGATCGTGATTGTGCTCCTGATGGAGCCGGGGCATGAGCGGTCGCTTTTTAGAGTGCAGCCGGGCGAGCTGGCGAAGTACTTCGACGGCTGGGAGATTTCGCATTACTACGAAGGTAAATCCAACGACCACCATCGGGCGGTCGCGGAGATAGTGGCTACCAAGGGCTGAGGGACTCTTCGAAAAGCCTCGCTAATTCCTCGGGTCCGGCGGGGCGAGGAGATAGCTTGGTCACGCGATGCTGCGGCAGAGAGCCTTCGACCAGCGCCGGAATATCCGACGACGAGTATCCGATCTCGCGCAGGCCGTTGGGAGTCTTCAGGCGCTGCATGAACCAGGTGATGCGCTCGGATAGAATGCGGCCGGCATCGGCGGCCTGGCAACGCGAAACGTCCACGCCTAGGGCGTGCGCGGCTTCCAGGTGCCGCTCCGGGTTCGCCGAAGCAGTAAAGCGAAACACTGCGGGCGCGTTCAGGATCACCGAGAATCCGTGCGGCACGAGAGCATGATCGCTAACGTAGCCAGGAGCCCTGTAGCTCTTGACGTTTCCTGACACCGGATACGACATTCCGTGCGGCAGATGGACACCGGCGTTGCCAAATCCGACGCCTGCGTAAGAAGCAGCCAGCAGCATGTTGGCGCGGGCTTCGTCGTCGCCCGGATCTTCCACGGCGCGAACCAGATATTTCGCGACCATGCGGAGGGCTTGCAGCGACCACACATCGCTGATGGGATTCGAGCCTTGATACGCCGGGCGCAGCAAAGGGCGATCCGGCAGCGCACGTCCGGAGAAGGGAAGCGCGGTGAACGATTCCACGGCGTGGCTGAGAATATCGAGCCCGCTCGAAGCTGCCACCTGCGAAGGCATCGTGCGCGTGTTCTCCGGATCGAGCAGTCCCAGAGTCGGTTTCAAGCGCCGGCTGGCGATGCCGGTCTTGGCGTGCATCTTAATTAAGTCGAAGATGGTGACGCCGGTGGTTTCACTGCCGGTGCCGGCTGTAGTGGGGATCGCGATCAAAGGCTTGAGGGGGCCGGGAACGGGCAGGCCTTTGCCGATCGGCGGATTCACATAATCCAGAAAATCCGCCGGCGGATAGGTGACGTACAAGTTCACAGCCTTAGCTGTGTCTATCGTCGACCCGCCGCCGACGGCGACGATCGCATCGTAGCTTCCCTGGTTGTTGCCTTTGTTTCCAAAGGCGATCGCGTCGAGAAAGGACTCGTCGGTAGGCTCCACACGCACGCGATCGTAGAGCGTCGCGGCAATCCGATTGGTCTCGAGCGATTCGAGTACAGTCGCGACCGGCGGCATGGCTCGCAGGACAGGATCGGTGAGGACTAAAACATTGCGCACGCCGAGATCGGCCAGGTCCATGCCGACTTCACGCGTCACACCCGGGCCAAACCGGATGCTCGAAACCGCCATCTCAAATGCTATTTCGTGAGGCATCGGGATCAGATCGCGACAGCCGCCGTGGATCGCTCCGTCCGGCGCAAGCGGCGGGCGGCGGAACTAAGCACGCGATTCCACCACATGATCGCTCCCGTCACAAACAAGAGCACCGGAAGCAGCCCCAGGACGACCCACAGCGTCTTCGTCTTCGGACCGGCGAAGTTCCCGAAGTGCAGGTAGTAGATCCAGCGGATGAAATTATCTCCCGCGCTGCGGCGGATGGGCTGGCGGCGTCCACCTTTTCCATAGTTGAAGGACTTTGGCTGCGATGGCTGTGCCAGTACCAATGCTGTTGGATCAGGGGCTGTGGGTGCAGCCAGAGTCACATCCTCAGGCAGCGCGTATTGGATCAGGGTCGAATAGTGGTTGATGATCTTCTGGAACGGCAACGGGAATGCCAGATACACGCCGGTGATGGCCCACATGAAAATCAGAGCGAAGGACCAGAAGCCGATCGCGCTATGCAAATCCCAGTTGAGGCGCTTCCAGTTGGATCGAAAATCAATGGCCAGGTTGCGCCGCCAGCTCGCGACGCCCGGCCACCAGATGATAAAGCCAGTCACGCACAGCAGCGTGAGGAAGATAGCGCCGATACCATTGACCTTGCGGCCGTTGTCGCCGTACAACAGATCCGTGTGCAACTTCGCGAGCCACGCGGCCACGCGAATGGCTTGTGGCACGGAATCGCCCAGGTCGGCGCCTGTGTACGGATCGAAGAGCCGCTGCACGCGCTCCTTGCCGTGTTCCATCCAGACTTCGGTCGCCGTGGTCGGCTGCTTGCCTTCGAAGATGAAGCTGAGGGTATTGTCCGGATACTTCTGCCGGACGATCTTCTTCAGCTCGTCGGCGGGAAGCTTGGTCCCGCGTACCTCGACGATCCGCGTTCCGGATCCCGCCTTCTGGTAGATTTCGTTGCGGAAAACGATCGCGCTACCGGTTACGCTAATCAAGACTACATACAGACCGAATCCGATACCGGTCCACAAATGGATCTGGAATAGGGCCCGGCGCAGCCACACGTTTTGCGGGCGGCGGAGCCATCGTGTCCACAGGGTGGGTTCTTCAGCCGGCACAGTGTCCTTAGGTCCAGCCGCTATAATAGCGAAATCCATGATCATCGATCCGGCCACCAAAGATCCGTTCGACGTGTACCGCCTACTGTCGGGCGCCATTCTCCCCCGTCCGATTGCGTTCGTTTCCACTCTCAGCGCGCAGGGCGTGCGCAATCTGGCACCCTTCAGCTTCTTCACGGTCATCAGCGCGAATCCCCCGGTGATCTGTTTTTGTCCCATGATCCGGGGCGGTGAGCGGCCCAAGAAAGACACCCTGATGAACATCGAAGCCACGCGCGAGTTCGTGGTCAACATCGTCAGCGAGGACTTTGCCGAGAAAATGAATCTCTGCTCGGGCGAGTACCCTCCGGATGTGGATGAATTCGAACTTTCCGGGCTGACGCCTGTTCCCAGCGACCTGGTGAAACCCGCGCGCGTGAAGGAATCGCGCGTGAACATGGAGTGCAAGCTGCACCAGATTGTGCATGTGAGCCCGAACGTTCTGGGCGGCAGCCTGGTGATGGGCGAGGTGGTCCGATTCCACGTCCAGGATTCGATGATCAACCAGATTTGCGAGATCGACGCGGATCAGCTCAATGCGATCGGGCGCATGGCGGGGCCGGTGTATGTGCGCACCAAGGATCGGTTCGAGATGGTGCGCCCGGCATAGAAGGTGAAAAGAAAAAGGGAACAGGCAGCTCTGTCCACTCCAACGCTGGCAGGCGGAGTCAGGAGCTTACGGGAGGGGACAGAGTAGCCTGTCCCCTTTTTCAGGCGCACCCGGCGTAAGATCAATAGCGACACCGGTCTAGCGGTGTTTGCGACCAGCGCCTGCGTGTTCCGGTACGGAAGCTTGGAACACTTTGATCATTTCACGATTGAAGGCCGGTAGATCATCTGGTTTCCGGCTGGTGACAATTTTCCCGTCCGTCACCACTTCCCGATCAACCCAGTTCCCGCCAGCGTTACGGATGTCGGCCCGAAGGGAAGGCCAGGAAGTGAGCGTCTTGCCCTCGACAACATCGGCCTCCACCAGCATCCATGGTCCATGGCAGATGACCGCGATAGGTTTGTTCTGCTCATGGAAGTCTCGAACAAATTGGACAGCCTTGGGAATCATCCGAAGACGATCGGGATTCGCCACGCCGCCGGGCTGCAGCAGCGCGTCGTAATCTTTCGCACTGACCGAATCAAGCGTTTTATCCACGGCGAATTTGTCGCCTGGTTTGTCGTGATTCATGCCCTGTACATCTCCCGTTTTCGGCGAGATCAGGTGAGTTTCCGCGCCGGCTTGTTGCAGCGCTTCGCGAGGCTTAGTCATTTCGACTTGCTCGAAGCCATCTGTGACCAGAATGGCGACTCGGAGGCCTTGTAGTTCCTTACTCATACCGGTTAGATCCGGCCGAGAGAATTTCTGTTTCGGGGACTATCTCTGCTGCAATTCGGCGCGGACGATCTTTGCGCCGTCGGCCATCGCCTTCATCTTGCCGAACGCGACTTCACGAGGCAGATATTTGAGGCCGCAATCGGGAGCGATGATCAGGCGGTCGGGGCTGACAAACGGCAGTGCCCGGCGGATGCGCTCGGCGACCGTCTCAGGCGTTTCGACATCGTGCGTGGATAAATCCAGCACTCCCAAGAGGATGGTTTTTCCCGGAAGCTTCGTAAGCACCGAACAATCGAGCTTGGACTGCGCGGTTTCGATCGATACCTGATTCACCGAGGTCTGCTCCAGCTCGGGAAGAAACGAATATCCCTCAGGACGTCCGGCCACCAACGCGGCATAGCCGAAGCAAATGTGGACAATGGTCGTTCCCCGAACCCCATCGAGCGCACGATTGAGCGCATCGACACCGTACGCACGGGCTTTGTCGGGAGAGGATTGCATCCACGGCTCGTCGATCTGAACGTAGTCGGCGCCGGCGGCGAACAGGTCCTTGATTTCTTCGTTCACTGCGGCGGCGTAGTCCAGAGCGACGGCTTTCTCGTCTTTGTAGAATTCGTCCACAGCCTGCTGGGTCATGGTGAACGGACCAGGCACAGTGATCTTGATCAGCCGGTCGGTGTTGGCGCGAAGGAACTGGATATCGCGGACCTGGACGGCGTGCTTCCGCCGGATCTTGCCGGTGATCCGTGGGACCAGAACTTCATGGCCGCTACGGCTGATGACCTTGCCAGGGTTATCCAGGTCGAGACCTTCGAGCGCGGTGGCGAAGCGGTTGGAATAGCTCTCGCGGCGCATCTCGCCGTCGGTCAGGATGTCCAAACCGGCGCGCTCCTGGTCGCGGATCGCGAGCCGTGTGGCGTCATCCTGGGCCTGTTCCAGCCATTCGAGCGGCACGCGCCACAGCTCCGATGCACGGACGCGCGGGGGCATCCGCTTGCTGAGCATGTCGCGGTTAATCAGCCAGTCAGGTTGTGCGTAGGACCCCACCAAGGTGGTGGGCAGCAGAGTTTTAGATGGGGGCAATTAAATCGTCTAGGACTTGATCATCCGGCCGTCGTTCAGTTTGACCAGCGAACTGAGCATGGCTGGAGCGCCGCTTTTGGCGGCTCCGCCGGTGCAGGTGATCACGTCGCCTTCCTTCACGGTATCGCGAGACCAACCATAGGACTTCAGGTGGTTGAGGCTCATCATTTCAACTTCCCACTCGACCATCTTACCGTCATCACCCTTGACTTCCAGATAGATGTAGGCGTGCGGATTGGTCCATTCGAAGCGTTTCACCGTGCCGGTGACGGTAGAAGGATTTCCCATGTTGTACATGGTGGTGGAGTGGTGCGCGGAGAGCGGGGTGGTAGTGATCAGCACACCCAGCCCGACGAGCACAGCCAGAAGTCGAGATTTCATTCGGTCCATCCTCCCTTGCTTCTTCAGATATATAGTATCAGGCCGTTTACTGCTTTGCGGGACCTGGGGTGGCAGTCTGCTGGCCGCGCTCCGTCATGGTAAGTCCGTCCGCAAAAGTGACCGAGACGAACTGGCCCCCGATATCGCCGTTGACCATCGGATGCACCCCGAAAGTCGCTTTATCGCCAGCCTTGAGCATGGTCGATTTCCACCCCGCACGGGCGAGAATGCCGGGAGCTGTCATCTCCAGGTTCCACAGTTCCGGGACGCCTTTGGCGTTGACGATCTCTACTTCGATCCAGGAATGCGGATTCGCCCACTTGAATTGCTTAACGGTGCCCGTGATGGTGATCGTTTTCGCGCGATCGAAGCCATTCATCGAGTGATGTGCGAAGGCTGAGGTGGCCAGTCCGAGGCCAATCAAAAAAGTGGCTAATAAAATTCTCATGTGTCCTCTCCTAGCGGCCACTGTGTTCCGCTTTGACGCTCGGCATATGCTCGTTCAGATCGGGCAGGCACGATGCCTCGGTGATGTCGGTGTCATCCATGCGCCGGAAACGCTTGGTCCACTTCCACTCGCCTACCCAGCTCTTGGGATCCGTAGCCGTATACTCCACTTCCATGGTGGCTCCCTTGTCAATCAGCCGGATGCGCTCGATCATCTGAAATGCGTCCGTGAGCGGAATGCCTCCATCCAGCCAGTGGTGATCGTCCACGAAGTAGCGGGTATCCACCACTAGAGCATCGTTTTCCCAATGCCCGATGGATTCGCCGCTGAAGCTGGGCACCACGACGTCCGGATCGGTGTGCGGCCTTCCATCCAGGTAGATGATGCGGATACTGTTCATGAAGCCGCTGATCATGTAGATCGCCGTAGGCAACTGAACCATGGCGATGGGCCAAACGCGTGTCATGATCACGGGCAATCCGGCCGGCCAGCAATTGCCGATGTCGTCCTGGTAGACCTTTCCAGCGGCGGACGCCTTGAGCGACGCGTCGTACTTGGCCTGAGCCGCGGGAGTCAGCTTAAACCCCTCGGGCGGAGAAAATCGGAATCCATTGTTCTGCCCGCCGCCATGCTGCCAGGTCCCCGTGAGGTCGAATGGCGGCTTCGGACGGCTCTTCGCAATATTCGCGGGAGCCAGCGCACCTAGTTGCGGAGGAGGCGGCGTCTGGGCAAACAGCCCGGATGCAGTTAAAAGAAGAAGCGAAACTTGAACATGCTTGCTCATCGTCATTTCACCTTCATCCGGACAACGCCCTTTTCATCGACGTATTCGCGATTATTATCGCAGACGAACTCGACCATTTCGTAGTTCGGCAGGCGCTTGTAGGCCAACGTGTAGACCATCGGCTTTTCGAGCACCACCGGATCTTCGATGGTGATCTGATCGTGCATCACGTCGGGCGTGATCAACTTGAATCGCTCGGTGATGTGCATCTGTTCGCTGTGCGGCATGCCGCGATAACCGCTCACCGAAGTCTTGATGCCGATGGTATCCACCACCAGCGTGTCGCCATCCCACTTTCCTACCGAGCGGCCGTAATATCCGGGCGGGACGTCTTCGAGCGGCACCTGCGGCCGGTCCAGATACACACGGCGCACTTCGCTGAACGCTTCCGAGATGATCGTCATCTGCTTGGCGGTCTGAACGATCTCGACCGGATACACCGCCACCGACATCATCGTCGGCACGCCATACGGGATGCATTGGGCCCCGCTAGAGGCTAGCTGCTCGCCGCGCTTGTTGGCCTCGGCTTCAACCGCGCGCCGCGCCTCATAGGGCTTGGCGTACTCCGGTTTCAGCACGAGTTGTCCGGCAGGAGGCGGGTTGAGTTTCGGATCTCCGCCGCCGCCGCGACCGGCCGTGAATGTCCCCCATGTACCGGTGAAGTCCGGCGTCTTGGTAGACTGCGCCGGAAGCAGTGTGACACCAGGGAGTACGACAGCGAGTGCAGCGTACAAAATCGTTTTCATGGGCGGCCTATTTCTGTGGCCCACGCCCGGGTCCATTCCCCAATACTCTGCCATCGGGCAAAGTGGCAGTGTTCAGAAATCCGCCGGGCCGTCCATCCTTCAGAGGGTTGATGACCAGCGTGGTCTTGTCGCCCTTCTTGAGGTTGCTGAACTTCCAGCCGCTCTGCTGGAGGATACTGGGGCTGCCCATTTCAATCGCCCAGTGCTTTGTGACACCGCTTTCGTCCGGGACATCGATCTCGATGTAGGAGTGGGGATTGGTCCACTGAAACTCGGTCACGGTGCCGGTGATCGTGATTTGTTTCGTGGTATCGAACATGGTGAAAGAGTGGTGCGCCAGGACTGGAATCGCCAACGCGATCGTCGCTGCTAAGACGTTGAGCAGTCTGGATTTCATGGCGGAAATAGTAGCACACCGGCTACCTGTATGCAATCCCTCGCGATGCCAGGATCACTCCTGCCCACAGTGCCAGTGAGACCGCCATCGCCAGGCGTGCGTGACGCGCCGGGAGCAGAGCGGTTACGCCGATCAGGATTATCAAAAGCATTTTTATGCGAAAGAACTGGCTATAGTACAAGCGCAGTGGCTGCGACCAAAACAACAGCGCGCCTGTGAACAGCAAAATCGAAATCCCGATCCAGCGGAAGCGACGAAGCCTGGCATCGTTTACGAGAACCGAGCCGCCGAACCATGCGATGGCCAGCACGTGGATCGCTCCGATGATAGGAACGGCCCAAGTGGACTGGCTGAGATCCAGGCGCAGGGATGTGTCCTGGAGCCAGCGGGCGAGCGTCAGCAGGGGATTAAACATCGAAATCGGCGATCGCACGGGCCGCCAGGACCACGCACGTCCAAAGTGCCAGCGAGAGGCCAGCAGTAAATCGCGTTTCGCGCTGGTGCAGCGTAAAATGTGCAGTCAATGCGAGAACCAGCAGCGTGATCTTCACGTGAAAGGCCGGATTGTGAAGGTAGCGTGTGGTATCCGACAGAAACATCACAGCGCCGGTGAGGAGCATCACGGCAAGACCGGCATGGGCCCACATTTTTAGCCGCCGAGTATCCGGGATTCTGAGACCCAACGTGTGCAGATCCTCAAGGACGATGGTCCCCACGAAAGCCGCAAGGCCGATGACGTGGATCGACTCGACGACGGGAAAGATCCAGGAGTTTTCCAGGGCCATTAAGCAATTCTCGGTGGCGCGCCTTCGCCGCGCCAAGCGACGAATCCGTCGGGCCGCACCAGGACTGCTCCCGAAGGCGAGATCCCGTAGGCCGCGGGGAAATCGGGATGCGTGATTCGGTGGACTGGAAAACTCTCTTCGCCCTTCCAGTGCGGGCCCGCGAGGAACACGTATTCAGTACCCAAGAGATCGAGCGTCGAGCGTCCGTCCTCAAGCCACAGATGCGGTGCGCGCGTGCCCGGACGAGCTTTCGATTCGTTGGGATGTTCGTGCAACTTGCCGTCGTAGCAATACCCGAGTTCGACGTTCATATCGTGCGCGACCGGCTGAAATCCCTTGGACGCCAGATACGGAGCCGTGCGGGTCACGTAGCGCGAGTACGCTTGCTCCATCGTAAATTGGCACACCGGTTTACGTTCCTGCTCGTAGGTGTCAAGTAGTTCGAACGAAGCCTTGCTATTGAGCACCCAGGCCAGTTTCCACGCGAGATTCTGAGCATCCTGCACGCCGGTGTTGCCGCCGAAACCTCCGTGGGGCGGCATGACGTGGGCGGAGTCGCCTGCCAGGAAGATGTTCCCTTCGCGAAAGCGCTCGGCGGTATCCGCCTCGGATTGCCACCGCATCACGTCTTCGATCTTGATGGGAATATCTTCGACTCCCAGCGCAGCGTAAAGCAGGTCCATGCAACGCTGATCGGTGAGGCCGGTGGAGACATCGGTGTTGGGATGCTCCGGGTCGTCTACCGCGGTGACGGCCAGGAATCCGGAATCGAATGGTATCTCGATGCGAAAGAATCCTCGCAGCACCGGATTGATCACATAGATCACGCTGAGATTGCGGCCTCGCAGCAGTGGTCCCACGTTCGCGCGGAAGTAAATGGTGATGCTGTTCGAGAACGCTCCACGCCCCTGCATGCGGATTCCCAAGCGTTCCCGAACACGGCTGTGGGCGCCATCGGCGGCGATCATATAACGCGTTCGCACGGTGGCCGTCTCGCCCGAATCGCGATGCCGGATCTGCGCGGTGACTCCCCCGGCGTCCTGCTCGAAGGAGGTCATCTCCGTGGCGAAACGTAGTTCGGCTCCCAGTTCTTCGGCGCGCTGTTTGAGCAGGGGTTCCAGCAGACTTTGAGATATGAAAACGCGCTCGCAGGGGCTCAGGTCGCGAATGCCTTCGTTGAGGTTGGCGATGTAATACGCCACTTCTTTGCCGGCCAGGGATTCGACGCCCATGATCGCGCCGTCCTGGACGAACTGTTCGGCCGATTTCCGGCGCACGATTTGTTCCACGCCCACCGTTCGGAAGATTTCCATGGTGCGCTGGGTGATTTGCGCGGCTCGCGGGTGGACCGCAGTTCCGCGGTGATGTTCGACGACCAGCGAGCGTACGCCGTAGTGTCCCAGCAGCATCGCGCTGGACATGCCGACCAGGCTGCCACCGACGACGAGGACGGGGACTTCGATCGTATCTGGCAAGAGACAGCTATTGCTTCACGAACAGCTTGCTGTAGTCCTTATTGTTCTCGCAAACGAATTCGTCGACCTTGTTCAGATCGGGGCGAAGAGGGAATGTGCGGCTAACCGTCCAGGGCCGCACGAAAACATTGGGATCTTCGAGGGTCGCATCGTACTGGAGCGTATCGAAAGTCGGACGGCTGAAACGTTCGACAATATGCAGCGCCTCGCTGTGCCTGTAGCCGCTCAGCTCGGTTTTCGTGTTGAAGCCGACGATGTCGACGACCAGCGTGTCACCTTCCCAATGCCCAACCGCATCACCCATCCAGGTTGGATCGGGATCCACGGGATGCGTGGCGCCGTTGGTGGGGACGATGCGGAAGACGCCAGGATATTCGTGCATGATGACCGCGTAGCTGGGGGTTTGCAGAATCTGGAATTGATACGGAACGGAGTAGGCTGCCGGTCCCGCGATCGGCATGCAGTCGGAGAGCGCGCCGGCATCGTTGGGCCCGCGTACGACGCGATATTTTTCCATGCCGGGTTTGAGCTCTGGTCCAGCGGGAGCAGCGGCCCTGCCAGCTCCTGGAGCCGCACCTCGCCCACCGCCCGGAGCGCCGCCTCCTCCGCCGAAGCTATAGACGCCGGAAAGATCGGGCTTGCCGTTGGCCAACCGCGGTACATCTTTCTTGGAATCGGTGGCGGGCGTCGAGCTGACGTTCACCGGCGTGGTTCCGGGAACGGTTACGGTGACTTCCTTCGTCAGTACAGTGTTATTCGGCCCGGTCACTGTGAGCGTGTAGATAGTGGTGGCTTTCGGAGACACCGGACGGCTGCCGCGCGGGGTAACTTTGCCGACTTCGGGGCTGATGGACACGGCGTTGGGATTCTCCGTCGCCCAAATCAGCGTGGCGGACTGGCCGGGCTGAATGGTCTCAGGCTGGGTGTGAAATTCGGTGATCCGCGCCGGAGGTTGTACGCGTTGCGGTTTCGGCGGCGCTGCTGGAGGCGGCGTTTGCGCTGCTAAGAAGGAGGCCGTTATCAGAGTGATTAGCGTGAGGCGCATTGTCGTTTCCGTTTCTTGGCTTACTTTTTTTCGAAGAACTTGCTGTAGTCGTGATTGTTTTCGCAAATGAACTCGTCCACTTTGGTCAGATCCGGACGCAGCGGGAAACCGCGCACGATGGTCCACGGTTTCACGAACACGTTGGGATCCTCCACGGTCGCCTCGTAGTCCAGATTGTTGAAGTCGGTGCGGTGGAAACGCTCGACTACATGCAGAGCTTCGGTGTGCTTGTATCCGCCGGGAAGCTCGGTCTTGTCGTTGAACCCGATGGTGTCCACCACCAGCGCGTCGCCCTCCCAGCGCCCGATCGAATCGCCCATCCAGGTGGGATCGGGATCGGCGGGATGCGGCGTGCCATCCGTCGGAATTATGCGGAACAGGTGCGGGTATTCGTACACGATCACCACGCGATCCCGGCCCTGCACGATTTCCCATTGATAGGGGACGAAGTAAGCTCCCGGCACGCCGGTTGGGGTGCAAGCGGAGTATAGTCCGGGATCGTCTGGTCTGCGGACGACCTTGAACTTTTCAGCTCCCGGCTTGAGCGCAGCCGTGATCGGGTCGTTCTGGCCGCGCACGGCGACGCCGCCAAAGTTGAACGAGCTGGAATTGTAGACTCCCGAGAGGTCGGGCTTGCCGTCCGCCATGCGCGGCGTTGGCTTGGGCGCAGAGGTGTTCGGCGATGCAGCGGCGCGTTCGGTGGTTCCCGCTACGGTGACCTTCACCGTCCGCTTCTCCTCGCCGTTCGGTCCGCGCACGGTAAGCGTGTAGGTGGTGGTCACCGATGGCTTCACTTGTTTACTGCCGCGTGCGATCACGCTGCCAAGCTCGGGGTCGATGCTGACCGAATTCGGATTTTCCGTGGACCAGACCAGCATGGCGGCCTGTCCCGGTTGTATGGATGCTGGAGTCGCCTTGAAATCGACGATCCGCGCTGGGAGCCGGGCGGCCTGTTGATAGGCGCCGGAAGGTCCCTGCTTGGCTTGATCCTGCTTAGTCTGACCGGCCAGTGCAGAGGCCAGAATCAACGAAATGGCTGACCAACGGAGTGCCACCATCCGTTTAGTATATGTCAACGTTTCCGCGCCCGATACCAATACGCGATCCGGCACACTTCACGGAATCCGACGCGCTGGTACATCCCGCACGCCATTCCTGAAGCCAGCAGCACAGCCTGCGTCGCACCCTGTTCGCGTGCGAAACCCAGAGCGTGGGCCATCGTCGCGCTGCCGATGCCCTGGTTGCGTTGCTGTTCGAGCGCACCCACATCGTAGAATCCGGCGACGCCATCGTCCAGGAACATGCTGCAGGCGCCTACCGGACGATTGTCTTTTGCCAGGGCGACGATGTCGAAAAATCGTTTAGGCCACTGCGCGGCGAGGTGCGCCAGCCGATTGAGTTCGTGACGGCGGATCGCGGTCGTGATCGGTCCGAAGTAGGGGTGCGGATGGCGCAGATACAGCGAATGATGCGGCGTCTGGAGGATCCGGATGCCTTTGGGAATGGCGATCTTTGGCAGTTTGTCGAGGTCGCAGCACATGCCGGGAAAACGCTTGCGGCAGCGCAGGCCTCGCTGTTTCAGAAGCTCTTCGATGTTCGCGGGTGTCGCTGCAGGATCCACCCAGAATCCTGCCGCGCGTCCACGCTCGGCATAGTATTTCAGGATTTGATCGATCCGGCGCCCGGCGTTCGCCGAACTGAATCGCAAAGATACTCCGCTGTTAGCCCAAGTAGTCCCGTTGCTCAGCATCCAGGTGATGTCCGGATCACGATGGACTTCCATGCCTGGCACGTCTGCTTGAGCGGCGTACCAGGCTTCCAGGTTACGTACGATTTCGTCGCCGCGGGCTGAATCCGGCAAGCTATTTCCGTGCCGAGCGCGCCTTGCCCTCGGCGGACATGCGATGTTCCTTGCCGCGGGTCAGCGTCTTAATAAACTCCGCTCGGCGAAATCGTACCGCCGACCAATCCTCATCGATCGCGACCATCCGGACCGGTTCGAAGCCCGCTTCGCCGAGGACTTTCCATCCTGCATCCCGGTTGATCTCGGACTTGTACTTCTTGGAACTGGCTTTCGGGTATGCGAACCAGACCACGGCGTCGCCTTCCACCTTCTTGCCAATTGCCTTGCCGAGCGTGTCGACTTCCTTCTGCTTGGTCACGAACGCAAGCGAAAATTCGACCCCACCGGCGCTCTTCAGATCGCGCTGGACGGTTATCCCGCGCAGTCCCTTCAGTTCCGGCTCAAAGCTCTCCGGCGCGTTTAGTAGCAGGATCTGCTTCTGATCCTTGAGATTGAGTTTTTCGAATGTTGTCATGGCTCAAAGTTTCACCGTGACGCACTTTACCTGCGTGTAGCAATGCATCGCTTCGACGCCTTTCTCGCGCCCGTAGCCGCTCATCTTGTAACCGCCGAAGGGCGTTTCGATCATCGCCCCGGTCTGATACTCGTTGATGTAAACCTGCCCGGCTTCGAGCAGCGCGGCGACACGAAGGGCACGGCTGACGTCGCGAGTCCAAAGGCCCGCTGCCAGACCGTATTCCGAGTCGTTGGCGATGCGGATGGCGTCGGCTTCGTCCGTAAAGCGAATCACGCCCATCACCGGTCCGAAGATTTCCTCGCGCGCGATGCGCATGTCGTTGTGAACACCGGTGTAGACCGTTGGAGTGACGAACCAGCCTTTCTTGAGCCGTTTGTCACCTGGAAGTTCGCCGCCAATGGCAGCTATGGCGCCCTCTTCCTTCGCGACCTGATAATAGCTTTGAACTTTTTCGTATTGCGCTTTCGTCGCCAAGGGACCGACTGAAGCATCCGCCTCAGGCCCGACGCTGATCATTCGGACTTGGTCCACCAATTTCATGACGAATGCATCGTGAATGCTGTCCTGAACCAGTAAACGGGTACCGGACGAGCAGATCTGGCCGCAGACGCGCGTGAAGATGTTCGCGGCATTGGCGGCGGCTTTGTCCAGGTCGGCGTCCTCGAAGATGATATGCGGCGACTTCCCGCCCAGCTCGAGCGTCAGCGGAAGAATCCGATCGGCTGCAATGTGGCCGATTTCCTTGCCGGCACGCAAGCTTCCGGTGAACGCCACCTTGCGCACCAACGGATGCGATACCAACGCGGAGCCAGCTTGCCGGCCGGCACCGAGTACCACGTTGAAGACACCCGGCGGCAATCCACACTCCTCCACGGCGATCCGCGCGAATTCGACGGTCGCAGCCGAGGTTTCCTCCGATGGTTTCACCACCACGGTGTTTCCGGCCGCAAGCGCCGGAGCCGACGCACGCGCCGCCTGGTTCAGTGGCACATTCCACGGAGTAATGATTCCGACCACGCCAAAGGGCTCCCGGCGAGTGTAGGCGTGATAGCCGGCGCCGACGTTGAGCGTCTCGCCGTGGTTGACGTTGACCAGTCCGGCATAAAAGTCGAAATAGCGGGCGGCGGTTTCAAGTCCCGCCGGCGTCTGGGAGGCGGGCGTTCCGTTTTCACGCGATTCGATTTCCGCCAGCAGCTTGACGTGCTTGCGGATGGCTCGCGCCATTTCGAGCATGACCTTGGCCCGATCCATCGGGCGGCGATCGCGCCATTCGGGGAATGCAGCCGCGGCGGCTTGCACGGCGGCGTTCACATCGGTTTCGTTGCCGCTGGCGACGCGCGCGATGCGCTCGCCCGACCGCGGGTCGAGTTTATCGAGATAGTCGCCGGAGTTCGGCGTAACGGTCTTACCTGCGATGAAGTGATTTAGGACGTAAGGAGTGATTTCGGTTTCTACCGCGGTGGGCATACACGCATTTTAACTGGATCGGAGGCTCAAGCCTCCGTTGCGGGCTGAAGCCCGCTCCACTTCTTTAGAATCCACCTCGCGGACGATAGCCCGGGCGCGCCTGCACGCGATACTTCTTGCCCGCATCCGAAACTACCTCCACGCTGATCTTGCGGAAACCTTCGTTCGGATTGGTCTGCGGATAGTACGTAACGGTGTAGGAATTGCCCAGATCCTCGCGGATCGCTTCGAACGCTTCCACCTGCTTTTGCCAGTTGGTGGCGAAGTAGGATTTGCCGCCAGTACGCGTCGAGATGCGCTTGAATACGTTGGCGGAAATAGGATCCTTGGCGATCTCGTTGGTCGAAATCACGTAAATCGGGATACCTTCGTCCTCGGCTACCGCGCGGACATCGTCGGGCGCCACCATGCTGGCGTTGTCGGGGCCATTCGAGAACACGATGACCACCTTGCGGCCGGGGACTTTAGCCGCGTCGCGGATGGTTAGGAGCAACGCGTTATAAAGGGCCGAATCGTCGCCGGCCACCGCGTTTCGCAGGCCGCCGATCGCGGCGTTGCGCTCCTTGCCCAACTCAGCCGCGCGCGTCAAATTGCGCGAATAGGTGTATACCGCCACCGAATCGGCCCGGTCCAGACCGCGGATGAAATCGGCGATCGCGTCCGATGCATAAACGAAGCCTCGATACATGTAGTTGCTGGTATCAAACAGCACGAATACGTTGGTTCCGACGAAGGCGTCCGACCGCGTTTCCGTGCCCTGGATTACTCCCGTTACCGCAGTGTCCACCACGATCGGTTTGAACGTTCCATCCGCGGCGACCTCCACCGGCGGCTTGTTCCCTTCCGAGAACGTCGTAAGCTTTTGCGGGATTCCGTCTTCCAGGATGCGGAAATCCGAGGGCTTGAGGCCGTTGACGTAGTGCCCCTTGTTGTCGGTGATGGTGAAACTGAGCACCACCAGGTCTACCTTGATGCGAAACGTGGGGCGGTCCTGAGCCGCTGCCAGGGCCACCACCAGCAGAATGAAACCAAGTCTGCGTATCACCGCGCAATCACCTCCGAATTACTTGCCTGCGTCTGCCTGCGCGCTTTTTCCCGAACATCGTCGCCGACCAGCCGCAGGGAGCGCAATAGTGCCGGCCAGTCTTCCAGGTGCGTGGCGAAAATATGTTCCACGGTTTGCTGGGTCCAGGAGGGCACCAGGACATTCATCTGCGACGGCTGCGCGTGGATTTGGTCCGCCAGCGCGGCGTAATACAACAGGTTCGATTCCCAGCTCTCGGCCAGCATGCGGCTGGAGTATCCCATCAGCGTCGGGAACGTGCGGAGATTCAGCAACTCCAAGCCGTAGGTATTCGCGAGCGTCGGCTTAGGCGTGCCGAACGCCTGCGAGATTGCCTCCGGGGTTAGAGCGGCGGGCGATTCCGCCAACAATCGCCGGATCTCCTGCGCTAACGGCGATTCGCGGTCCTGAGCCGCCTGCGATCGTGCCAGCAGGTACATTTCCGATGGCAGTACATTCTCTACCGCGATCCACGGCTCACCGGACTGGAGAAGCTCCTCGACTCTTCTTAGTCGTCCCGGCGCGAGGTACGGTTCCAGTGCAGCGATCACTTGACGCCGGCGCTCCGAGTTCAGAGCTGACTGGCCAAGAAGCGACTCGCCGTAGGCCATGTGGACTCCTACCCAGTGGGTCTGTACGGGCGATACGTTCCACCATCGCGGAACAATCGCCGTAAGCATGATTTGCGGAACCAGGTCGCCCCAGATCAGGGCTTGCTCACGCGAGGGAATCAGGAAATTTTGCTCCGCTTCAGCCAGCGCATACGGCAGCGATGCCAGCGATCCAGCCAGACGTCCGCCGGCGTTCGACGGCCATCCGGCGCCAGGCACGTAGGTGGCGCCCCAGGTTTGATTGGCACCCTGGATGCCGTTGAAGTCGTGACTGCGGACGAATAACGGATTGGTCCGCAGTATCTGTGCGCCCGGTGGCGCATAGTGCATATAGTTGAAACCCACCAGCGTGTCCCGCAGGAATCCGGATAGCTCGCCGCGCAGGTCGCTCAGTTTTTGCGGATCCTTCGCCGCCTTATCGATGGCTGCGCGAAGATTCAACTTTCGCTGATCGTCAATGTGTTGCTCGGTCCAATAGCCGAAGGCCAGCGTGGACCGTTCGGAGCTGCTCAGGGAGCTACGCGGCAGTTGGATCTCGGAAATCCGCGTCGCCAGCCGTCCTGTAAGCGCGGTGTTTAGCGGCTGACCTTTGCTGACGCTGTCCAGGTTGTCCGCCAGATCGAAAATCGTGCTCAACGAAACCAGGCGCTGAGCCTCAAAGATCCGGATCAGGTCCTGGACCATCTGCTGATGGGTGTCGGAGGCTCCCTCGGGAACCCCTCCGGCCAGCAGATCCAGCATGCGGTCCTGCGCCGTTATGCCTGCGGGCGATTGGGCTGCCTGCAGCAGCGTTCGGACGCCCGAACGGCCCGCGTCGAAAACGTCCTTGTCATTATGGATTTGCGCAAACGGCCCTAGGAGCTTTGCGAGCGTTGCGTCCGCGGCGGCGCGGGGAACACTCTGCTGGCGTACGAAGATTTGCCACAGCCCCACCAAGGCTTGCGCGGTACCAGCCGCATCGCCACGCAAACCCTGATTACGAATCTCGTTGATGGTGCGCGTGGTGTCGAGATACGCCAGTACGGTCGAATCCGTCAGCGTGGGAAATTCGGCGAACAGCGGATATTGCGCCGAAAGCGTCCGGTAGTTGCGCGCCAGCTTGTCCATGGTGGACGGTTCCAGCGGTTTGCTTCGCCGCCGGTCGATGTCGGTCAACGCCATGAAAATCTTCAGCGGCTCATTTTCGGCCGTCTTGCGGCTCAGGCCGAACAGCGCTTCGAGAACATCGTCGGCGTCTTTCCATTGGGGGGCCGCCCGCGTGAGCTTGGCATCATATTTGCCCTCGGGGTGTTCGGCGAACAGCCGCTTCCAAACCTCCAGGCCGCCCGGGAGATGCGGTTTGCCATCCGGATCCAGTCGTAATCGCGTGGTCAGGAGCAGCATGTCGGTATTCGAACGGAACACCGGCCGGGCTGGACCCGGGCTGGTCACCTTGCCGCGAATGGCCGCGTAGAATCGCTTCAAGCGTTCGGGCTCGGTCAAGTAATCCTTCACCGGGCCTTCGATGCGCGCGAGGGAGTCGAAGTAGCTCGCCAGCCATCCGTCTTCGCGGGTAATCAGCCGCTCGAAGAAGGCCGCGCCTTTGTCCGGATTCACGCCTCCGTTGAGGTCGGTCCACTCCTTCTCGCTGCGCGCGCCGCCCGGAACCACGGCTTTCCCTTCGCGGATCTGGAACATGCCGCCAAAGAAATCGAGGACATGGGCATAAATTTTAAGGCGCGCCGCCGGGAACGCCTGACGGAGTTGCTCGGCAGTCTCGGTATCCAGCTTGGAAAGGGCCACATACAGGCGGCAAGCGGAAGGATCGCCCAGGACGTAGTCGATAAACTCTATCTGATTTTTGTCCTGCGTTTTGTCTGGCGACTTGTCCTTGGCTACAGCCTGCCAATAATCAACCGTGTAGAGGATCGGGATGCGGGAGGGATGATAGTCGAGCGTGAACGGCTGGTTGGTACGCAGTGCCTGCTCCAGGTCGGCTAGAGGGAATCCCGAGTCGGTGGTGAGAAACGCGCGGGAAGCGTTTACGGTTTCCAGTACCAGGTCCGATCCGCAACCGCCGCGCATTCGATACCCGATCAGGCGCAGCAGGTCGGCCGTAGCCGGCGATTCGCACATATCGATGCGGAGTATCTTGGTTGGCCCAGCAAGTCTTTCGAGTTCACGGGCTTGCGAGAGATAGCGAATCACCAGCTTGAGGTATTCGGTCTGTTCCAATGCCTCGTTGGCAGTGGTCGCCCGGTAGCCGTTGGTGATCACGTTGCGCGCCAGGGCGGGCAGCACGTCGCTGGGGATGAGATCCGGCGAGAGTGCGGCCATCCGGGCGAAGGACCGAAGGGGTCCCGGTATTTCGATGTAACTGGGCGGTGCGGCTGTCCGCAGAGGAGGCAGCGTTAAATCTTTGCCGCCCGCCGCGGTGTATTCCTGCAAATGACGCGCCGCAGCCTCCCGGTCTGCTGCCAGGAGATCCAGGACTGCCAGGCGCTGCGCCACCATGGCACGCTGCTCGGCTGGGGCGCTGGTTCGTTGGAGCAGCTGGCCAAGGCGGCCGTAGGCTTCGCGAGCGCCCGGATCGTGATGTCTTTCCAGAAACTCAGCGTAGGCTCGCAGTGCCGCGGGATCGTTGGGAGTGGCGGCGGCAGCCTGCCGCAAGCTTCCCAGAGCCTGTTCACCATCGCCGCCACTTTCCAGGCGCCACGCCTGCGATGCCAGGTCCTGGCCAGTTGCCAAGACGGCGGAAAAGACCAGACCTACGGCCAACCATCGGTGTCGCTTCGACCGGTTCGTCCAGAGCCGCATTACTTCTCCTTCGCCCCCGTTCAGTGTATGGATTCTAGCACTCCGCTACCTTCAGCGGGACGTCGCTTATTCGGCGGAACATGCCGATATTTGGATGTTAGACTCACCAACTCCACAAAACGGAACGCCGCTCCCAAAATTTGGAAAAAGTTCGGGAAGAAGCTCGAACAGATACGTACGGGTAAGTACTAGGAAAAATCGGGCGCGGAGCTTGCCTGTTAGTGGGCTTCCACGCGAATAGTTGAAACCATTCCCTGGTAAAATGAATCAGTGGGCGTATAGGGTTATGATTCTCAAAATCCGTTTTCCGCAAGGCCGCCCGCTGCAACATCGGAGGGGTTCCAATCGCGAAGTATCGGCGGCTCTAGGCGCCCTGCTGGTGCCAGCTTCGCTGATGGCCTACTCTCTGGGATTCTGGCGGCTGGCATCAGACCTGGGTCTGGCGGGCCAGTTCGATATCACCGGCACTTTTTCTCACTGGCAGGTTTGGATCGGACTCGGCGTCATTCTGCACACCAGTTCGATTATGCTCAACCGGCATGGTAGGGGCGGCGAGCTGGAGTTGCCGCAGGTCTTCGCTGCATTGCCGGGCCGCCACGAGGAAGACGCCGGCGAGTTGGAACCGTTGCCTACAACTCGCAAGAGTTAAGTAAGTTCGCGAATTTCCTGTTCGGTCAGCGGGCGATATTTTCCGATCTGTAATTCCCCGATCCGAATCGATCCGATTTCCGTCCGGACCAACTTCAGAACCTTGGCGCCCAGGGTTTCCACCATCCGACGGACCTGGCGATTGCGCCCTTCGGTAATGGTGATCTCGAAAAACGTGTAGCGGCCAGAATCGCGGATGCGTTTCACTTCGGCTGGCCGCGTGCGGCCGTCTGCCAGGGCCACGCCGCGCCGTAACTGATCGAGCTGATCGTCGCTGAGCAGGATCGAGGCCTTGACCAGGTAGGTCTTCGGGACGTGCGAGTCTGGACTGGTGATGCGATCTGCAAACTCCCCGTCGTTGGTGAAGACCAGCAAACCGGTCGAGTCCAGATCCAGCCGGCCCGCGGAAAATACTTTTTCCGGAACGTCCTTGAGCAGGTCGTAAACCGTAGCACGGCCGTCGGGATCTTTGTAGGTGGTCACGTAGCCCTTGGGCTTGTACAGCAGGAGATAGATCTTCTTGGCGGCGCGCAGCGGCTTACCGTCGAGCGTCACGCGCTGACGTTCCGGATCGACCCATTCGTCCGGTGTCTGGATCTTTTTGCCGTCTACGGACACGCGCCCCGCGCCGATCCACTGCCGCGCTTCTTTGCGCGAGCCTATGCCGGCTTGAGAGATCACACGATCCAGGGTCTTCTTGCGTCCGGGCGTGGGCACTCTTTATCGTAAGACAGTGATTGAATGTGTCCCAAATTTTTCCGAAGGTCGTGACCCGGCCGTGGTTCGTGCGATCGCCGACGCCATTGCGGGAACTCCCGGCGTCCTGCTGCTGGGATCGGAATCTGATTCCGATCACAATCGTAGCGTGATGACGTTCGCGGGGGCGCCCGAAGCTGTGATGGAGGGGGCTGTGCGCGGGGCGGGGAAGGCCGCGGAGCTGATCGATCTCTCGACGCATCAGGGTGTCCATCCACGTGTGGGGGCGGCCGACGTGATTCCATTTGTTCCCCTGGATGGCTCGACCATGGACGACGCTGTCGCCGCCGCGCATCGTGCGGGCGAAGAAATCTGGCGACGCTTTGGCGTGCCCGTCTATTTTTATGAACACGCCGCGCGCAGTGCCGGACGCCGCCGTCTCGAAAAGGTTCGAAGACGAGAGTTCGACGGCGCTCCGCCGGACGTTGGAAGCCTCGCCGCGCATCCTACTGCGGGCGCGTCGGTGGTGGGGGCTCGCGGGTTTCTGATCGCTTACAACGTCGATCTCGCGACCCGCGACGCTGCCATCGCTCAAACCATTGCCAAGAGGATTCGCGCGTCCTCGGGCGGGTTTCCTCACGTGAAGGCCATGGGGATTTACCTTGCCTCGCGCGATCGTGCCCAGGTTTCGATGAACCTGACCAATTTTGCCGAAACTCCACTGGAGAGCGTATATGACGCGATTTCAAAAACCGCGCGCGAGCTTGGGACCGAAGCCGTTGCGGGCGAGATCATCGGATTTATCCCACGCCGCGCCTACGAGATGGCTCCCGCGTTCTTCCGGCGGGCGGAAAACTTCGAAGAATCACGGATTTTGGAGAACAGAATTGCCGAGTTGTTACGATGAAGGTACGTGCTGGTAACGATTGAACCTAAGAGGCAGCGGCCTGAGTGGCTGCGCGCGCCCGCGCCGGTAGGCGATAACTATCGCCAGCTCAAACAATTAGTGCAGGACCTGCAACTCCACACGGTGTGCGAAAGTGCGGCCTGCCCCAACATCGGTGATTGCTGGAACCGGCGTACCGCCACCTTCATGATCCTGGGAAACGTCTGCACCCGCCGCTGCGGATTCTGCGCGGTGCAGAAAGGCGGACCGCTGCCGGTGGATTATGACGAGCCTCGCCGTGTGGCGGAAGCGTGCGCGGCTCTCGGATTGAAGTTCGCCGTCATCACCAGCGTGAATCGTGACGACCGCAAGGATGGCGGCGCGGAACTCTTCGCCATGACCATTCGGGCCATCCGCGAACGGATACCAGGTTGCGGGGTCGAAGTTCTCGTTCCGGATTTTCAAGGCTCCCATGCAGCCATGGACCTCGTGCTTGAGGCGTCGCCCGATATTCTCAACCACAACACCGAGACGGTGCCGCGCCTGTATCGCCAGGTTCGATTGGGCGCGCGCTATGAGCGGTCGCTCGACATGTTGGCATACGTGAAGCAGGGTGCACCCGGCACGCCAACTAAGTCCGGTTTGATGCTCGGCTTGGGCGAGACCCTGGACGAAGTCGCCTCAGTGATGCGCGATCTGCGGACGGCTCATGTCGATATCCTCACGCTGGGCCAATACTTGCGGCCGTCGGCCAAGCACCTGCCGATCATCCGCTACGTCCCAGTGGAGGAGTTTGCCGAACTGAAGCGGCTGGGCTACGAGATGGGCTTCCGGCATGTTGAAAGCGGACCCCTGGTACGCAGTTCCTTCCATGCTGCCGACGCCGTTCAATAAGGAACTTTTTCCGCCCGGCCGCGTATTTGGGTTTGAGATGATCACTTTCCTGCTGTGGTGTGTCTTATTCGTGCTGTGCTGGCCGCTGGCCCTGGCTGCGCTCTTCCTCTACCCCATCGTGTGGCTGCTTCTGCTGCCCTTCCGCCTGGTCGGGATCGCAGTCGGCGGAGCCTTGCAGCTAGTTTGGGCCATCGTGACCCTGCCGCTCACCGTCATCCGCCGGATCGCATAAAAAGAGCCGAATACAGCACAATAGAAGCACGTGCCGCGACTCCGCTCCTCCGAGTGGTTCCTTCTCATATACTTCGCCTACGTGGCGCTTGTTTCGCCGTTCTTCATTTCCGCCTGGAGACCGTGCCTGGTCGCGGTAGCAGTGGCCGCCCTGGTGCTGAGGCTCGCTCGGGGGAAATCGTGGCTGCGAGATTGGGTTCCGCTTCCGCTCACCCTGGCCGCGTTTTGGGAAATGGATTGGTTCACCCCTTCGGTTCGCGATCATCACTGGGAACAAACCTTGATCGTTTGGGACCGCGTGCTGTTCGACCGCTACGCATTGAGCGCGGCAATTGAAAGCGCCGGCCGCCTGATGCCGACCTTCTTAGAGTTGTGCTACGCGCTGGTGTACCTGGCGGCTCCTGTCGCCCTGTGGGCGCTGATTGCGAACGGGCGCCGCGTCCGTATCAATCAATTCTGGCTGGCCTACCTGGTGGGCACTCTGAGCGCGTACGCGCTGTTCCCCTATTTTCTATCCTCCTCGCCGCGCATCGCCTTTCCCGGCGAGAATCTGCCTCATATCGTCACTTTCTTTCGCCGCATCAATCTATGGATCGCGAGCCGCTTTGACATCCATTCGAGCGTTTTCCCCAGCGCCCATGTCTCCTCAGCTTTATCCGCGGCCTGGGGCTTACTCGAAACCATCCCGGAGCGGAGCTGGATCGGATGGAGCATGGCGGTCTACGGGCTGTGCGTGGCGATCGCCACAATCTACGGACGGTACCACTATGCGGCGGACGCCGTCGCCGGAATTGCGATCAGTTTTCTGGGGCTAGCGGCCGTGAAGATTGCCGACTACCGGAAAAGCCGCGGCGCGTAGCCCATCCACCACACGTGCGCGTCCTCCGCGCATAAACTAGTCGGGTGCCGCGACTACGCTCTTCCGAGTGGCTCCTGCTAGCCTACTTCGTCTACGTCGCGCTCATCTCGGTGTTTTTCATTTCCCCTTGGAGGCCGTGGATCGTTGCCGCTGCCGTAACCGCACTGGTGATCAGGCTGGCGCGTTCAGAATCCTGGTACCGCGATCTCTCTCCGCTCCTGCTCATGCTGATCGCGTTCCACGAAATGGACTGGTTTACTCCGCCGATTCGCGATCATCACCTGGAGCAATCCTGGATCGTGTGGGATCGTCTGCTGCTCAACCATCATGGACTGCGCGGGATGATTGAGAGCGCGGGCCTATCGCTCCCTGTGTTTTTTGAGCTGTGCTACTTGCTGGTATACGCGATTGGATTCGTGGCCGTATGGGCTCTGCTGGCACATGGCCGGAGGAATCGGCTCAACAGGTTCTGGCTCATCTATCTTGCCGGCACGCTGGGCGCATACGCGCTCTTCCCGTATTTCCCATCCGAACCGCCGCGTATCGTGTTTGCCGGCGCCGACCTTCCCAGCATCGTCACGGTCCTGCGGCGATTCAATCTATGGATCCTGGGAAGTTTCAGCATTCATTCCAGCGTGTTCCCCAGCGCGCATGTTTCCTCCGCGTTTTCCGCGGCCTGGGGATTGCTCGCAACCCTGCCCGAGCGGCGTTGGATTGGATGGGCCATGGCGCTGTACGGCGTGTGCGTCGCAATCGCCACTGTGTACGGGCGCTATCACTACGCGGTCGATGTGGCCGCAGGCGCGGCGCTGAGTTTTATCGGACCTCTGCTGGCTTACCGGAAAAGCCGCGGCGCGTAGTCCACCAAATAATCGCGCCAGTTCCACCACACGTGCGCGCCTTCCGTTTCCGTGAAGACATGCTTGACCTGGTGCTGGTCGAGCAAATGGTGGAAGCCGACGTTCGACATATACAGCGTGTCTTCCTTGCCGATGTAGATGTTGAATATTTTCAGCTTCTTATTGGATCCCGCGGCGTCCGCGAACAGCGACTTGAAATCTTCTTCGGCGTTCGCATTCATGATGACCGGGCTGAACGCACCCACGTAGTGGAACAGGTCGAGATGATTCAGGCCGATAATCAGCGTCTGGTTGCCGCCCATCGACAGGCCGGCGATGGCGCGATTGTCGGCTCCCGCTGCGATCCGGTAATTCTTCTCGGCGAACTCGATCACGTCCGGTACCACGTCGTTGGGGAATGTGAGATTCTTCTGATCCGCGGGAACAATTACAGGAGCCGGACCGAACGTGGTCGATTGACCAGCGCGCCCGTACGGCATGACGATGATCATGGGCTTAGCCCGGCCTTCGGCGATCAGGTTGTCGAGGATCTGGTTCGCCCGGCCCGCTGTGATCCAGCTCGATTCGCTCCCGCCCGCGCCGTGCATCAGGTACAGCGCCGGGTAGCGGGCGCTGGATGTTTCATAGCCCGGCGGCGTGTAGACGTAGATGTTTCGCGTGGCGTTCATGGTCTTCGATACGTAGGTGTTGATATGAACGTTGCCGTGCGGTACGGGTTGGATCGACCACGGCGAAGGCTTCTCGCCCTTGACCTCGAGCAAAGACGACCCATTGCCGCGGTCGGCCGTGCCGAGCATGGGATTGTTCGGATCGCTGGTCGCGACGCCATCGACTGTGAAGCGGTAATTGTAGATAGCCGCACGCAGCGGAGCAGTGGTCAGGGTCCACGTTCCGTCGGCACCTTTCGTCATGCTTTGTGGGCTCGCGGTGAAGTCGCCCGATATGGTTACGGTTGTCGCCTCGGGAGCTCGCAGGCGGAAGGTAACTTTTCGGTCGGCGCTGACTTCGTATCCGGGGACGGCGGGCGCGGCGCGTCCTCCGCCTTTGGCGGCGCCTTTGGCATTGCCGGAAGCAGGCGGCGCTTGCGCCAGCACCAGCGAGCTGATCGCGATCGAGAGCACGAGGACGAAGAGCTGGCGCATTATTTGGCCTTGCCCTTCCCGTTTGTCACCGGACTCTTCAGATACGCCTGCGATGCGGCCTCATCCTTCAACGGAAGCACCTTATCCGGATCGATTCGCACCATCACGTAGCGGATGTGATTATCGATCTTGGTGAACCAGTGACCGGTACCCGCCGGGATCACGATCACGTCGCCGGCTTTGAGGTGATGCTCCACGCCGTTGCGAATAGTCGAGCCGCCATTGCCTGGGCCGTTGAACTCGCGGACGGTTTGCAGGTCGGCCGGACGTCGCTTCATGTCGGCAATGTCGGGGCCAGTGACCAGCGTCGCCGACCCATCGATCACGTGATAAACCTCACTCACGAGATCGTGCTCGGCCACCGAATCGGGTGCGGGCTTGTCCAGCTTGCCCCGATACACCACGCCGATACCGATGTTGGCTTTCCCGATACTCACGGCGCGAGTCTGCTGATCGGTGAGGCCGTTGTCTTTGGCGCGTTTCAGATAGGATTGGATCTCTTCACGGCTCACGTAGCTCGCATTGCACTTGTTGCACGTCGGCTGCTGCGCCGACAGGACGAACATCGCAACCACGATCCCTAAAATGAGTTTCTTCGCCATGGACCTGTCTCCTACTTCTTGGGCCAGACGACGCCCTGGTTCTCTTTGTCGACCGCCGCCAAGCCCTTGTACGTGAATTTCTGCACGCGCTGGCCGCGATACGTCTCGGTCGTATAGATGTTGCCCTTGGAATCCACCGCGATGCTGTGGACGCCGTAGAATTCGCCCGGCTGCCGGCCGCCGTCGCCAAAACTGGATAACACCTGCAAAGACTGGCGATCCAGGATGTGGACCTGATCGTTCTCGCCATCGGCCAGGTAGATGTACTTCTGTGCGGCGTCCTTCGAGAACGCGATATCCCACACGGAGCCCGACCCTAGCGTGTTCTTCTCGATGAACATTTCCTTGACGAAGCTTCCGTCCGGTTTGAACACCTGGATGCGATCGTTCACGCGGTCGCAGACATACAGCAAGCGATCGACGGAGATCTCGGCGCAGTGTACCGGATTCCGAAACTGGGGCGGTGGAGGATCGTTGGGCTTATACGGCCCCTGATCGACGTCGTTCGGCATTTTTCCGTAGGCGCCCCAATGGCGCTTGTACTTGCCGGTCTCGGCATCGAAGACGATGACGCGATGATTGCCGTAGCCGTCGGCGACGAACAGTTCGTTGGTCTGCGGATCGACATATGTTTTAGCCGGGAGCCGCAGATTTTCCGTATCGTTGCTGCCCTTGCTCTTGCCGGGCTTGCCGATCTGCATCAGAAACTTTCCGGCCTTGGTGAACTTCAGGACCATGTTGTCGTTGAATGGCTGCACGCCGCCGACCTGGCCCTCGTTAGCCGTCGCGAGCTGCCCGCCGCCGCGGCCGTTACCGCCGATCCAGACATTGCCCTTGTAGTCGACCGTGATGCCGTGGTTCGAATCCGGCCAATCATAGCCCTGACCTTTGCCGCCCCAGGAGTTAACCAGATTCCCCGCGGGATCGAATTCCAGCACGGGCGGTGCAGGTGCGCAGCACTTGGCCGTAGGTGGATTGGTAGTAGCATGCACCTCGCCGGCTTCCAGCGATCCGGCGCGATGGATGATCCATACATGATCCTGCGCGTCCACCGAAACGCCAATGGTCTGGCCGAGAATCCAATGGTTGGGCAGAGGCTTGGGCCACAGGGGATCGACTTCAAACTTCGGCGCCGTGGTGGTCGCGGCGGCGGCTCGCTTGGCGAGCACCTCCGATCCGATCCACAGCCCGCTAAATGTTCCCAGGAACGCCAAACCTACGTATAGATTGCGTTTCATACGATCACCTCAATCGCGATCCAGTATATAGCAACGGAGTGGGGTAGCTGCCCCACCCGGCTTGACTCCACCGAAATCCGGGCGCATGATTCGGGCGGGAGGTCCACTATGCAATCCGCCCCCGCCCTTCAAGAACATGCGTCCCGCTTCGATGAACCGGTTCGCGCCCTGCTTCGTATGAAAGGCAGGAATCAGGTCTGGTCCGTTACTCCGGACGAGACTGTTTACCACGCCATCGAGATGATGTCGGAACGCCAGGTTGGCTGCCTGGTTGTGCTGATCGGAGGACAGCTCGCCGGCATCGTGTCGGAACGCGACTACGCCCGGAAGGTCATCCTCAAAGGCCGCAGTTCGCAGGACACCCGTGTGCGCGAAATCATGTCTACGCCCGCTCTATTTGTCACGCCCGAAAAAACGGTAGGGGATGCGATGCGGATCATGACCAATCGCCGGGTGCGCCACCTGCCGGTGCTCGAAGGAGACAACGTTGTGGGGATGCTTTCTATTGGGGATCTGGTGAACTGGGTGATCGACTCCCAGCAGCAGACCATCAAGCATCTGCATAACTACATTTCTGGAAATTATCCGGCTTAACGCTTTTTGAACACTCCTTGACAGGAGGCGAACAAAAGGCGAATATGGAGTGGTGCCGCGGGAAGTATCGAAGCTGATCGGCATCGCCCGCATGGCGGCCGAGGCGCCGTGCCTCGAACCCAAGCGGCGCGTACAGTACTTCGAGCTTGCCGCGCGTTCTTATTTGGCCCGTTGCGACAGCACGCGTGTTCCTTTCCGCTGGACCATCAACCCGTATCGAGGCTGCGAGTTCGGCTGCAAGTATTGCTACGCGCGCTACACGCACGAGTTCATGGAGATGCACGACCCCGAGGAATTCGAGCGCAAGATCTACGCCAAGGCGTTCGACGCGGCACGTTTTCGCGAGGAACTGGGGGCGCTGCCGCTGGGTGAAACAATCGCGCTGGGGACGGCGACGGATCCCTACCAACCGGCGGAGCGGCGCTACGGCGTGACTCGCAAGATGCTCCAAGTGTTCGCGAGCTTGGCCGGCTTTCATCTGGGAATCACGACCAAGTCCGATTTGGTCGCGCGCGACGTGGACTTGTTGACGGAAATCGCGCGGCGGCATTACCTCAGAGTTTCGATGACCGTGACTACCGTGGACGTGGAGCTCGCAAGGCTGCTGGAGCCGATGGCGCCTCGCCCGGATTTGCGGTTAGCCGCGGTGAAGACGCTGGCGGATGCCGGGCTGAGAGTTGTGGTGGGTTGCGCGCCGGTTATGCCGCTGATCAATGACACCGAAGCGAGCCTCGACGCTCTCGCGAGCGAAGCCGCGGCGGCCGGCGCAGCGGCGCTGTGGGCGAACATCCTGTTCCTCAAGCCCTGCGCATATCAGGTATTTCTTCCGTTCCTTGAGGAACGCTTCCCGGAACTGGTGCGCAAGTATCGCGAGCGCTATGATCGAGCCGCTTACCTGCGCGGTTCGTATCCCGAAATGATTCAGGAGCGCGTCGAACGCATCAGAAAACTGCACGGACTCCATCGTGAAATTGAGCACAGGGAGCCGGAGCTCTGGCCGCGCGATCCCCAAATTCAATTGTTCGATCCTTAGCGCTCGTATAATCAAACGGATGACCCAACCAGTGCAATCTCCTCCGCCGCATGTGGCCTTACTGCAAATGATCTTGGGGAAATGGGTGTCGAGCGCGATTTCCGCGGCGGCTCATTTCGCGATTGCCGATCATCTGGAATCCGGACCCAAAAGCCCGAAAGAGTTGGCTTCCCTTACGGGAACTCAGGAGCAGCCTCTATACCGCCTGTTACGCGCGAATGCGAGCGTCGGCGTGTTTACGGAGTTGGAAGATGGGCGTTTCGCTCAGACGCCTCTTTCGGATCCGCTGCGGTCGAACGCGAATCCGTGCGCCCGCAATATGGCGATGATGCTGACCGATGACTGGCACATGCGCATGTGGGAGCAACTGCCCTGGTGCGTCGAAACGGGCAAGCCGGCTTCCTACAAGCTGAACGGGATGCCGATGTTCGACTGGATGGCTCAACATCCGGAAAAGACCGTGAACTTCAACAACGCGATGACCGACCTTTCACAAGGCGATAGCGCCGCGATCCTTCAAAGTTACGACTTCTCGCGCTTCGAGCGCATCGTGGATGTGGCCGGCGGACATGGAACGCTGCTGGCGGCGATTCTGGACCAGGCGCCGAAGCTGACGGGAACTTTGTTTGACATGCCGCACGTCATTGAAGGGGCGAAGAAGGCCGGCATCCTGGAGCGCTTCGCGGATCGATGCACGCTCCAAGCGGGAAGCTTCTTTGAATCGCTCCCCGCGGGCGCCGATGCCTACATTATGAAGTTCATCATTCACGACTGGTACGATCCGGAGTGCATCAAGATCCTCGGCCAATGCCGCAAGGGGATTCGTCCCGGTGGCCGGCTGCTGGTGGTGGATCAAGTGGTGCCCGCGGGCAATGAACCTGCCATTTCGAAGATCGTTGACTTGGAGATGCTGGTGCTCCCCGGCGGTATGGAGCGTACCGAGCGGCAGTTCCGCGAGTTATTCGCGGCATCCGGCTTCCGGCTGGAACGTATCATTCCCATGCCCGCGCCGCAATGCATTATCGAAGGCGTGCCGGTGTAACTTTGTCGGACGAGGATTTTCTTCGCGAAGCGCTGGAGTTGGCCAGGGACGCCGAACGCGGGGGGGAGGTCCCGGTCGGCGCGGTGGTGGTTCTGGACGGCCGCATCATCGGACGCGGCCGAAATTCCCCCATAGCGCGCAACGATCCGACTGCGCATGCCGAAATCCTGGCCTTGCGCGAGGCGGCCTGCGCGACCGGCAACTACCGGCTGGAAGGCGCCACAATGTACGCGACGCTGGAGCCCTGCGTGATGTGCGCGGGCGCCTTGGTGGCGGCACGCATATCCCGCTTAGTGTTCGGCGCACGCGATCTCCGCTTCGGCGGAGTTCGCAGCAAATTTCGACTGGCGGACGCCGACGTTTTGAATCATCGGGTCCACATCGTGGAAGGCGTACTGGGTCCAGAATGCGCTGAACTGATGCAGCGTTTCTTTCATTCACGCCGCTAAGTTTAGCGGCTAGACTTCACGCCGTCTTGCCGATCGGCGGTAAGCGGGGATGCAGGGCCGCATCCCGATGCGCAGTCACGCTGAAAGCCGCAACCATGCGCGAAGGTCCGTGAAAATAATCGTCCAAAGGAAACAGGGGATATGGCTCCAGCTCCCGGAACATTCGACCTAGCTTTTGTTCGATACGGTAAACGCTATGAAAAAAGTTTCCGCGATCGACGCCCAGCTTGCGCGTACAAAGCTTCCAATCCGCTCCCAGCAGGAAGTGATACCGGAAGAGCCGGTACTCTTCTTCACTCAACGCTCGTCGTGAGACCAGAGAGAAATCTGCGATATATTCCTCGTCTTTCCTGCCCCAGGTGTTGGCCCGTTGGCGTCCCGCATGGGGCTCCAGCGAGATGCGGCTGACGTGCCGCTCCTGGGTTACACACTTCACGAACCGGTCATAGCAGATCCGGAAAATTCCGCGCAGCACGCAGTTGCAGGGTGTCAACACACCCTTTCTTGCAAGACGCAATCCCGATCCACGGCATTGCGTGCACTGAGGCATGGCCAGAGTGAGTGTCTCTGACCGCGTCCACTCCATATCTCAACTTCCTTTCCACGAAGGTATATTCCAGTCGTACTCACAGGTGTACGGTAATAGTAATTCCGGTACCCCAATAAGTCAAACAATATTTTGGAATTATGTAACGATTATTTCCCGACGGTAATCTCGCGATAGACATCGAGTACCGAACGGGCAGTATCGTCCCAATCGAATCGCTGCGCGCGCGCGCGCCCGTTATAGGACAGCTCGCGCCGCCGGTTTTCATCGAGCAGCACGGAGCGCAATCCGCGTGCTACGTCGAACAAGTTATCCGGCGTGACTAATTCGGCCGCATCACCCACGGCTTCCACCAGGGCGGGAACATCCGAGGCCACCACGGGAGTGCCGCAAGCCATGGCTTCCAGCGGCGCCAGGCCAAAGCCTTCGTGCAGCGATGGAAAAGCAAAAAGCGTGGCGGCACGGTAGAAAACCTTCAGTGTGTCGAGTGGAACGAAGCCCAGAAAACGCACGAAAGGCTCCACCCGGGTAGCCACCACGGCGCGCCGTACGGCGGGGTATCGGGAAAGCTCGTCGCCAATGATCACAAGCTTGAGCTGACTGAAAAGTGGATGGTTTTCAAGCTCAGAGCGAATCACGGCGAACGCTTCCACCAAGCGTGGAACATTCTTTTGAGGACGGATGGTTCCGGCGTAGAGGATGAAGGGAGGCTGAATGGAATAGCGTTGCAGGATCTGCTGATCTTCACTGATGTGCGGCGGGTCCAGGAAGAACGTGGGGTCGGGCGCGCTGTAAATCGTTCGAATGCGCTCGGTGGGAATGCGCATGAAGCTCTCAATGTCACGACGCGTGGAATGAGATACGGCGATGATGCGTTCGGCGCGGGCTGCTCCGCGACGGTAGCGCTCCTGATGCATCGCGCCGCGAACGTCGCCGCGTGCCGGGTACAGCAGGCTGCTCATATCGTGGATGGTTACGACGTAAGGCCGCTGCAACCAATAAGGGACGGAATTAAGAGGAATATGTACTAAATCCGGATACAAACGCCGCAAGAAAAACGGGAAAGCGGCATTCTGAATAACATCAGTGTCGGGGCGAGAATACTCGGCCGTGCCGAAATTAGGTCCTAATTCGGCCAGCTCGTCGGGCCGCTTGTTAAAAGTGACTAGCGTGTAGCGGTTGTCCTTGTCCAGGCGCGCCAGCGCTCGAACCAGGTTGCGGATGTAGGTCCCGATGCCGAAATCGCCCAGGCGGCGGACGTCGATAACGATGTGCCGGGACATCCCTGCCTCTATCGAAAAGCTGCGGGTGTGAGTCTCCAGGCGTACAGAGGAAAGTGATCCGTAAGCGTTTTAACCGCGCGCCGGACTTCAGTGACAACCTCTTCGCTCTGGATGTTGTCCAAAACTCGTGCGATCAGTCGCGCAACTTCGCGAATCTCAGGCTCGCGGAATCCGCGCGTGGTGACCGCGGGACTGCCGAAGCGCATCCCGCTGGGGTTGAAAGGAGGATTCTGGTCGAATGGAATCGCGTTGCGGTTGGCGGTGATGTTCGCGGACTCGAGCGCCGCTTGGGCTTCCTTCCCGCGAATTCCTTTGGCGAACACATCGGCCAGCAGGACGTGAGTGTCGGTGCCGCCGGAGACGATGCGGAATCCCGCTTCCTGCAGACCTTCGGCGAGCGTTCGCGCGTTCGCCAGCACCTGGCGCGAGTACGCCACGAATTCGGGAGTCGCGGCTTCGCGAAAGCAGACTGCCTTGGCTGCCATCACGTGAACCAGTGGTCCGCCCTGCACCCCGGGGAACAGCGATTTATCAATAGCGGCGCCGTACTTCTCTTTCGCCAGAATCAGACCGCTACGGGGACCGCGCAGTGTCTTATGGGTGGTGGATGTAACGATATCGGCCCACTCGTTGGGATTCGGGTGCAAGCCTGCCGCCACCAGTCCTGAAAAATGTGCCATGTCGACGAGGAACAGCGCGCCAACGCTATCGGCGATCTGACGAAAGCGGGGAAAATCGAGCGTGCGGGGATATGCGCTGCCACCCGCGATGATCATCTTAGCCTTGTGCTCTTCAGCCAGTTTCGCTAGTTCGTCGTAATCGATGCGTTCATCGTCGCGGCGCACGCCGTAGGGCACGATCTTGTAGGTCTTGCCGGAAAAATTCAGCGGGTGCCCGTGCGTCAGGTGTCCGCCATGCGCCAGATTCAGCCCGAGAATCGTATCGCCGGGCTGCAACACGCTGGCGTAAGCGGCTTCATTGGCTTGCGAGCCCGAGTGCGGCTGAACGTTGGCGTACTCGGCGTGGAATAGTCTCTTGGCGCGCTCCCGGGCCAGGTCCTCGACGATGTCGGTGAACTCGCAGCCGCCGTAGTAGCGCTTGCCGGGATAACCTTCGGCGTACTTGTTAGTGAAGACGCTGCCGGTGGCTTCAAGGATCGCCTCGGAGGTGAAGTTCTCGCTCGCGATCAGTTCCAGATGCGAATTCTGGCGCTCGGTTTCATTCTGGATCGCCTCGGAGATTTCGGGATCCACCTCCGCGAGCGGCCTGGCCATACGTTCCTGTTCGGTCATTGTTGGTCTTCCAGTTGTGTAATCTTTGCGACGCGGCGTTCGTGCCGCCCGCCTTCAAAAGGTGTTTCGAGAAACGTTCGCAGCAGTTCGCGAGCCAACGCAGGATCGGTAAACCGCGCGCCGAGAGTGAGAACGTTCAAGTTGTTGTGGGCCCGCGTGAGGCGTACTTCTTCGAGACTCACGCCCGGCGCCGCACGGATGCCTCGAACCTTGTTTGCTGCGATCGACATGCCGACGCCGCTGCCGCACACCAGCACACCGCGTTCGACGGTCCCGGACGCAACGGCCTTGGCGACACGGACCGCATAGTCGGGATAATCTGCGGACTCAGCGGAATTGGTTCCGAAGTCGCATACCTCGTGGCCAGTTTGACGCAGGACCTCGCTCAACTGGTTCTTGAGCTCGAAGCCGGCATGATCCGCGCCGATGGCGATTTTCATGAGGAAACCCAATTCTAACAGGCTCAAGAGCCCGCCCCAACGACTTCCAGGAACGCCTGCGCCGCGTGGCTCAGTGCTCGCCGAGCAGGGTACACCAGCCGGATCTTTCGCTCCACCACCAGTTGTTTCACCTTGATCTCTTTGAGTAAGCCGTGGCGGATCTCCTGCTCGACGCACATGCGCGGCAGGAACGCGACGCCTTCATTCCGCTCGACCATCTTGCGGATCGATTCGATGGTCGGCATTTCCACATCCATATTGAGCGGCACTTTGTGACGTTGGAATTCGCGAATGACCACGCCGCGGTACGGCGAGACGACGTTATGAGCTACAAAGGTCTCTCCTCCCAGTTCCTTGATGGTCACGTGATCGCGTTTGGCCAGCTTGTGCAGAGGCGACACGATGAACGAAAGGTGATCGGTGTAGATCACTTGCGAAATCAAGCGCTCGTCTTCCGGGTCGTAAGTGAGAAGTGCCAGCTCGAGTTCACCATCCACCAACTGCGAAGGGATCTTGCTCGACTGGCTGCGGCGAACCTGCACCTTGATCTTCGGAAACTTCGCGCGATAGCGTTCGATGTGATCCAACAGGTAGAGCGTGGAGGATTCGTTGGCGCCGATACTCAGCCGTCCGGAGGATTTGTCGCGCAACTCGGCCATCGCGTTTTCCAGATCGCCCTGTAGGTGCTCGAAGCGGCGGGCGTAGTCCAGGACGATCTGGCCGGCGTCGGTCAGAAGCAAGTCTTTGGCGGAACGGTCGATCAGCTTCTCCCCCATCTCGCCTTCAAGCCGTTGAATCGCCAGGGAGATTGCCGGCTGGGTCCGGAGCAGCTTTTCCGCGGCGCGGGAAAAACTGCGCTCCGTGGCGACGGTAAGGAACACGCGCAGGGGGTGCAGTTCCATAAAGCGATATTATACTACCATCGAATCTTATTGATTTGCCAAATCGATCACTTAGCCTTGATAATGTGTCTACAGAGCTTTCTTGGAGGCATTTAAGGATGGCCGATCGAGTATATATCTTCGACACCACGTTACGTGACGGGGAGCAATCGCCTGGCTGCAGCATGACTGTGGCGGAAAAACTCCGGATGGCGGCCAAGCTGGTGGAACTGGGCGTGGACATCCTTGAAGCCGGATTTCCGATTGCGTCGCAGGGCGATTCGGAAGCGGTGGATGCCGTTGCGCGCGAATTTCCGTGGGTGAGCGTGGCGGCGCTGGCCCGGTCGAATCGCGGCGACATCCTGGCGGCAGCCGCTTCGCTCAAGAATGCGCGTCGTCCGCGTATCCATACCTTTATCGCCACCAGCGATATTCACCTGAAGCACAAGCTGAAGAAATCGCGCCAGCAGGTTTTGGACGAAGCCGTGGCGGCCGTGCGCCTGGCTCGGGAATATTGCGATGACGTGGAATTCTCAGCCGAGGATGCCACCCGGACCGATCCGGATTACCTCGAACAAGTATCGCGAGCGGTGGTCGCGGCTGGCGCGCGGACAGTGAATCTTCCCGACACGGTAGGGTTCTCGGTCCCGGAGGAATATCGCGCTCTGATCGCCCGTATGGTGAAGGCTTTGGGCGATTCGGCGGTGGTCAGCGTACATTGCCACGACGATCTGGGTCTGGCGGTGGCCAATTCGCTGGCGGCGATTCAGGGCGGAGCACGACAGATCGAATGCACCATCAACGGCATCGGCGAACGGGCGGGTAATGCCGCGCTGGAAGAAGTCGTGATGGCGCTAAACACCCGCCGCGAAGTGCTGCCGTTCGAAACACGCATCGTGACGGAGCATCTCTATCCGTGCAGCCAGTTGCTGACGTCGATCATCACGTTCGGACCGCAGCCCAACAAGGCGATTGTCGGCGAGAACGCCTTCGCCCACGAAGCCGGTATCCACCAGGACGGTTTTCTGAAAGAGCGCACGACCTACGAAATCATGGATCCGAAGTCGGTGGGCGTGCCTGAGTCGAAACTGGTGCTGGGCAAGCATAGCGGCCGGCATGCGCTGGCCAAGCGCTGCGAGGATCTGGGTCTTCCGCTCACTAAGGAGCAGCTCGACACGTTGTACCATCGTTTTACTGAGTTGGCGGACCGCAAGAAGGGTCTGCGCAACGAAGAAGTGATCCGCTTGGCGCGCGAAGTGCTTGCCGAGAACAAGGACGAAACCAAGCAAGCCGGCGTCACGACCCATTAATCCTGATCCGTAATCCTAAAAGATGAATCTAAAAATATTGATTTTGCCCGGTGACGGGATCGGCACCGAAGTTACAGGTGCGGCAGTTGACGTGTTAACGGCGGTGGCCAAGAAATTCGGCCATACTTTGGAGCTGTCCGAGGGACTCCTCGGCGGTGTAGCCATACATAAGACCGGCACGCCGTTTCCCAAAGAAACCGAAGAGCTCTGCCAGAAGGCCGATGCCACGCTCATGGGCGCTGTGGGATTGCCGGAGTTCGATGCGGCTCCGCCCAGCCAGCGTCCTGAAGCCGGACTGCTCGGCATGCGCCGCGTGCTGGACGTGTTCGCGAATTTGCGCCCCGTGCGCACATGGCCGGCGCTGGTGGATTCGTCGCCCCTGAAGAACCACGTGGTGGAAGGCACGGACATGATCATCGTCCGCGAACTGACCGGCGGCCTGTATTACGGCCAGCCGCGCGGGATCGACGAGAATCGCGGCTTCAACACCATGTCTTACACGCGCAAGGAAGTGGAGCGGGTCACGCATACGGCGTTCAAGCTGGCGCGGAACCGTCGCAAGAAGGTTTGCAGCGTGGATAAGTCCAACGTGCTGGAGGTTTCTCAGTTCTGGCGCAAAGTGGTGATTGATGTTGCCCAGCAATATCCGGACATTCAGCTCGAACACATGCTGGTGGATAACGCCGCCATGCAGATGGTGCTGCGACCCACGCAATTCGACGTGATGCTGACCGAGAATACCTTCGGCGATATCCTTAGTGATGTAGGGGGAATTCTGGCCGGGTCGATCGGCATGCTGCCATCGGCTTCGCTGGGCGAGACGAAAGGGCTGTACGAACCGGTGCATGGGTCGGCGCCAGACATCGCGGGCCAGAACAAGGCGAATCCGCTGGGAGCCATTGGCAGCGTGGCGGCGATGCTCGAATACACGTTCGGGCTGATGAAAGAGGCTACCGCCGTGAACGACGCGGTCGGCAAGGTTCTGGAATCCGGAAAGGTCACCGCCGACCTGAGGCCGAAGGGCAAGCCTGCCACGACTACCGAAGTCGGGGCTGCCGTCAGCGCGGCGATTTAACTAAACGCCACGGTATAAGGAAGAGGTTTTATGAAAGCGCGTACGATCGTAGAAAAAATCTGGGATAGCCATGTGGTCGCCGAGAAGCCGGGAGCACCGGCGCTGCTCTACATCGACCTGCATCTCACCCACGAAGTAACTTCTCCTCAGGCGTTTTCGACCCTGCGCGAGCGCGGGCTCAAAGTCCGCCGGCCGGATCTGACGATTGCGACCATGGATCACAGCACTCCGACGACGTCGCGCGATCTGCCCATGCTCGACACGGTCGGCAAGGCGCAGCTCGACCAGATGGAAAAGAATTGCAAGGATTTCGGTATTCGTCTCTACGATCTGAAAACCACCAAGCAGGGCATCGTGCACGTGATCGGTCCGGAGCAGGGACTTACCCAACCGGGCATGACCATCGTTTGCGGCGATAGCCATACCGCGACGCACGGGGCATTTGGTGCATTGGCTTTCGGCATCGGAACCAGCCAGGTGGGACACGTATTCGCCACACAGTGCCTGCTTCAGACACCTTCGAAGTCGTACGCGATTCGCGTCGAGGGTGCGCTCAAGCCGGGTGTATCCGCGAAGGACATTATTCTCGCGGTGATCGCGCGCATCGGTATCGGCGGCGGCACCGGGACCGTCTTCGAGTATCAGGGATCCACCATTCGTTCGCTCTCCATGGAAGAGCGCATGACCATCTGCAACATGTCGATCGAAGGTGGCGCGCGGGCCGGATTGGTCGCGCCCGACGACACGACGTATCAATATATATCGGGCAGGGAATTCGCTCCTAAGGGCGCCGATTGGGACGCGGCTTTGGCTCGCTGGAAGCAGCTTCCAACGGACCAGGGTGCGCAGTATGCGAAGGAGCTCACGCTCGATGCGGCTACGCTCGAGCCCATGGTCACTTTCGGCACGAATCCCGGCATGGGGATCCCGATCTCAGGTGCGATTCCCGATCCCGCTTCGGTGTCCGACCCCATAGAGAAGTCGGATCTGATTAAAGCGCTGAAGTACATGGATCTCGAACCCGGGAAGCAGCTCAAGGGTCACAAGATCGACGTGGTGTTCGTGGGAAGCTGCACCAACTCGCGCATCTCCGATCTGCGCGCAGCGGCGAGTGTGATGAAGGGCCGCAAGGTGAGCCCAACCGTTCGCATGCTGGTGGTGCCCGGGTCGATGCAAGTGAAGAAGCAGGCCGAAGCCGAGGGTCTGGACAAGATCTTCCGCGATGCCGGCGCCGATTTCCGTGAAGCCGGCTGCTCCATGTGCCTGGCGATGAACGGCGATCAGCTCGAACCCGGCGAGTATAGCGTCTCGACCAGCAATCGAAACTTCGAAGGCCGGCAGGGCAAGGGCGGAAGGACGTTCCTGGCCAGCCCGCTGACCGCGGCAGCATCGGCAATCACCGGCGTCGTCACCGACGTGCGGACGCTCTTATAGGGTACAAATATGAAATTCGAAAAAATCGAAAGCAAGATTGCCGTTCTGCCTATCGACAATATCGATACCGACCAGATCATCCCGGCGCGATACCTCAAATCGATCTCGAAAGACGGACTGGGCGAGGGCCTGTTTCGCGACTGGCGCCGCAACGCGGATGGGACGCCTAAACCGGACTTCGTCCTCAACCAACCTCAAGCGCAGGGCGTCGAGATTCTCGTGACCGGCGACAACTTCGGCTGCGGCAGCTCGCGCGAGCACGCTCCGTG
>Ga0207711_10000447_pt1 | contig 43103 bp, 41 predicted proteins | sample KBSS34metaG_FD_184401 | JGI IMG/M metagenome (GOLD analysis project Ga0207711, IMG submission 184401) | Switchgrass rhizosphere microbial communities from Kellogg Biological Station, Michigan, USA - KBS S3-4 metaG (SPAdes) (version 2) | ecosystem: Host-associated > Plants > Roots > Rhizosphere... | reverse complement strand
TATTCAACTTCTGTCATGGGCGTATATTCCACCAAGCCTGGAGCTCTCGGTAGACGGCAAACTACACCAAAGAGCGCCGAGGAGATTCCGATGGCGATGATCGGAATTGTTCCCACCAAGGTAACGACAGAGAATGGTCCGATCAAGCCAGGCGATCTGCTGGTGACATCTTCAACGGTTGGCTATGCGATGAAGGGTACCGATCGCAATCGCATGCTAGGCGCAGTTATTGGCAAAGCTCTCGGCAAGCTCGATTCTGGCGCAGGCGTGATCGAAGTCGGAATCGTGTTGCAATAGCTTCCTTGCAGAAGACGATCGTAGGGATACAAGAGAAAGCGGAATTGGAATGAGAGTTCGCCACCTGCTGTTTGGATGCTTATTTGCTGTGCTGACTGCCTGCTCTCTGGCAGCGCAGGCACCTGCCTTGAGTGGTATTGAGACGCCCTATCCTGCTTTGCGAAATCAGGTCAAGGTCGCAGGACAGACATTTAATGCCGGTGTATGCACATACGGACCCGTCAGCACGCCCGTCACCTTATGGGGATCGAATCTGGGCACCAGCGGCACAGTGCAATTCATTCCTTACAACAGTGGAGTGGCAGGTACGCCCATCTCTGCGACAGTAACGATGTGGACCTCTTCCATGCTTTTTCTGTATGTGCCGTCAGGAGTCCACACGGGTCTGGTAAAGGTGGCAACGGGAGGGCAGACAAGCAATGGCTTGCCCTTCATCGTCACACCCGGCACGTACTCAGGTAGCTGTCCCGCAAATCCGCCAAGTCAGTTGACGATCGTTTCAACTTCACTCCCCGATGCAACCGTCGGGCAAGCCTATGACGTCACGCTTCAGGCAAACGGGGGAATCTCCCCCTACACTTGGTCGATTACAAGCGGCACACTGCCTTCGGGTTTGTCGCTCTCATCTTCTGGAGATATCACCGGCACACCCACAGCCGCCGCTGGGCCGGTGAACATAACGGTGAAGGTTGTTGACCACAGTGCAACGGTTCAGTCTGCCACACAACAGTTGAGCATCACTGTTGGCGCTCAAAATCCAACCTCGGGTCAGATCTACAGCTATACAGCCAGCTTCGATGGCGTGGGCAATGTTAATGCTTACAACGACTCCGTCATGGGCAATTGGTCCTTCGGTTATGACACCTTGAATCGACTATCCGCTGCCACGATATCGAGCGGGCCTTACAGCGACGATTCCATCTGTTGGAGCTACGACAGTTTTGGAAATCGAACTGATCAACAGATTGTAAGCGGCGGTGGGTTTACGAACTCTATAGGGGCGCCCTGCCAGACTGCTGCCGGAACCAATCTGATTTTCGATATGAGAGAGTATTACACCGTGAATGGAACGCCTACGGGTGCGGATAACGGTAAAAATCAGGCCACGGGAACTTCCGCTGGCGCTTATGCATATGACGCTGCAGGTAATGTAACCAGCGGAAGCGGGTATCAATATCTCTACGATCCTGAAGGGCGCATCTGCGCAGTGCAGGGCAGTCCTAATACAGGGTATCTTTACGACGCGGAAGGACGACGTATTGCCAAGGGAACCATTACCAGCTGGAGTTGCGATCCTAGCGTAAATGGTTTCCAATTGACGGAGAGCTATGCACTTGGGCAGGGCGGCGAGCAAATGTCGATGTTCAATGGTAGCGGCCAATGGCAGCGCAGCAACGTCTATGGCGCAGGCCGTCTGCTGGCCACCTACGACGCAAGTGGTCTGCACTTCCACGTCATTGATCCGCTGGGCACACGGCGAGTGCAGGTCAACGGCAATTCAGCAACTGCGGGAATTCCGGAGCTTGACTACCAAAGCCTGCCCTTTGGCGACATGCCGCAAACCGTATCTGATCCAAATGCGATCAGTGGCGCCAATGATGCAACGCCGCTTCACTTTACCGGCAAAGAACGAGATACCGAGTCAGGCAACGACTACTTTGGGGCTCGGTACTATGCAAGTTCAATGGGCCGGTTCATGAGTCCCGATCCGTCGGGGCTGTACTTTGCTAACCCGACAAATCCGCAGAGTCTGAACTTGTATGCCTATGCCTACAACAATCCTCTGATCAACATCGATCCAAGCGGGATGGAATGCGTTTGGGATAACGGCAGCTATGATTCCGCAGATGATCGTGACACAGGTGAGGGAGACAATGGCTCGGGAATGTCCGCGTCAGATAAGTGTGGTGCGGCTGGCGGAACATGGGAAGACCCTTCATGGTTCGAGAATATGGAAGGCACACAATACGGCGACTGGAGTGGACAGGCCAGTTCACAGATTCAGTTCGATATGCTCACGCCCTCAAGCACCGTCAACACCCCTAATGACGCTCCAACATTAGACCAAATAAATTCCATGCTTGTTGCTGGCTCGATAGACGACTTTTTTAAATGGCTTTCTTGTAATGGGAAGCAGAATTGTTATCCGGGTGCACAGTACCCGTTAAGTAACTTCTGGAAATATTCACTAGGCGGCTTGTCTGGGAAAAATAACTACTGCGGCCCGAATGGCGCGGGAGATCCCCTAAGTACAAACGATTGGGTGTGTGCTGTGCACGACTACAACTATCGACAGATTGGAGGAGTGGGCACTCACAACAGTTTCTTCAGCAACCCTAGTGATAGCGTCTTGACCACGCCCTTACTGAGGCAGGCAGACGCTAATTTGGCTACCCATGTTTTCGGCGCAGAGGGGCTTGCTATCAAGGCGATAGTGGCAGCAGGAGCAGCTAACACATGGGTACACAATCAGTTTTAGCAAAGCACAGCAAATTTGCACCAGATGTGCACCGGCAGAAAAGGGGACTGGTGGTTGACTATGGATCGAGTAATGAATAGACATTTGAATCCGCTGGATATCATAGCTATTCTTGCGGGACTCATTTGTGCGCTCGTCACAACGTTTATCGGTTTGTTCGCTATTCCATTCACGGGTTACGGATATGGATTAGCGAATATTGCCACTCACTACCTCAATATATCTTTGGGAATAGAACTCCCGCTGTATATTGCTCTGATTGCCATATCGCGCAGGGTGCTAGCATATGCGTGCGGTGCCATGTGCGTAGTCAGCTATATCGGAGCGTGCCTGTTAGGGTTGTGCGACATATCTGGCGCTTTGAGCGTAATAGCTTTTCTGCGAGTATTGGGCGAATCTGTGCTTTTTCCTGGCGAGGTATCATCCATCGCAGTTGCGTTAGTCGCGCTCTATTTGCGTAGGCGGCAGACGGCGGGTGGCCCCGGTCTCGGTTCTGAGACCGGGGATTGATGTACGACAAGGGGCAAGATGGTTATGACGCAATCCACCTGTGCTTCGCCAAAATGCTATCCGAACGCGACAAGGGCCAGATTCTTAAATTCGGAAGCAGTTTTGGAGATGATTTTCAGCTCGAGAAGAGGTGCTCGATAGTCACGAATGAAGAATCGAAAGATCTGCAGACACTCTTCTCTCGCAAGCTGTGGTCAACGGCCATGAAAGATGTCCGAAGTAGTGGCTCAGGCAGCCAGATCATAACGATGATGCAGACCGCCTAGTTTCGGCATGGAAACGATCCTACAGCTTTCGCCAGAGTTCTCTTCCGCTTGACGACCGGTAGGTGTTCCCTTCGCCAGTGCAAGATGCGTACGATCTTCGTGGTAGTAACGGACGTACTCGTTCATCAAGCGCTTCAGATGGCGTTCATTCAGGACGATCACATGGTCGAGCAAATCTCTTCTACAGTTGCCTACCCAGCGTTCAGCAATACCGTTTTGCCACGGACTCCGAAAGCTGGTCCGCTTTGGCTCAATGCCCAACATCTTAATCGTCTCGACCACCTCAGTGTTGAAGTTGGTGGCGCGATCAAAGATCAGATACTTCGGGGAAGAGTCGTAGGGGAATGCTTCCCGCAATTGCTGCGTGACCCACGAACTCGTTGGATAGCGGGTAACTTCCCAATGCAAAATTCTCCGCCGATCATGCGCAGTGACGAAGAAGCAATAGAGAACGCCAAAGGTCAGCGTTGGCACCGTGAAGAAATCCATCGCGGCGATTGCTTCCCGATGATTGTTCATAAACGCCGCCCATCGCTTCGCCGGCTCAGGGCTCCTCGGCGCTCTCCGCATCCAGCGCAAGACAGTGCGTTCGGAAACATCGAAGCCAAGCATCGTCAACTCACCGTGGATGCGCGGTGCGCCCCAAGTCGAGTTCTCGGCAACCAAACGGAAAATGAGTTCACGCAACTCCGCGCTGATTCGCTTCCTGCCCGGCTGACTTCGATGCGGCGAGAGCCAAGTCCAATACGCTTTGAATCCAGCACGATGCCATCGCACAACCGTCTCCGGCTGAACAAGAATCAATGCCTGTTTCCATCCAGGCCAGAACTTCCGCAGCATCACCCAGAACAATCGGTCAGACGCACCAAATCTTGGCTGCGGACGTCTTCGCGTCATGACAGCAAGCTGTTGCCGAAGAGCCAGGTTCTCCAACAGCAAGTCGCGGCGAGAACAGATCTACTTAACGAGCAGGACACACAGGAGTTTCAGCAAACGCTGCATGAGCCAGTTGTAACAGAGGCGCGAGACAGTTCAGCGGTAGGCTTCACGACGATGTTTGACGGCGAGGACCAGAATGGATTCTCCGTGATCGTGGAAGCGAAGACGATAATCACCGACGCGGAGACGAAACTCTGGTGGCTCAATGTCCTGGAGGCGCTTTACGTCACCTTCGCCGGTGGCGAGATAGCGCCCCACAATATGAAGAATGCGTAGAGCCGTGGACTGATCAATGGCACGGAGGTCTGCCTTGGCTTGATCGGTCCAGTCGATCTTCTTGGGCATCGTTATTGGCCTGGCGTGTGGTGTTCGAGAGGCGTGAGGCCCATACGCTCGAAGTCTTCCAGAGACAGGCCATATTCAGCCAGCACATCCTCATGGGGGATGGGCTTATTGTTCTCCAGCCAAGCCTTAGAAGCAGCGACAGCAAGGCTTTCTTCATCGCTAATCGGCTCGTCCTCGTAGGGTGCGCTGGCGAGGCTGCGGGCGACCGGATCAAGTATGATCTCCAGCAGGCCGACGACCGCAGAAACCTGGCCGGGGGCCATGCGGTCGATCAGTTCGTGGGCCTGTTGCTTCGTATCTCTGGATGCAAGAGCCATTTTTTCCCTCACGCGATTTTGCCGTGACTGGATACCAGTGTAGTCGAAATCGTAATTGTCAAAGCGTCCAAGATGTAGACGGAACAACAGAGTTCAATAAGACGCATTGATTCTTAAGGGCTTGCGGCCCTTATTTTTCAATAATTTAGCCGCAAAACGCAAATCTGTTTTGGGAGCAGAGGGTCGGGGGTTCGAATCCCTCCGCCCCGACCAACGTAAACTATTGATTATAGAAAAGATATTTTATTTTTGAGCCACGCATCTGTCTTTTCAAGCATCCCGGCTGTAGGCGATTTTGTAGCTGTCATAGTCTGATGCACTTTCCTATCGCCCCTCCTATCGGAATTCCTGCCAGATTTTTCTACGAACCGTCAGATCAAGTACCACTTTCAGAACAAGGGAAATTGAAGCGTACGTTACCCACTCGATTCACGACCGGATGACGGTATGTAACAATTTCTATGGCTGATACCTCCACAAATCATTGAGGAACCCATTCGCTCCAGAAGAATCCGTACCATCCCCCCCGAACAACCAGAGATTGTCATTGTCATCCACCCAACTCATCGCAAACCACCTCCCGCCAGGGACATCTGCGGTATTCGGAACTCCTTTCAGGCCGTAGATTCCGGGCTGGCTGTTGTTAGCGCCAAGCGTATCGCTCCCGCTCATCCAAGTCCACTCACTGCTGACAGGGTTGAACCTCCACAGGTCATTAAGGTGATTCCCGAATGTACCATTCATGTCAAAGCCATTACCTCCGAACAACCAAAGACTACCGCCCTTATCAATCCACGCAGCAGAATCTTGCCTACCACCGGGGACATTTGCAGCGGCTGGTATACCTTTTGTGCCATAGATACCAGGTTGAGTGAGTTCACCAGGAACTAACACTTCCAAGGTGCTACTCCCACTTATCCAAGTCCACTCATAACTCGTGAGACTGAACACCCATAGATCATTGAGGCTTCCTAGATTTTGGGCCGAGTCCGCGCCAAATCCGCCAAACAACCATAGATTGCCGCTGCGGTCGATCCAGCTTACGGCATCAGACCTCCCACCTGGGAGATTGGAGCTTGTCGGAACACCCTTGCTACCATAAGTAGCTAGCGCAAAGTAAATTCCGCCTGTCGGGCCAGGATCGCTATCGCTCACTCCCATCATCGCGCTGCTGCCGCTCATCCAGGTCCACTCTTCATTGTTTGGATCGAACTTCCAGAGATCATTTAGTCTTCCAAAATTTCCTATAGAGTCAAAGCCGTCCCCACCGAAGAGCCAGAGATTACCTTCGAGATCGGTCCAACTGACAGAGCTCACTCTACTGCCAGGGATGTTCGCAGGTGAAGGAACTCCCGCAGCGCCGTATATGCCGGATCGACCTCCGTTAGAACCGACGCTGCTACTTCCGCCCATCCAGGTCCACTCTGTACTTTCAGGATCGAATTTCCACAGATCGTTGAGAAGTCCTCCTCCGGTTATTTCTGAACCGTCGTCAGAGCCGTCACCGCCGAAAAGCCATAGTTGGCCGTCATTGTCAATCCAACTGAGGGCACCGCTCCTTCCGCCAGGAACATTTGTTGCAGCGGGAACACCTTCCGTTCCGTAAATCCCAATCGATGGTGCCTGACTTCCGCTGATCCAAGCCCACGTATTGTTTGTGGCATCGAATTCCCACAGATCATTGAGAAATCCCAAAGCCCGGGGGAAACCCAAGCCGTCGCCACCGAAGAGCCAAAGATTACCGTCTCCGTCAGCCCAGTTGGCACCGCTGATCCTTGCACTCGGGACATTGGCTTCTGCCGCAATACCTTTTGTGCCATAAGTGCCCTCTTGCCATGATATGTTAGGGCCGTTCATCCAAGTCCATTCGTTTCTAATCTCACCTTTAGTGACCGCGAAGTTCACTGGATCTGACACTCCGCCGCCAGGCGATGGATTTGTCACAACTACCGGATAGCTACCGTTGGTGGCGAGATCAGTCGACGTGAGCGAGATCGTGAGTTGGTCCGCGTCGACAAATCTTGCAACTCTGGCGATGCCATTGAAGGTCACAGTGGATGAGTTTTGGAACCCAGTCCCGTTAATTTTCAGCGTTTGAGGTGTAGCTCCGACCTCAAGTGATGGGGGAGAGAGTGTGCTGATGACCGGAACAGGATTATTTGCAACCACGGTAAAATTGACGGCAGCCGACCGACCTCCACCCGGTGCGGGATTTGTGGCTACAACTGGATAGCTACCCGCTGTGGCGAGATCAGCATTTGTGAGCGAGATGGTGAGTTGGGAGGCGCTCACGTAGGTCGGGTTATGAGCAACGCCATTGAAGGTCACGGTCGAAGAAGCTAGGAAGCCTGCCCCATTAATGGTCAACTCTTGCGCGGATGACCCGACAAGTAGATCGTCGGGTCGCATGGATGCAATTAATGGTGTAGGATTTTCGTCAACAGAAGATGTTGCCCTGAGCCATCCCTGCACGTGAAATACAGCCTTGATTTGTCCTTTGTTATTGTATGAGTAACGGTCGGCAATGCTATATGTGCAGACGGAAGAACTGCATGAACTTGTATAGGACAAGCTCGGCAAAGTTGTACCTTCGCTGGTAGACCAATTCTGTTCGATGAAAGCTACTGTTGAGGTCGATACATTAGTAATAATCGCGACGTGTCCGACCTGTGTGCCATCAGGCAGACTTTCTGCATCTAAGAACGTAAGGATATCGCCTGCATTGGGTGGAACTGGTCCGATGTTGGGAAAAAAAGTCAAGCCTTTGGGGGTTGCCCACAATGCACTGCCATATTCGGAAGCATCACCTATCCAATGTGCAGCTGCAGGCATACCCAGCGCTTGGGAGTAATATCGCTTCACGTATTCTGTGCATTGAAACTGCTCTCCATAAGCGCCATACGGAGGGTGCTTGCTCGGTGCTGGGTCGCAATCAGTTTCGTAATGTTGGTCAGAGCCATTCGAGTATGCGGGGATGGAGTTATACGAAGCCAAAACTGTTCCGCAACTAGGAGCACTTTGTCCGTAAAGGATAAAGATTGAGTCTCCGATGAATGCCGCGAACAATGTTACCTTTAAAAGGGGAAACGTTCTGAAATGCGCCGAATGCTTCACTGTATACTCCCCAAAATGGATGTCAAAATTTCTGAAACAGAACCTGCAGAATAACCAAACTCAGTAAGTTGCGCCCCTGAAGATTGAGTAATTCCGTATACTTCGTTCTGCGACGCCGTTATGAGGTAGGCATAAGCGACAGGGCCTCCTTGATACGTCGATGGGATGGGCCCCCCGCCCACCACTGCTGTTCCATTCGGTAGTTTCTGCAACTGAAACGCCCCGGAAGCCATTAACGTTCCACTTGCGTCGTCAACATTGTCTTCAAACCAATCCTGTATGTCTTCTTGCGAGGGGTTCGGAAGTGCAAAAATTCTGATAACGGTTGTCGTCGCATTGCCGTAATACGGATTCGGAGCACCGATTGCCAGCGAAAATTGTCCCGACGAAGAACTTCCACTGTATGTGATCTGGGGTACCGAGCCTAGCGGCGGCAAAGAAAAAGTGAGAGACGACGATGTATTCGTTACAGGAGTCCAAACCCCGAATTCAACACTCTCTGAACGTCCACCACCCGGCGCGGGGTTCGTTACGACAATCGGGTAGTTTCCAGCCGTAGCGAGGTCTGCGGCTGTTAGCGAGATCGTTAACTGGGAAGCGCTCACGTAGGTTGCGCTATGAGCAACGCCATTGAAGGTGACGGTCGAGGTTGCCAGGAATCCGGTTCCATTGATGGTCAGTGTTTGCGGCGAGGCACCCACAACAAGGAACGTAGGAGAAAGCGTGGTGATGGCCGGAACCGGATTGTTAGAGATCACATGAAAATCAACCGCAGGAGATGTTCCGCCGCCCGGTGCAAGATTTGTGACAACCACTGGGTAATTTCCAGCCGTTGCGAGATCAGCAATTGTGAGCGAAATAGTGAGGTGGGTGGAGTTCACGTAGGTTGCGGCGTGAGCGACGCCGTTGAAGGTCACGGTCGAAGTGGAAAGGAATCCAGTCCCGTTAACGATGAGCGATCCAGAAGCGGAGCCGGTTGGCAGAGACGACGGAGAGAGACTGACAATCGTTGGTTTTGGATTCTGAGCGAGACCCGATGACGAATGGCCGCTACATGCCACAATTAACACCGAGAGCCCTAGGGCTCCGAGTACGAGGAGTGACATTAACGAGATCGTCTTCCAACCCTGTTTCATTGAGTACTTCCTCACACTACCAAATTCACGGAATTCCACAAGACACGCACAAATCAAGCCTGCATACGCTCGTTGCCGACACTGCTTGTGTCGTGTGTCCACTGAATTCTTGCCCATCGCCGCCGGTTTCCGAAGTGGACAGGGTTCTGTGATACGGCAAGCGTATTCTTCGCTTGTCCAGTGAACTGGAAACGACTAGCATTCTCAATACGGGCTAATAGGCGATAGCTAGTTTTAGATGGCAGCGGCGGTGCCATGTTTGTGGATAGCCGCCTCTACCCATCCAGATTGCATAGGAAGAAGTAAATATGTCAGAGATTGTGGCTACCAGCGAGAGAATCGACTCATGGAAAGACATCTCTTCTTATCTAGGGCGAGATGTCAGCACGGTCATTCGTTGGGAAAAGGAAAGAGGGCTCCCGATTCGCCGCATACCGGGCGGTCAGCGCCAGGGTGTCTTCGCGTATCGGCAAGAAATTGACGATTGGCTAAACAACGAGAGCGGCAAGCCGGAGGCCATTGGGTGTGATGTTCCATCTCCGGTTCTTTCATCTGCCCCTGTTGTTTCGGCTCCGCTGGCTATCGAACATCGTAGATTTCGTTCTTCAATCTATTGGCTGGGTGGAGTTGCCGTCGTCGCGACGATCACCGCACTAGCTGCCTATTTCTGGCATTCAGTAAAAGCCTCAACGAAGATTCGCATCGATGGAGTTGCGCAGATTACGAGCGACGGTACTCGCAAGCGAGGACTAGTTACCGATGGCATTGAGGTGTATTTTGATGAATTTCGAGATGGCAAAACGATTTTGGCTGCGGTGCCAGTCACAGGCGGCTCCATCAGGATTGTCACTTCCACCTTGCTGAACGCTGTACCCCAAGCCATTTCCCCGGACGGAAAACGCTTGCTGGTCCTGAACCAAGACGGGAAGGAAGAAGAACGCTCGCTATGGATAGTGCAGGCATCGGGGGCTGGCGCAAAGCAGCTAGGCAATATCCATTGTCATTCCGCTGCGTGGGGCCCTTTGGGAAATCAAATCGCGTACGCGAGTGGGAATGCACTCTACGTGACTACGGTTGAGGGGACCACCCCGCGCCTCATCCATCAATTCTCCGCAATCCCAGAGCGCCCGCAATGGTCTCTTGACGGTAGGAGGATTTATTTTGAGTTGCGCGACTCTGGCACCGGGCAGTTGACCTTCTGGGAAGTCGCTCTCGCAGGTGACAAAAACGCACACATGACGTCTCTCGTACCGCTCAATGTTACGGCCGCACAGTATCCCCGTTATCTTGCGATTCTGGATGATGCGGATCAGGCATTTATCGCATCGGGTGGCGCTCGCGACGGAAGGATATCGTTACTTGCCAAGGAGTCCAGCTTCTCTGATTCCCACTTCCTTATTCGCGAATTGGACACCACTCTTTACTCTGTCGGGATGCTTGCTCTCAACAGGCGTTCGCGTAAGCTATTCACGCTAAGCACTGTTCACCCAAATGCAGACCTTCTTCGTTACGATCAAGCCTTGGGGAGTACAGACCCGTTCTTGCCTGGGCTCTCCGCAACTGATCTGGATTACTCACGAGATGGGCAATGGCTTACCTATGTCAAGGACGTCGACGGTTCACTTTGGGTGAGTCGAAGCGATGGAAGCCAACCAAGGCAAATTGTCAGTCCTGCCACCGAAATTGAATTGCCCCGCTGGTCACCCGATGGAAGGCGGATTGCCTTCATGGGTAAGGTTGTTGGCAAGCCCTGGAGGATATATCTCATCTCGCCAAGCGACGGCAAAGTGCAGGAGGCATCCACTGGGACAGATGATCAGGGCGCACCGACTTGGTCGCCTGACGGAACGTGGCTTATATATGGAAATGTAGAATGTCAAAAATCTGGGACCTGCGCAATTCACAAAATCAATCTCGCGACTGGTCGAGAGAGTACCGTTCCCGACTCGGACGGACTTGGCACAGCCCGCTGGTCGCCGGACGGCCGCTCTATCGGTGCTCTTCAGCCAGAACGACATCAGGTGTATGTATTTGATCTCGCATCCCAGGAATGGAAAAAATTAGCGGATAGCGTTACCGGCAATGATCTCAACTGGTCACAGGACTCACGCTATTTGTTCGCGAGCAATCCAATTGGTAACAGACCTGGTGTGATTCGCATTAGGCTACAGGATGGAAAAGTCGAGTCCGCCGTGGATTTATCTCTCCTAGCAAAATTATCAGGTAGCATCGATTCGTGGTTTGGTATTGCGCCAGACGGAGCCATTATCCTCAGGCGGGCATTTGATGCCAACGAGATTTTCGCATTGAACTATTCGGAAAAGTAGCGAAGCGGTATCATTAGCTTCTGGTGGCAACTAAATTAGCCGCTTTTTTTCTATAAATTACCGCACGTCAACATGCACAATTTCGACGGTGACCTTCAACTGATATACAACGATATTTGACTCTGTGGCCTTGCAGAGGAGAACTTCTTTTGGGTTGATATTCAATCCAATATCGCGGCAGACCTTCTCCATCTGCTTCCAAATCCTGGGAACATACACTCGAACCGACTTCCGATCAGGCCGAGCGATGGATTGATTCCGTCCAGTCCTGTTAGACGCGTAGTGAGCATAGAATGGATCGCTGTTCATGATCTGTTCGATGCGCCGCCCGGTCAGCGGCAGGCGATAGCGGCACAGACAATCAACAAGAAGCAGCGACATATGCGAAAGTCCCAGGGAACGCGGTGGTGTTTGGCCGCCAATCGTTATGTCTTCGATCATCTCTCCGGGCGCACACAGTGTTCCGGGAATGTGACGGCTGTGCGTCACGATCAGATGCACTCCACGTTCACGCAGATACCGTCGGTGCGCGAGACGGAAATCTACTTCTTCTACGAGTTGAGCAAACTGCTGTTGGTTATTCATGGACCAACACAAATCCTTTCCGGGCCGCATAGACCCTGTCGTTTGATCCTCGATACGGCCCCCGCAAAAGACAAAGGAGGTCAGGCGGATCAAACTGTGCTCGCGCTGCAATTTGGACAGAATCCATTAGAGCTTGCCAATCTGCTTCGGGATGAGAAACCACGACTACACATTCGACCGCCTGTACACGCATAAGCTGGATTGCGTTTTGCAGGCCGGGTACCACAAGAACTCTGCAGGGAATACCTCGAAGCGCCGCCATCACGGCAGCGGCATGGTGAGAGTCTGGATCGAATAGCAGGATATAGTTCATAAGAAATCCTTCCCGAACCGCGCGAAGGATTTCCTGAATTCAAGCGGAAGAGACGCCGAGACGCGCACCCATCGATGTGCCCCGCCTTTCAGCATCTTGACTTTGCCGGTCGGAGGCGGAGAATGGAATTGCTCCCGCGCAAATCGAATGGCACGAGAGACGGTAGCGCGTTTGGTGTTCGCCTGCCTACAGGTGAATACCTGCCGCGGTTCATCGCGGTACCCGGGGTGGTGTTCCACCACCACCTCGGGATACTTCTCTTCCCTTGATAGTCCAAAGACAACGCTCTGGATGCGACAAGTTGCGACAGAGTGTTTTTTCAAATCGACCATTCGACCGACGGAAGGTGCCGAAGATGTCTCGCAGCACTCGCTTGAAAGACGATGAGGTTCTCTACGGCTGGAAACCGATTGCGCAATTTCTTAACTGTGCCGTGAGAACCGCCCAACGTGCGGAAAAGGCCGAGGGTCTTCCGATTCTCCGACCGGACGAGCGACAAAAAGGTCGAGTGCTCGCGCTAAAGAAAGCCCTGTTGGCCTGGATGACTGGAGGAGTCGAATCTGTAATTTTGACTGACAACCGGTTGATTGCATTCAACCGAAAGACCCGAATCCTCTGGTCTCATGAATTTCCGATACTACTACGCAATTACAATCCAACCGAGCTTGAGTGGCGGCTGCACATCGTCGATCTCACAGGGAAAGGGGAGCGGGGAGTACTGCTTGTGGCACAATTCCAGTCTGCCACTACTCCCGACACCCTATACTACTTTTCCTCCGAAGGAAGCCTCGTTTGGGAGTTGGAGTCGGAACCTCCTTTACGCAACCGCGACGGACAACCGTTTGACCGAGCGTGGGTCGTGAACCACGTTGTGGTGACCTCAAACCAAGAAGGAGCGACTATATGGGCAGCTTTGGCCAACCGTTCAGGTTGGGCAGGTTGTGTGCTGCGCATTGCCCCGAACGGCCCAGCAACCGTACATTTCGCGAATGCTGGACACGTCGAGCGTATCTCGCCTGTACGTTCTGGTGCTAATGACGCCCTCATCATTTGCGGTGAAAACAATGATTTCGACAGGGCTTTCGTTGCACTGCTCAACACCAATGATCCGCCCGCCCGTTCTGTACCTGGGGAGCGTCTTGTTTACCGATTCGGCAATGCACCCTCAGGAATGCCACCCAAATACATTCTCTTTCCAAGAACTGAGTTAATTGTTGCCAGGGAAAAGCCCTATGGCCATGCAGACCGTATCACACAGCATTTAGATGGAATAATCGTCGACGTGGAGACCGGTGGAAATGGCGGCGACTTCCGCTATCACTTCTCGAACGACCTAGAACCTAAATATGTATTTCCAAGTGGAAGCCATGAGTTCACCCATCTCTCGCTCGAAACGCGCGGAGCCATCACGCATTCCTGGTCAGACTGTCCGGAACTTAAAGCTCCTCTGATCCTGCAAACATGGGAACCTGATTCCGGGTGGTACGAACAGCCGATTCGCTGGCGCGATAACCCTTGGAAAGAAGTGCGGCGTTGACTTCAAGAGAGAGCTTTGGCCAACGGAATATATTCGGCGCGCCTCTCTTGATCCCAATGCCTTATTGTCGTAACTGGAAGATTTAGGATTAAAGCCCAGGTTCAAGAAGAATGGAGGGTGCGTGGGCGTTACAGAAATTCTGATTGGGATTGACAAGGAAATCGAGAAACTGAAACAGGCAAGGGTGTTGCTGAGCGGCGGGACCGGCACTAAACGACTACCTGGCAGACCAAAGGGATCGGTAAATGTTGCGAAGCCTACAAAGAAAAAGCGGAATCTCAGCCCTGAAGGTCGTAAGCGCATTCAGGATGCGGTCAAGAGGCGTTGGGCAGCCCAGAGGAAAGCGGCATCTGGTAAGTAGGACAACTTCGTAGCTTTGCATTATGTACTAACTGACTCCCGATTACGCACGTCAGCAGTCAGGTGGGGAGTCTTTCCGTCTACCTCGTGCTTTCTTGCGCACGTATTTCGAAACAAGTTCGGGTTCATCCCAGCGCGCCACGTATGCCAAAGCTGATACAACCAACTTTTCATATTGTTCCCTATCGCTCTCCCTAAGCATAAGGAGCGTTGCGATTCGATCAACGGCGAATTTCATCATCTCTTTCATTTCAGGATCAGTGATCCGGCTAAGGTCTGGATTCCCTCGGCATGTTGGGCAACTCTTCAGGCCCGCGTGAATATTCTCGATTGGGCCATTGCGGAAGGCCATAATCACAAGCGCCTTAGCCTCGATAGCTGCATGCCGGGAAATCTTCATAAGGATGTTCTCTAATATAGGTGTGCCTAAAGCATGGTGGATTTCAAGAGAAAATGCAATGAGGACTTGAAGTCGAGTGAGAACTGCACAAGCCCTTTCGTCGGCCTCTCTATTTTGGTAAGTGGTGGACGCAATTTGTTGGTCAACAGCCACCCGAGAGGCCGGCGAAAGAGCTTGTTTGCAAGGAATGTTAGAGCGATTTATTCCGGCGGCAGAATCTGTGTGCCGTTCTGCTGCCAATAGGTGAAGCCAACCGAGATGGCGTCGAAGACGACCATGCGGGGATGCTCCGGGTTTCCGAGCTTTCTTTTTGCGGGGAGCTTCCAGAGTAGTTCCGGAAATATTTGGGCAAGGACCGCCGCGATCTCATGTTTGTTCGCCGCTCCGAAGATACGGAATGCCTCTTGTATTTCGGCCCTGTCGATGAAGTGGTGCGGGGTCAGATGAGCGAAGGTCTCGCGCTTGATGGCGCTCGTCATCAGACGGATTCCTGGATAGCCGGTCGCCACATGCCGGTCAGGACGCTTCACCACAATTGCTGATGGATTAAACACCTTGATCAATTGGCCGATCCGCCTGCCAGCAAGAATGGAACCTTCCTTGCCGCCCGGTCGCAGTTGGCCTCCTCCATAGTCCAGGATTTTCTTCGGTCCATCGAAGACCGCATAACCGAACTGCTGTGAGCGTAGATCGATGGCAATGATTCTTGGATCATGGTGTTTCGGTGGCATTGGACGGTTTGGTGTTTCTGCGCTCAGACATGAATTCAAGCTTTCGGGCAATCGGTTCGGCTTCACGACCTTTGATGGAAGACTCCTGGAGCAGCTTCTCCAGTTGAAGGAGACGTTCTTCGATTCCGGCTGAGACCGTGCAATAGAGGCCGGGAAATATCTCCGAGATAGGCTTACGAAAGAAGGCCTCGTATCCCAGCGCAGCGATCAGGCCGGGAATGCTGATTGACTGCTCGTGACGCGAGAGCTGCGACTCCGTCACGATACCGAGGACGAGCGCAAGGTCGCTTTGACTGAAACTGCTTTTTCTGCGAAGGACCTGGAGGTAGTTGGCGATCTGATCCGATGTCATATTTGTATGTTGTTAAAGATCAAATTATTTTCTTCGACGTTTGCTCTAAGCGTACCAAGGAATCGGCTTCTCACAAGATTGCAAATCTTGCACAGTGCGCGGGTGGTCGAGTGGGAATTTATCGTTATCCCCAGAAATGGAGAACTGCGCACTATGTTTTGCGTTCATTTCATCGCATTGCGCTGTGGATGATGCTGGGATAGCTTCTGGATTCGCATCTGTATTGAGAACACTGTGATGCTCGTAACATCTGGCGCAAGATTTATAATCTCGCACTCATTCGATGTTCATGACGTGGTAAATCCTCGCTCACACGTTCCGGTCAACAATTGACATCTCCGCGCCCCGTCCTACAATCAATTTCAAGGAGGTGTTTATGAGCTGGAAAACAGGTCAGGAACATCCGAGTAAGGGATCAAATGAACGTATTGGTCCAACACATACCGACACGTATCACACGAATGAAGCAGGGAAACGAGATCAGCCTCACAGCAGCGATCTCAAGGTGTCCGGATCGAAGCATGAGCCCTCGATGCGCGACGTCCATTCTCCCAAACGGTAACTATCGACCTGGGCAAGTCGAGAAAACTGCCCGTTAACTTATTTCATACACTTTCATGCGCAATCATCCCACTTCATCACAACCGGAAGGAACGTACCGCAGCGGACGTCCTCGCCTGACCACCAGCCGGAAACAAGTCCCCAACACGGAGCTCCATTGGAACGCCCGCGAGAAGAAAGGCCTCGCAGAACGCATCATGCGGTTGCGCGTCGATCAGATCGCAGCGCTTCTTGAGATCACGGGAGTGAGATTCTCCCGAGAGGTACTCGATAAGGTTGCGCAGGAAATAAAAACAGATGGATTGGCTTCAGGACATCTTGAAATCCTTCTGGCTGAAGCAGACTCAAAGGACGTCCTCTTGTGGTGGATGGCGTATTTTGAATTACACGCCCGCTGAGAATCGGGGAAAATTATCCCGCATGGAGTTCTCCGTACCTATGCCGCCGCATCAAGTATCTCTGGCAGGAGCGGAATCTCAACCTCGGGATGCTCCATAAAAAAGGTTCTAACGTCATTGACTACGGCCCTCCAATCGCAAGCAGTGCGCGGTCTCTGCAAGATGAGGAACGGATTGCGCGCGTCAATATTGAGTTTCTGAGACATCAGAGTAGGGTTCGATCCGACTGTTGCAAGTATCAGGCGTTTTTCATTGATACCGCCATGCGTGAGCCAGAAAATAGCGCGGTTGTTGAACAAAAACAGTCTCTGCGAAGGTTCGATCCATCGTTCTGCGTTCAGCTTCCCAAGCCGCTCCTCGAGCGCCGCCTGCTGCTGGATGAGTTTGCCACGCTCGTGGACGAACTCATCATCTTCGATCAACGCGCGGTAGCGCATGGTCGTGAGGTTGGCCAGTTCCCGCTTGTTGGCATCGAGTGCATTTGAGGTTGTCTGCTTTGCCATGCTTCCGGCGTCGTGCTCCTTCTTCCGCTCCGCGTCGATGACGGCGAGGGCCTGATCCAACTCATGCGCATCGACGTGTATGCGGCGCAGGAAGGAAATGATCTCTTCCTGCAGCTTCTTTTCTTCCACAACCTTCTCGCGGCATTTCGCAGCGCGCTTCTTGTGCGTGCAGTGGTAGTAGATGTAATGGGTGCCGTGCCTGTTCACCTTTTCCTCGGCGGTAACGCTGCATCCGCATCGTCCGCAGCGGATGAGGCCGGTATACGCAAATGAATGCGTCTTGGGGCGAGCCGTGCTCGTTCTTCCGAGAAGTACCTGCGCCCGCTCAAATTGAGCGACGCTGATGATCGGCTCGTGCTTGCCCGGATACCATTGGCCGTCGTGTGCAATTTGACCTGCGTAGAAGGGATTGCATAGCACGCGGTAGATACCGCTCAAGCTGAATGGATATCCACCGCGCCGCTTTCTCTGCGGAGTCCTAAGCGCCATCTGGTTCGCGGCGATGTCGCACAGTTGCGTCACCGAATAGCCTCCTGAGAGGAACAGATGCCATAGCTGTTTGACCAGCAGGAATCTATCCGGATCGGAAACGATGATCTTTTCGCCACTCTCAGAACGGCCATTCAGGTAACCGGTCGGAGCGCGACCAGGCAGCCAGCCTCGCTCACGTTTTGCGCGATTGCCACGCAGCACATGCTCGCTCAATGAATCCACATAGTATTTCGACTGGCCGAATGCGATGGCCAGCATGAATTTACCTTGCGCAGTATTCTCGAAGGTGTAGGTGGGAAACTTCAGATCCGTGAGCTTCCTGGTATCGAGGAAGTGGATGACCATGCCGCCATCGAGCGAGTTGCGGGCGAGGCGATCAGGATGCCAGGCAAGAATGCCATCGGCCTCGCCGCGTTCGATGCGTTTGATCAGATCGTTGAAGATCGGTCTTCCGGGAGATTTAGCGCTCTTGGCCTCCTCCATCACCGTTACGATAGTCAGTTGCTCGCGTTCAGCAAATCGCCTGAGTTCATTCCGCTGCGATTCAATGGAAAGCATCTGGCGGTCTTCGGCTTCCGAAGACTTGCGACAGTAAACAAAATAGCGGTTCATACTGTTGGATGATTAGGTTTGTTGCGGCCTTTGCCTTCACTCTACAAAAAACCAGCATCAAGTCAAATGCCTGTGATGCCGTAATGCTTGCAGGTGGGACACGTTTCGAAGTCGTGATCCGGGGGCGGCTCCCGCATCAAGAGCCGTAAGAGCGTCATCAGCTCAGCCCGTGCAGCTTCCGGAGGAAGTAACTCGGAAAGTTCAGCCTCCATAGTGGATTCGTTTTCAATCTTGTTGTCCGATGGCTTCTGGATTTCCGGCATCATGGGACATCTTACCTTTCTCACCAGTCGTGAAAAGATTGCGAATCTTGTATCCGATGCAGGATGTGGCGCCACGACCGAATATATTCTCTATCGGGATATCTACATCTTGCATTCAATACAACTTTTACAATCTTTTACTTTTGTTTGAGTGCCATAAGATGATGTCACGCTTCGATACCCATAAAGGTCGAATCGAAGCGCCTCATCATAAACGCAAATCTCATTTCATAGCTCATGCGAGGCCCATTACCTTACATCGGCGGCAAGAACGCGATTGCGAAACAGATCATCGCGGTATTCCCCGAGCACACAACGTATGTTGAGCCGTTTGCCGGTGGCGCGCAGGTGTTCTTCCGCAAAGAGCCGTCCAAGGTCGAGGTGTTAAACGACCTCGACGGCGAGATGGTGAACTTCTACCGGGTATGCCAACAGCATTACGAAGAGCTGCTCCGCTATCTCCGATTCATGCTTGTCAGCCGCACCTGGCACGAGTTGCTCAAATCGACCGACCCGGCGACGCTCACAGACATCCAACGTGCGGCGCGCCACTTGTATCTCTTGAAAAACTGCTACGCCGGATTGATCCGCAACCTGAACTTCAATTGCGACGTGGTGCAGCCTCCTGGATTCAATCCCGAAAGCCTTCCGAAGATCATCGAAGATACCCACAGGCGGCTTGCGCGGGTGCAGCTTGAGAATCTGCCATACGAAAAGGTGCTCAAGCATTTCGACCGGCCGGAGACGCTCTTTTACCTCGATCCGCCCTACTACCAGCGCAAGCTTTACAGATTCAATCTCGAACCGGAAGATTTCGATGAGATGGTGAAATGCCTTGCATCCTTGAAAGGTAAATTCGTTTTATCGCTCAATGACGTTCCGGAAGTGCGCAGGATCTTCAAGCAATTCAAGTTCCGCGAGATCGACCTCCACTACACCGCACAAAAGATTGCCGGCCGCCGCTACAAGGAAGTCCTGATCACCAACTTCTGAGTCATTCGTAATACGCCGTCAAACTTTTTCTTCAACAAGAATCTTAATGCAAGTTGTTGAATTCTTTAGATTCCTCTGGCTACAATACCAACCCCTGTTACTGATTCTGACGAGCCCACACTCATACTCACTCGCATGTTGCACTTCATCGAACAACTGATCACATCATTTTGGAACCGCCTGCAGGGCGGACGGCGGCGCGCGCAGAAAATTGCCATCGGCATCACGCTAGGACTTCTGGTCGCGGACGAACTGGTTACGCGGCGACGTGTGGGATTGAGTTCCACGCGCCGCACCATGCACATGGCACTGCTCGGAAAGACAGGAAGCGGCAAGAGTTCGCTCTTGAAGTATCTCTGTTTGCAGGACATCGAAGCGGGCCGGGGATTTGTCTACTTCGATCTGCATGGTGATGCGACACCGTTCCTCCTGCGGGCGATTGCTGCAGAGGAGTGGGAACAACACGAACACCTGAGCGACCGGCTAATCGTGATCTCACCCGCAGATCTCGATATGTCCGTTGGTCTCAACCCGCTCGAAGATGCAGAACCCGACTTCGTTCGCATCGCGGAGTTTGCGGAGGTCCTGAAGCAGCGCTGGGGATTGGATCACTTCGGAGCACGGACAGATGAGTTGTTGCGCAACGCGCTCTACGTGCTCGCAGCAAACGGACTCACATTGTTGGAACTCGCACCGCTGCTCACACTTCCTGGCTTCCGCGCCAAGTGCATGAAGCAAGTCCCGAATGCCGAGGTCCGGCAATATTTCGAAGTGCGCTATGGACAGGCGAGCGAGCCGATGCGCGCGACCATGCGCGAGCCGATTCTCAACAAGACTTCGGCCTTCACCGCCGACCCAAGGTTCCGTCACATCGTGGGGCAAACGCAATCGACTTTCTCTATTAAAGAGGCGATGGACCAGGGGTACTGGATCATCGTGAACCTCGAAAAGGGGAAGCTGGGCAGCCATGCGCTTACGCTCGGAAGTTTGCTCTTCACACAAATCAAGAACACACTCTTCACCCGTGAGAAGCGAACGCTCTTCACTGTCTACTGCGACGAGATTCAGAATCTCATTGCGTATTCAACGGACATAGAGACGGTACTCTCGGAGGCGCGCAAGTTCGGTGTCTCGGTCGTCTCCGCCAATCAATTCTTGGACCAGTATCCGGCGCAGATGCGAGCGGCAATCCTATCCATCGGCTCGCATGTGTTCTTCCAGCTATCGAGCGCAGATGCAACAACGGTTTCTCAGATTCTCGATGGCGGCAAACCGCTTGCCGAGCGATTGAAGAATTTGCCGCAACGCCATTTCATTCTGAAGTCCGGCGCGGACCGATGGGTCGAAGGGTATGTGCCTACGGTCGAGGATACAAAGACGAATTACCGCGACCTGCTGAATCGATCCCGCACACTGCGCGCACGTCCTCGTGTCGAGATTGAACGCGAGATCGCGCAGCGTCACGCCGCCATGAACCGCACGACCGATGAGGTCCTTCATGACTGGAAATAAGCAGCACCGGATGATCATCCAGCCACGCGACGTTGCATTCCTGCGGGAGTTGTCGGTGATGCGTGTGGTGGACCGCGAGCAAGCCATGCTTGCCGGAGGATTCGGGTCCGTCACTCGTGTCAATACACGATTGCTTGTGCTGACGCGTGCAGGACTCTTGCGAAGATTCTTTCTCGGCTACGGTGGCGTGCGCAAGGCGCTCTATGCACTATCAACAAAAGGCGCACTGCTTGCGCAGGTTCCCTTGCGTGGTCCACGCAGGCGCCAGGATGAAATGCTTGTCGCCGACTTCTCCATCCAGCATCAGCTCTCGATCAATGAAGTCTACTGCGCGTTGAAGTTCGCGCCCCTCTCGGTTCCCCAGGTGACGTTCCATCGCTGGTTGGCATTCCACGAGCCGCTGGTTGCCGGGCTCAGCCTCATCCCGGATGGCTATGTCGAGTTCGCAACATCGACCGGCATTGACGCTTCGTTTCTTGAAGTCGATCTTGGCCATGAATCGCTTTCGGTCTGGAAGGAAAAGACCCGCCACTATCTGCAATTCGCACTCTCCGGGGAATTCCAGAAGCAGTTTGGACAGGAACGCTTCCGGGTGATCGTGCTTGCAAATTCGCTGCGCCGCCTCAATTCAATCCGCGCGACGGTTGCGGCAACTACCCAAAAGATTTTCTGGTTCTCGACGCTCGATGCAGTGCGCGATGACAAGTTCTTTGCTTCCGTCTGGCTTCGGCCAATGAATGATTCCCAACAAACCTTCTTCGACCAAACACTATGACCTATTGCTTTAGCTGCGGACACATGACGGCGGGGGAGCCGCTCTTCTGCTCGAAGTGCGGACGCACGTATGACGTGAAACTTTGCCCACGCTTGCATCCGAATCCGCGTGGCGCAGAGGTCTGCTCGAAGTGCGGGAGCCGTGAACTCTCGACACCGCAGCCCAAGATTCCGATGAGCCTGAAGCTGCTTGCCATCCTCATCCGGCTTGGCCTCGGCTTGTTGCTCTTCTATGGAACGGTACGCCTTGGCATTGCCCTCCTGCAGACCGCACAGGTGCAGCGGGCATTGGTCGCCATCGGAATGCTGCTGGGCTGTCTCTGGTGGATGTGGTCGAAACTCCCCGATTGGTTTCAGGAAGCGATCCGTTCTTTCTGGACAGACCGCAGGAGGCGACGCGATGACGACTAAATGGATACCGGGTGATACACGCATATCGGGTTTGAGCAATCGCTTGAAACCCACGTCAATCCAGCGTATTTCGCTCCCCAGCCTAGGGCAGCGCGACCCGCAGCAAAACCCTGCCCATCCGGTCGCCGGAAACGTCCTCGACGCCCTGGGCGAGCCCCTGTCGATCCGCGAAGTTTCAGAGATCATGGGCTGCTCGATCTGGGCGATCCGCCAGCGGTATATCCCACAGGGACTTCCCTGCCTGCGCTCGGGTCCCGTGGGCAAGCTCATCTTCTATCGCCATCAGGTCGTGCGATGGATTCTTCAACAGCAAACCAAACAACGGAAAGGAGGGAAACCATGACGCTCTTCAAACGTGGCAACAAATGGTGGGCCTATGTCTGGATCGATGGCGTCCGGCACCACAAGGCGACCGGCACATCCAATCGCCGCCAGGCCGAAGCCATCGAACGGCAGTTCCATGACGACTTGAACGAAGCGCGTCATCGGCTGCCAAAACTGAATCCCGAAATGACCTTCGGACAACTCGCTGCATATTTCATCGCGGACGGCATGGGGAGGCCGCATTCGCTCGACCGGCTGAAGCACCTCATCCCATTCTTCGCAGAGATACCGCTCGCAGACATCAACAAATCTGCCATCCGCAAATACCGCCAGGAACGGCAGAGACCTCTCGTACTCATCCGGAAGGGTAAATCGAAAACAATCACCATAACCGCCGCCACCGTCAACCGCGATCTCAGTGTCCTGCGCCGCATTCTCTATTGGGGCGTCGAGGAAGGCTATCTGCTCTCGAACCCCCTGGGCCGGCTGCGCATGGAGCGGGAACGCAGAACCAAGCGTCCGGTGATGTCTGTTGCCGAGGAGATCAAACTCACCGCAGCCGCACCCGAGCACTTGCAACGAATCGTCCTCTGCGCGCTCGACGCCGGAATGCGCCGGGGAGAGATTCTCCACCAACGCTTTGAAGACATCGATTTCGACAACCGCATCCTCCACGTCAGTCATTCCAAAACACCGGAAGGGGAGATGCGGGAGATTCCACTCACCACGCGCCTCTACAACATGCTTCTTGCGATTCGCAAAGACAGCGGCCTGGTCTTCACCTTCGAGGATGCTCCACTCAAGAACATCAAGACCACCTGGGGTGCGAGCCTGCGCCGGTCGGGGATTCGGCACTTCCGTTTCCACGATCTGCGCCACACCGCGAATACGCGGATGATGCTGGCCGGAGTGCTTCAGGAAGTCCGCCGGGAAATCATCGGCCACGCTTCGCAGCGGTCGCGCGATGTCAACGACCGCTACACACAGATCGAGTTGCCGGAAAAGCGCGAAGCCATCCTCAAACTCGAAACCTGGCTGGAACGCCAGATGCAATCGCTTGGGATGGGAGAAGCTGATTCCCTTCCCCAACAAATAACCGCAACCGAAAGAAAGGAACCATCCGATGACGGAAACCAGACCACAGCCGCATGAGCTGGACGCGGCGATCCGCAAACGCATTCTCGAACGCGCTGCGGTGATCAACGAGAAGCTGCTTTCGCGGCTCGCTACGGTCGCCCAGGACATCGACGAGGCCAACCACCGGGACGCCATCAGCTGCCTGTGCGGCCTCGAACGGCGCATCTACGTAATCCGCAGTCTCCTGTTTCTACTTCCGTAGAAACCCAGCTCTTTCACAACTAACCCAAGCAATCGGAGGAAATATGAATGCCAAATCCACGCCCGTTGCCCAGGCCGGAAGAAAGGCCTGGGTCAAGAAAACTCCCGTCGAGGTCGTCCTCGAACAGATCGGCAAACAGGAAGAGAAAGTTGCCGGGATGCGCGAGGAACTCGCTCAGGAGGAACGCGAGCTTGCCAAACTTCAGCAGGCCCGCAAAGTCCTCGAAGCCGTTTAGCTCTTTCAACCAGGAGCCTGCACATTGCCGGCTCCTTTTTTATACGGAGGCAGTCATGCATACGCAATCATTCAACGCGGAAGAGGTAGCGCAGCAGCTCGGCATGGAGGGCGTGGACAATCTCGTCACCAATGCCGAGCGCGTCTGCACCTACGAGCAGCAGCGCATCGAACTCACGAACCAATCGATGATCGTGCGGTTGCAAGGGGAGTACAGCTTGCTGGTTGCCGAAGAGCGGCGCATTGAGGAGAAGCTCCATACGGCTCCGCCGTCGGGCGACCTGCGCCGTCTTCGCCGGAGGGCGATCTTTTCGTGGTCGATCACAACGTTCTTGACGATTGCCGGATTCGCATTGTCGCTGATGACGCTTGCGCCTTTCCGTCTCGGTTGGGTGAGTTGGCTGTACTGTGGCGGCATCGCCATCGTCACTCCGTATCTCATTGACAAGCTGCTTGAGGTGCGTGGTATGGAGAAGCTGATCGTAGGGCTGACGGCATTCGCCGCTATCGCCGCGCTTGGCGGCCTCATGCTGCTCGCCGTCATTCGCGGGAACCTGCTGGCCCAGGAGATTCATCAGAACGAAGCGCCTGTTGTCGTGCTCGACGATTCCACGCCGCAGACAGAGCCGCAGAACACCTTCTATGACTCGACAACGACGTTCTTGCGCGCTGCATTGCTCCTCTTGGCCTTCGCAATGGAACTTGGCGCTGGGCTTGCACTCCGCGATGCGTGGCGGTCGGTGCCGGATAACTCTGAGGACTGGAACAGGCTGCGTGGCGAGTTGATTGGGATTCGACAGCGCATGAGCGAGCTCGCCTCTGAAGCAACCATGCTTCGCAGTGAGCCGGAAATCTTTGTCAAACGCTTTTGGCGCGACTTCTATTGCGCTCTGCTCTCGAATGCTGCCCGGCGTGCGATGACGAAATTGCTGGTGCTCGTTCTGGGTGTTTTGTTTATTGGAGCTGGCCGTGCCCACGCTGAGGATCGCCTCAATATGGTGATCGCCATCGATCTCACCCTGTCAGTCGCTACAGTCGGGCCGGATGGTAAGACGGACTTTCAAAAGAACATCGACGGCGTAACGTATGTGCTTTCACAGGTTCCCGCCGGTGCTCGCGTTACGGTGATTGGCATCACCGATCACAGTTTCACTCAACCTTATATATTACTGTCGGCTCATGTTCCAGATGAACCAGGGTACTTTGGCGAACGGCTGAATGCTGTCAGAGTTCAGATAGTTCGGGCGTGGAGGGTGCGAAGTAGCCGTCTCGATTCTCATTTTCAGCATACCGACATCTTCGGCGCACTCCGACTGGCCAGCCAGATTTTCGTGCCGCAATCAGATACCAGCCGAAAAACGCTCGTCATCTTCTCCGATATGCGGCAGAGCACACCAGAGTTGAATCTGGAACCCCTGAAGATCGTTCCGTCATTCTCCACTCTCACCGAGCGATATGGAACATTCCCTGATCTCCGAAACACTGAAGTCCAAGTGCTCGGAACTGATGGGACGGGCAAGTCCAACACCTATTGGGAGAGCCTGAAGAGTTTTTGGGATGTCTACTTCCAAAACACCGGAGCTGTGATGCGGAACTATTCCATTCTTCGGTAAAGGCCGAACATATCCTACATCCAATAGTGATGTAGCAAGTGCAGCCACACTTTAGGACGGTCATGATATATGAGCACAACAGTTCTTACAATTGCCTCTTCAGCGTACCTTCCATCCAAAGGAAGGTACCGACTCGTATGTTTAATACTTGATAATTACTGCTTTTTTTTTGCCAGTTTCGCGCAACCTCAAGTATTATTTCACCAATGACTCATTGAGGTGCGTTTTAGAAGCAGCGCTTGTAAACCCCTGCCGCACACCTGCCGCTCAAAATGGCGGCGCGTGTAAGGACTTGGGTTTAGTCCAACCACGTTTGCCATTCTTCGATATCTCTCCTTGCTTCAGATTCTTGACTTTTTTGGTGAAGACCATGTTTTGTTGCCTGTTGTTGTTCCCTGCATATTTCGCCGCCATTGCGCCAAAACGGCCGCGATATAAATTTCGTGGTTCTATTCCAACATCGATCCTATACGCTGCATGTCTGGCGCTGGTACTATTCTCAGGCGGCGAACAGTACGTGCTCGGTCAAGAGGCCAACAATCCGGATAGAACTGGTATCGTGCCGTACGGGACCTACGAAGGCGGTGACATAGACCACATCGATATGTCCAATGGCAATGTCTATCTTACTATCCCATTATATTCTCTTCCGCAGAGAGGATCGCTAAGCCTAAGCTTTTCTGCGCCGATAACAGGCGCTTCCAACTACACGACGAGCAGGTCGTGTTCGCAAGTGGGATGCCGATACAACTATAATCTCGCCCGCTATCCCGGCCCGACCATTTTGTTCGATCAGCTAGCATACTTGGACGGTGTAAATCCGAATACTAATACTATCTTTGGAACGACAGATTTTTTTATAGATGCTGGCGTAAAATGTGGAGCTGGTATCGCCTGCTCTAACTCATATATGGATCTTACCTATGTTCACAGGGTAAAGGATAGCACTGGAAATATTCACTACCTCGGCTATGACCCATCTACAAGCTTTATGACCCTTCGCTCCGCTGACGGGTCCGGATATATGGAGAAACTTAGCGATCCAAATGCCTACAAGAACGGGGCCATAGGGACTCTTTATGATGCAAAGGGTATTCGATACGACACCACGGGAATCACCGATCCAAATGGCAACCACATCACCATTGCGTCTACCAGTCTAACCGATTCAGTTGGTCGAATTGTACCGCGACCCCCATCTGACTATGGCACAGCTACAAACCTTTCAAGTTGTCCGAATCTCAACAATCCGGACCAGCCCGCCACTAGCGCCATCACGTGGAGCCTCCCAGGCCCAACGGATATCTCTAGCGGCACCGTCACATACACAATCTGCTATACGACATTCTATTATCTGACCAATTTTCTCAAGAAGGGCGGTGCTAGCGTCACCAAGACCCATCCTGGGGCTCCAAATGGTCCAAGCATGATAGATACCTATACAGAAGCAGGCTCGATTGCAACAGCAATCCAAAGCATCGTATATCCAGATGGGACTGCATGGAGCTTCGAGTATGACGGATCACAGAGCGCGTCGACGGTTGCCTACGGTGATCTGGTCAAGATTCATCTCCCCACGGGCGGCACCATCGCATACAGCTACTCAACATTACCAAGTTGTACTCCAACCCAAGAGGGTTTTCCACAAGGTGATTCTTCTTTGCAATTTAGGCCATACAGCCGATCTGTGGTCAACAGAACACTGACGCAACTCGATGGCACAACGCAGATTTGGACTTATGGATATAACCTGTCGACCACTTTCATGCCAACCGGAACCGTTGGAAGACCGGATGGCAATTCAACTGTCTATCAGTTTTCGGGCCTTGGAGGGTCGAGCCAATGCAGCTACGTGGAGACTGGAAGAACAGATTATCAAGGGTCATCCGTTTCCGGCGCGGTAAAAAGATCCACGGTAAAGACCTACTCCACAGTGCAAATTCCAGAAACCATACATCTATATCAGACAGATGATTATTGGACATCTACTGTCGGCGTCAACAATGGTGCTCTCTATGAAGTAGCTGACTTTGCTGTGTTACCAGCATTACAGATACCATTTCTAAAAACAGCCGCTACCTCTTACGATCAGGGGTCCACAACAACCGCAACTTATTATTATGATCCTGGCTTAACGAATGTGCAGCCATTCTGCTCATTAGCGGATACTGCGGATACATCCACGTGCAATTGGAATAGCACAGGTCGATCAACTACCGCGATTCTCGGCCGCTTGACAAGCGTCGTAACCACTGGAACCGACGGGCATGGGGGAACGTTAAGCTCAACGCAAGCGACCTCCTACAAAGCGTTCAACAGTACGGGTATAACAAACCCAAGCTACTACAACGCAAATCTGCTCGATTTTCCGCTGACTGTTTCGGTGCAAGGCTCAGCTTCCAACTCCTCGACTACGACGTATGGCTATGATGAAAGCAACGGAAGCCCGGGCGGAGTGTTGGGGAATAGAACCTCAACATCTGTGACTGGTTCAAATGGAGGTTCTACAAGTAGCAGCACCGTTTATAACAGCCAGGGAATGCCTATCAGCATAACAGACGGTCGAGGCAATACCACCACATTGACCTACGGCGACGCCTCGGCTGTAACTCCTACATCCATAAGCCTCCCGAGCGCCAACGGTGTATCACATATCGACTCCTATACATGGGACGCCAATACGGGGAAAATGACATCGCATACGGATCAGAATCAAGTGGCGACGAACTATGCCTATAACGATTCCTTGGGGCGGTTGACACTAATTGATGCGGCGGTTGGCACAACCGCCGAGAGCAAAACGAAGTATAGCTATTCTGTGTCCAATACTGTTAGCGTTCAACAGGACAAGAACGTGCTAGGGGATGGCTTGCTGACGAGTAGCTCAACCGTGGATGGGTTTGGCCGTGTCATCCATGTAACGGATCCTGCCGGAGCTACTGTTGATACAACTTATGACAAGGTGGGTAACATTGCTTCTGTTTCCAATCCCTATGTCTCGACAAGCGATCCTACGTATGGTCTCACTACGTATAGTTTTGATGCAATAAGCCGCCCAATAACGGTGACTCACCCCGGTGGTTCCCAGTCCTGGTCCTATAACGACCATACGGTCACGTTTATGGATGAGAATAATAATCAATGGACGAGAACTTCAGACGCATTGGGTCGATTGACGAGCGTATTAGAGCCGAACGGAACCACCGCGTTACCCTCAATGGAGACAGACTACAGCTACGATGCTTTAGGCAACCCTTTGTTAGTTACTCAAAAAGGTAATGGAAGCACAAACACATACCGTACCCGGAGTTTCTACTACGACTCGCTTTCCCGCTTGCTGTGTGCATCGAATCCAGAAAACTCATCCGCGACGTGCCCGACGACCGGGACGGGTAGCTATGTGACTGGCACCACAGGCTATACATATGACGCCAATGGTAATCTTTATACGAAGACGTCTCCATTGGTTAATTCAACATCTGGAACACAGACGATCGGCTACTGTTATGACGCGCTGAATCGCATAACATACAAGTTCTATACAGGTACCTTTGATTGCTCACACCCAAGTGGATATGCTGCCTCATATTCGTACGACTCATCCAGTAATTCAGGAGCGCAGAACGTTATAGGTCGTCTTACGGATGAAAAGTCCTATGCCGAGAGCGTATTAGTTTCAGAGCGACAACCATATGCCTACGACGCCATGGGGCGACTTCTTCAGGAGAACCAATATGTTCTTCCGGGCACGGCAAGCGCCAAGTTATTTTCTCCTGCGTACAAATACGATTTGGCGGGAAACGTCACCGCCTCCACCGACGGAGCCACGCCTGTTCAGTCGACAAGTACGACATTTCCTTGTGTTTCGTCCTTACCCTGGACGACGCTGGCTTTCTCGAACTGTTTTGACTCAGCTGGCCGACTAAGCAGCCTTACCAGCAACTGGGCTACATATCCCACGAATCTGTTTACGGTCGGATCGTCGAACGGTTACAACCCAGCAGGACAGCTCCAGAATTGGACCCAGGGATCGGTTCCGTCCGGCACACCGGCTTTATCCGTGACTCAGGGTTATACCAATCGTCTGTGGCTGCAGAGCATCACGGCCAACGGACAGACCCCGTAGTGCAATGGGCTAATTCTGTATTTTGCTTTCAGGCGTAGCCTAATCGTGCCTGTTGAGTCGAAGATTCGATCCGGTAGAAGCGTAAGTGACCGCACAAGTCAAAGGATTTGAAAGGACAGAGGATGACGTACGGACAGATGAAGTGGATTGGGATGGCCTTGGCTCTCGCTGGAGTACCAGCTTTGGCACAGACAACAGTTACAACTACAACCGGCGGTACTGTGACAACGACTCCGCAGATGAACACGATACCCATGTTCACAACTGGTTCGAATATCGAGAACTCTAGGTTGGGCCAAGGGGTCAATGGCAACATACCAGCCATACGAATCCTTGGTGCGAATCTCTGGATTGGCGATACCAGCCTGAATGGAGGCGTCGCGATTACAACGGGCCAGCCTGTCACGACAACTGTGAACGGCGTCACAACAACTACCTACTACAGCGCTGGTTACCGATTCGGTCAGGATAGCGTTGTGGAGGAAAGAGGACTGTATTACGATCAGCAAACGAGCCGCATCAGCCTGATGAACATACAAGGCTCGTCTCAGACGGCTCAAACAGTCGTTTCGGAACATGTGACAGTGCTTCCCAATGGACATGTCGGTATTAATACCATCACTCCGGGCGCGTCGTTGGAGGTCTCCGGGAACGCACAGTTCGACAATAACTTGACGTTGTCGAACAGCTCCGCTGCAATCACCTTCGGTGACGGAACACAGCAAACCACGGCGTGGACCGGTGTTCTTTGTGGTGGCGATTATGCAGAATCGGTAGATGTGGTCGGAGATCGTAAGAGATACAGCGTCGGCGATGTTCTGGTAATTGACACGGATGCTCCAGGCAAGTTCCTGCTCTCTGCTGAGCCTTATTCAACTTCTGTCATGGGCGTATATTCCACCAAGCCTGGAGCTCTCGGTAGACGGCAAACTACACCAAAGAGCGCCGAGGAGATTCCGATGGCGATGATCGGAATTGTCCCCACCAAGGTGACTACAGAGAATGGTCCGATCAAGCCGGGCGATCTGCTGGTGACATCTTCAACGGTTGGCTATGCAATGAAGGGAACCGATCGCAATCGCATGCTAGGCGCAGTCATCGGCAAAGCTCTCGGCAGGCTTGATTCTGGCGCTGGCGTGATCGAAGTTGGAATCGTGTTGCAATAGCTTCCTTGCAGAAAGCAATTGTGGGAATACAAGAGAAAGCGGAATTGGAATGAGAGTTCGCCACCTGCTGTTTGGATGCTTATTTGCTGTGTTGACTGCTTGCTCTCTGGCAGCGCAGACACCTGCCTTGAGTGGTATTGAGACTCCCTATCCTGCTTTGCGGAATCAGGTCAAAGTCGCGGGCCAGACATTTAATGCCGGTGTATGCACATACGGACCCGTGAGCACCCCCGTCACCTTATGGGGATCGAATCTGGGCACCAGCGGCACAGTGCAGTTCGTTCCTTACAATAGTGGAGTGGCAGGTACGTCTGTCTCTGCGACAGTGACGATGTGGACCTCTTCCATGATTTTTCTGTATGTGCCGTCAGGGGTCCACACTGGTTTGGTGAAGGTGACAACAGGAGGGCAGACAAGCAATGGCTTGCCTTTCATCGTCACGCCGGGTACGTACTCCGGTAGCTGTCCCGCGAATCCACCAAGTCAGTTGACGATCGTTTCAGCTTCACTCCCCAGTGCAACTGTGGGACAAGCCTACAACGTCACGCTTCAAGCAAATGGAGGGATCTCTCCCTATACCTGGTCGATTACAAGCGGCACACTGCCGTCGGGTCTCTCGCTCTCGGCCTCTGGAGATATCACCGGCACGCCCACAGCCGCGTCTGGGCCAGTGAACATAACGGTGAAGGTCCTCGACCACAGCGCAACGGTTCAGTCTGCCACACGACAGTTGAGCATCACTGTCGATGCTCTAAATCCAACCTCGGGTCAGATCTACAGCTATACAGCCAGCTTCGATGGCGTGGGCAATGTCACCGCTTACAACGACTCCGTCATGGGCAATTGGGCCTTCGGTTATGACACCTTGAATCGGCTATCCGCAGCCACGATATCGAGCGGGCCTTACAGCGACGATTCCATCTGTTGGAGCTACGACAGTTTTGGAAATCGAACCGATGAACAGCTTGTAAGCGGCGGTGGGTTTACGAACTCTATAGGGGCACCCTGCCAGACTGCTGCCGGAACCACTCCGCTTTTCGATATGAAAGAGTATTACACCGTGGATGGAACGCCTACGGGTGCGGATAACGGTAAAAACCAGGCCACGGGAACTTCGGCTGGCGCTTATACATACGACGCTGCCGGTAATGTGACCAGTGGAAGCGGGCATCAGTACCTATATGATGCCGAAGGGAGTATCTGTGCGGTGCAAGGCGATCCCAACACTGGGTATCTTTACAATGCTGAAGGACGACGTATCGCCAAGGGAACCATTACCAGCTGGAGTTGCGATCCTAGCGTAAATGGTTTCCAATTGACGGAGAGCTATGCACTTGGGCAGGGCGGCGAGCAAATGTCGATGTTCAATGGTAGCGGTCAATGGCAGCGCAGCAACGTCTATGGCGCAGGCCGTCTGCTGGCCACCTACGACGCAAGTGGTCTGCACTTCCACATTACTGATCCGCTGGGCACACGGCGAGTGCAGGTCAGCGGCAATTCAGCAACTGCGGGAATTCCGGAACTTGATTACCAGAGCCTGCCCTTTGGCGACATGCCGCAAACCGTGCCGGATCCCAATGCTCTTAGTGCTGCAAACGATGCGACACCCCTGCACTTCACCGGCAAGGCACGGGATACCGAATCCGGTAACGACTACTTCGGGGCGAGGTACTACGCCAGTGCGATGGGACGCTGGATGAGCCCTGACCCGTCCAACCTCGGCGTGGACATTTACCTGCCGCAGACATGGAATCGCTACAACTATGCAGTCAACAATCCGTTGTCCGTTGCTGATAGTAACGGAATGTGGCCCTACTACATCCACAACAAGATCATTGACGAATCATTTCCTGGGATGAGCAAGCAGGATTTGCAGGGGCTTAAGAAGGCAAGTTGGGATATGGACTTTGCCCCTGGCCAGCAAGACCCGAGGAATGCATATCAGCATGGAATGTCAAACGGCAGCGATGATGTCGGAGGAAGCCCTGGAACTTTGGAGGAAGAAGCTCGTCAGGACGCTGATAATTTCATTTCGCAGCAGGTTGCGACCGCTCAGCAAGCTCAGGCAGATTGGGAAGCGCAAGGACACTCTGGGATTGCACCTGCGGCACTTACAGCCTTCGGGAATGCGCTACACACAACAACGGATAGAACATCTCCTTCGCACCAAGGGGAACAGCCGTGGGCGAATAAACCTGCGTGGAGCAAGGAGACGCGAACTCACGTTCAAGGGGAACTGTCCATCAATGCGGCTCAAATGGCAGCGTCGCAGAGAGCGGCCCAGAATTTATTCCGACGGACCTTCGGCAATGAATTCGACTGGATGTTCTTCAAGAATCCTTGTGCGAGAACAAGCGCGACGGACAGTAATGGGAACACTACTGGTTGGTCCGGTTGCCAATAGCTCTAAGGGGGCTAAACATGGAGAGAAATGCTAGAAGGCTGCTGCTCCCTCTTATCCTTGGAGGAGTGCTGGCAATCCTTACGCTCAACCTTGAAGGACTATCTGCGACTTCAAACAATCCTTTTTGGGGGGACGTTCAGCGTTGCCTTGTCTCGCTTCTCCTTCCGGGAATGCTCGGGTCAATGGCGATGGGAGGCAATGTCCATGCATGGAGTCTGTGGGTAGCTGCCGGGCTCAATGGGGTGATTTACTTCGGGCTAATCTGGGTAGCGGGTCGTCTAGCGTCACGACTCGTCAGGGGACGAGCCTAGAAGCAGCCAACCGCAAGCCTTCCTTCGGGGTGTGCCTCGCCAAAATACTATCCGGGCGCGAATGGAACTGGATTTTGATGTCGAGAACAGTTTCGGGAGACAACTTTCGACTTGAGAGGGGATGCTCGATGATCGCAGAAGATCGCCAAGGCCGTGTTAAGCGGGTCGCGAAAGACCTGCAGGCACACCTCTCCTGCTGTTCCTCTTTAGTCCATCACCGGTGTTTCCGACCCTCCGCAGATGAAACGTGGTTTCAGGGCGATTACAGTGTTGCTATGCGGCGAGCACAGAGGTCGATTTTCCCCTTGGTGCTCTGAAGCCCGTTCTTTAGTCGGACCCGGAACCCTTGAGCACCCCCGCTTGTGCCACGGACGGTATCGCCGCCCCGGAGCACGCTTATCAGATTTCCTTTCACGGGGTTCCACGCTGGCCGCATAGGAAGGAGCCGTGATGGAAGTTCTCTACCCGTATTGCGCTGGTCTGGATGTGCACAAGAACTCGGTAGTGGCCTGCGCACGCCACATGTCCGGGGGCAAGATCAGCACCAAGGTGCGCACCTTCAAGACCACCACCGAGGAGTTGATGGCGCTGTTGGTTTGGCTGACCGACCAAGGCGTTACGCACATCGCTATGGAAGCCACTGGCGTGTACTGGAAGCCGGTCTGGCATATTCTGTCCGACGATGATTTCGTGATGGTGCTGGCCAACGCGGCGCATGTGAAGAACGTGCCCGGCCGGAAAACGGACGTGAACGATGCGCAGTGGTTGGCTGATCTGATGGCTCATGGGTTGATCCGAGCTAGCTTTGTGCCCGACCCATTGACCCAGCAGATACGCGATCTGCTGCGGACGCGCAAGCAACTGGTGCGCGAGCGCGCCAGCCACACACTGCGCATCCAGAAGGTACTGGAAGACGCCAACATCAAGCTGGACTCGGTGGTGACCGATCTTCTGGGCCTGAGTGGACGCCGCATTCTTGACGCTCTGGTCAAGGGGCAGACTATGCCCGAGGTTCTGGCTGCGTTGGCAGACGGACGCATTCACGCTACGGCCGAAGAGTTGACCGCAGCCCTGTACGGCCGCGTGACATCCCATCACCGGTTTCTGGTCAAGCTTCATTTGGACCAGATCGACGCTATCGCTCAGGCTATCGCGAGCATCGACGAAGAGGTCGACTCACAAGCCGAACCCTTTCGCCAGCCGGCCCAGATGTTGAGTGCTATTCCCGGCCTTGGACCACTCGCTGCGCTTGTGGTGCTCGCAGAGATCGGCCTGGATATGAGCCATTTCCCCAACGCGGCCCATTTGATCAGTTGGGCTGGGCTGTGCCCGCGCAACGACGAGAGCGCCGGCAAGCGTCGATCTACCAGGATGCGCAACGGAGCTCCCTGGCTGAAGACGGTACTGATCCAGTGCGCCTGGGCAGCGGCGCGCACCAAAGGAAGCTACTTCCAGTCGCTCTATCACCGCCTGCGTTCGCGGCGTGGAGCAAAGAAAGCTATCGGCGCGGTGGCAGCCTCTCTACTCACCACCGTCTATCACATGCTGAAGAACGGAACCCTCTACGAGGATCTCGGAGCAAACTACTTCGATCAGAAAGCCAAAGAGGGACAGGCGATGCGTTTGATCAATCGCCTGCATACCTTGGGATACCAGGTGCACATCAAGCAAAAGACCGCTTGAGCACAGCAATGTTTCTTATCAGTTTTAAGGAAAGATGTTGGAGCGACGGCTCAGGCAGCTAAATCGTAACGATGATGCAGGCCGCCCAGCCTCGGAGCGGATATGACGTTGCGATCTGCACCGGAATCCTTCAAGGCTTTACGACCAGCCGGAGTTCCCTTTGCCAGAGCGAGATGCGTCCGGTCTTCATGGTAGTAACGGACATATTCGTTCATCAGGCGTTTCAGATGACGTCGATTGAGTACGATTACATGGTCAAGCAAGTCTCGACGACAGCTTCCGACCCAGCGCTCGGCAACTCCGTTCTGCCACGGACTCCGGAAGCTGGTTCGTTTCGGCTCGATGCCCAATGTCTTGACGGTACTGATGACGTCTTGATTGAAGTTCGCGGCCCGGTCGAAAATCAAGTAGCCTGGCGCAGAGTCATAGGGGAATGCTTCGCGCAGTTGCTGTGTAACCCACCCGCCGCTCGGATGGCAGGTGATACCCCAGTGCAGGATTCGCCGCCGATCATGCGCAATGACGAAGAAGCTGTGCCTCGCCAAAATGCCATCTGGACGCAAATACGAGTAACTTTGGGTATCAGAGGCAAGGTTGCTTGGGTCTCGATCCCGAAAGAGGTGTTTCGTAATTCGAGAATGTTACAAGAAGTGTGCCGCATGTGATGCGAAGGGGCGGCAGGTGCAGGTCTTCCGCACGCTCCTGTCAACGGTTAGGAATTTTGTTGGACGCAGTTGCTCAGGCGGCAAGATTGTAGCGATGATGAAGTCCGCCGACTTTGGGCATGGAAAGAACTCGGTAGTTCACTCGGCAACGTGTTTCCACCTCTCGTCCAGCGGGCGTTCCCTTGTTCAAAGCGAGATGCGTCCGGTCGTCGTGGTAGTAGTCGACATATTCTTCCATCAGCCGGTGCATATGGCGTCTGTTCAACACAATGACATGATCGAGCAAGTCCTGCCGACAGTTTCCAACCCAGCGCTCGGCAATGCCGTTCTGCCAAGGACTGCGGAAACTGGTTCTCTTTGGCTCGATACCTAAGGTTTTGATGGTGTCGACCACTTCACTGTTGAAGTTCGTCGCCCGATCAAAGATCAGATATTTAGGAGCGGAGTCATAGGGGAATGCTTCCCGTAATTGCTGCGCAACCCAGACGCTGTTCGGATGGCGAGTCACCTCCCAATGTAAAATATGTCGCCGGTCGTGCGAGATGACGAAGAAGCAATACAACACGCCAAAGGTCAACGTCGGTACAGTGAAGAAATCCATCGCAGCTATAGCTTCCCGATGATTGCTTAGGAAAGTCGCCCAGCGCTTTGCCGGTTCGGGATCTCTCGGTGCTCTCCGCATCCATCTCAAAACGGTTCGTTCCGACACACCGAAGCCAAGCATAGTAAGTTCTCCGTGGATGCGAGGAGCGCCCCAGGTCGGGTTTTCGGCAACCATGCGGAAGATAAGTTGGCGCAACTCCAGGCTAATACGCTTCCGTCCTGGAGAGGCGCGATGTCGAGAGAGCCAAGCCCAATACGCTTTGAATCCCGCGCGATGCCATCGCACAACCGTCTCTGGTTGAACAAGAATTAATGCCTGCTTCCAACCCGTCCAGATGCGTCGCAAGATCACCCAGAACAGCCGGTCGAAAGGAGCGAATCGTGGCTGAGGATGTTTCTCCTTCAAAACGCTCAGTTGTTGCCGTAGCGCCAGATTTTCCAACAGCAGATTGCAGCGGGAACGAAAACATCGAGTGAAAAACTCGATCAGGAGCGTCGGCAAGCAGAGCATACGATGAGTTTGACATATAGACAGATCAAATCGACCCCACGTTAAATTCTTGATTTGAAAGCCTGTCGGTATTTTGGCGAAGCACAGCATGGCTGGTGGCGAGATCGATTTCATCTCGATGCCATCGGCATCCCTCGATAGCGCCTAAGATGGCACGAATGTCATCGTGCGTGTAGAACGACGGCATACGGTAGTGGCGATGCCGCTTCGCTTGCTCCAAGAAAAGCTCCGGCATCCCGCCCCGTAGAAAGTAGTATTTGGCGAAGCACCTGATAGCGCTCAATTTGCTATTCCGCGTCGCAACTCTCAAAGGGCTGTGGTCAAGTTGCACTTTTCTCTCATCTGACTGACCTGAATGCGGAGCACTATTGAGGCGAGACATAAGTAGTCACAATTAGATGCCTCTTTGATCTATAGCTATTACATAGTTTGCAAACAGTACTCGTTACTAGAGATTTTGCTTCGTTTGCGCACTAAAGTCACTTGTACGAAATGTCGGCTAATGCCAAACTGTACCGCGACAAAGAGAAGCTCAAAATAACATGGACAACACAAACCTTCGGGACAGGACTACTTGTCAAGCGTAAACGTCGGACTCACACATGAGTCCAGCACGGTACGTTGATTCGATTCACTCTTGAAGAAATGTAGAAATATCGAGGGAGTCAAGGATGGAAACCAGAGTTATGCGCCCGGTAGTTGTAGGCCTGATCACTATGCTTTTCAGCCTGTTCCAGGCCAATGCACAATCAGGAACGATTAACCCTGCCCCCCAGGGTCAACAAGTTGTCTATACCGGCGCGGGATCAAGCAGCGTCGTGAGTGGAGTTCCGGGAACCGGTGTCTGTTCCGCACTGGCCAGTGTGGCTGCTTGTATCTCGTCGTCTGGCTCGGCGTTGATTCCTCCGGGCACTACCGGAAGCTTTAGCCAATACAATGCCGTCCTCGCAACCGCTTCATGCTCAGTCAACGCTGTTAGCGGAACCATCTCGATTTTCCCCCAGGCTTTCGGCAGCGGATATACGGGCTCGACGGTCCCCGTAACCGTGACTGGTCTTCCGACGGGAGCGAGCCTCGGAACGGTGACTGGGAACGTGGTCGGTGGCCAGATTACCAGCTACACAATTACAGGCGCAAATTCCGGCTTCATTGCCGGAACTGGTTTGGGCACCTTGTGCCCGGTGACGATCACAGTTCCCGCCCCTGCAGCTCCAAGTACGCCAATTCCCGTGCTTAACTTGAACAATTCTCTAACATCTTATACTCCTACCGTTCGCCCTGAGGACTGCGGAGCGGCCGCAGATGGAGTCACCGATGACACCCAGGCGATCAACGACTGCATTCAATATGTTACTAATGGCGGGAAGGCGGCAGGAACACTCAGCTTTACTTCAGGCAAGACTTATTTTGTAGGCTCTGTATCTGGTACCTACACTGGAGCAGGCGACGACGGAACGGTACCAGTAGCTGCGACAGCAACTTGCACAGCTTCAGGCGGCGTCGTCTCCATCTGCACTGTCAACCCCGGCAGTTTAGGCTATGGCCTTACGACCAAGACGATCACTCCGGTGTCAATAGGATCAGGCACAGGGGCCATATTCACCCCTACACTTACGCTATGCGACACAACCCATTGCCCTAACGGGAATTACGGAAGTTATGTAAGCTCTATTGCTGTAACAGGTACGAGTAGCGGGTATCCAAACTCTTTCACCATTTATGTGGGCCCTACCTGCTCTTCCGTACCTTGTGCCACACTAGCGCCAGAGACTCCAGCACAGATTGGGTACAGCATTCAGTTGGCTCAATTTCTGACGATTCAAGGTAATGGCGCGGTCATCCAAGGGGGATTTGTTGGTTCGGCTGTAAGCGCATCGACCTACACCAATTCTTGGCCATATGTGGCGATCATGGGTTCTACCGGTAATGAACCTGTATCTCACGTTGCGATCGACAACCTCAATTTTGTCAGAGCATTTATCGCCTTAGGAAACGTCGGATCTTATTGGAATGTTTCAAACATCAGCGTTAACGGCGGCGCCATAGCGCAGGGACAAAACTCGCAATACAGTATCTGGAACAATATCAACGTGACGAAGCAAGCTTCGAGCATGGGAGGCCTATTTTTCGGGGGGCAATGGGCTTACCGCGCTCCCAACACAGGTTCACAGGCAGGGAACATCCTAAACTCGTTTGACTTGGTGGATGATCTTCAGGTTCGCAATCTTAATCTCTATAGCTTCGGCGCATCTACGCTAGCGGCATGGATCGCCCAGCGGAAAGCGCTTGACTGTTGGTTTGATGTAAATTTCTTCCACCTAGAAGATCAAGGGATTACGAATGCTGATGGGTGCTATACACCACCCGGAGGCACCACTCGAATGCCCGACCAGGATGTCGCAGCGCTATACGTGCCCGATGCTATGTGGCGAGGGTTTTACGGGATCGTGGTCGCGGCCTACTCGCGCTACGGTAGGCCTCTCAATGATCTGGCGTTCGAAAACGTGAATGCCAAGACTACAAGTAGCTACGTTATGGTGCTTGGCCCGAATGACGCCAACACATTGGCACATCATGTGGGTAACGAAAGCGGCGGTTATTGCCAGGGCAACACGGTCTATGGTTCGGCTGCTTGTCCGAACCCATATGAGCCGCAGAATACGAATGTCACTTGTCTAATCATGGCTACCGGTAGTGCTGCGGGAAGCTTTTCGGACATAACTGGCAACGCCAACTATTCATCGTCTGTTTGTAGGCCCTGGCAACTGCTCATCGCCCCCACCAGCGCTCAGGGCAGCAATCTTTTTCAACTAGCAGGGGTGCCTCAATTCGACCCAAATAGTATAAATCCGGTGTTACCCTCCGGAAGTGGTGCCGCAACCACTTTGTCTTCCGAACCCTTTAGGTCATTTCAATCCGGAGGAGGAGGACTAAATGCAGATAGCGGAAATATTGTGCTGAACGGATTTAAGTTCAAGAACGGCCAGAATCTGTTTGGTACTTCGAGTTGGATACAAGGGGGCAGAGAAAGTGTGTATGCGCCGGGATCACCTAGCGTCTATGAATTTTCGGAATGGTTCCTCGGCAACTCACTCGACAATACTGCATATTTAAAAATGCCTGGACTCAGAATCAATCCTAACGCGATGGCAGGAGGGAACGTTACCGCGATCAACATCACAAGTGGCGGTTCTGGGTATACTCCATATTCATTCGTAGGATGCACAATAGCCGCATCTCCCCAATTGTTACCCGGCAGTTCCAGTACTTTCTATCAATCAGACTGTGCAGCAAAAGCCGGGCCGACGGGATCAGTCATTTCAGCGACCTGTACGCGTTGTGGAGTAGGTTATGTATCCGCACCAACCGTGACCTTCAATCCTCCATCTTCCGGGACTACAGCCACCGGCACAACCACCATCAATGGAATTGATGCTGAGACGCCAATTCAGCATCTGGCCGCGTGCTCCTTTTATCTAAACGCGGGCGGAACCGTCACTTCTAACAGCACGACCACACTCACTTCGATCAGTTGTCCCGGTGCGATTTTTAACGGCAGCAAGAGTTCGGCTGGGGACTCGCTTGTTCCTATTGCGATCGGTGGGACCGGAGGATTCGGCGGCTTGGTGGTCAATGCCTGGGTTACGGCTGCAAATACCATCTCTGTTTCATTAAGCAATCCAACTTCAACAGGTATCTCTTACAACGCGGGAACCTCCGCAAATCCTTGGATCATGGCAATGATGAGTGGGAATCTTGCGGGCCCTCTCACACCGTCAGTGAGCACTCCGACGGTTTCAGTAGGATCGCCCTATATAGCAACTCCCGGAACGGGATCGATGACACTGACTGCTGGCGCAGCAGCGGGATCGAGCCCGACAATAACTTGCGCCGCAAGTCATGCCTGCGATAGTGTCAGTGGAACGATTGCTCTGACAACCGGAAGTTCTGCAACTACCGGAACGCTTCTGACGACAACCTTTCCATCAGCTCATTCGAATCAGGCCAATTGCGAGTTCCAGATTTTCCTTCCGGCAACTGGACAAGTTGGAGGATGGATTCCACTCGAAAGCGCTTCTGCACCTGGCGTGACAATGGTCACTGCGTTGTCATCTGGGACGTCCTACACCATTAAATATTTGTGCGGTGGCCATTAGCAGCAGGTTAGTGCGAATTTTGGTCGACGAGCAATTTGCCAAAGGAGACCACGACGACGTTCTTGGGTGCTCTGGCATCGAGTCGATCCAGCCAGGGTCCGATGGCCGCTCGATCTCGCTTGATGCGCAACACGGCAGCTCGTGCACCATGGATCAGCACCTTACGCAGATAGATGTTGCCCCGCTTGCTGATGCCGAGCAGCTTCGCCTTGCCTCCGGTGGAGTACTGGCGTGGCACGACACCAAGCCATGCTGCGAAGTCTCGCCCCTTACGAAATGCCGCGCCGTTGCCGATCGCGGCAACGATGGCGGTCGCGACTGGAATGCCTGGCGTTTTTTGTATCAGTCAGGGCGATAGAGACTGGAGTTCAAGGAGCCATTATGGCGAGGCACAGATCAGTTTTAAGTGCGTGTTGACAGTGATTGCATCTGGGTGAGACATAGGTCAACAAATGGACAACTTTCATAGCAACTGTTACTTGACAAACAAGAAAGATATGCTATATTCGTGAAGCATCAAGGTGCGACGAGAGATGCTCAACCGCGCTAATTTTAACCGCGAGACACTGTCCGTCGTGTTTGGCCCTGTGGTTCTATCCGATTTATCTGTCTCAGAATTTTTCAATTCGTCGATATAGCTAGTTCATAAATTCTTCGAAGTTGGCACTGTCGCTGACTAGGTAGCTAGTTCTGCGTGATGATCACCCTTCTGCGACCAGAAGGGCAGTCAATGAGAGGTTTCTCAGTGTACAAACATAGAAGTGCTCCCAGGCAACAACTATCGAACCTGTCAGACGAGCATCTGCTATTGGAGTGCCCGGCCTTTTATGTACCAGTTTCTCTCACTGAAACTGGTACATAAAAGGCCGGGCACTCCAGGCTGGACTCCGGTCCTCGCTACGCTCGAACCTACGGCCAGCCCAAATGCGAGTGGAGGGGTCAATTCTCCATGAGCGCTAGGGGGTCAGTTTTTCATGATTGCTGACAGTGCCGACTGATTTTGTGCGTAAGGGCGGCTTCAGCAAGCACCGCCGGATAGGGATTTTAGGAAGAGGACGCGCGATGCTGTGCCTAGCCAAAATTCCATCCGGACGCAAAAGAGATCTGATTTTAAAACTCGGGCGGAATTTTGGCGGAGTTTTCAGCGAGAGAAGTGCTATCCGATGACCACAAATCATCACGAAGTTAGTGCCGAGTGGGTTGCGAAAGACCAGCAGACGCACTTCTTCCGCAAGCTATGGCCAACGGTTATTGAAAGATATCTGAAGGAGTGGCTCAGGCAGCCAGATCATAACGATGATGCAGCCCACCAAGCCTAGAACCAGTCTCATAAACATTTGCGGTTGCCGTTTGGTGCATTCTGGAGTTGCTCTGTGTTTCTCAGCAATCGCGTATGGCGGGACGTTGGGAGTTAAGCGAAGAACAGTGGTTGGTTGTCGA
>Ga0207711_10000441_pt1 | contig 43258 bp, 33 predicted proteins | sample KBSS34metaG_FD_184401 | JGI IMG/M metagenome (GOLD analysis project Ga0207711, IMG submission 184401) | Switchgrass rhizosphere microbial communities from Kellogg Biological Station, Michigan, USA - KBS S3-4 metaG (SPAdes) (version 2) | ecosystem: Host-associated > Plants > Roots > Rhizosphere... | reverse complement strand
GATCGAAAGCCTACCGGCGGAGAACCTTCCGTCGCTCGCCTCGGGCGACTCCATCGCCTCCGTGATGTTCACGTCGGGCTCCACCGGGACTCCGAAGGGCGTCCTCGTCCCCCATCGCGGAATCCTCCGCCTCGTCAAGGGAGTGGAGTACGTCCGGATCGGCCCCGAGGACGTCTTTCTGCAGCTTTCGCCGATCGCCTTCGACGCGTCGACCTTCGAGCTGTGGGGCGCTCTGTTGAACGGGGCTCGCTGCGTTCTCTTTCCGGGCCGGATCCCGACACCCGCCGACCTGCGCTCCGTCATCGCCGAGCACCGAGTGTCGATCCTCTGGCTCACCGCCTCGCTCTTCAACGTGATCATCGACAAGGATGCGACCGCTCTCTCGGGCATCCGTGAGCTGTTGATCGGCGGCGAGGCCCTGTCGGTCGAGCACGTCCGCCGCGCGCTCGACGCGATGCCCTCGACGCGGATCCTCAACGGATATGGGCCGACGGAGAGCACCACGTTCGCCTGCTGTCATCGGATCCTGACTCCCCTTCCCGAATCCGTCCATTCGATCCCGATCGGAAAGCCGATCTCCAATACGCGCGTTCACGTCCTCGATCGCAAGGGAAACCCGGTCCCGGTCGGGATCGCCGGCGAGCTCTTCATCGGCGGGGACGGCCTCGCCCGCGGATACCTCGGCGATCCCGAGCTCACGGCCGAGAAGTTCGTCCCGGATCCCTTCTCCGATCGGCCAGGAGAGCGGCTCTACCGAACGGGGGATCTGGTCCGCTACCGCTCGGATGGTCAGATCGAGTTTCTCGGAAGGCTCGACAAGCAGCTGAAGATCCGCGGATTCCGGGTCGAGCCGGAAGAGATCGAGGCCGTGCTGACCGGGCATCCCGAGGTGGCGAGCGCCTTCGTGATGGCTCGGGAAGACGTCCTGGGAGACCGCCGGCTGGTGGCGTACCTGACCCGGCGGAATGGGAGCCGCGACCCGCTCCCCGATGCGGGCACGTATCTCGCCTCGAAGCTGCCGGAGTACATGGTGCCTTCCGCCTTCGTCGTTCTGGGCTCGGTGCCCCTGAACGCGGTCGGAAAGGTGGATTGGCGGGCGCTCCCGCGTCCCGCTCTCGAGCTGTCCGAGCCTTCGGCAGCCGGAGGAGCTCGGCCTCAGGACACGCTCGAGCTCGTCCTGCTCAAGATGTGGGAGGACGCCCTCGGGCTTCGATCGATCGGCCTCGAAGACGATTTCTTCGAGCTTGGTGGCCACTCGCTGTTGGCGGTGCGCCTGTTCGCGGACATCGAGAAGTCGTTCGGTTGCAGTCTGCCCCTGGCGACGCTCTTTCAGGCGCCGACCGTGGCGCGGTTGGCGGCGAAGCTGAGAGAGAAGGGATGGGAAGCGCCGTGGTCGTCCCTCGTCGTGATTCAACGCGGGGCGTCCGAACGGCCGCCCTTCTTCTGCGTCCCCGGCGTCGGCGGCAACATCCTGGGCCTCTACGACCTGGCGCGCCACCTCGGGCCGGACCAGCCGGTCTACGGACTCCAGGCGCGGGGACTGGACGGAAAGGCGGAGCCGCTGACGCGGATCGAGGACATCGCGGCACGGCACATCGAGGAGATCAAGGCGGTGTCGCCCAAGGGTCCCTTCTTCCTGGGCGGGCTGTCGTTCGGAGGGAGCGTCGCCTTCGAGATGGCGCGCCAGCTGGAGCGGGCCGGCGACCGCGTCGCCCTGGTCGTCCTGTTCGATGCCTTCGCCCCCGGACCGGGAGGTCCGTCGCGGTGGATCTCCGCGACGCGGCGATGGTCCACTCGGCTCCGTGCGCGCGTCGCGACTCACACCCGCAATCTGTTGGTCGGACCGGGACGCATCGACTACCTCCGCGGCAAGGCAAGGACGCTGCTGCTGAGGGTCAGCGGCGGGATCCAGAAGACGATCGTGCCCGTTCCGGGCTCCAAGCCCCTCACCCGAACGCTCCGGGACGTCCGGGAGGCGAATTACCGGGCCCGACGCAATTACGTTCCCGGTCCTTACCGCGGAAGGGTCACTCTCTTCCGTGCCGCGGTCCGCTGGAGCGCCGACTCGCCGGCGCGCGACATGGGCTGGGAGCGGTTGGCACTCGGGGGCGTCGAGATCCGGGAGGTGCCCGGGAACCACGTCAACATGATGCTCTGGCCGCAGGTGGCCCTCCTCGCGGAGCAACTCCGCGAGTGCATCGACCGAGCGACGGGCGCCGTGACTCCCACCGCGCAACGGGAGGCAACGTCCGGTTCCGTGCCAGGATTTGGGTCGTGAGTCGAACTCAGCCGTCGGGCCTGAAGCAAAGAGCCGCGGCCGCGAGCGTCGTCGTGAAGCGCTCGCTGGAGACGCTGCTGAGCGATGCCAACATGCTCGACGTCATCGCGGCGATGACGCTTCTCTTGCTGCTGCTCCACACCGAACCGGAGAAGTATCTTCGCGTGCCCGTCACCGTGCTCTCGACCGCCGGCCTGCTCTACCGGCCGCTCGCCCGGAAGGCGAGCTTCTGGTTCGTCGTCACGGCGGTCCTGGCGGCGGGCCACTTCACCCTCTGGCATCTGATCGACAACCACAAGTACCTCATGACCTATTGGTGCCTCGCGCTGGCCTGCTCCCTCCTGATGGAGGATCCGCGGCAAGCTCTGGCCTTCAACGCCAGGCTGCTGACCGGGCTGTGCTTCTTCTTCGCCGTGCTCTGGAAGGCGACGTCGCCCGACTTTCTCGACGGGTCCTTCTTCCACTTCACGCTCCTGGCGGATCCCCGCTTCCAGCACGTCACGGAAGTCGTCGGCGGAGTGTCGCCGGCTCAGTGGGCCGCAAACGAAAAGGCCATCGCGAGTCTCTCCCGGTTCGACTCTGTTCAAACGGCCGTGCAGCTCCAGGATGCGCCGCGAGTCGTCGCGATCGCTCGGTTCCTGACGGGCTGGTCCATGGCCGTCGAAGGGCTCGTCGCCCTGGTCTTCCTCTGGCCGGACGGGCCTCGTGCGAGCAGGGGACGCGACGCGGCGCTCCTGCTCTTCCTGGCCAGCACCTATCCGGTAGCCACCGTGCTCGGATTCGCGTGGCTGTTGGCCGTGATGGGACTGTCGCAAGCCTCCGGGTTCCGCTCCTCCCGCTTCCTCTACGCCGTCCTCTTCGTGCTGCTCCCGCTGTGCGATCTGCCATTTCACCGAATCGGCGGGTTCCTCTTCCGGCATCTGTCGACGGCCCGGGGAGTGATCGGCGGATAGCATGGCCCAAGCCCTCCGTGACCGGCTGCTCCGCTTCGCGGCGCCGACGGTCCTGGTCCTCGTCGCGAGCCTGCAGCTCTACCTTGCGCATACTCACGATCTGTCGCCCTGGAAGGGGGGCGGCTTCAGCATGTTCTCCGCGGTGGACAGGTCCGACCGCCGAATCGTGCGCTGTTACCTGGAGACGCCTCGAGGGAACGTGCCGGTCGCGGTCCCCGATTCGGATGTCCGCAAGAGGGCGCGCGCGATGCCGACGGCCGCCCGCGCCTCGCGTCTCGCGCAGGCCATGGCACGGTCGGTCTGGGTGCCGTGTTCTCCGGATGACCGCGAAGCCGGTGGCCCTCCCGACGGGTGCGGGCATTCCGGTCTCCGACCCTTGTCATCCGGGGAACCGCTCCCGGCGGGCTCCTCGCCGATCGCCTTCTCCCGCGTCGACCTGGAAGTCTGGAAGGTCGGCTTTCGCTCGAGTGACAGGATGCTCAGGGCCCAGAAGGTGATCACGGTCACGGCGGAGCGCCGATGAGGGGAGGTCCTCCCCCGGCCCCCGCCGATCCCGTGCGTCCTTCGGCCCCGGGAGCTCGCGAAGACGGCGTGCTCGAGTGGCTCGACCGCTCTTGCGCCCGCTTTCCCGAGCGCACCGCCGTCGAGACGGATTCGATATCGCTGAGCTACGACGCGCTCGACGCCATCGCGAACCGAGTCGCACAGGACCTGATCGCCCGCGGGATTTCCCCCGGGTCGGTGGTGGCCGTCCCGATTCGGGATCGGGTCGCGATGATCGTCGCGATGATCGGGATCTTTCGCGCCGGGTGCGTCTTCGCGCCCCTGGATCCCACGGGACCGAGGTTGCGGCTCCGCGAGATCGTGACGGACCTTTCACCGGCCCTTTTCCTCACCGAGAGCGGCCTGCGGGAGCCAGTGTCCGAGCTCGCGGGAAACCGACCGGTCCTCACGGTGGACCCGATCCGCAGCGGTGAGCCCGGCCCGGGTGCACGCGGGAAGGAGCGGCCACGTGCGCCGGTCGATCCCGCGGCCATGCGGTACGTCTACTACACGTCGGGCTCCACCGGCGCCCCCAAGGGGATTGCGGGGTGCTTGAAATCCCTGGCGCACTTCATCCGCTGGGAGATCGACACGTTCGGAATCGGGGAGGGCTTTCGGGTGAGTCAGCTGATCCATCCGACCTTCGATGCCTTCTTCCGGGACGTACTGGTACCGCTCTGCGCCGGAGGCACGGTGTGCATTCCCGCCGAGGCGCCCGGGAAAACCGAGCCGCGCGTCCTTCTGGACTGGATCGAGCATCGCCAGATCAACCTGATCCATAGCGTTCCGTCACTCTTGCAGCCCGTCTCGCCGAAGGATCTCGGCGGTCGAGCCCTCGGGGCGCTCCGCTTTGTCCTGTTCGCGGGGGAACGCCTCCACGCTCGGGATGTGACGAAGTGGCTCGACTCCGGGGAAGGCCGGATTCGCGTGGTCAACCTCTATGGCCCGACCGAGTGCACCATGGTCAAGTTCTTCCATTTCGTGTCCCGCTCCGACGTCGAGAGGGGCTTCATCCCGATCGGAAGGCCGATCCCGGGAGCAAGCGCACTCGTCCTCGGCGAGGAGGGGAAGCCGTGTGCCCCGGGCGAGATCGGCGAGCTCTACATTCGCAGCGCATTCCTGACGCTCGGCTACTACCGGAGGCCGGAGCTGACGCGGGAGGCGTTCCCGCCAGACCCGCTCGGCGAGGGGACGGACGGAAAAATGTACAGGACGGGGGACCTCGTCCGGCTGCGGGAAGACGGAGCCCTCGAGTTCATCGGTCGCAAGGATTTCCAGCTGAAGATCCGAGGCGTCCGGGTCGAGCCGGGGGAAATCGAGAGCCGGCTCCTCGAGCTCGATGGCGTTCGAGCAGCCGTCGTCGTCGGCCGGGAGGATCGCCCCGGCGAGCAAAGCCTGGTCGCCTACGTCGTGCCCGCCGATCGAGCGCTGCCGAGTACCGAGCTGCGAGGCTTTCTCAAGGAGAGGTTGCCCGAGGCCATGGTGCCCTCCTCCTTCGTCGTTCTGGAATCGCTGCCGCTGACGCGCACCGGCAAGGTCGACCGCGGGGCCTTGCCCGCGCCGGGGCCCGAGAGGCCCGAGCTCGGCTCGCCCTTCGTGCGTCCTCGAACGGCGACCGAAGAGAAGCTCGCCTCGATCTGGGCCGACCTCCTGAGGCTGGACAAAATCGGCGTCGAGGACGATTTCTTCGAGCTCGGCGGAAACTCGCTGACGGCCATGCGAGCGGTCTCGCGCATCCGTGACGCGCTGCGGATCGAGCTGCCGCTGCGGAGACTGTTCGAGAGCGCCACGGTGGCGCAGCTCGCCCGCTGGATCGAGGCCTCCGCTCGAGGGGAAGCAGACCTTCCCGCTCCGTCGCCGATCCCTGCGCGGCGAGGCGATCGCCCCGGGCTCTCCTTCGCCCAGCTTCGCCTCTGGTTCCTCGAGCAGTTGGAGCCCGGAAACCCCTTCTACAACATCCACGAGGCGCATCGATTGAGCGGGACTCTGGACGTTTCGGCGCTCACGAAGGCACTCGGCGCGATTCTCGAGCGGCAGGAAGCCCTGCGCACGACGTTCCCGGCCAGGGAAGGCGTCCCCTGGGCCTCGATCCGGCAGGCCGGCTCTCCGGACTTGCCCGTCATCGATCTTCGCTCTCTGCCGGCCGAGCAGAGGGAGGCGGAGATCCTCCGGATCGATCGGGAAGAGGAGCAACGACCCTTCGACCTCGCTTCCGGCCCGTTGCTGCGCGTGAAACTGTTGCGGGCTGGAGAGCGCGACCACGTCCTGATGTGGACCGTGCACCACATCGTGTTCGATGGCTGGTCGGAGGACATCTTCCGCCGCGAGCTCTCCCTCTTCTATGCAGCGTTCCTCTCGGCATCGCCCGCGCCGATCGCGCCCCTGCCGATCCAGTACACAGACTTCGCGGATTGGCAGCGGCGCTGGCTCGACGAGGGCAGGCTCCCGGAACAGCTCGCCTACTGGAAGAAGACGCTCCAGGGCCTCACCGGGACTCTGGATCTGCCGACCGACCGCCCGCGCCCCGCGCAGCAGACCCACCGCGGGGCGAGCCAGACCCGCTGGCTTCCCGCCCGGCTCGCCGAAAGCGTTCGCGCGCTTTCCCGGCAGGAACGGGTCACCGTGTTCATGGCGCTGCTCGCCCTCTTTCAGACGCTGCTGCACCGCTACACGGGATGCGAGGACATCGCCGTCGGCTCCCCCATCGCGGGCCGCGGCGTGAGTGAAACGGAGAACCTCATCGGCTTCTTCGTCAATACGCTCGTCCTGCGAACGGATCTCTCCGGCGATCCTTCCTTTCGGGAGCTGCTCCGCCGGGTGCGCGAGGTCTGCCTCGGTGCCTACGACAATCCGGATCTTCCCTTCGAGCGGCTCGTGGAGGAGCTCCAACCCGAGCGGAGCCTCTCCCACCACCCCCTCTTCCAGGTTCTCTTCGCGGTCGAGAACGAGCCGGATCGCCCTCTCGAGCTAGGCGGCCTGTCGGTCCGTGGTCTCGACACTCCGAAGCGAACCGCGAAGTTCGACCTGACGCTCTCGATCGCCGAGCGGCCGGAGGGCCTGCGGCTCGATTTTCGTTACCAGACCGATCTCTTCGACGCGGAAACGATCGCGCGGATGGCGGGTCACTTCGAGACGCTCCTGGAAGCCGCCGTCACGAATCCGGAGCGGCGTCTCTCGGAGCTTCCGATCCTGACGCCGGCCGAGCGGAGACAGCAGATCCAATGGAACGCGACGGACGCGGACTATCCGCGTGATCAGTGCGTCCACCTCCTCTTCGAGGAGCAGGCCCGGCGGACGCCCGAAGCCGTGGCGGTGGCCTTCGAGGGAGAGAGGCTGACGTACGCACAGACCAACGCGAGGGCCAATCAACTGGCGAGTCATCTCCGAGGGCGGGGAGTCGGCCCCGGCAGTCTCGTCGGGATCGGCCTGGAGCGCTCCGTGGATCTCATCGTCGGGGTTCTCGGGATCCTGAAAGCGGGCGCGGCCTTCGTTCCTCTCGATCCGTCGCTGCCGGGCCAGCGGCTGGCCTTCATGGCGAAGGACGCGGGGATCTCGATGCTCCTCACGCAGCGGCATTTGCTGGGGAGATTTCCGGAGCTCGGTTCGCCGGCCGTCTGTCTCGACGCGGAGCGGGAGTCGGTGTTCCACGGACGCCGCGACGATCCGGCCCGGGAAGTCACCGCGCGAGACCTCGCCTACGTGATCTTCACCTCCGGCTCGACCGGACGCCCCAAGGGGGTCGCGGTCGAGCATCGGTCGGTCGTGAACCTGGCGACGGCGCTGGAACGCGCCGCCGTTTCGCCCCGCGAGCCTTCGCCGCGCCGCGTCAGCCTCAACGGTCCCCTCGCTTTCGACACCTCCGTCAAGCAGATCCTTCAGTTGCTCGACGGACACACGCTCTGCATCGTGCCGGAAGACGCCCGATTCGACCCCGAGGCGCTGCTGGCGTGGCTCGTGCGCGAATCGATCCACGTCTTCGACTGCACTCCGTCTCAACTGAGGCCCCTCCTGGCGGCCGGGCTGCTGGAGCGGCCGGGGCTGTCGCTCCGGCATGTCCTGGTAGGCGGGGAGCCGATCGATGCCGAGACCTGGGGAGCCGTGGCGCGTTCGGAGCCGATTCGCTTCTTCAACCTCTATGGACCGACCGAATGCACGGTGGACGCCGCCGTCTGCGAGATCCGAACCGGCCCGGGCCGTCCGGTGATCGGCCGTCCCGTCGCGAACACGCAGATCCACATCCTCGATCGGTATCGCCAGCCCGTTCCCGTCGGTGTGACGGGCGAGCTTTGGATCGGAGGGGACGGGGTCGCGCGCGGTTACTGGCGCCGCCCCGAGCTGACGGCCGAGCGATTCCTGCCGGATCCCTTCCGGACGGTCGAGGGCTCGCGCCTCTATCGAACGGGAGACCTCGGCCGATTCCTTGCGGACGGAGAGATCGAGCTCGTCGGCCGCGCCGACCGGCAGGTCAAGTTTCGAGGCTTTCGGATCGAGCTCGAGGAGATCGAAGCGGTCCTGGCGGAGCACGCGGCCGTGGAAAGCGCGGTCGTCCTGCTGCGGGAGGACGCCTCGGGCCAGCGGCTGGTGGCCTACGTGGTCCCGGAGGCGGGAAGCTCGGTCCGCCACGAGACCCTGCGCGCTTTCGCGAAACGGAGTTTGCCCGGATACATGGTGCCCTCGGCGTTCGTGACGCTCGCGGCGCTGCCCCTGACATCCAACGGCAAGGTGGACCGCCTGGCCTTGTCGGCCACGGTTGCGGCGGACGCCGGCGAGGCGCCCGGCTTCGTGCCTCCTCGAACCCCTCTTGAAGAGACCCTGGCCGGCGTCTGGGCGGGGCTGCTCGGAGTGCCGCGTGTCGGCGTCCACGACAACTTCTTCGACCTGGGCGGCCACTCGCTGCTCGCGGTCCAGGTGCTCTCGCGCGTCCGGGACTCCGTCGGCGTGGAGCTGCCGGTTCGGGCCCTCTTCGCGGGTCCCACCGTGGCGGAGATGGCTATCGCGGTCGCACAGAGCCAGGCCCGCAGACTTCGCGCCGACGAACTGGAGCACCTCCTGAACGAGGTGGAGGGCACCCTCCCCCGGGACGTCCATGAGTGACCTCGAGCGGCGGATCGCCAGTCTCTCGCCGGAGCAGCGTGCGCTGCTGGAGAAGCGGCTGCGGGAGCAGACCGTTCCCGCCGGGGAGACTCTGACGCCTATTCGCCGCGGGCCGGAGACGGGCCCGGCCCGGCTCTCCTTCGCCCAGGAGCGACTGTGGTTTCTCGATCAGCTGGAACCCGGCAACCCGTACTACAACATTCACAAGGCGATCCGCTGGAACGGCCCCCTCGATCTGGACGCGCTCGGCCGCGCCCTGGAGACGATCCTCGCCAGGCACGACGCGCTGCGCACCACGTTCGTTGCCGTCGATGGCGCTCCCTTTCAGGTCGTCGATCCGTCCAGTGCGCTGCCGTTGCCCGTGACCGACCTGCGGGGGTATCCGCCGCCGGAACGCGAAGCGCAGATGTTGCAGCTGGCCGTGGAAGAGGCGCGGCGACCCTTCGATCTCTCCCGAGACCGATTGGTCCGCGCTCGACTCCTGCGCCTGGGCGACGAAGAGCATGTCTTTCTGCTCACGATCCATCACATCGTCTCCGATGGGTGGTCGATGGGACTCTTCTTCGGAGAGCTCGCCACGCTCTACGCGGCCTTCTCGAAGGGAGAGCCGTCACCGCTGCCGGATCTTCCGATTCAATACGCGGACTACGCCGGTTGGCAGCGCGACAATTTGCGGGGGGAAGTCCTGGAGTCGCAGCTCGACTACTGGACACAGCGGCTCTCCGGGATGCCGCCCGTGCTGGACTTTCCGTCTGACCGGCCACGGCCGGCGCGGCGCGGCGGCCGCGGGGCGGGACAGACGTTCTCCGTCGAGAGGAAGCTCCTCGACGCCCTGCGGGCCCTGAGCCGCCGGGAGGGAGTCACGCTCTACATGACCCTCCTGGCGGCGTTTCAAACGCTGCTCGGCCGATACGCGGACTCCGAAGAGATCGTCGTGGGCTCGCCCGAGGCCGGGCGGCACCGGGTCGAGACCGAGCCTCTCATCGGCTACTTCGTGAACATGCTCGTGCTCCGGACCGATCTCCGCGGCGATCCGACGTTCCGTGAGCTCTTGACGCGCGTCCGGGACGTCGTTCTCGGGGCTCAGACTCGTCCCGAAGTCCCCTTCGAGAGGCTAATCGACGAGCTCGGACTCGATCGCAGCCTCCGGTACAACCCGGTCTTTCAAGTGATGTTCGCCTTTCAGAAGGAGCCGCACTCGATGGTGGCGCCTCCGGGTCTGACGGCCTCCCCCGTGAGCGTTCGCACCGGCGCGGCCGTCTTCGATCTGACTCTGGAGATGACCGAGCGGCAGGACGGACTCGAGGCGAGTCTCGGTTATGACACGGATCTCTTCGACGATGCCACCGCGACCCGAATGGTGGAGCACTTCGGACGGCTCCTCGAAGGGATCGTGGAGGACTCCGAAAGGCCGCTCTCGCGGCTGCCACTGTCGAGCGAGGAGGAGCGGAGACGTCTGCTCGTGGAGTGGAACGACACGGCGGCCGAGTTCCCGAGCGAGAAGTGCGTTCATCGTCTCTTCGAGGAGCAGGCGAGTCGAGCTCCCGAGGCGGCGGCCGTCCTTTTCGGAAGTGAGCGGCTGACCTACCGAGAGCTCAATCGGCGAGCGAACCGACTCGGGAACCACCTGCGTCGACTGGGCGTGGGATCGGGTGACGTCGTGGGACTGTGCGCAGAACGCTCCGTCGAAATGACGGTCGGACTGCTCGGGATCCTCAAGGCCGGAGCCGCGTACCTGCCGCTGGATCCCACACTGCCCCCCGAGCGTCTTTCCCTGCTCCTGGAGGAGACCCGGACGGGCCTTCTCCTGACTCAGCAACGGCTCGTGCCGTCGCTCCCGGCCTTCGGGGGACGACGGGTTCTTCTGGACGTCGACAGCGAGGCGATCGCGCTCGAGAGCGAGGAGAACCTCGACGGCGGCGCCTCCGCCGACGACCTGGCGTACGTGACTTACACGTCCGGCTCGACGGGCAGGCCCAACGGGGTGAGGGTCGCTCACCGTTCGCTCGTCAACTTCACGGTGTTCGCCGCCGAGGCCTTCGGGCTTTCTCCTCGGGACCGGGTCCTGCAGTTCGCCTCGATCAGCTTCGACGCGGCCGCCGAAGAGATCTATCCGTGCTGGCATTCGGGCGCAACTCTCGTGCTCCGCACGAACGCGATGCTGGACGACTTCTCTTCGTTTCTCGATGCGTGCCGCCAGTGGGGCGTCACGGTGCTCGATCTGCCGACCGCGTACTGGAACGATCTCGTCGCCGGGTTGTCGCAAGAGCCCCTGGACTTTCCCGAAGGAGTCCGCCTCGTCGTCATCGGTGGAGAAAGAGCGCTGCCGGAGCGCCTGGAGGCCTGGCGAAAGCGCTTCGGAGCCCGGGTCCGGCTCGTCAACACCTACGGGCCCACCGAGGCGACGGTCGCCGCGACGAGTTGGGAATGTCCCGCCTCCGGCGAGGAAGAGGACGGGCTGCGGCTGCGAGAAGTCCCGATCGGGCGCCCGATTCGAAACGTCCAGGCGTACGTTCTGGACCGTGCCGGACAACCCGTTCCCCTCGGCGGCTGGGGAGAGCTCCACATCGGAGGGGTCGGTCTGGCGCGCGGATACCTGGGCAACGAGGAGTTGACCGCGGCAAAGTTCATCGCGAACCCCTTCTCCGACCGACCGGACTCCCGGCTGTACCGCTCCGGGGACCGCGCTCGCCATCGCGCGGACGGTGAGTTGGAGCTGCGAGGTCGCCTGGATCAGCAGTTGAAGATTCGGGGCTACCGCGTCGAGCCGGGAGAGGTGGAGGCGGCACTCGCGGAACACGGATCGGTTCGCGATGTCGCGGTCGTGGGACAGGAGGAGATGGCGGGAGACCGAAGCCTGGTGGGCTACGTCTCGCTCCGACCCGAACAGGCCGTCTCCGCCGGGGATCTGAAGCGCTTCCTGCGCGCCAGGCTCCCGAGCTACATGGTGCCCTCACACATCGTCCTCCTCGACGCTCTCCCGCGCACTGCCGGCGGAAAGCCCGACCGCAGGGCCCTCGCGTGTTTGCCTCGCTCGCCACAAAAAGAGTCGGAGTCGGAGTCGGAATTCGTGGCTCCGCGGACCGTGATCGAGCAGTCGCTCGCCGGCATCTGGGCCGAGGTCCTGAGGATCGACCGCCTCGGGATCCATGACAACTTCTTCGACCTCGGCGGGCACTCCCTTCTGGCGACCCGTGTTCTCGCGCGGTTACAGGCGACATTCTCCGTCCGATTGCCGCTGCGTACTCTCTTCGACCAACCCACCATCGCCCAGCTCTCCGCGGCCATCGAAGAGCTTCGCGGGTCCGATTCCGGTCCTTCTCGCTCGGCGATCGCTCCCGTCTCGCGCCGCGCGATCTCGGGCGAAGCGGGCTCGGCGGCCGCGGCGGACGAGAGTCCGCCGAAGCGCACGAGACCCGAATGACGCCTCCGGCACTCGCTCCTCCATCCCGGTCTCTTCCGCTCCCGGATGGCGAGGTCCACATCTGGCGAGCGACGCTCAAGAGCGCCGGCGATCTCCTGGAGCTCCGAGGCCTCCTCTCTCCCGACGAGCGCGCGAGGGCCGACCGGTTTCGTTCGGCCGGGGATCGCGACGGGTTCGTTGCCGCGCGGGGCGCTCTGCGACGGATCCTGGCGCTGTACACCGGCGAGCGGCCCGAGGATCTGCGCTTCTCCTATGCGGCCTGGGGCAAGCCCCGGCTCGAGCCGCAAACGCGGGCCGGGACCGCTCGCCTCGAGCTCAGCGTCAGCCACTCGGGCGCGCTCGCGTTCTATGCCGTCTCCGAGGGGCGCCCGTTGGGGATCGACGTCGAGAGGATCGTTCCGGTGACCGAGAACGATGAGCGCCTGTCCCGGTCCTGGCTGTCCGAGGAGGAGCTGGCGGAGATGTCCTCCCTCGACGCCTCCGCGCGCACGCGGCGCTTCTATTCCCTGTGGACCCGAAAGGAGGCCTACCTGAAGGCCCGTGGCGAGGGACTCTCGCTCGATCCGGATCGGGTGCGGATTTCGGGCGATTCGTTCGAGTCGGCCTTCGAACCCGAGGCCGCTCGCCGCTGGTCTCTTCGGGAGCTCGAGGCGGGTCCGGGCTACGCCGCCGCGCTCGCCGTCGAGGGGCACGACTGGCGTCTCACGGAGTGGGAGTACCCCGGGTCGCGGCGCGGACCCTCGACGGGCCAAGACCCGATTCCCCGCTAGTCGATCACGAGCCTGACGCCGCCTTCTCGATGAGGTCGGCCACCGCGGTGGGGTTCGACACGTAGATCGAGTGGCTTCCCGCGACCTCCGCGGTCATGGCGCCCGCGAGCTGCGACATCGCGCGTTGCGCGGCGATCGGGATCATCCACGACGAGCGCGCCCGAGCGATTTGGTGACACGGAATCGGAGCGATTCGTCCTCTCCGTGAGGCACTCTTCTTGCACTTTTCCTGCACGGGAGGTGCTATGAGCCGCGAAGCCCATCAAGCCTTTTCGATACTCCGATTCGGTTTCACCATCGCGCCGATCATCGCGGGACTCGACAAGTTCCTTCACATCCTGACGAACTGGGACAAGTACCTGGCGCCCTTCATCCCCAACACGCTCGGGATCCAGCCCCACACGTTCATGATGATCGTCGGGGTCGTGGAGATCGTGGCCGGGCTGCTGGTCGCCGTGCAGCCGCGCATCGGCGGCTACGTGGTCGCGCTGTGGCTGGTCGGCATCATCGTCGACCTGATCGCGACGGGCGGCTATCTCGACGTCGCGCTGCGGGATCTCGGACTTCTCCTCGGCGCGCTCGCCCTCGCGAGACTCGCGGAGGCGGAGGCCACGGTGCACGTTCCCGCGCGCGCCTGAAGGTCGCGCGCGATCGATTCGGGGCTGGGGCGTCGGGCGCCTCAGCCCTTCTTCTTGTCTCCCCGGCCGGGGCTCCTCCGGTCCCTCATCTTCCACTTGCAGCGGTCGCACACGAAGTAGAGATCGGGGGAATCGCCGGCGGGATCGGGAAACGGTCCCTTCATGATGCTGCGGCGGCTCTTGTTCAGCGTACAGTTCGGGCACGTCGGACCGGCCGGCACGGAGAAGCGCGACGAGCGGGACTTGCCCTTTTCGATGGCGGAAGTATACGGGCGGCGGCGCGGGATGCTCTTCGGCCTCGACGATCTAGGGATCGCCGCCCCCCTGTGATACGAAGTCGGCTCACAGGAGGCCCCATGCGACGGTTGCTCCCTTCGTGGTCGGCGGCGGCAACCCTGAGCCTTCTCCTCGCCGCCGGATTCGGCCTCTCGCCGCTTCGCGCGCAGGATGCCGCGGCGGGCTCCGACTCCGACTCCCTTCAGGGAGACCCCCAATGGCCGCGCGTCGTCGAGGAGGGCGACCTGACCTTCACCGTCTACCAGCCCCAGATCGACACCTTCAGCGACACGATCCTCGAGGCCCGGGCGGCCGTGCAGGTCGAACAGAAGGTCGAGGCCGACAAGACGAAGACGCTCTACGGCGTCATCTGGATCAGGGCCAACACCTTCATCGACAAGGAGGCGCGCCTCGTTCAGCTGGACGACATCGAGATTCCGAAGGCCAGCTTCCCCACCGCCGAGGACCGCACGAACGAGTTCCTCGACATCCTCCGACGAAACACCGAGCCCGGCCGCACCGTCTCGCTCGACCGCGTCGAGGCCAACCTCGCGATGACGCAGGCCGACAAGAAGGGCGAGGCCGTCCCGATCAAGAACGACCCGCCCCGCATCTACTACCGGACCTCTCCCTCGGTCCTCATCCTGATCGACGGGGATCCCGCAATGCGCGACACCGGGACTCCCGGCGGCGGCCTGCAGCGGGTCCTGAACACGCGTAGCCTGCTCCTCAAGGATTCGTCCGCCTTCTACACGCCGATCGGCGACCGGTGGGCGTCGGCGCCGGCCGTGACGGGACCGTGGCGCCTTGCGGCAGGCGTTCCTCCCGCCGCGCAGTCGCTGCGCGACTCCATCGCGAGCGACGAGAACCAGTCGCAGACCGACCTGCTCGAGGACCCCGGCGACGCCATCAAGACCCTGCTGTCGAAGAATCGTCTGCCGGACATCATCGTCAGCACCGAGCCGGCCGAGCTCATCGAGACCGACGGCGCGCCCGACATGAAGCCCATCGCGGGAACGCAGCTGCTCTACGTGTCGAACACGACGGGCGACATCCTGCTCGACCTGAAGGATCAGAGCTACTACGTTCCGCTCACCGGACGCTGGTTCCGCGGCAAGTCGCTCGACGGACCCTGGCAGTTCGTGAACGGCGACGCGCTGCCCGAGGACTTCGCGAAGATCCCGACGAACAACCCGAAGTCGAGCGTGCTCGCGACCGTGCCGGGAACCCCCGCCGCGCAGGAGGCGGTCATCGCCAACAGCATCCCGCAGACCGCGGAAGTGGACCGCGCGGAAGCGAAGTTCGAGTCGAGCTACGACGGCGACCCGGACTTCCAGAACGTTCCGGACACGTCGCTCCAGTACGCTCTCAACACGCCGACGCCGGTCATCCGCGTGAATCCGACCAGCTACTACGCCGTGCAGGGCGGCGTCTGGTTCAACGGAGGCTCTCCCTTCGGGCCGTGGATCGTCGCGACGGCGGTGCCGCCCGTGATCTACACGATCCCGGTGGCATCTCCCATCCACTACGTGACGTACGTCCGCATCTACCGCTACAGCCCGACCTACGTGTGGGTCGGCTACACGCCGGGATACCTCGGCACCTGTTACTCGCCGTGGGGAACGGTCGTCTACGGGACCGGCTACTGGTACCGGCCGTGGATCGGCCGCTACTGGTACGGCGCGCCGGTGACGTGGGGGTTCGGCGTCGGCATCAGCTGGAATCCGTGGAGCGGATGGAACGTCGGATTCGGCTGGGGCGGATACCGCCCGTACTACCGGCCGTACTGGGGACCGTATTACGGCTGGCACCGCCCGCCCGGCTGGTATGTCGGGCGCCCCGTCACCGGCCGCCCCGTTCCGAATCGGCGGCCGGGCATCACCAACGTCAACCTCTATAACCGGCCGGGAATCGCGAGGCCGGGGGTCAAGCCGATCGTTCGGCCTCCGGCGACGACGAGGCCGACTCCCGGGACGCGGCCGGCGCCGGGCACCGGCCAACCCTCGACGCGTCCGGCTCCCGGCACGGGTCAGCCGACGACTCGGCCCGCGCCGAGCAGACCCGGAACGAGGCCGGCGCCGGGCCAGCCATCGACTCAGCCCGCACCGGGTGAGCCGTCGACTCAGCCGGCGACGGGCAGACCGGGCGCTCGACCCGCGCCCTCGCGACCCGACAACGTCTACGCCGGCAAGGACGGCAACGTGTACCGCCCGAAGCCGGGAGGCGGAGGATGGGAGACGCCCGGTCAGGACGGGAAGTGGAAGCCCGTCGAGAAGCCGGCGGAGCGCCCTCAGACGCGGCCCGCTCCGCAGCCGGCCCCGGGCCGGCCCGCGGCGCAACCGGCGCAGCCGCCGCCAGGAGCTCAGCCCGCGCGTCCCGCAGTGGACCCGGGAACCCTCAACCAGCTCTCGCGGGACCGTCAGGCGCGCGACATGGGAAACTTCCGTGCCGGACCTCCGCCGTCGTCAAGACCGGCGCCCTCGTCGAAACCCGCGCCGGCACCGAAGGCCGCGCCGCCGAGCCGGTCACAGCCCCAGCAGAAGAAGCCGGGCTAGAGGTCGGCGATGGGCAAGGGATTTCTTCTTCGTCTGCTCGCGACGGTCGTGCTCCTGCTCGCGACGTACAACCCGGAGGGGAAGTCGTACTTCCACTGGGTCGCTTCCGACGGATGGCGGTTCACGCCGCTCAAGGCCTTCGTCGGCGTCTGCCTCCTCGTCGGTTGGGTGATCCTGCTTCGGGCGACCATGGAGTCGCTCGGCGCGCTCGGCATGCTCCTCGCGGCCGCTTTCTTCGGCACGCTCATCTGGCTGATCGTCTCCTGGATGCACCTGCAGCCGCAGACGACGAAGGGCCTGACCTACCTGATCCTGCTGGGCCTCGCCGCGGTGCTCTCCACGGGCTCGGTCTGGTCGATCTGGAGACGCCGTATGACCGGACAGATCGACGTGGACGAGCACCACGACTCGAATATCCCTTAATCGCTCGAAGTGAGACTCGGACGGTGACGTGATCAGAAGGAGGAAGCGCAATGCTCAAGGGATTCCGTGAATTCATCGCCAAGGGAAACATCGTCGACCTGGCGGTCGCGGTCATCATCGGGGTCGCGTTCGGCGCGATCGTGGACTCGCTCGTCAAGGACATCATCACGCCCATCCTCGGAATGATCGGCGGTCAGCCCGACTTCTCGAGTCTCAAGATCGGGTCGATCGGGATCGGGAACTTCATCAACGCGGTGATCAGCTTCCTCATCAAGGCCGCGGCCGTGTACTTCCTGATCGTCGTTCCGTTCGCCAAGGTCGCCGCGCGGCTCGCGGCAACTCCCGCACCTCCGTCGCCCTCGGAGCAGTACCTGAAGGAGATCCGCGACCTCCTCGCGAAGCGTGCGTGAGACGCTGCGGCTCCTCGGCCGCTCGACGAGCATCGTCGCCCTGCTGGCCCTCTCGGCCTGCACGGGAGGGAGGCCGTCCCCGGCTCCTCCCGAGGGAGCGCCTCGGCCCGAAGCGAGTCCGCTGCCGACGTTCGTACCGCCGCCGGTGCCGCCGCCCGTGGAGACGCCGACGGCGATCCCGCGCCTGACCCTCGAGGGCACCGTGACCTACTTGCAGCGCCTCGCGCTCACCCCCGAGGCGGTCGTCCAGGTCGAGCTGCGAGACGCCGCGATTCCGGAGTCCGAGGGCCCTCCGATCGCCAAGCAGGTCATCCCCCGGCCCGGGCAGGTGCCGGTCGCCTTCGCGCTGCCCTACCTGCCGTCCTCACTCCTTCCCGGACACCGCTACGTGCTCTCGGCGCGCATCACCGACCGCGGCCAGCTCCAGTTCGTGACCGAGCAGCCGATCGCCGCCCTGCCTCGGCCCTCCGCGGCGGAGCCGCTCGAGATCGTCGTCGTGCCGCTGCGGTGACGGCCGCCGTCCGAGCGCCCGTCAGGAGGAGAACCCGATCCCCATCCTCTCGAGCGCGCGCAGGAGGAGACCCGGCCTCCCGCCCGCGTCGACGCGGCGCAGCGAGCGGGTCACGGCGGCGACCGCCAGCCGGCGCAGCGGCTCCGGCGGGTAGGGAAACGGCGGGTGGCGGACGAGGGACAGATCGAGAAGCGGGCTGCGGCGCTCGAGCGTCAGGTGCGCCAGGATCTGCCCCGCGACGCGCGTCGATCCGATGCCGTGCCCGGTGTATCCCAGGCCGTACGCGACCCGGCCCTCCAGCAGGCCGAAGAACGGCGTCAGCCGCGTGGTCGAGGCGATGGGGCCGCCCCACGCGAACGGGAAGGAGAGGCCCGCGAGCGACGGGAAGTGCCGGCGGAAGCTCTCGCGCAGCGACGCCTCGTGGGCCGCGGAGTGGTCGCAGGCAGGATCGACGCGGTTGCCCGGATAGTAGACGGCCTCGCTCGTGCCGAAGAGGATGCGGCCGTCGTCGGTCGGCCGGTAGTAGTTGAAGAATGTCCGCGCGTCGACGACTCCCCGGCGGTTGCGCCAGCCGATCTCGGCTCGCTGGGCCGCCGTCAGCGGCTCCGAGACGAGGATGTAGTCGTAGAGCGGCAGGAACCGGGCGAGGAGCCGCGGGAAGAGGTGATGCGAGTAGGCGTTGGTCGCGAGGACGACCCGCCGCGCCGTCACGGAACCGCGGTCCGTCGAGACCAAGACGCGGTCGCGCGGGAACGCGAAGCCCGTCACGGCGGAGCGCTCGGCGATCCGGACTCGGAGCCGGAGCGCCTCCGCGCGCAGGCCCTCGATCAGCCGGATCGGATTCACCAGCGCGTTGCGCGGCGAGAGGAGGGCTCCGCGGTAGAGCGGGCTCGCCAGCTCCGCCTGCGTCTCCTCGGCGGAGAGCACGCGCAGGTCGCCGATCCCGACGCGCTCGGCCGCGCGCCGCATCGCCTCGAGCGCCGCGAGGTGCTCCGCGTTGAGCGCCACGGTCAGCTGCCCGGCCCGATCCCATCCGGCGTCGATCCCCCGCTCGGCGAGGAACGCCTCCATCTCGTCCAGGTTCGCTCGCCCCAGGCGCGCGAGCTCGCGCGCCTCGTCCAGGCCGAAGTGCGCGATAGCGAGCTCGTGGGAATGGTCGATCGTCTCTCCCGCGATGCCCGCGTTGCGGCCGCTCGCGCCGTATCCGGCGAGCTCGCCGTCGAGGACGACGACGGTGAGGCCCGGCTCCAGCCGCTTCAGGAAGAGCGCCGTCCACAGGCCGGTGAAGCCCGCGCCGACGATGGCGACGTCGGCCGCGAGCTCTCCGGTCAGCGGCTCCGGCTCGCGCGACGCCCGTTGCGCCAGCCAGTAGCAGGACTGCGCGATGGGCGGCCTGGAGGGCTCCGACACCATATTCGGGCCTCGGGCTCAGTCGGCGGCCCTCGCGCCAACCCTTACAGAGAGAATTCCTTGTACACGTCCTGGAGCGAGCCTTCGAGCGCGGCGAGGAAGCGGTCGATCTCGGGATAGCTGATGACGAGCGGCGGCTCGACCCGAAGGACCTGCGCGTTGATATAGGTCCCCGAGATCAGGATGCCCCGCCCGAACAGGGCCTTGGCGACCGCGTAGCCGAGATCGTGGCTCTGGAACTCCATGCCGAGCATCAGGCCCCGGCCGCGCGCGCCCGCCATGACCTTGGGGTAGCGCTGAGCGAGCGCGTTCATCCGGGGCAGCATGTACTCGCCTTTTTCTCCCGCCTGCTTCGGGAGGTCCTCCTCCAGCAGGACGTGGATCGTGGCGATCGCCGCGGCGCAGCACACGGGGTTCCCGCCGAACGTCGTCGTGTGCAGGAACGGATTCTCGATGTACCGCTCCCAGGTCTTCGGCGTGCCGATGCAGCAGCCGATCGGCATCACGCCGCCGCCGAATCCCTTCCCGAGCGCCATCAGGTCCGGCACGACGCCGTCGTGCTCGCAGCAGAACATCTTGCCGCTGCGGCCCATGCCGCTCTGGACCTCGTCGAAGATCAGCATCGCCCCGTACTTGTCGCAGATCTCGCGCGCGGCGGCGAGGTATCCCGGGGGCGCCACGTTGATCCCGCCCTCGCCCTGGATCGGCTCGATGACGACGGCCGCGACCTTGTCTCCGGAGAAGTCGCCGCTCGCCACGATCATCCGCAGGGCGTCGGCGTCCCCGAACGGAACGTGCGTCCAGCGCTTCAGCGGCAGGAACGGCTCCCGGAAGACCGCCTTGGAGGTCCCGCCGAGAGACCCCAGCGACTTGCCGTGGAAAGCTCCGAGCGTCCCCACGAAGTGGTGGCGGCCGGTGGTCAGGATCGCCATCTTGAGGCAGGCCTCGACCGACTCGGTGCCGGAGTTCGTGAAGAAGCAGTACTGCAGGTCGCCCGGCGTGATCATGGCGACGAGGTGCGCGAGGTAGGTCCGCAGGGGGTCGATGAGCTCCTGGGAGTGGATCGCCTGCCGCTCGAGCTGCTCGCGGACGGCCTTCAGGACCTTGGGATGGCGGTGGCCGGTGACGTAGATCCCGAATCCCCCCAGGATGTCGATGAACTCCTTGCCCTGCACGTCCCTGAAGATCGCCCCCTCGTCCGACCACTCGACCGCCGTGTAGTCGGTGCTGACCGACTTTCGGTACTCGAGGAACGTCGGGTTGACGTAGTCCGTCCAGTACTGCACCGAGTCCTGGATCACCTTCTGCTGCTCCGGCGGAGTGAGCGTCTTCTTCCCGATGAGGTCGAGGACGTACCCGGATTCCTGCAGCGCCGCCTTCAGGTCCTGGGGCATGGGATTCGTCTCCTGTCGCGTGTAGGGGCTTAACCGCGACGCATCATATCGTCCGCGCGAGAGGCCGCACGGGCCCCGCGCGGGATGAGCAGCCATCCGATCACGACCGTCGCCGCCGTTTCGGCGCCGAGGATCAGCGCCTCCTTGAGCGGGGCCTGGCTCGTGGGCGACGGCAGGAAGAAGATGACGCAGGCCCCGGCGATGTAGAGCGTGCACGCCCAGGCGGCCAGCGTCGCCACGCCGTGCCCGCCGGGAACACGGTACGGCCTCGGCTGATCCGGACGCTTCCGGCGCAGCACGAGAAAAGCCGGGAAGACCATCAGGTAGCAGAGCAGGAGGCAGAGCGCGGTCAGGCGGAAGGCCATCCAGAAGATGTTCGACTGGCTGTTCGACAGGAGCGCGCCGCCGACGAGGAGGACGGTCGACACGACCCCCATCGCGACGAACGCGAGGTACGGCGTCTTGAAGCGCGGGTGCAGGCGGCCGAGCGCCGCCGGGAGCGTGCCCTCCTCCGCCGCGACCGCCGCCACGCGGTTCGCACCGAGGCTCCACGTCACGACGTTGGCCACGCACGCGTAGAGGAACCCGAGCCCCAGCAGGTACACGACGGTGTCGCCGGCGCGGCCCCACTCGCGCCCGAGGATCGCGAGGGCGTCCCACGTCCCCGTCACGATCGAGAGCTTCCCGGTCGGCACCGCGAAGAGGATCCCGCCGATCGCGAACGAGTAGAGGACCGCGATGAGCGCGCCGGACCAGAAGATCACGGTCGGGACGTCGCGCTTCGGGTTGCGCATCTCTCCGCCCGCCGAGCTCATCAGCTCGAACCCGAACGTCGAGTAGAGCAGCGCCGGGAGGTAGGCGAGCGAGTCGTTCCATTTCGGGGCGAGCTGCGACGCCGCGAAGACGTTCGCCGGCCGGTGCCCGCGGAAGAGCGCCGAGAGACCGAGCACGCCGAGCGCGAAGAAGATGAGCGCCTTCACGACCGCGCCGAGGTTCGGGACCCACTTCGAGACCTCGAGCCGCACGATCCCGATGCCCACCGTCAGCCAGGTCAGGACGATGGCGATCGTGGCGTCCTGCCAGGGGGAAGGCGTCTGGACGCCCTGCAAGGCATCGGCGCTCCCCGTGATCGAGGCGCCGCCGTGGAGGAACATCTGCCCGAAAGTTCCCGCGAAGATCAGGTAGACCGACGGGATCCAGTAGGCGTTGTTGATCCAGTACATCCAGGCCACGGTCGAGCCCCACTTGGGTCCGAAGGCCTCCCGGACCCAGACGTAGACGCCGCCCTCCCCCGGCCAGGCCGCTCCGAGCTCGGCCGTGATGAGACCGTAGGGGATGAAGAAGACCGTCATCGTGATCGCCCACCACGAGAACCAGGCGAGGCCCATCGCGGCCGAGGAGGCGAGGGTGTCGATCGTCAGGATGGCGCAGACGGTGAAGAGGACGAGATCGGCCCGGCCGAGAACCCGCTCGAGGGCGGGAGTCTCCGCTCGTTGATGCCCCGCGGCGCCGGTCGATGATTCCAAGTCCGGGCATCCTATCGCAACTCTCGCTCCCCCAGACACTTCCGGGCTCCTGCGGCGCCCGCCGCGCGCCGTCGCCCTTGCCGCGAGCGCAGTCGAGCGGCGGGCACCGCAGAGAGTCGCGCGTGATAGGCTCCTCGCCTCCGCTGACGAGTCGTCAGCTCCGCCAGTAGGCCGCTCATCATGTCCTCTTCGATTCGCTTGAAGACCGCCATCCCCGGGCCCCGCTCCCAGGAGCTGGCCGCCCGGCGGGAACGGGCCGTTCCCAAGGGGATCGGGCACTCGACGCCGGTCTACGCCGCCAGCGCCCACGGGGCACTCGTGACAGACGTGGACGGAAACGTCTTCCTCGACTTCGCCGGCGGAATCGGGACCCTGAACGTGGGCCACACCAACCCGGAGGTCGTCCGGGCCGCGACCGAGCAGCTCGCGCGGGCCACGCACACCTGCTTTTCCGTGGCGCCCTACGAGTCCTACGTCGCGCTGGCCGAGGCGCTCAACCGCCTGACCCCGGGCGACTTCGCCAAGAAGACGATGCTCGCCAACAGCGGGGCGGAGGCGCTCGAGAACGCGGTCAAGATCGCGCGCCACGCGACCAACCGGGAGGCCGTCGTCGTCTTCGAGCACGCCTTCCACGGCCGCACGCTCATGACCCTCTCGATGACGAGCAAGGTCCGCCCCTACAAGTTCGGCTTCGGCCCCTTCGCCCCCGAGGTCTACCGGCTCCCCTTCCCGTACGAGTACCGCGGGCACTACGACGGGCGCGCCGAGGCGGCGGCGCAGCTGGAGGAGTTCTTCCGCACTCAGGTCGCCGCGGAGAAGGTGGCCTGCGTGGTCCTCGAGCTCGTGCTCGGCGAGGGCGGGTTCATCGTGGCGCCGAGGGACTACGTGGACACGCTCGCCCGCGTCTGCCGCGAGCACGGCATCCTGCTCGTGATCGACGAGGTGCAGACCGGATTCGGGCGGACCGGCCGGCTCTTCGCCTGCGAGCACTACGGCCTCGCGCCGGATTTGATCGCGACGGCCAAGTCGCTCGGCGGCGGCCTGCCCATCTCGGCGGTCACGGGCCGCGCGGAGGTCATGGACAGCGCACAGGTCGGAGGCCTCGGCGGCACCTACACGGGCAATCCCGTCTCCTGCGCCGCGTCCCTCGCCGCGCTCGAGTTCCTCGAGCGAAACCGGCTCTGGGAGCGCGCGGAGGCGATCGGCCGGGTCGTCGAGCAACGCTTCCGTTGCTTCCTCGACCGCTTCCCCTTCGTCGGCGACGCGCGCGGCCTCGGCGCGATGCGGGCGCTCGAGCTCGTCCGCGACAAGAAGACCAAGGAGCCGGACAAGGAGCGCACCGACCGCGTGCTGCGCGGCGCCTACGAGCGCGGCCTGCTCCTCGTCACGGCCGGCACCTACGGAAACGTGATCCGCACGCTCATGCCGCTCGTCATCACCGACGACGAGCTGACGGAAGGCCTCGATGTTCTCGAGAAGGCGCTTGAAGCTTCCTGAGTGCGGGAAACGCCCTCGACGGCGCCGCCACCTCTTCTGCGTCGGGGATTCTTAGCCGACCGGATCCCGGGCGGCTCACGAATCCTTCGTCTCGGATCCTCTCGACGCAGAAACGGGGACGCACATGAACACGCAGGAACTGATCCAGGAATCCCAGCGCTGGCTGGACATCATCTCGGCCAAGGAGCTGACCGCCGAGCAGAAGGAGAAGATCTCGACGGACACCGTCGACAACTTCAGCTTCTACTACAACCGCGGTTACCTCGAGTATCGCAAGTCGGTCATCGAGATGCGGGACAACCCCGCGCTCGAGTGGGCCGGCCAGGGCTCGACGTTCGAGGACCTCCAGGGCCGCACCTACATCGACTGCCTCGGCGGCTACGGCATCTACAGCCCCGGCATCCGGCACCCCAAGGTCGTCAAGGCCGTCGCCGACCAGCTCGCGCGGATGCCGCTCTCGAGCCAGGAGCTGCTCGACCCGCTCCGCGGGGCGCTCGCGGAGCTCCTCGGCGAGATCACGCCAGGCGACCTCCAGTACTCCTTCTTCATCAACAACGGCACCGACGCCGTGGAGGGCGCCATCAAGCTGGCGCGCATCTTCACGGGCAAGACGAACTTCATCAGCTCGCTGCGCGGCTTCCACGGTAAGAGCTGCGGCTCGCTGTCGCTGCTCGGCCGCTGGGAGTACCGCGAGCCGTTCCTGCCGCTCCTCCCCGGTATCCACTTCGTCGAGTTCGGCGACGCCGAGGCCGTCGAGGACGAGCTCTACAAGGCGGACCAGACCGGAAAGGGCATCGCCGCCGTCATCATGGAGCCCATCCAGGGAGAGGCCGGCGCGATCGTTCCTCCCGACGACTTCTGGCCGCGCATCCGGAAGGCCTGCAACGAGTACGGCGCGCTCCTGATCGCCGACGAGGTCCAGACCGGCATGGGCCGAACGGGCAAGCTCTTCGGCGTGGACCACTGGGGCGTCGTCCCCGACATCCTGTGCCTCGGCAAGGCGATCGGCGGCGGCGTCATGCCGCTGTCGGCGTTCATCTCGACGCCCAAGATCTGGAGCGTGCTCGAGAGCAACCCCTTCATCCACTCCTCGACGTTCGGCGGCAACCCGCTGGCGTGCGCCGCGGGCATCGCGGCGATCAACGTGACGCTCTCGGAGGACCTCCCGGGACAGGCCGCGCGCAAGGGCAAGAAGCTGATGGGCTCGCTCATCCGGCTCAAGATGCGCTTCGACCGCATCATCCACGAGGTCCGGGGGCGCGGACTGCTCCTCGGCATCGAGTTCGCCAACACGGAGATCGGGTACAAGGTCGTCTCCGGTCTCTTCCGCCGCGGCGTCCTCGTGGCGGGCACGCTGACCAACTCCAAGGTCGTTCGCATCGAGCCGGCGCTCAACATCCCCGACAAGCTCCTCTCGCAGGTCGTCGACGCGCTCGAGGACACGCTCAAGGAGGTCGACGAGGCGATGCCGGACATCCAGGCGGACCCGGAGTGATGCGGATCGCCGTCCTCGGCGCGGCCGGCGCGATGGCGCAGGTGGTGCTGCGGGATCTCCTCGAGTTCGTGCCGGATCTCGCGATCACCGCGGCGGATATGCGTCCCGCGCGACACCTTGTCGACGCCTCCCGGGCCGACCCCCGCGTGACGACCGCGACGCTCGACGCGCGCGACGAGGAAGCGACCGCCCGCCTGCTCGAGGGCCACGACGCCGCCCTGAACTGCGTGACGTACTACTTCAACGTGCCGATCATGCGCGCCTGCCTGAAGGCGCGCGTGCCGTATGCCGACCTCGGCGGCCTGTACCACGGCACTCGGAAGCAGTTCGCCCTGCACGACGAGTTCGTCCGTGCCGGGGTCCCCGCGCTCCTCGGCATGGGTTCGACGCCCGGGATCACCAACGTGATGGCCGGCGCGATGGCGCAGGGCCTGGACCGGGTCGACGCGGTCCACGTCCGCGTCGGGTGCCTCGACCGGTCGCTGTCCGGCCCGCTTCCCGTGCCCTACGCGCTCGACACGGTGATCGACGAGTTCTCGCTCGAGCCGATGGTGTTCCGCGACGGCCGGGCGGAGGCCGTGTCGCCCATGAGCGGTCGGGAATCGATCGACTTCCCGGAGCCGGTCGGCCGCATGGAGGCGATCTCCACGCTGCACTCGGAGGTCGCGATGTTCCCGCGCTCGTTCCCGGGCCTGCGCGAGGCGAGCTTCAAGGTCGCCTTCGAGCCGGAGTTCACGCGCAAGGTGGCGTTCCTCGTCGAGCTGGGCTTCGCGTCGCGCGAGAAGCTCCCCTCGGGCTCGACGCCGCGGGAGGTCCTGCTCGACCTGGCGGCCCGTCAGGCGGTGCCCCCGGGCGAGCCCGCCGACTGCGACGTCCTGCGCGTCGATGTGGAGGGTCGCACGGGAGGCGCCGGCGGCGGCCGCCCCGTGCGCCGCCGCGGCGAGCTCACGGTCCTGCCCCACACCCGCTGGCGCGTCGCCGCGGGCTCGCTCGACACGGGCGTGCCGCTCTCGATCGCCGGGCAGCTGCTGGCGAGCCGCACCATCACGACGCCCGGCGTCCTCTGTCCCGAGACCTCGGTCCCGCACCAACTCTTCTTCGAGATGCTCGAACGGCGCGAGATGCGGATACGCTGGAGCGGACATGGCGATTGAATCCGTCAACCCGGCCACCGGCGAGTCCCTCCGCGTCTTCGAGCCGCACTCCGCGGAGGAGGTCGAGCGCCGGGTCGCGCTCGCGGCGGAGGAGTTTCCGCGCTGGCGCGCGGTGTCGTTCCCCGAGCGCGCCGCGCGCCTGACGAGAGCCGCCGAGCTGCTCGAGGCGCACAAGCAGGAGCTCGGACGCGTCATGACCCTCGAGATGGGCAAGCCGGTCGGCGCCGCGGTGGCCGAGGCCGAGAAGTGCGCGTGGGTCTGCCGCTACTACGCCGAGCACGCGGCCGCGTTCCTGGCCGACGAGCCCGTCGCGACCGACGCGGGCCGGAGCTTCGTGCGCTACGAGCCGCTCGGTCCGGTCCTCGCCGTCATGCCGTGGAACTTCCCGTTCTGGCAGGTCTTCCGTTTCGCAGCCCCCGCCCTGATGGCCGGCAACGTGGGCCTCTTGAAGCACGCCTCGAACGTCCCGCAGTGCGCGCTCGGGATCGAGGAGATCTTCCGCCGGGCCGGCTTCCCCGAGGGCGCCTTCCAGACGCTCCTCATCGGCGCGGATCGCGTCCAGGGACTGCTCGAGGACCCGCGCATCGCGGCCGCCACGCTCACGGGCAGCGAGGGCGCCGGCGTCTCGGTGGGCCGGGCGGCCGGCGCCGCTCTGAAGAAGGTCGTGCTCGAGCTGGGCGGCAGCGATCCCTTCGTCGTGCTGCCGAGCGCGGATATCGAGGCGGCCGCCGCGACCGCGGTCAAGGCGCGGACCATCAACAACGGCCAGTCCTGCATCGCGGCCAAGCGGTTCATCGTCCACCGCGACGCGGCCCCCGAGTTCGAGCGGCGCTTCGTCGAGAAGATGGTGGCGCTCAAGGTCGGCGATCCGCTCGACCCGTCCGTCGAGGTCGGCCCGCTGGCGACGCCCTCGATCCTGTCGGAGGTCGAGGACCTCGTCCGCCGGAGCCTCGACGCCGGCGCGCGCCTCCTCGTGGGCGGGCGGCGGCTCGACGGGCCCGGGAACTTCTACGCGCCGACCGTGCTCGGCGACGTACCGCCCGAGAGTCCCGCGGCCCAGGAGGAGATCTTCGGCCCGGTCGCGAGCCTGTTCCGCGTCGGCAGCGTCGACGAGGCGATCGCGCTCGCGAACCACAGCCGCTTCGGGCTGGGATCCTCGGCGTGGACGCGGGATGCGGGAGAGGTCGAGCGGCTCATCTCGGGAATCCAGGCGGGCGCCGTGTTCATCAACGGCATGGTCAAGAGCGACCCGCGCCTCCCCTTCGGAGGCATCAAGCACTCCGGCTTCGGCCGGGAGCTGTCGATCCACGGCATCCGCGAGTTCGTCAACGTGAAGGCGGTGTGGGTGGCATGAGCCGTTCTGCTTCGGGCCGTCCCGAGCCCGGCGAGTACGGCGGTCACGCGGAAGAAGACGTCGCGCGCGTTGCGGGCGACGACGCCGCGGAGGCCCTCGCGGCGCAGCTGCCCGAGACGCTCGCGCTCCTGCGCGGGGTCGACGACCGGCGCGCCGGGAAGTTTCGCTACGCGCCGCGGAAGTGGACCATCAAGCAGGTCGTGGGACACCTCTCGGACGACGAGCGGATCTTCGTCTACCGCATGCTCTGCCTCGCGCGGGGAGACCGCCGCGTTCTTCGCGGCTTCGACGAGAAGGCGTACATGCGGCGCGCCGGATTCAACGAGCGGCCGCTCGCGGACCTGCTGGAGGAGCTCGCCTCGGTCCGCGCCTCGACGGTCGCGTTCCTCCGCGGCCTGCCGCCGGACGCCTGGGCGCGCAGCGGCGTCGTCAACGGCTACGCCGCGACCGTGCGCGGCCTCGCGTTCCACGTCGCCGGCCACGAGCTCCACCACCGGCGGATCCTGAAGGAGCGGTACCTCTCCGCCTGATTCCCGACCCCGACTACGCCGGCAGGAAGCTCGCCCCCACGGTCTGCGCGATGCGCGCCATGACGTGCTTGACCTGGGTGTAGTCCTCGAGCGCGTACATCGACATGTCCTTGCCGTAGCCCGACTGCTTGTACCCGCCGTGCGGCATCTCGGAGACGAGCGGCAGGTGGTCGTTGATCCACACCGTGCCGAAGCGGAGGCGCCGCGCCGCGTTCAGGGCCCGGTTGACGTTGGTCGTCCAGACCGACGCCGAGAGGCCGTAGTCGACGTCGTTGGCCCACGCGAGGGCCTCGTCGTCGCTCTTGAACCGCGTGACGGTGATGACCGGGCCGAAGACCTCCCGCTGGACGATCTCGTCCTTCTGCCGCGCCTCCACGACCGTGGGCTCCAGCCAGAAGCCCTTCCCCTTCTTCGCCCCGCCGCCCGTGAGGACTTTGGCGTGCTTCGTCCCGCGCGCGCGCTCGAGGAAGCCCGAGACGCGCTTCCGGTGCTCCGCCGAGATCACCGGTCCCATGTTCGTGTTCTCGTCCGCGATGTCCCCGACGACGAGCGACTCGACCGCGGGGAGCAGCGCGCCGAGCACCTTGTCGTAGGTCCGGGCGCTGACGTAGAGGCGCGCCGCGGCCGTGCAGTCCTGGCCGCTGTTCGCGAACCCGGCCATCTTGATCCCCGGGACGACGAGGTCCATGTCGGCGTCGTCGAAGATGATGACCGGCGCCTTGCCGCCGAGCTCCAGGTGGACCCTCTTGAGCGAGGCCGAGGCCGCCTTCGCGACCTCCTTGCCCGTCGCGACGTCGCCGGTCAGCGAGACCATGTTGACGCGAGGATGACGGACGAGGCCGGCGCCCACCGGCTCCCCGTGGCCCGTGATCACGTTGAAGACGCCGGCCGGAAAGAGGCCCTGGATGAGCTCCGCGAGGCGCAGGGTCGTCAGGGGCGTCTGCTCGGAGGGCTTCAGCACGACCGTGTTTCCCGTGGCGAGCGCCGGACCGATCTTCCAGATCGCCATCATCAGCGGGTAGTTCCAGGGCGCGATCGAGCCGACCACGCCGACGGGCTCCCGCCGGATCATGCTCGTGTAGCCCGCCAGGTACTCGCCCGCCGCCTTGCCCTCCATGCAGCGCGCCGCGCCGGCGAAGAACCGCAGGTTGTCGACCATGAACGGGACCTCCGAGCGCGCGAGTCCGATCGGCTTGCCGACGTTCTGGGACTCCAGGAGCGCCAGCTCGTCGCCGTTCTTCTCGATGACGTCGGCGAGCCTGAGCAGGAGGAGCGCGCGATCCGCGGGCGTGGTCTCCTGCCACGTCTCGCTGGCCGAGGCGGCCGCCGAGACGGCGCGATCCACGTCCTTCTCGCCGCAGAGCGGGACCTTTCCGAGGACCTTCTCGTCCACCGGGCTGATGATCGATTCGTCCTTGCCGTCGACGGAGCCGACGAGCTTTCCGTCGACGAGGTTCTTGTAGGTCTTCATCGGAGTTCCTTTCTGAATCGGAATCGCCCGCTCATCCTATCGAAGAGTTCCGCGGGACGATCACGGAGCCGGCGCGGCGGCCCGCAGCGTTGCGATCTCCTCGCCATTCAGCGCCCGCAGCGTGAGGGTGTCTCCCGAGACCGCGTAGGTCGCGACGCGCTCGAGGGCGTCCAGAAACCGTTTCTCGAGCGGCATCGGCGCACCGAGGCAGGCCATCTTCGTCGTCCCCAGCGGAGAGAGCTTCAGCGACGAACCGTCGAGGGTGTACCCGCCGAAGACCCGGTTGCAGCCGCCGAAGCCGACGAGCCTCTTGTCCGCGGGCTCGAGCCTCAAATTCGGCGGGCGCTTGATCCCCTCGGGCAGCGGCGCGCCGCCCAGCGTGACGAGCTCCCAGGTCGTTTCCTCGAGGGGCGCCCCGGAGGACGCCGGAGGCGAGGCGGCCGTCGGCGGCGGAGCCTGCGCCGCCGGTCCCGGGGGTGGAGGCGCGGGCCCGGCGGTGCCCTGGCAGGCCGCTCCCACGGCGGCGAGGAGCACGAGAGCGGCGAAGACCGCGCGCCTCGCGCTCACTGCGCCTTGATCTCCGTCCAGTACTCGTCCATCAGCTCGGTCGCGTCGCCGATGTCCTCGACGAACTCGCAGCGCGCCAGCGCCTCCTCGGGGGCGTAGATCGCCGGGTCGTGGACGATCTCGGGCTTGATGAACGGCAGGGCCGCCCCGTTTCCGCTGGCGTAGCTGATCGCGTTGATGATCCTCGCGTCGATCTTCGGGTCGAGGAGGAAGTTCAGGAACGCGTAGATCCCGTCGGTGTGCCGCGCCTGCGCCGGCACGCACACGCTGTCGACCCAGATGGTGGCGCCCTCCTTCGGCACGACGTAGCCGAACCTCCCCGGATTGGCCGCGATGACCTTCGCGATCTGGCCGTTGTAGCCGTGCGCGTAGGTCACGTCGCCGGCGGCCAGGATGTTCTCGAAGTCGCTGCTGTTGTAGGTCTTCACGAGCGGCTTCTGCTTCTTGAGGAGGTCGGCGGCCTTCCGCAGGATCTTCTCGTCGCGCGTGTTGATCGACTCGCCGAGGAATTTGAGCGCCGCCGAGAAGCACTCCCGCATGTCGTCGAGCATGAGGATCTGGCCCTTGTTCGCCGGGTCGAAGAGCGGCGCCCAGCTCGCGGGAGTCCCCTTCACCCGCTCCCTGCTGTAGCCGTACCCCGTCGTCCCCCAGACGTAGGGCAGCGAGAAGCGGTTGCCCGGGTCGAAGCCCTTGTTCAGGAAGCGAGGATCAAGGTTCTCGAGCCCGCGCAGACGGTCCTTCGCGAGCGGCTGGATCAGGCTCAGATGGATGAGGATCCGGACCATGTAGTCCGACGGCACGACGAGGTCGTAGTCCGCCACGCCCGACTGGAGCTTCTCGAGCACCGACTCGTTGGAGTCGTACAGATCGAAATGCACGGCGATGCCGGTCTGCTTCGTGAAGTCGTCCAGCACGTCCTGCGGCATGTACGCCGACCAGATGTAGAGGTTGAGCTTCTTCTCGTGAGCCGCGGCGGCCGCCGCCGCGCCCTCCTGTTTGGCCCCTCCGCCGCAGCCGGCCAGGGAGCTCGCGAGGACGAGCGCCGCGAAGAGCGTCGCGCGCCGCCGGCCGCCGCGCATCAGTCCCGCACTCCCTCGGGGGGCGGCTGCTGCAGCCGCTGCGCGATGACGATGAGGATGACGGTGAGCAGCAGGAGCAGCGTCGAGACGGCGTTGACCTCGGGCGTCACCCCGACCTTGAGCATCGAGTAGATCTGAAGCGGCAGAGTCGTCGCGCCCACCCCGGCCACGAACGACGTGATCACGTAGTCGTCGATAGACACCGTGAACACGAGGAGAGCGCCCGACACGATCCCGGGCAGGATGAGCGGGAGCGTCACCCGCCAGAAGGTCTGGAGCGGCCGCGCCCCCAGATCGAGCGCCGCCTCCTCGAGCGACCGGTCGAAGCCGGACAGGCGCGCCCGAACGACGATCGCCACGTACGAGACGCTGAACACGACGTGCGCGATCACGACCGTCACGAGCGAGAGCCGGAGCCCGACGACGCCGAAGAACGTGACGAGGGCGGCGCCGACCACGATCTCCGGGATGATGATCGGGAGGTAGAGCAGGTTGCGCGTGAAGCCCTCGCCGCGGAACGTGTAGCGCCCCAGCGCGAGCGCCACGAGAGTGCCGAACACCGTCGCGAGGAGAGTCGCGGCGACGCCGACGATGAGGCTGTTGCGGACCGCGGTCAGGATCAGCTCGTTGTGGACGAGGCTTCCGTACCACTCGGTCGTGAAGCCCTGCCAGACGGCGGTCTGCGTGGCCTTGTTGAAGGAGAAGACGACCAGGATCGCGATCGGCGCGTACAGGAACAGATAGATCAGCCAGGCGTGCGCCCGGAGGAACGGCCCGCGGCTTCCCCGTCCGCGCGCCTCGCCGGCGCGACTCACAGCAGCACGTCCTGCCCCTTCTTGCGGGTGTAGATCGTGTAGACGAAGAGCAGCGCGAGGACCGCCGCCGTCAGCTCGAAGGCGACGGCCGACCCGAAGGGCTTGTTGCGCGCCACCGCGAACTGGTTCTGGATGAGGTTGCCGGCCAGGATCGTCCGTGCGCCGCCGAGCAGGTCCGACACGATGAACTGCCCGAGGCTCGGCACGAAGACGAGGATGATCCCGGCCACGATGCCCGGCATCGTCAACGGCACCGTCACCCGAAGGAAGGTCGAGGCCCGCGATGCCCCGAGGTCCGCGGACGCCTCGAGCAGGGACAGGTCCAGCTTCTCGAGCGAGGCGAAGAGCGGCAGGATCATGAACGGGATCTCGCCGTAGAGCAGGCCGATCAGCACGGCGAAGTTGTTGTAGAGCAGCTCGAGCGGATGGGAGACGAGGCCGGCCGACAGCAGCGTCCGGTTGATGAGCCCCTCGGTGCGGAGCAGGAACATCCAGGCGTACGTCCGGATGAGGAAGCTCGTCCAGAAGGGGACGACGGCCAGGCCCAGCAGAAAGTTCCGCCGGCGCGGCGGCGCGACGACGGCGATGTAGTACGCGACCGGGTAGGACAGCGCGAGGCAGAGGACCGTCGTCACGACCGCCATCCACAGCGAGCGCCAGAAGATCTGCAGGTAGATCGGGTGCAGCGACCGCGCGTAGTTGGCCAGGATCTTCCCGGACGTGACGTAGTGCCCGAAGTCCTCGATGGGACGGAGGCTGCCGTACGTGCCGCGCTGGGCGAAGCTGATGACGAAAAGGATCGTGAGCGGCAGGAGGAAGAAGACCCCGAGGACGAGCCACGTCGGCAGCACCAGCGGGTAGGCCGGATTTCGGATCCTGGATCTTGGATCTCGAGCTCGGCTCATGACGGCTCGGCTTCCGGCCGGATGACCACCGCGTGGCTCGGGTTCCAGCACAGGAACGCCCGGCCGCCGACCGCGAACCGCGACGCTTCCTCGAAGGGCTTCTCGTTCTGCTCGTACACGACGAAGCGCTCGTCGGCGGAGTCCCGGACGATCCACATCGTCGAGATGCCCTGGTAGACGCGGTCCTCGATCGTCACGGCGACGGACGGCACGCCGTGCGCCGAGAGGTCTCGCGCCCGGAGATCCAGCTTCTCCGGGCGGACGACGAAGCGCACGGACTCGTCCGGGCGGTAGCGGGTTCCATTGAGCGGCAGGCGCACCTCGCCCCCGGCGGCCAGCGCCAGCGAGAGGGTGCCTCCGGCCGCCTCCCGCACGCGAGCCGAGAAGAAGTTCGCGGCGCCCATGAAGTGCGCCACGAACTCCGTGGCCGGACGCTCGAAGACGCGGGCCGCCTCGTCCATCTGCTCGACCCTCCCCCGGTTCATCACGGCGATCCGGTCGCTCATCGTGAGCGCCTCCTCCTGGTCGTGCGTGACGAAGATGAAGGTGATGCCGAGCTCCCTCTGGAGGTGCTTGAGCTGGACCTGGACCTCCTTGCGAAGCTTCTGGTCGAGGGCGCCGAGGGGCTCGTCGAGGAGCAGGACCGAAGGCTTCAGGGCGAGCGCGCGCGCCAGCGCGACCCGCTGGCGTTGCCCGCCCGAGAGCTGGTGCGGGAGGCGCTTCTCGAAGCCCGAGAGCTGGACGAGGGCGAGCGCCTCCCGGACGACCTCCGGCTGCCGCGCCCGGTCCACGCCCTTGTACCGCAGACCGAACGCCACGTTGGCCTCGACGGAGAGGTGCGGGAAGAGGGCGTAGTGCTGGAACACCATGTTGACGGGCCTCTCATACGGCGGCCGCAGCGTGACGTCGGCGCCGTCGATCGCGATGCGGCCCTCGCTCGGCAGCTCGAACCCGCCGATCATCCGGAGGAGCGTCGTCTTGCCGCAGCCCGAGGGCCCGAGCAGCGAGAAGAACTCGCCGCGCCGGATGTCCATCGACACGGCGTCGACCGCGGCGACGTCGCCGAACCGCTTCGTCAGGCCCCGGATCTCGACGCTGTGGTCGCTCCCCATCGGACCTAGTCTGTCATCCCGGGGAGGCCGTGTGGTTCACAGCGAGAGGATCCACGAGCGACTTCCCCTCTCTCGTCGGTTGGCCCGCGAAGCGGGCCGCCAGGAGTCCGAGCCTCTCTAGAAGCTCACGCGGAGGCCCAATCGCAGGGTCCGGGGCTGCTGCCACGTCAGGGGTTTCTTGTAGTGGAGGTTCGTCGGCGTCGGGCTGTCGTTGTCCGCCTGGTCCAGCGCATACACCTGGTCGAGCGACGTCGCCTTCTGCCGGTTCAGAACGTTGAAGACGTCCGCCAGAATGTGAATCGTGACGAACTGGATCGTCAGCGCGTAGTCGAAGTGCGTGTCGAACTCGTAGACGTTCGGCGTCTTCCCCTCGCTGCCGCGCTGGGTGATGAAGATCTCGGGACCGGCATAGTTGTTCCACCAGCCGATGCGCGAGAGAGGGGTCCCCGTCTGGTAATAGCCCGAGGCGGAGGCCGTCAGCCCGAACGGGAAGACGTACGCCGCCTGCAGCTTCGCCTGGTGGCTGCGGTCGAGCGACAGCTTGCCGTAGGCGTTGACCTGGAACTCGGGATAGTCGAAATCGTCGGTGATGTTGGGATCCTTCGCGAAGAAGCCGCCGATCGCGCGGAAGGCGCCGTCGTAGTTGCCCTGCAGCGTGCTGTAAAGGTAGCTCGCGTAGACCATCCAGCGGTCCGACAGCCGCTTCTGGGCGGTCAGCTCGATCCCCTTGAAGTACCGCCGCGCCGGATAGAACTGCGGCGCCGGCTGGCAGTCGCCACCGAGGCAGACCGTCTGCGAGAAGCCGGGGTTGATGAACGCGTAGTTGTCGCAGGTGTCCGAGGGGACGCAGGTGTCCTCGATGATGCGCCGCAGGCTCCGGTAGATGCCACGCAGCCCGAACGTCCACGTGTTCCCCACCTGCCGCTCGAACCCGACGACGATCTCGTCCGCGTAGGGCGCCCGGATGTTCGGGTCAACGGCGTCGACCAGGTCGCCGCGGATGACGCACGAGTTGTCCTCCGACTCCGCCGCGGGGTCGCAGTTCAGGTCGGTCGGGCTGAAGTTGTACGTCGCTCCGTCGCGCTCGGCGTTCAGCGAGCGGATGTTCATGTCGAGGGGAATGGTCGGGACGAAGTGGCTGTAGGAGCCCGACACCTTCGACTTTCCGTCGCTCATGGGATCCCACGAGAAGCCGATGCGCGGCGAGAAGTGGTTGACGTTGATGTAGGTGATCTCGTTGAGTCCCCGGACCTTCTCCTTCTCCCAGCGGATCCCCGCGTTCAACGTCAGGTTGGGCAGGACCGACCACTTGTCCTGAAAGAAGAACGCGAGGTTGTCGTTGTTCGGCGTCGCGATGACCGGGGCGAGCGTCACGTTGTCGATCGTCGAGTCCGGCGAGGCGAAGAAGCTGTGGAAATAGACGTTGCGGTTGTCACCCGGATACGGCGAGAGGATCGTCACGAACTGGCCGCCGCTGTAGGTGCGGAAGACATCGGCGTTGACCCGCTCGAACTCGCCGCCGAACTTGATGTCGTGATCTCCGAGGAACCAGTTGCCGCTCGCGCGGTAGTCGTAGCGCGTGAACTTCTTGGTGTCCCACTGACCGGTGCCGTCGGTGCCCTGGAAGCCCCCGGACGCGATGGAATTGTCGCCGGTGTTGTCGAGGTAGGCGATCACGTCGCCGCCGGGACCCGGTAGCGTCGAGACGTTCTCGCGGTGGTACGCGAACTGGGCCGTGGCGAGCCACTTGGGCGAGAGGATGCCCTCGTAACGGCCGCCAAAGTCCGTGCCGCCGACCGACACGGTCCCGTCGTAGGTCTCGGGAGGTCCCAGGATCGGGCCGACCGCCCCGGTGTCGTCCGTCGGATCGCCGAAGACCGTCCCGATCAGGGTGTGCTGGTCGCCGATGCGCCAGGTCAGCTTGCCCGAATAGAGGTTGCTGCTCGTCTTGAGGTTGGTCGTGTCGCCGATGACCTCCGGCGGCCCCTGGGTGACCTGCGTGTCCTGGGAGTTGTGAACGTGGTCGTAGGCGCCGAAGAACCACAGCTTGTCCTTGATGACGTAGCCGCCGACGTCGGCGCCGTAGTCGTCCTTCGTGAACCCGCTCGGGATGCCGGCCGAGGTCAGCTCGTCGAGGTGCTTGTTTTCCGCCTGAAGGCCGTTGGCGTTGAAGTAGCCGAACGCGTCGCCGTGGAACTCGTTGCCGCCCGACTTCGTGACCACGTTCAGGATGCCGCCCTGGGCTCCTCCGTACTCCGCCTCGTACCCTCCGGACTTGAACTCGACCTCCTGGATGAACTCGAAATTGAGGACCTTGCCCTGGTTGCCGATCTCGGCCCCCGTCGTGTTCGCGCCGTCGACGAGGTAGCTGTTCTCGAGGCCCGTCGAGCCGTAGACCGTGATCGAGGTGTTGCGGCTGTCGGACGCGTCCGTGTTGACGCCCGAGGCGAGCTGCGCGATCGAGGAGTAGTTGCGCCCGGTGGGCAGCGCCTGGAATGCCTTCTGGTCGAGGCTGCGGCCCACGGTGTTGGAAGTGGTCTCGATCTGCGCCGCCTCGGCCGTCACGACGACTTTCTCCTGCGCGGAGGCCATGAGCTCGACCTTGATCATCGCGTCCTGGTCGAGGCCGAGCTGTACGGTCTCGGTCTTCGACCCCATGCCCTCGAGCTTCGCCGTGATCGTGTAGGTGCCCGGCGGCAGGTTCGGAAGGCTGAAACGGCCCTCGGCATCCGTCACCGATGTCCGCGCTCCCTGGAGATGGGGGCCCTTGGCCTCGACGGTCACGCCCGGCAAAGCGGTCTGCCCCGTCTGCACGACGCCGCGGATGGTCCCGGTGGTCTGCGCGCGGAGCGGCTGCGGAGCGTGGAGGAGGAAGAGGGTGCAGAGGACGCCGAGCAGGCGGACCCAGAGCTTTCTCATGACGAGGCTCCTTGTTTGCCGCCTACGCTATGGTCGGCGCGCTCGGACTGTCAAGTTGACCTGAGGTCAGAGGAGCGCGCGGGAACGCGCGCAGGTCCGGCAGGGAGTCGGCGTCAGTCCTTCGAGGAAGCCGAGGACCCCAGCAGCTTCACGATCTCCTTGAGCTCGCGCACGACGCTCTTGCGGTCGAACTCCGAAGTGGGCGGCGCGGGCTTCGCGGGCGCCGCGGGTTTCGCCGTCGCGCCTGCCGAAGGGGCCGGCGCGGGCGCCGGTCCTCCGGCCTTCAGGAGCGAGGGCTGGTCCGTCGCGCGGGACTGCGGCAGGGGCGCCTTGGAGCGCTGGTCCCGTAGCGGAGGCGCGGCCGAGAGTCCCTCGTCGAAGCGGCCCTCCGCGATCTCGGCCTCCAGCCGCTTCTTGGCGCCGGCGACCGTGAACCCCTCGTCGTAGAGCAGCTCGCGGATGCGCGAGATGATCCGGACGTCCCGGGCCGTGTAGAACTTCGTGCCCGCCTTGTCCTTCCCCTCCGACAGGGCCGGGAACTCGGTCTCCCAATAACGCAGGACGTAGGGGGCGACTTCCGCGATCCGGCAGGCGTCGGCGGGTCGATAGACCTCGTGATCGGCCTTGGCCACGCGAGTAATCTACCCCGAACCCGCTCTCCGGCGGGAGGACTTTGAGCGAGGACGGGTGCGGGATTTCGTCCCCGCGTTCTCCCGTCCCCGGCCTCGGACGTTGATGCGGATCGGCGAGCCCTCGAAGTCGGCCGCCTCGCGCAGGAGGTTCTCGACGCGACGCTCCTCCGAGAAGTGGAGCGGGTCGGCGCGGCTCGCGACGAGCGCGAACGTCGGCGGCGCCACCGCGGTCTGCGCCACGTAATAGACCTTGAGCGGACGCCCCGACGCCGTTCGGGGCGCCTTGTCGCGCAGCGGCCGGCCGAGGACGCGGTTGAGCTCGCCCGTCGCGATCCGGCGGCGGCGATTCTCCGCGACGCGCGCCGCGGCCGCGAGCACGCGGCCGACGCCCCGTCCCGTCGTCGCCGAGATCAGGAGGATCGGGGCGAAGCGCGCGAACGGGATCTGATCCGCGAGCGCCTGGCGGAAATCGTCCGCGGTCCCCTCCTCGCGCTTCCCGGCGAGGTCCCACTTGTTGGCGAGAAGGAGGAGGCCCTTGCCCTCCTGCTCCGCATAGGCCGCGACGGCCGCGTCCTGGCCGGTCGGGCCCTCGCTCGCGTCGACGACGAGGAGAGCGACGTCGCACTCCTCGATGCGCTTGCGCGCCTGCACGACCGAGAGCACCTCGGGGCCGCGCTCGGTCCGGCCGCGACGGCGGATCCCGGCCGTGTCGACGAGGCGGAAGCGATGTCCGCCGGCCTCGAGGCCGGCGTCGACCGAGTCGCGCGTCGTGCCCGCGGTCTCGGACACGATCGCGCGGGGCTCGCCGAGGAGCGCGTTCAGGAGCGAGGACTTCCCGACGTTGGGCCGGCCCACGACCGCGACCGCGATCTCGCGATCCTTCGCGGTCGCCTCGGTCTCCGCCTCCTCTTTCGGCTCGTCGTCCTCGGACCCCTTCTCTTCCGCCGCGACGGGCCCCGTCAGACGCTTGCCGATCGCATCCTGGACGTCGTCGACGCCGATCCCGTGCTCGGCCGAGACGCCGAGCAGCTCCGGGAACCCCAGCCCCCAGGCCTCGCTCTCGCCCTCGCTCCCCTCGCGCCGGTCGATCTTGTTGGCCACGACGATGCACTCGCGCCCGGCCTCGCGCACGACGCGCGCGGCGGCCCGGTCGCCCGGAAGGATGCCCGCCGAGGCGTCGAGCACGAGGAGGACGAGGTCGGCCCCTCGGATGGCGGCGACGGCTTTCTCGCGCACCGCCGCGGGAATCTTCTCCTTCCCGGAGGGGTCGTAGCCGCCCGTGTCGACCAGCCGGTACGGACGGTCGTCCGGGAGCCGCGCGTCCACCTCGAGGACATCGCGCGTCATCCCCGGCAGGTCGTGGACGATCGCGCGCCGGCGCCTCGCGAGCTTGTTGAAGAGGGCGGACTTGCCGACGTTGGGCCGGCCCGCGATGACCACGCGGAATGCACGCCGCGCCGTCGGCGAGGCGTTCGCGGAGACGTCCCGGGGACGTCTCACTTCGACGCCCTGGGAACGCCTCCTTCGAGACGGAGCTGGAACCGCGGATGCGTGAAGGGGTGCACGTCCGGGAATCGCGTGAAGATCCAACCCGCGAAGATCTCCTTGCCCTTCTCGAACACGGTGATGCGGGCCGCCGGGTTCTGGGCCTCGACTCCCTCCGAGGTGATCGCGCCGCCGCCCATCGTGAACGCGGGGAGGAACGCGTCTGCGCGAACGACGATCGACGGGTCCGGCAGCGGCGTGGCCTCCCCCAGCGGGACGTCGACCGTGCCCTCCTTGCCGCTCTGCTTGTCCTTCCAGCCGAGCCGGATGCCCGACCACGCCTGGGCGACCTCCGGGGGGACCACGAGCTGCGTCGGGACGGCCTCCGAGCCGCCCTTCGCGCCGCCGCCGCCGTCCGTCGCCGCGGCCTGCGAGGCGGCCGACGCGTCGCCCCCGGGCTCGTGCGAGACGGCCATGCGGATGTCCGGGTTCGGGACGCCCCGCTTCCGGCACGCCACGGACAGCGCGAGGATCAGGACGAGAGCGGCTCGCCTCATCGCGACACTCCTCGCGGCGTCATCGCGAGGGCCTCCGGCCCCGCGGCCGGGCGGTCCGCCCGTAGGCCGGGCGCGCCTGCGGAGAACCGCGCTCCGGCGCCGGCGCCGTCGTCGTCGCGGGCCTTCTCGCAGCCGGACGCGCGGACGCCGCAGCTCCGGCGAGTCGGAAGTCGAGCCTCCGGCGGACCTCGTCGATCGCGACGAGCCGGACGCTCAGCGAGTCCCCCAGGCGGAAGGCCTCTCCGGAGGAGCGGCCGCGCAGGCGGTGCTGCTTCTCCTCGTAGACGAAGAAGTCGTTGCCCAACGCCGTGATCGGGACGAGCCCCTCCACGAAGTAGTCCTTGAGCGTCACGAAGACCCCGAAGGATGCGACGCCCGTCACGTACGCGCCGAACTCGCGATCGACCTTGTCCCGCATGAAGACGATCTTCTTCCACAGCAGGCTCTCGCGCTCGGCCTGCTCGGCGCGGCGCTCGCGTTCCGACGAGACGGCGGCCATCTCGTGCATGTCGTGCTGCACGGCCTCGAAGTCCTTCGCGGAGACCGGCCGCCCGTCGGCGAGAAGGCTCGAGAGCTGGCGGTGAACGATGAGGTCCGGGTAGCGGCGGATCGGCGAGGTGAAGTGGCAGTAATACGGCGCCGCCAGCGCGTAGTGGCCGCGGCACTCCTCGCTGTAGATCGCCTTGCGCTGGGCCCGCAGGAGCAGGTCGTGGAGGAGCCGCTCCTCGGGCTTTCCCTCGATCGCGACGAGCAGCTTCTGGAACGCCGCCGGCGGCACCTCCGCGAGGTCGCCCTTGAGCTCGTAGCCGAAGCTCTCGAGAATCTCCCGCAGATCCATGAGGCGGTCCGGATCCGGGCGGTCGTGGACGCGGTAGATCGCGGGCTGCTTCGCGAAGAGCAGCTTCTTCGCGACGGCCTCGTTCGCCGCCAGCATGAACTCCTCGATCAGGCGGTGCGCCACGTTGCGCGACTCCGGCACGATGCCGACGACCAGCCCCGCGTCGTCGAGCACGATGTCCGCGTCGGGCAGATCGAAGTCGATCGAGCCGCGCGCCTCCCGGCGCCGCCGCAGGAGCGCCGCCAGCTCGGCCATGAGGCGGAACCGCTCGACGAACGGGCCGTAGCGTGTCTGGTCCTCTCGCGTCGGCGGCGCCTCGATGAGCCTCGCCACGTCGGTGTACGTCATGCGGTGCGCGCTGCGGATGACGCCCTTGACGAACTCCGAGCCCACGACGCGGCCGGTCCCGTCGAGCTCGAGAATCGCGGAGAGGACCAGCCGGTCGACGCGCGGGTTGAGCGAGCAGAGGCCGTTGGAGAGCCGCTCGGGAAGCATCGGCAGGACGCGGCCCGGGAAGTAGACCGACGTGCCGCGCGACCGCGCCTCCTCGTCGAGAAGCGAGCCCTCCGTCACGTAGTGCGAGACGTCGGCGATGTGGACGCCGAGGCGATAGCCGCGCGCCGCCCGCTCGACCTCGACCGCGTCGTCGAAATCCTTGGCGGTCTCGCCGTCTATCGTCACGATCCCGTGCTCGCGGAAGTCGCGCCGGCCCGCGAGGTCCTCGCGACGGACCTCCTCGGGGTACCGCTCCGCCTCCTCGACGACGGGCTCGGGGAATCGCGGCGGGAGGCGATGCGAGCGCAGCACGATCTCGATGTCGACGCCGGGCTCGCCGAGGAAACCCAGCCGTTCCTCCACGACGCCATGGGCGACGCGGCGAGCGTCCGGGAACGCCGTGAGATGGACCTCGACGATCTCGCCCTCGCGGGCGCCTCCGCGGCCGCCTTCGGCGATCCGGACGACGGCGTCGACCTTGGGGTCGTAGGGCACGACGGCCCCGCGGCCTTCCTGCGTCTCGAAGCGCCCGACGACGCGCTCGCGGGCCCGGTCGAGCACCTTGACCACGACTCCGGAGCGCCGCTGTGCCGCGCGCTGGCGGCCGCGGCCCGCCGCCGAGGTCGCCCGCGAGCGCTCCTCCCGGGCCAGGACCGTGTCGCCGTCCATCGCCCCGTGCATCCCCGAGCGGGGCACGAACAGGTCCTCGCCCTCGTCGGCGAGGACGAAGCCGAATCCCTCCGGGCGGACCGTCAGCCGTCCCGCGACGAGGTTCGAGTACTCGATCGCGGAGTACTTCTCGCCGCGGACGCGGACGATCTCCCCGCGGCGCTCGAGCGCTTCGAGCCGCTCGCGGAAGGCGTCCTCGTCGTCCTCGCGGAGCTGGAACGCCTTGACGAGCTCCCGGAACGTCAGGACACGGCTCCCCTTCCGGCGCAGCCTCTCCAGGATCTCCAATTCGCGTGGCAGCACGCGCCGGAGTCTATCGTCAGGGCCGGGATTCGGTTTTCGGGAGTGCCGCGGCGGGCCGATGCCTATTCGGAGTCGTCCTTCTTGGGCTCTTCCTGGTAGCTCGTGAAGAGGCCGGGCAGGTCGTCGACGGGCTCGGCCGGGGGCGGCCCCATCCGCCTCTCCCAACCGCAGGACTGACACTTGATGACGCCGTTGACGGGCGTCGAGTCGGGGTTGTGTGGATTCTTGCAATAGGGGTTGGGGCAGTTCCAGGGAAGGCTCGGCATGGTTCTCTTTGGGCCGCTCTCTACGATTTTACTCCTCCGCGAGGCCGATGGACGGCGCATCTTCGAGGGCGAGGGCCTCGCCGCGTCCCGCTTCCCACTCCCTGGCCCGCGGCAGGACCGCGGCGACGGCGTCCCGAAACGCCGCGAGCGCGAGTCCCCCGAAGCGGTCCGGGAGTGCGTCGAGCCTGATCCCGCCCGCCGCGAGGAGACGCGCGCAGCCCGACGCGTTTCTCCGGTCGAGCGCCTGGTGGAACGAGGCCGCGACCTGGATCAGGCCCTGCAGCAGCGTCCGGATCTCTGCCTCCTCCCGCAGCCACGCCGCCTCCCAGACCTCGTGGGCCTCGAAGAAGTGCCCGGCGTTGAAGAGGCGCCGGCCCTGCTCGAGCGCGGCGCGCGTCTCCGCGCGGAGCGGCGCGGCGGCCGATCCGGGGCGCCTCAACGCGAGGCGGGCAGCTTCTCGACGCGGAGCTCGCGGCTCTCCGGCGGCTGCCAGCGCGCGGCGTCCTCGGGAGGCTGCGCCACGAAGGCGCCGAGAAACGACTCGGTCGCGTCGAGGAGCGCGGCCCACGCCGGCGAGGTCTCCTCCGTGGCCGAGGTCGCCTTGAAGAGGCCCGGCGACACGGCGACGAGGGCGCCGATCGTCGTGAAGTGGATGTGATGCAGCGCCCCGGCGCGGATGAGCCAGCGGTCGGAGCGGTCGAGGGAGCGGATGAGCGTGAAGTCGGGCGCCATCTGCGGATCGAGCTCCTCGTAGACGTGCAGCAGCGGGGCGCGCATCCGCTCCTTCGAGAAGCCCCGGGCCTTCTCGAGCAGTCCCGCACCCGTCTTCGCGCCGATGCCGCCGTCGAGGCTCGCCACCGCCGCGACGTCCGAATCCCGCATCGCGAGCAGCACTGCGGCGCGCGCCCCG
>Ga0207711_10000439_pt1 | contig 43337 bp, 78 predicted proteins | sample KBSS34metaG_FD_184401 | JGI IMG/M metagenome (GOLD analysis project Ga0207711, IMG submission 184401) | Switchgrass rhizosphere microbial communities from Kellogg Biological Station, Michigan, USA - KBS S3-4 metaG (SPAdes) (version 2) | ecosystem: Host-associated > Plants > Roots > Rhizosphere... | reverse complement strand
TCAATTAGGGCTGTCTGCGGGTGACGTGCGATGTACGTCCACTTCTGCTCTTTCATGGCTGATTCCTTGGGTTTGGGCGGTGGTGGAACCTGAAAGTACCGCTTATCGGGTGCCTGCCACATTGTGCCAAAATCGAAGACGCCATCGGTCTTCCGGCAGCCTCGGCGCTCAAGTTCATGCTCGAACTCGCCGACGGTGTAGAGGCGTGAAGGGCTAATTTCGGCAGTCTACGACGAACTGCTGATCCGAGAGGTAAGCCGGATGCGGGATGGCATGGGCATCTGGCTTGAGCCGGTCCAGGAACTCGCGGAGGGGCATTGTTGGCCGCACAGTGCAGCGCACGCCCTCATTCAATTCGATAAGCTTTTCAATGGAGCCCACGAGAGCCCCATAAGCCTTTGATGGGTCGGAAAACGCGATATAGAGCCCATACACGTCTTCTGACGTAAAGACGTGCTGGCCCTCGATGAACCGATAGTTCACCGTTACCGTCGCCGTTTCTACAGATTTGCCCATGGATTCGACCATAGCTTAGACCCTATCGCCGATCAAGTTTCTCAAAGATTAACAGACCAGATTATCTTTATGGTCCACTCCAGCAAGGCCGCAGAAGCCATCCCATTCAATCGTCTCCAGCGCAGGATCACGATCGGTATTCCAGCGCCACGCCATGCAGTCGGAACCGACGCAGCGGCTCCAGTCGGCTGGCTGTGGGAGCATGGTGCGATGGCACCATTTCGTCTTAGCTTCAGCCTCGGTCACGGCGTCCTCGGGGGGCGTTAGGTGTTGGAATCGGGGACGGCGCTGAACTGCTCAGTCGTGAACAAGAATTTCCGCGCCCACTCCACCGGAACGCGCTCGATCTTGTGTCCCGTCTTCATAAATTCAGCGACGTCCTCAGCCACTCTCGGCGTGCCATCATCGCAGGTCACAGCTTCAATTAGGGCTGTCTGCGGGTGACGTGCGATGTACGTCCACTTCTGCTCTTTCATGGCTGATTCCTTGGGTTTGGGGGTCAGTTGTCAGTTTTGGCGGGACGCCATTTCACGTCGATACCATTTGCCAGCATCGACTCGATCTTGTTCACGAGCTGGCCGCCGCTCCATAGCCCGAGAAGATTGTCGATCATCTCAATCTCGATCTTCTGCCCGGCCGCAGGCTGCGCTTTAGTGAACGATGTCCAGCCGGTCAGTCGGCCATCAAGCTCCGCATTACGGTCTTCGATCGTCGCCACAGCCTGATCGAGTTCGGCGCGCAACTGCTTGATCTGAGCCGCCGCATCGTCGGCCATAGATTGAATCCAATCGATCGGAGAATCGCCTCGGAAGAAATCCTCATACTTTGGCGTCTTCTCGCCCCAATTGTCGGTGTGATGATACGCCTTACCGGCGCATGCCACCGCCGAAAGGACTCGATCGACCGTCTCTTCTCCGGTGAACGTAAACCCGTAATAGTATGCATCCATTCGCATTTCGGCGGTCACGGTGTCCTCGGGCGGTTGTTAGGGGTCAGAGAGATTCGGGCAGGCCACGCATCGCTGGATTGAATCCGATCACGCCAGCGATGCACGTGGCGGAGTACTCAGCCTCGCGAATCTGCCGCTCCTTCGCGCCGTTCTTGTGGTCGGGGTGGAAGAAGATTTCCGGCTTCAGGCCGTCCTTCTTGAGGTGGCCTAACTCGCCTGCCTTCACCGCCGCCATAAGCTCCTTGCGGACCTGAGCCGGAATGCGCCCGCGAATTACGCGCGATGCCTGCTTCCTGATTTGCTCGACGTTGGGTCCCATGGCGCGTCTCCGTTCGTTCGATGAAGGAACCATAACACCCCCTATTGATCTTTGCAAGAATCATCGTTACAATAATTCCCATGATGACGTTCTATTTTACCGAATTGCCCGGCCTGGCCGTCTCGACGCAACAGGAAATGGCGCGTACGTTCGGGTACATCGATGCAGCGCCATCCTGGACTGACACGAAGAAGAGCTTCCCGACCGAGCGCGGGAAATTGCTTGGTGCGCTGCGGCGGAACGATGGCGACATAGTTTGGGTGGCTTCGCTGCCCGTGCTCGCGGCTAACCGGCACGATCTGCGCCATGTCATCAATGTGCTGACCGAACTCGGCGCCGATATCATCGAGGGCGCGACGGGATGGCGGTTTAAAGCGCCCTACGAAGAAGGGCTAGGCTTCGCGAACTTCGGCGACTATTGGGCCAAGCGCCGCAAGCTCTTGGACGATCCTCGAGGGGCTGGGCGCACGGTTCGCAATGGTGCGAAGGGCATGAGAATGCCGGATTCCGAGGCGCGGACCATATGGCTCGATCCGACCATTATCAGCAACGAACTGGCGATCGAGAAGATGAACGCCGACCCGCGCTATAAGATCAAATGGACTTACAGCACGGCTTGCAATCGGCTGAAGAAGTCGGGCCGACCGCCGGGCGCGCGGCCTAAATCTTTGCCAACCGAAACAAGTGAGTAGGAGCACCCGATGGCCCCATTCAAACCGGCTCTATACGCCAAGCTCGCGACATGCCACCCGGCTCTGACGCGCGGTCAGGTCTGGTGCCGCTCATGCGGCGCAACCCAGAAGGTCGATAGCGCCGTCGCGCTCCGTCATGGCTGGCCGAAGTGCTGCGGCTATACGATGACGATCGATGCGCCAGAACCAAAGAAATAGGAGCCCAAAATGCCCAAGACACTCCACGGAGAGATCATGCGCGAGGCCGCAGCCTGCGGTCGGATGACCCCGAAATCGCTTGCCGAGCAGATGCAGGACACTGTTACGGCCGCATATCGGAATCAGGGTCCAAGCGAGGCCGAGCGTGTGGCCAGATTGGCGCAGCGCAACGTCGGCCTGGACTGGCAGAAGCTCTATCAGCGCGCCGTTACCGCTGCCCTTTCAACCTCCAACTGACGAGCACCGGATCATGGCAGTGACCGAACCCGATGTCCTATCGAACTGGCGGCACAAGAAGCGTGGCACGATCTATTACATCGTCGGCAACGCCCGATCGCAGAGCATAAACCCGCACTTCGATGATCTCCCGATGGTGATCTACCGGAGTATCGAGGACGGGCAACTCTGGTGTCGTCCGACAGGCGAGTTCCTTGATGGCCGGTTCGACCCGGTCCCAGGGATCGGATAACCATCAACAACGGAGCCACCGCGTTGTGAAGCGGGAAACAAGCTACCCAGACAACCAAAAGGAACGTGTCATGACAACCGGAAGAGTCATAGCCATCGCGGGAATCTGGATAGGCGTCGGTCTCGCATCGTTCGGAATGGGTGTGCCCGCTGTCTTTGTCGCATGTGTGGCACTCCTTGCGACTGCTGCTGTCGCAAACGCCTAATAAGGAAGCGATTATGCCCATGGAATATAAGAACGTTTCCCGGCCGGGCGACATCCCGCGCGATCAGCACTTCGCGATCTTTGAGGGGAATTCGTTCTACATTCCCGGTGACGAGCGCTCGCGGACCAACCCAGGCCACGGCTATCCGGCCTCGACGGAGTACGCGATCAGCTATCGCGCATATTCCAACCGGGCGGAATGGGAGGCCGAGATCAAGCGACTGTCCGAACGCCAGAAGGACTTTCGTGCCTGCGTCATAACCCCGGCGACGATCACGACGTCGGTCGATGTCGCTGTCTCAACCCCCAACTGACGAGGATCGGATGGCCGGCCTGCGAAACCTTTGCAAAGCCTTTGGCGGAATGACCATTTCCGACGGCAGCAGCACGATCAATTACGTCTGGGACTATGCGACGGACGAAGCCGTTGACGAAAAGGATATGCCCATGGGCTCAGAGCGCTGGAAGATCAGTGAGCGAGCCAAGTGGGCTGAGATCGCAAAGCAGAGACCCTAACAGACGAGCAGATCGTGAACCGAGAACAAGCCGCATTGCTACATCCAGGAGACACCGTTTTTGTCGAAGGCGGCGACGGATTGGGCAAGGTGACGAAGACCACTGGAGATGTCGTCTGGATTGATTGGGACGACGGCAAGACCGGCCTTCTTTACGCCGAGGCCAGGATGATCCCGAATATCAGCCGTCTGCATCGTGTCGGCGGCGATCCCTTAACCCCCAACTGACGAGCACAAGATGACCGACCAAGCAGCAAGCCGATTCTACATTGGCGCCATGCGCGGCAATCTTGGTCTGGAAGAAACCGACACGAGCCGCGATGAGGAAATTGAAAAGATGACCCCAGAGCGACGCCTTCAGTTGGTCTGCGGCTGGCACCTTGGCGACAGATCATGGGCAGGCACGGTCATCGCCTGGGCTCGTGATTGTGGCTTCAAAATCGAACAGTAGGGGAGCACTTCAGCGTGGCCGACCTTCAAGGCAAGACATGGAAGCGGTGGGTCGTTTTCTCGCCAGACGGGGAACCCCTGTGGACGCGACCGAGCCGAGCCCGGATCGACAAGCACCCAACCCAGCCGAAGTTGCTTTTTGAAACGAACATCTAGGAAGAAATCAATGGCCATCCCCTGTCACAACATCCCAGAATTTTGCAACTGCCAGCAATGCGTGGACTCGCGCGCCTATTACAAGATCACGACGGGCCAACGGCTTCCGTTCTACGGACCGGAGGTTCTTGCCGAGCTTATGCGGATGCCCAAGCCTGATCTTCAGACCGCGATTGATACCGTTGAGTCTGAGATCGAACGTTTCACTCACGTAAACCTCTAACAGACGAGCGCCCGACAATGGATATATGCGATGTCTGTGGCGGTCAGCTAACTTGGCAGCACGATCACCGAGCGGACAATGCCGGTATCGATGACGGTCCGCCCTTGTCGATACCGCGAAGGAAGATCGAAGCGAAGTCGCCGGATGAGTATCGCGATATTCGATCGAGGGCGTGGGCTACGCGTCGGGAAAAGTACGGCCGATTTGGACATAGATAGGGAGCGTCCAAGTGCCTGATTTAACACCGCTCTTTTGGCTCGCTGGCTTCGGCATCTTTGTCGGCATTCCGCTGGCAATCTGGAAGCTGATCGATATCGGGCTTTGGTTGAGTCATCATTTGAGCTGGAGCTGAGATGACGCTGAGGGAAAAAGCCCAGGCTATGCGCCACGCTATCGACATGATGGAAGGCGCGCTCATGGGAGCCGAGAGTCTGACCGGGCTTCCCGAGAAGTGGGGCGAGCCCCGCCACCGGCCCGAGATTATGGTGTCGCCCGCAATGACCGCCGGAGAGGTCTATCGCATCTATGATGCCATGACCGAACTGACGCGGATCATCAATTCTCCCGACTTCAACCCCTAACAGACGAGCCCGCGATGACGCGCGAAGAAATGGAATTTCTCACTCAAATTGCGCTGGCTGTGCGCGAAATGGCCCCGCCTGATAGGCAGAACATGATTGATCGTGCTTGGCAGAAATTGGAGAGCAGCGCCGCCGTTCCTGATGAGAGCAAGGAATCTTCGTGGCTGGTCGAGTGGCCCATTTCCGACAATCTGCCGGCGCGTTGGTGGCATCCGGGAGGCGGATGGATGATTGACGCCAACAAGGCTATCCGGTTCGCCCGTAAGGTCGACGCCGAGGATTTTATCGCCAATACGCGCTTGGTCGGCGGCATCGTCGCAACCGAGCACGTCTGGCTAAACCCCTAACAGACGAGGATCGGATGTCCCGGACCTATCGCAATTGGCTCAAGCTGGTCGACGAGTTCCCCGATCTGCGCTGGAACCTGGAGTTCAAGCTCGACTATTTCATCGTCTCACGAATCAGCATCTAGGGAGGATCGGATGGCCGTGACGATCGAAGTCTGCAACAGCCACTACGATCTATTGGCCTGCGACGTGTGCGGCTATCGCTGGGAGAGGCCGTGCGAGGTCGATGTCTACGAGTGCCTGCCGACGCCGCCTTGTCCGAATTGTGTGACAGAAACCAACGAATAGGAGGATCGGATGCCCGAGCGCGTACAGCTTCGACGGACGAACACGGTGAAGGTCTACTCGGACCCGGTTCGCCGAGCGGTCGTCGACATCGGGCATATCATCGACAGGCATCCGCTGAATTGGTGCGACGAGGTAGCGGACCGCCTGGAGCTGTTGCTCAAGGAGACGCAATCCTCTCAGCGCAGCATGCGATTGGCGGCGAGATGATCTCGGATATTCAGGATCGCGCCGCGCAGAAGGCTGTCGTGAAGCTGAAGGCCGCAGTGCAGGAACTGACGCATGCGATCGAGCGCATGGAAACCAACGGGTAGGAGCGATTGGCCGTGAACGAGATCGATCCCGCAGACCTGAAGGTTGAGACTTGGCCACCGCGCCAGACGGGCGGTCAGACTGTCGGCGGCGCCTATAACGGAGTCAGGGTGACGCACCTGCCAAGCGGACTAGAGGCATGCGCAGACACGGATCGATCGCAGCACCGGAACAGGTCCATCGCCATGGATATGATCCTGGGCGGTCTAACATCGCCGCACTATCGCGGCCCCAGATAAGGAGCCAAAGGGCACATCGGTCATTGCATCGCTTCGGAATGCATGGCGTGGCGTTGGATGCCCGATCGCGATCCCGCCTTAGAGACAATCGAGTGGCATGGATATTGCGGCCTTGCCGGGCCAGAACCAACGAAATAGGAGATTAGAACCGACCCGCGATCTCGGCGATCTCCTCGGCTGCATCCGAGATCTGATCGACGGGCGTGAGGAACTTGGCGCGTTCGTAGAAGGCGCCCTGCTCTCTGACCTTTTCCTCCATCTCGGCAAGCATGTCGGAGAAGTCGTTCAGAGCCGCGCTGAGAATTTTAATGTACGGCTCATCGCGATAGGTGCGGACTCGTACCGCGGGCATTTCGGCGTGCCAAGCGTAGCGGTCGACGAAATCCAGCTCGGCTACGAGCATCTGACCATTTACTTGGACTTTATATGCGTCTCCGAACCCGTCGACCATATACCCAATCATGGTATTGGGCGCGACGCACTTAACCTCTAGTCCGCCGTTCTCTCCGATCAGTAGGCGGTCCGGGCTCGCCCCCCAGCGGCCATCATCAGTCGTTATGAAGCCGACTGGCTTCGTCTCGGTGCCCGTGATGAATTCATAAGCGGCAACTGCCGTCGGCTCGTTCTCCCTGCCGTGCTCGACCCATTGGAGATTATCGATCGACTCAAGAGATCGGTTCAAAACCTTCTCTGCGATTAGCCAATAGGCATACTTACGGGCAGAGGCTGATAGCTTCCCAGTCTTCGGCGTTATGATCTCGTCAAAGCGAGAACTTGTGGGGATGCCTCGGCGACAGGCATACCAAGATTCTTCACCTTGCTTTACATCGTGGATGATCACGGCGTCGTCTTCCTCTTCTTATCCATCAGAGCGTTGATCGCCTTCGCATAGTCCTTGTGCTGGATACTCTCGATGTTCGGAGCGCCGACGAACCGGAGGAACGCGGTATGATCGGACGCCGTCTCGTCCAGCAGATCCTCGATGTTCTTGACCTCGTCGAGCGTGATCACCTTAGTGCCACCAGCCGCGCCGTCGTCGTCTTGGCCCTTGCGGACCACATTAAGAAGCATTTCCACGACATATCTTTGCCCATAACTAAGGGTTGACCCGATAGACTGTAGCGGGTTTCGGCCTGGGCCATTATCGGCGGGTAGGGATAGACGGGCGGTTTTGCTGTGGCCAGCCACATGAGTCAGTGTCCCGACGACGATCAACCCGCCGCCGTCTCGGTCCTGAGTATCGAACCCGATGGTTAGCCCGTATTCGTCGAGGATTGGCTGGACAACAGCCATCACATCTTCATACCGGGTGAAGGGGATGGGCCGACCCTTGCCAAGATCAATGGTGCCGTTTTTCTCTACAGCAGGTATTTTGGACTTTGCAGAATGAAGCGCCCGAACGAATTGCGCTTTGGCGTCCTCAGCCGTGATCTCTCTCTGAAGACGTAGCAGAGCCTCTAGCTTGACTATATCGACTGAAGGGTCACGAGCCGCCCTTGATATCACACTTAAAACCGTCTCACTTTGATCGGAGATAGACTCGACTATTTCGGTTGTCATTTTGCCCTCGAAAATTCGCCGTGATGAATCTTACTCGCAGATACATATGCCGCATGCGCATCATCGGGAGACTTAAAGTATCCCAGTGAGTGGCTAATTCCATTGACCTTTATTCTGGCCGTCCACAAGCCGCTCAGTTTATGCAGGTAGATTCCCTTTCTCCCATCTGTCCTGAGACACTTTCTATTCCATTGATTTTGCGCGTTTGTCGCTTCACGCAAATTATCGAATATATTATTCGCGCGATTGCGATCGATATGGTCTACCTGCGCGATTGGCCACTTACCTGTCATGTATAGCCAAGCCAAGCGATGACCGTAATAAATCTGGCAGTCTATACTAATATGAATATAGCCGTTGAGTCCGACGCGACCCATTTTCTGTCCCGCTTGGTGGCATCCATGCCTTCCCATGGGGCTTCGCCGAGTAAACGAGCCGTCTAGCGGGTCGTAAAGCGCGACTTCCTTAAGTCTTTCCAGAGAAAGCTCTTTCATCAAATTTTCCCATGCCTGCGCCGATCGGCTGGGTGCATTTCGACCTTCAGCATCGCCTTGGCCTTGCGGAGGGTAGACGCGGCTTGGTACCAGCCATGAGCCTCAGCGTTTGAGGCCAGCCGCCGCAGGTGCGCCGCGATCTCCACGGCGGTATTCTGCGCCACGGTGCGGTTCACCGGGTCAGCCATGGCAGGAACAGGATCGTCTCGTAGACCAACACCGAGAAGCACCCGGCGAGGATTGCCGCGACCCACCAACTAAACCGGGCCTCGGTCTGGGTGAAATGGCGGCGGGTCGGCTGGGTGGTGTCGAGGATCCCGAGGCGGACCACGGAGCGGTGCAGTTGCTCGCTCACCGCATTGCCCTCGGCATCTTCGCCAGCACTTCCGAGATCGCGTCTCCCGCCCAGTCGCCGGTTCCGGTGTACGGACCGCACGAGGCTTCGGTGTATAAGCCATAAGGCCCGGCGACCTCGCGGACGTGAATATGCCTGGGCGAGATCACCACGTAGCCGCGTCCGCCGCAATGCCAGCACTCCGGTCCCCTGAGGGGCGTGTCAGGGCTGTTGGCGTTCAGGAATATGATCCCTTCGCCGCGGCACTCTTCGCATTCTTCCTCTCGCATCGGTCATCTCCCTGAATGTTGATTGACAGACACTACAGCATATAATATGCATATGCAATACACGTATGTCAGAAAGATTGCTTCTCATGGCCGAAAATTACAGCTTGCGGATCAAGCCCGATCTCCTACGTCGCATCCGGGAGAGGGCGGACCGCAAGGTTCATCCCTACGCACCATCAATCACAGCGATCATCGAGCGCGGCATAACGCTTGCGCTGGACGAACTGGAGGAAATATCTAGGGTTCATGAGAAGTGATCTACTTCATGAAAGCGGGAGATACCCCGTTTGTTAAGATTGGGCGGTCAACGAATATCGAAAAACGACGGCAGACATTGCAGTCAACTTCGATCGAGAAAATTCAGATTCTGGCTGCGCTCGACCTCGAGGACCGTTGGGAATCCACATTCCATGTTATTTTCAGCGAGTATAGAGAGAGCGGAGAATGGTTCAGAATTGATGGAATTCTGGCGCAATATCTTCAAGGCGATCACGGTTCTCTGCCTGCAATCCAGCCTTACATTCCGCCGCCATCACCGATTAAACGGGCCGCGGCTCCGAATCCGGCCCCCAGTGCTAAGTCTGATCGCGTGGGTCCGCGCATGATTGTCGATGCGCCAGAGGACACGAGTCCTCCGATGCCTACGGTTGCTGGATCAACCCACATCATCGATACGCTGAAAAGCATCAGAGAGTGGGCTCGGCAGCGTGATCTAACCGGGCGGATGCTCGCGCTGCAGGCCGGGCTAAACCGGAACACTCTGCGCGGTTTCGAAGACCCGAACTGGAACCCGACCGCCGAGACTATCCGGGCGCTGCAAAACGTGATCCTGCGAGAGATGACGTGAGGTACGGCCCCCTTCTGGTCGAGTGCGCCGCGTGCGGCTGCAGCAACCTGCCGGTCGTCTGGGAAGATGGCAGCGGCTGGTGCTGCGCGGGGTGCGGGGTCGGCATCCACGGGGAGAACCAGACGCCGCAGGTGGACGTGACCGAGATCGAGCAGCAACTAGACATGGGGTTCTGACATGGGCGACGTGGTGAGCCTCGACGATTACCGTAAGCCCAAGCCGTCGATGGCGAGTTATCACGGGTCCACAGATGAGCCCCTGACCAATGGCTACGGGCAAGAGGTGCCGTGGTCCCTGTTTGAGCCCCCGAAGCCGCCCTGCGACTCGGAACCAGCTTGACCTTCTCCGCACACGACCGGGTCTCCGCCGAGATCGCGTCCTTCTGCGACGCCTTCCTACCGGTCGACTGTTTCGCTTCGTGCATCGCGCATGGCGCACGCGGCTGGCGGACCGCAAGCAAGCTGAAGCAGCTCGGCACCACGCCCGGGATCCCCGATTGGCTGGTGATCTATCGCGGCAAGCCATACTTTGCCGAGATCAAGACCGGGAAGGGCTCGATGTCGGAGGCGCAGCGCAGGACCAAGGCGCGGACCGAGCTTGCGGGCGCCCATACGGTGACGGTTCACTCGCTGGAAGATTTTGTCTTCGCGCTCGGCTATTGGCGTATCCCGATCCTGGACCGGGCTCGCGGGGATGTTGGGTTGCCTGACGATGAGGTGGGTCTGTGAGTGGATTGCTGGTTAAGGTCGGAACGGTAATGACCTGCGAGAACGGACACGAGATCGCTACCGTTCGCAGAGATATTTACAGTCAAACCTACGTTATGCCGGACGATTTTGAATGGAATGGAGAGGTTTCCAGACCATCGACTAGCACTAAGATCGAAGGATGTCCGGCCTGTGGCTCGGCCTACATTCGTGTGGGCCCGTTGGGCCAATCTTTGCACACAGCAGATGGCTGGATCCCGGATTATCATGGCTAGGAAGGGCTCGAAAGCGTGGCGTCAGGAACTCTCCAAGATGCCCAGCAAGCGGCAGAAGGCGTTTCTGGATGCTCTCTACCGGCAGAAGGTCCAGACCGTGCTCAGCGAGGCTCCCAGTGCGCCCTCCGACGATGACGATAGCGACCTGATCGACGCGCTAAAGTGATCCGGGCCGCGGCGCGCGGTCTTCCAGCGTTATCCGCTGATCGAGCAGCAGGTATTCCAGCGGGGTTGCTCCCAGCTCCCGCGGCTCCATGGTCCGGTGCAGCCAGAATTCCGGGAGATGGACCGTGGTGGCGATCAGGTCGACGATGGAATCGTCTGCGTCGTAGACCGGCAGCACGATCATCAGGCGGCTGCGCAGGCGCGGGTAGCGCTTGGCGGGGCGCCACATGCCCAGGGGCCAGACGGTGGCATCGGCGAGCCCCCAGCGGCCCTGGAGACCGGCCAGGGCGCGGTGGAGCGGCTTCGGGGAGCGCGAGAGGGTGTAGAAGTCGGTCCGGTGGACCGCGCGGGCGAACTCCTGGGCGAGCGTCATCAGAACGACGGCGCGATGTTGACTGGATAGCGGGGAATCCAGCGCAATCCGGTGGCTCCGTCGTATTCGTGGACATAGAAGACGCGCGAAGCGGTCCAGGCATACAGCGGGAAGCAATCGGCGCTGCCATAACCGTCTGAGAATTCCTCATCCACCTTTGCCAGACCGTCGTCACGGCTCAGGATCACGTTTTCGTCCGGCTGTGGCTTAGTGTTCCATTCTGATCCGTCGTGAACACCGACGACCATTGCCAGGATCGTCTCGCCGCACTCCTGTTCGGCTTCCTCAAGCCAGTGTCTAAGATTCGCCATTTTCATCGCCAGTCGTCGTCTCTGTGCCGGATCTGCGGGATCAGCTCGTTCTCGACGTAATCGAGGCAGAGATAGGTCACGTAGAGCACGCCTACGACCGTGAGGATCAGGTGCATCACCGGAACTCCGGAGGGTCGAGGATCATGCCGACGATCGCGGCGACGCCGATGCCTACGGCCAGGATCGCGATGGCGATAAGGATGGTCATGGCTGTTTGCTCCACATCATTTCGCAGAAGATTGCCAGCAGGACGTAGGTGATCACTTCGCCAACTCCGCGCGGATCGACCGAATTTCGCGATGGTTGAGATAGGCGCTGAGACCGCATGCCAGGGCGCAGACGACGACACCCGGCGCGCTGATCAGGAACATGAAGGCGAGGAAGGACATGACGTTCTCCTTGGTTGATGTCCCACTGTCTCATGGTGGGACACACCCTGTCAACGCCCTTGATATTGGGACACACGGAGGATTATGCTCGATGGATGCAAAAAGGAAATCCTAAGATCGGCATCCGTTTTCGCCCGCATGAATTGGCGCATCTCAAGATGTTAGCTGAAGTCGCGGGCGTTCCACTGAGCACGCTGATTCGTCGTGCCTGTCGCCCATTGCTTCAGAGTGCCGCAGAGCCGGAACAAAAACGCGAAGTGGCCTAACCGTGTCGGCCGCGGATGACGACGGGCCCAAAGTGATTCCATTGCGCGGGGAGTTGGCCGCGCCGCGAGAGCGTCTCCCGCTGGTCTGGTTCGATGACGCCAGTCCGGTTCTCAACATGCCGACAATCGTCAAGGGCGTTCTGGCTGAGCGCTCGCTGAGCGTGATCTACGGCGAGTCGGGGTGCGGCAAGACGTTTCTCACCCTCGACCTGGCGCTGCACATCGCCGCGGGGTGGGAGTGGTTCGGGCACAAGACGGTCCAGACCGGCGTGGTCTACATCGCGGCTGAAGGCGGGTATGCGATCATGAACCGGATCGCCGCGTTCAAACTCGCTCATGATGGCCAGTCCTACGAGGGGCGCCTGCCATTCGCGATCATCCCCGCCCAGGTGAACCTGCTCGATCCGCATGCCGACCTGCTGCACCTGATCGAGCGGATCGCCCAGGCCGGCGAGATCTGCGGACGCAAGATCGGCCTGATCGTGGTGGACACGCTCTCTCGTGCTTTGGCTGGGGGCGACGAGAACAGTTCGGTAGACATGGGCACCTTCGTCACCAATGTGGACCGTCTTCGCACAGAGACGGCCGCCCATGGGCTTCTGGTGCATCATACGGGCAAGGATGCGGCGCGGGGGTCGAGAGGCTGGTCAGGGCTTCGCGGAGCGCTGGATACGGAGATGGAGGTTGCGTGCGACCCGGTCAGCAAGCTTCGGACGCTGAAGATCACGAAGCAGCGGGACCTTCCGACGGAGGGGGATTATCAGTTCAGATTGGAGAATGTGACGCTTGGCGAGGACATCGACGGCGACCCCGTCACATCGTGTTATGTGACGGCATGTGACGAGGCTGTTTTTAGGCCCAAAAAGAAGCTCGCGAGTATCCCCGCTCTGGCTCTCCAGGAATTGGAGAATTGCATTTCCAATCATGGCTTTACCGCCCCAGGATCGAACCACATTCCGGGGGGCGTCACAGGCGTCACATCGACCCTCTGGAGAGACACCCTGATCATGGCCGGAATCATCAACAAGGAGGGCAATTATCGCGAGCAGTTTAAACGCATCAATGTGACGCTAAAAAGCGAAGGATTTATAGGCAGTTGGGACGAATTCGTGTGGCGCGTCACATAGCGTCACATAGCGTCACATTTGTTCTTTGTGACACCCCGGCATCCCGACGTCACACTGCGGGGGTATATATATATAATATATATCCCCCGATGTGACGGTGCCCAGAATGGCAGAAAACCTAGAGTCCTGAGAGGTTGAAATTTGAAGGAAAATAGGATGAAAATGCACATAACCGATCTCATCGAGACAAAAGCACGGACCGAAGGCACCTACGCTGTGGCATATGCAATCCTTCAATTAGCCGAACATCACGGAAAATTGGCAGTTATCACAGACTCAATCGGTGGAAATATCTTCACTCCAACAGCAGGACCGGGAGCACTCGAATTCATCGGAATGGAACTGGCTAAGATCGCTCAAACGCTCGAGGATAGAGGTGAATCTTAACCAGTCATTCGCATCGCGTACGCAAGCGCTCGCACGGTCGCACATACGTGCGTATGCACAAGCGCGTAAGCAGGAAGGCAGAAGACTCGCCGCAGAGGCCATAGCCAAAGCCCTAAAGCCGCTCTTCGAGGAAGTGCCTGATCTAGATCCCGACATGCTGTCTGGCTACGTCGACCAGATACGCGGACCGCTCTGGTGGGCGGCTCCTCCGGGCTGCGCGCTGTTCGCCGAGGGGGAGAAGAAGGACGATGCCGTTCCAGACACGCAGAAGTAGCAGAACTTCTTGTTAACCGCAGCACTATAAGATTTATTATGGAAAATAGGCTCGTTGTTAATACTTTATCCGTTTGTTATCAGTGTGTTACGGATTGATGTCAGGACAACCATTACGTGTTGCACGATGGCATACAACATGTAGTGGGTCGGATTGTGCATTCCAGTTTTGATCGAGGCTCGCGCTGGCGATCGTAGGAGGGCCCTGCCCCTCGGCCTGTCCCACCCGGGGAGCCTCGATGGCCTGGCCGCGGCGCCGATGCCTGCCTGTTCGAACTGGGGGATTTCACCCCCCGACGGGGCGTTGAGAAAAATTTAGAGACCAGGGTCTCAACGTCGCCACACTTGCCAAATTGTCCCATTATAATATCCTGTGGATATGACCTTTGATCACGCGGCGGAGATCGTTCTTGGGGTAACCGGCCTGTGCGGTTGGGCCCTTGCGCTGGTCGAGTCGTTCCGGGTTGAGAAGTACCGTTCGCTCGCGCGCGCGTATATGGAGATGTGTCGGGTTGCGGAGCGTGAGGCTCGGGAGGCGGCAAGGTATGTGCCGCGGCGCGGGGCTGGTGGTCGGTGGGCTCCGAAGCGTCTGGGGTCCTTCGTCGCCGAGCAATCTTCATGGTTGGAACAATGAAGCTTGAGTTTCAGAAGCCGTCGAGTCACATCGCGGGTGCTTGGTATGATCCTGTTACGCGGAAGCTCAGGGTAGAGTTTCAGTATGGCGGGTCTGTGGTGCATGAGGGTGTTCCGGAGAGCATGGCTTCGGACTTTGCGTCGTCGGAGAGCCCGGGCGGATTTCACCATAGGCATTTGAAGGGGCGGTATGGTGGAAAAGCGGGCTGAGGTTGAGCGTCCGGGTTGGCATCGTCATATCTATAAGATGCGGACGCTCCCGGAGTATGTAGCGGACCCGGTTGATCGGTTTGAGCATTGCCCGATCTGTGGTTGCGAGCCGACGGAGTTTCTCGGGGGCCCGGCGCCGGCTCACGACGATTGAGCGAACTTCCGTTTATCCCTGAGTCTCGCGAGGACACGCTTCGGGTTTTGAGCGCGGACCGTCGTCTTGCGCATGAGATTCTTTTTAAGCATCGGAGGCCGAATGCGACGCCGGAGGCGCATGGTCTGGTGGTCGATGATCTTCATGGCGGGTCGAAGCGGCTGCTGGTGATGGCGTTTCGGGGGTTCGGGAAGAGCACGCTGGCTGAAGAGGCGGTTGTTCTGAAGGCGTGTTACCAGGAATTTTGGAACTGGCTGCTGCTGGGGTCTTCTTATGATCGTGCGTGCGAGCGGCTGCATTCGATCAAGCATGAGTTTGAGACGAATGAGAGATTGATCGAGCTGTTCGGGGAGTTGCGGGGGCCGGTCTGGACCGAGGACAAGATCGAGCTGAAGACGGGGCGGATGATCCAGGCGCTGGGCCGGGGGCAGGCGTTGCGCGGGGTGAAGTATCTGGATCGTCGTCCGGATGGGGTTTTGGCGGACGATATCGAGACTTTGGACGATGTTAGGACCCCGGAGGCAAGGGACAAGACGCAGCGCTGGTTCATGGCGGATGTGATCCCGGCGTGCGATCCGTCGGCGACGGTGCAGGTGCTGGCGACCCCGCTTGACCCGGAGAGCCTGCCGATGCGGCTGGTCGCGGACTCTAAAGATATCGAAGGTCAGTGGAAGGTTAGAACGATCCCGATTGAGTATTTGGATAGTAATAATGTCAGGCGTTCGACCTGGCCGGATCGGTTCCCGATGCCGTTGGTGGATGAGTTGCGGAACGGTCTCGCGCGGCAGGGGCTGATCCGGGATTATCGGCGGGAGTATCTCTGCCAGGCGGAGGTGCCGGAGGAGAAGCCGTTCGTGCGGGAGATGATCCGGGTGGCGCCACAGGTGAGGACCTGGCAGGCGGTCTATGCGATGATCGATCCGGCGCGGACCGTGAACAGGAACAGTGCAACCACAGGGTGTGCCGTCTGGTCATGGATCGGGAATAGATTAGTGGTGTGGGAGAGTTGGGCGAAACTCTTGATGCCGGACGAGATCGTGGCGTCTCTGTTTGCGATCGATGACGAGTTTCATCCGGTCGTGATCGGGGTGGAAGAGGACGGGCTGAACGAGTTCCTGATGCAGCCGATCAGGCGGGAGCAGGCGCGGCGGGGTCAGGCTCTGCCGGTGAAGGCTTTGCGGGCGCCGAAAGGCAAGATGGATTTTATCCGGTCGCTGCAGCCGTTCTTCAACGCGCGCGAGGTGATCTTCAACAAGGAACTGAAGGACCTCACGGGTCAGTTGCTGTCGTTTCCGACCGGCAGGATCGATGCGCCGAATGCTCTCGCGTACGCGTTAAAGTTGCGGTCAGGCCAGCCTATTTATGAAGATTTTGGGCTGGAGCATGTGGCCGAGGATTTGACCATTCTTCCCGGGCGTCCGGTGTGGCTGGCGGTGGGTGCGACCGGGCATCATGTCTCAGCCGCGCTGTGCCAGGTGGTGAATGGCGCGGTCCGGATCTATGCGGACTGGGTGCGCGAGGGCACGGCGGACGAAGTGCTTGGCGGGATCATCGCCGAGGCGGGCCTGGAGGCGCGGCAGTCTCTCAGGGTCGTGGTGGCACCCCAGCATTTTGACAAATATTCGAATGTCGGGTTGATCCAGGCGGCAAACCGGGTGCCGGTCGAGGTGAACGCGGGCACGCCGCCTGAGCTTGGGCGCCCGGATGTGCGGACCTTGCTGCAGACCAAGGTGCATGGATTCCCGGGGCTGATGGTCTCCTCGCGGTCGCGCTGGTGTCTGAACGGCTTCGCTGGCGGCTACGCGCGCGCCCTCGCCAAGCAAGGATTTGTGTCCGATACGGCTGAAGAGGGGCAATACCGCGTGCTGCTCGAGGCGGTCGAAAGTTTTGTCGGCTTGATGCGGGTAGGCGTTCTGGAGGAAGATCGCAGCGAGCGGGTCTATGCGACGGCAAGGGATGGCCGACGATATGTCTCCGCGCTGGCGAGGCCCCGTGGATGAACGAAATCGCTGACCTGCCGGAGTGGGTCGATAATCTCTCCAGCAACGAGATCGCAGCCATCGCAGCCCAGAACTACCCCAAGGTCGCGATGGAGTTCCTTGGGCGCCCCGATATTCTATTCTGCGTACTGTACGCCCGCGCCAAAGTGAGAGAGATGGGGGGTCGTGACTAGAAAAGACAAAAAGGGCGAGGCTCTAAGGGACGCCATAGGTTGTACTCGGCAACTTGCTGCGATGGCGGTAAAGGTGCGTCAACATCCCGGGATCCCCGAGGACCCTTACCTTAGTGTCGTCATCCATGATTTCGAGAACGCTTCTGTTAATCTTGCCGTGTGGCTGAGCAATCCTGTCTCAACGCCGATGAAGTCGATCTACGATCGGAAGTGATAGATGGACAAAGACAGGCTCGAGAAGACGGCTTCCGGCCTGTTCTTCATCTCCCGCAAGCCCCCGGTTGGCGACGGCAAGACCTGGTTCTATGAGCAGATGCCGTGGCCGGAGGGGATCTGGACGCACAACACCGCCACGATTTTCTTTACCGCTGAGGAGGCGAAAGAGGCATATTCGCGTCAATACGACGCCGAACTGGAAGAATGATGCCCAAAAAGACCGAGCGCGACACCGAACTGTCAGGCCGGGAGAAGATCAAGGAGAAGCTCCTCGATCTCTATTCCTCGATCGACAAGGCGTTCGCCGATGCTGGCGACCGGATCAATGACCAGATGGATTTCTGGGACATCTACAATTGCGATATCGGCGACAAGCAGTTCTACCAGGGGAACGCCGAGATCTATCTGCCGATCGTGCGCGACGCGATCGATGCGCGGGTGACCCGATTCACCAATCAGGTTTTCCCCGGATCGGGCCGCTACGTCGAGGTGGTGACCCCCGACGCGGAACTACCGTTTCATTATATGGCCCTGCTTGAACATTATGTGGATACTGCGCGATTACGCGATCTCGTGATTCCAGCGGTCCTGCGCAACGGAGACATAGAAGGGCAGTGGAACCTCTATGTCTCTTGGAAGGACACCAAGCGGCATGTCACCTATAAACGGCGCCATGGGCCCGAGGTCGACGGGATCGAACTGGGGGAAGACGAGGCCGAGCCGATTGACGATGTGGTTAACGAGGTGCTGGAGGAATCCACGCCGCATGTCGAGGTGATCCCCGACTCTGATGTGATGGTCCTGCCGGCCATGTCCGACTCGATCGATGAGGCGCTGGCGACCGGCGGGAGTGTCACCATCCTCCGCCGTTGGACCAAGGCCAAGATCAAGCAAATGATGGCCGACGGCGAGATCACCGAAGATGCCGGCGACGCGATGGTCGATTGCCTGGACGGCAAGAAGGGCCAAAGAATTGACGCCAAGAAAGCGCATGTTGACTCTGCGGGGATCAATTCTGCGGGCAAATATGCTCTCGTTTACGAAACGTGGACGATGCTTGAGGTGGACAAGGAAAGACGGCTCTGCCGTGCTTACTATGGTGCCTCGGACATTATCCTGGGCTGTAAACTCAACCCCTACTGGTGTGACCTCTGTCCGCTTATTTCTGCGCCGCTCAAGAAGGTATCGGGCAGCTTTAAGGGTATTAGCCAGGTCAAGCCGGTAGCCGCGGTCCAATACTCGGCGAACGACTTCATGAACCAGGGCGCCGACTCGGCCACCTACGGCCTGCTGCCCATCATCATGACCGACCCGATCAAGAACCCGCGGGTGGGCTCGATGGTGCTGGATCTCGCCGCCGTCTGGGAGGTTGACCCGAATTCGACCAAGTTCGCCCAGTTCCCGCAACTCTGGAAAGACGCGCTCGAGCTGATCGCCTCGGCGCGCGCGCAGATCTTCCAGTCGCTGGGGGTCAACTCGGCGATGATCCCGGGAACGACCAAGAGCGGCAAGCAGAGCCAGGCCGACGTCGCGCGCGAGCAGCAGGTTGACATTCTGACCACAGCGGATGTCGTAACCTCGTTGGAGTCCGGCATCCTGACCCCCTTGGTTCAGCGCTTCGCCTGGTACGATGCGCAGTTCAGAGATAAAGAGATTACCGTGCGCGCGTACGGGCGCGAGGGGCTGCAGGCAGAAATGGAGGTGGTGCCGCCCTTCCAGATGAACACGCGGTTCTGGTTCAAGTGGCTGGGGGTCGAGCAGGCCAGAAGTGTCCAGCTCATGCAGACCCAGATGTCCACGATCAATGTGCTGCGCGGGATCCCGCCCCAGCAATACCCCGGATACCGCCTGAATCTGGTCCCCGCGATCGAGCGGATGATGGAGGCGAGCTTCGGGCCGCGGCTGGCGCCCAAGATATTCGAGAGCATGAAGGAACAGCTTTCGATGCAGCCGGACCAGGAGAACCAGTTGCTGGCCGAGGGCTTCGAGCTACCCGTGAGCCCGTTCGACGACGACCAGGCGCATATCCGGTCGCATTATCAATTGATGCAGGCGGCGGGCGACCCGACCGGGCAGATACGGGCCCACATCCAACGCCATTCGATGCAGTTGCAGGCCCGGCTCCAGGCGCAGGCCCAGGCTCAGATCGGTCCGCCTGGAGAGCCAGGGGTGCCGGGCGGCGCCGGTCCGGGAGTGGCTGGAACGCCGCGGCAGGGGGCGCAGGTCGGGCAGACCAGACCGCAGGGTCCCCCTGGGCAGATCCATAGGGATCAGATGCCTTTGTCCTTTCCCCGAAAAGCGTAAATCAAGATGCCGCTTGTCAAGTTCAAAGTTTTAGGACAATCCTAGTCGCCACTCGTCTCGCCCCACGTCACGGGGCCCCGTTGGCTAACGTTAAAGCCGGAGCAGAAATAAATGACCGATACGTCAATCATTGACGACGACGATCTCGCTGGAGGACCTGATGAAGAAGAAATCGAATCCCCCGATGGCGAAGATGAAGGCGATGGCCAAGAAGAAGGGGCCGATGGCCAAGACGGGCAAGACGATGGAGCACAAGGCGATGCTCAAGGAGATGAAGGACATGTAGCCGCCCAGCCCCGGCGATCGCGCGCCTCGGACACGATCCGGGCGCAGCGGGCCAGGGCGCAGGAGGCGGAACGGAAATCGGCGCAGCTCGAAAGAGAGATCGCCGAGATCCGGGCCCAGATGCAGGCTCCGAGGGTAGACCCGGCAGAGCAGGCAAGGCTGGCGCAGATCGAACAAGAGCAGGTGGCGATGATGTCGCCGGCTCAAGTGGCTCAGTACTACGCTCAGAAGTCCGAGCAGAATATCTCGCATCGCCTCCAGCAGATGCAGTTCGGTCTTCAGGAGCAGGCGGACAGAACCGCTTTCGGGGTTCTGCAACAGACCAACCCCTTGGCGCGGAAATACGCCGCCGAGGTGGAGAAGGTGGTTGCAGAGCAACTTCGAAACGGCATGACGGTCAGGCGTGAGGTCGCTCTCAAATACGTCGTCGGCGAAAAGATGATGGAGAGGGCGGCGGCAGCCGGAACGAGGCAGGGCAAGGCGGCGGCGGCACGGGTAACCGGCGCTACCGTCAAGCCCGGCAGAGGTAACGGGGATGCGTCGTCCGACCGCGGTGGTCGGCGCGGCGGGGACCCATCCGAGGCGGAGCTTGAGCGGCGCCTTGGGAGTGTAAAATTCTAGGCCGGTAGGGCGTTCCTCCGGCTTTAATAGCCGGAGGGTGTCCTAGATGGCGACCAATGTTTCGTCTCAATTCGCAGCCGACAGGCTGAATTATATTCAGAAAAAGACGCTGCGGCTGACCCAGAAGCAGATCGTCGCCTACCAGTTCGCCAACAAGGCGAAACTCCCCGAAGGATACGGCAACACCTACACCGCGACGCGGTTCGAGCGCGTTCCGCTCCCATATGCGCCGCTGTCGGAAGGCGTGCCGCCGATCGGCGAGACCATGACGATCACGCAGGTCTCAGCCGTCGCCCAGCAATGGGGCGACAAGATCACGGTGACCGACGTCGCCGAACTCACGATCTATCACAAGCCATTCCAGCAGGCGATCAAGCTCACCGCCTACCAGATCGCGGAAACCGAAGAGCGCAACACCTACCTCGCGCTCATGGGCGGAACCCAGGTCAATTACGTTAATTCCCGCGGCTCCCGCGGCGCGCTCCAGGCGGGCGACGTGCTCGACCCGCACACGGTCAACCGGACGGTCACAGCCCTGAAGGGCATTGGCGCGCCCATGTGGATGGGCCCGTCGGAGACCGACGTGAAACTCGATGCCGGCGCCGGCCAGCCGAACGCAGGCAAGGACCCCCGGACCCGTCCGCACTATGTCTCGATTGCGCATCCGAACGTGACCGGCGATTTTTCCGAGAACTCGACCGTGGTCACCGCCTGGTCGTACAGCGACATCAACAAGCTCTACAATTCCGAGGTCGGCGAATGGCGCGGGCTTCGGTTCTGTGAATCGAACATGGTGCCGACCTGGACCGGACTGACCCAGTCCGCGGGCACCGCAGGAACGGCGGGCTCGCTCGCGGGCTCGCCGACCAACTACTACATCGTGATCACGGGCACCGACACCCAGAACCAGTTCGAGAGCCAGATCTACTCGATCTCGGCAGCGATTGCGGTGACAGGGCCGACCGGCTCGATCTCGGTGACCACCCCCAATGTCGCCGGCTACACCTACTCGATCTATGTCGGCACCTCGTCCACGCTGCCGACCAATCTCGGCCTCTCGACCTCCGGCCCGACCTCCGGCCCGCTGGCGGGCGTGGCGACCCAGCTCCCCGCCAACACCGCCGTCGTGATCACCGCGCTCGGCCCCGCGCAGTCGCCTCCGGCTTATCCGGGCAACACGTCCGGTCTGACGGTCTACCCGACCTTCGTGTTTGGCGAGGATGCGTACACGATGGTCGATCTGGACAGTCTAAAAATGACTTATCTGGAGACTGCGGACAAGTCAGACCCTCTGAATCAATTGCGCATAGTTGGGTGGAAACGATACTGGGGAACTCTACTTGAGAACGTCAAGTTCATGGCCCGTATCGAGAGCACGAGCGCTTTCTCAGAGACCTTCGGTTAATCTAGGAGACTTGAAACATGTACGTCTTGACTGGTCAAGTTGCTATTAACTGGGTCCCGGATGGCGCGGGAGCGATGTCGGTTCCCGATGCGCAGAAGCTGACGGTTTTCGTCAACTACATTCCGACGCTCGCGGGGATCAATGCCGCGCCGATCACGGTTCCGGGCGCGAACGCACCCTCGACCGCGAACCTGAACACGGCGGCGGTTGCGTTCGGTGCGGCGGTGTCGACGATGCTGCAGGCGAACGTGACCCAGATCCAGGGCTTCGCGACGGGCGGGGACTGACCTAGATGGCGACTGGGACAATCGGCACCGCCGCCACGACCACTCTGGTTACGGTGCCTTACTCGCGTGGTCTGGGGCTGTCGGATATCGATATCGCGACCATCGCCGAGCACATCCTTAACGATGTCAACGTTTCGCATCCCATCTTTCCGGGAGCGTTCGCGCGTACGGGCTTGCTCTATGTCCCGAATCGGGGCGTATTGCAGGCTCTACCCGGCGATTACGTCGCGTATGATCCGGCGACGGGCTTTCCGTACCTGATCTCTGCGGGTGCGGCAGCGGGCGCGAGCTGGGTTCATAGCTAGGCAGGAGACTTTATGTCTGACGTTCCGAACGAGCCCGACTTCGAGGATCCGCTTCCCGCCGCCGATGCCGAGGGCAAGCCTCCGGTTGGCGACGCGCCGTCAGAGGCGCCGATCCTCTCCGCCAAGGATCTGGAGACGATCAAGGCGGACGCTCGCAAGAAGGTTCAGAAGGACATCCGCGCCGCCGCCATGAAGAAGGCGATGGCGGAATTCGAGGAAGAGGCCCGGATCGAAGCTGGACTGGTCCCGGAAGAGGGCCCGATCCCCACGACCGAGCGCGTCTCGGTCCGCATCGATGTTCCGCGATATGTGCCGTGGGTCCTACTCGACAAGCGCCGATACTATCACGGGTATAGCTATGACGTGACCCCGGCGGTTGCCGCGACCTTGATTGATCAGATGCAGCATACCTGGCGGCAGGAGCGGCAGACCAAGGGCGACTGGTTCGGGCCTGGGCACCAGCAACAGAACGTCGTAATCGGGAAGGCCGGCGATGTGGTCAACACCGCCCGGAGCCTTCGTCGATGAGCGAGAATGTGACCGCGTTGAAGTTCGAGGACGAGCCCGAGTTCAAGGACGGCGCTGAGAAAGCGGAGGGCGTCGGCCTCGGGACCACGATGGTTTTCCAGATCGGGCGCGAGGACAAGTTCGAGCTTCAGACGATCCTCGACCGTGACGCATCGCTGGAGCAGTGGAGCGCCACGCTCGACAAGATGCGCAAGGCCGGCGAGCGCCAGAAGTGCATCACCGCGATCCAGCAACTTGAGGCCAATCTGCGCGAGCAGGGCCGGCAGTTGGTCGATACGCGCGACGAGGCGATGCTTCTGGAGGATAACCATCAAGCAGCGACCGCGGCGCGCACGGCCCAGATTGAGCAACTGAACGCGGCGCTGAACGATTTCATCATCACCGACAAGTCGTCGTTCGACGCCAATGAGCGCAAGCGGGGCGAATACAAGCCCGGGACCTCGGCCAGCCAGCGCATCGCGGCCTTCGAGCGTGAGATCGCCAAGCTTCAGGATGACCAGAAGCAGGCCGAGATCGATCGCGAGAACGCACACAAGTCGATGAAGGCGCAGGCGATCTCCTTCAAGAAGCAGGCAGACTTCTGCATTGGCGAGATCGCGCGCTACAAGGCCGAACTCGAAGGATGAGCCATGGCGCTGACCTCGGCCCAGATCTGCGCACTTGCGAGGCAGATTAGCCACTGCACAGGATTCCTCACCCAGTCGGGTGAACTGCTCAACATGATCCTGTCCGATCTTGCGCAGACGCAGGACCTGGAACTCTGTCGCGGCGTCTTCAACTTCAATTTCATTGCCGACAACGGGTCGGGCAATGGCATGGGGCCATATCCCCTGCCGTTGGACTATCTGCGCCATACGCGCGACGGCGTGTTCTTCACGATCGATGGGGTTAAATACTCGCTGGTCAACTACGACCAGTCGGAATTTGACCTGTTGGTGACCACCCCCGGACTCGCGAATTACCCGACGGTCTTTTACACCGACATTTCGCCGCTCAACGAAGACCCGCCCAGCAATCCGAACATGTATGTTTGGCAACCGTCATCGGGGACATTCCCGGTTACGGTGCGGTACTATCGGAACCTGCCGGACATCACGACCCCCGAGACCTCGGATGTGATCCCGTGGTTCCCTAACCAGAACTACCTGATCACCGAGCTTGCCGGTCAATTGATGAAGCTGACCGATGACACGCGGGCGCGCGAGTTCATCTCGGATGATCCCAGCGGGCTCGGCAGCGGCAACCTGCTGCGCCAGTTTGTACAGAACCAAGGTTCTGATGACGAAGGAAAGGCGAAGACAGTTTCATTGGATAGGCGTAGATTTGGGTATCGTTTCAGTCGCTTGCCTTCAACGAAGCAAGTAGGGTGGTAGAAAACTGTTGGGTGGTATATTGTGACGGTTTCAATGTATGGAGACCATCATGCCCAGCAAGGAACAATACTGGAAGGATCCTGAGAAGCATCGTGCCGCAGCAAATCAATACCGATTGGACAATGCAGAATGGCATAAGAAATCCAATCGTGATTGGGTGGCCCAGAAGCGCGCCGAGAACCCAGAGTTCAGAGATTCTGAAAAGGCAGCACACAAAGTCTATCGAAAAAAGAATCAGCAGGCATGTCAGGAGAGAACCAAGGCGTGGGCTCACAAGCGTCCCGGCGTCTATCTCTTTCATAATGCCAAGTCGCGATCGAGAAAATATAGCCTGCCATTTGACATCACGATGGCTGATATCGTGATTCCGGAAGTGTGTCCTGTGTTGGGTATCCCGATCGAGGCCACAGTGCGTGGTCGGCGAGGATTTCATCCGAATTCGCCATCGATCGATCGCATCATTCCAGAATTAGGATATGTGCGCGGCAACGTCATGGTGATCTCTAATCTTGCCAACACGCTGAAGAGGGACGAATGCAGCCCGGACCGGTTGCGATTGGTCGCTGATTATATTGAGCGCGAGACGAGCCGTATTCGGAGCGCCTCGCTTTGAGCCTGAGAAATTCCAAGCCCCTCACGTGGAAGCCGAAGGGCGTTAGCGACGCGGTAGACGGCACCAACTCGTTCCCCGGGGCGATGAGCAAGCTCGCCAATCTGATCCCCGACCCGTCGACCTCCTCTATCTTCGTTCCCCGGCCCGCTGCGATCGAGCTTGAGAGCTTCGCCAGTCTGACCCAGGCGGGCCAGGTCTCCTGCATGTTCATCCTGGGGGATGTGGTCTATGGCCTGATCGGCTCCGGCATGGCGCCGGGCTACGATCAGCCATTCGCGTACGATCTGGTAACGCAGAGCCTGCTCCCGGTCGCGGGCGTGACCAATCTGAACGTGCCGCTAACTCAGCCGACCTCGGGCGACTGGACGCCGCCGATCATGGCGACGCTCTCGACCTTCATTCTGGTGACGCACCCCGGGTTCACCGGGTTTGCCAACGGTTATTTCGGTTGGTTCGACATCACGAGCCCGACTGCGCCGGTCTGGAATTCTGGCAACGTCGCGGGCAATCCGTTGATCGAGCCGCCGACCTTCGTCTCGGTCTATGGCGGTCGCGCCTATTACGCGGTGCGGAATGCAACCCCCGCCTCGGATTCCGAGGACCCGCTTTTGATCACCAACGCGAATCAGGTTCTGACCTATGGCAGCGAGACCCCGATTCTCGCCATGGCGGGGATGCCGCTGAACAATCTGTCGGGCGGCGTCGTGCAATCGCTTTTCGTGTTCAAGGATGACGAGGGTGAAGCGCTCTTCCAGGTCACAGGGGACTATTCCGGGATTCCCGCAGCGTGGCAGATCAATAGGCTGAACGTCTCGGCGGGAACGCGGGCGCCGAACACGCTGGTGACCACGCCATATGGCCTGGCCTTCATCGATTACGATGGTCTGCGGCTGATCGATTTCTCGGGCAACGTATCGGACCCGATCGGCAATAATGGTCAGGGTGTGACCCTGCCGTTCAAGAACGCGGTGGCGCCGTCGCGCATGGTCGCGGCCTTCAACCGGAACATCATTCGGGTGACGGTGCAGAACGGCGCCGATCCGGTGCGCGAATTTCAGGAATGGTGGTACGATTTCAATCTGAAGATTTGGACGGGTCCGCATAGCTTTCCGGTGGCCCAGATCAAGGCGTGGCGCGGGACTTTCATCGCGGCCAATCCGATCGTAAACCAATGAGGACCTGGAGATGACGGGATTTACGGATTATTGGGCCGACAAGGTTCTGGACCAGTCGACCGGCAAGACCTCGATCGGTGCCGCGCCGACGGTCTCGATCGCCCTGTTCACCGCCGTCGGCACCGATGCAGGTACGGGCTTCACTGAGGTTACAGGTGGGTCCTATGCGCGCGTCACGACCTCGGGCGGCAACTGGAACGCCGCGTCCAGCTCCGCGCCGTCCACGGTCTCAAATTCGGCGACGCTGACCTTTCCGACTGCAACCGCGAGCTGGGGCACGGTGATTGCCGTAGGGGCCTACGATGCATCAACCTCCGGCAATCTGCTGTGGTGGGATTATCTCGGTAACTTCTCTTGGAAGCCCTTCACCTGCACGCTGGCATCCCCCGGCGTTCTCACGGTCCCCGCACATGGCTATTCCAACGGCGACTCAGTGGTGGTGACCAGCGAATATGGTGGAACCTTGCCGACCACAGGCGGATCGTGGTCCGGCCTCCTGACGGTCGCGGGCGTTACGACCGACACCTTCACCGCGGGGGTGAACACGACCTCGACCGGTAGCGGTGAGGTGCGCAAGGTGACCTCGCAGGCCGTGGCATCCGGCGTTCAGGTGAGTTTCACGGGCGGTAGCCCTGGCAACTTGGTCCTTACGCTCGCATAGGTCGGTCCGCAGGGGCGGTTAATTCATGGCGACCACATGGGACCCCGCCAATAAAGACGCATCTATAACGCTGTCGGGTGGAAACCTGACAGCGGATCAGCCGAGTCCGCCCGGCTTCCGCAGCGTTCTTGCCACGACAACCCACTCGACGCTCAAATACATGGTCAGCCAGACCATGACCAATTATGCGGCGACCGGGCCGGATACGCCGCTCGGAATTGGGTTCGGCCTTGCAACCGCCAATACTGGGTCATATTGCGGCGTTGATCTAAATTCTCTTGGATTTTATCCGGCGTCAGGTCACGTATATATCAACAATTCAGTAGTAGCCACTTATGCGCTTGGTGGTGGAAGTGGAGATATATTCGACTTATGCATAGATTTTACAAATAGCACATTTTGGGTTCGCAGAAACGGCGGAAACTGGAACAATAACGCTTCCGCGGACCCAGCGACAAATACGCTCGGCCTGAGTATCAGCTCTCTCAATGCGGGCGCGAAGACACCGATGGCGGCTTTTAACGGAGCGCCAAGTGTTGCCACTATAACGACTAACTTTGGCGCATCATCCTTCACGTATGCCATCCCGAGCGGGTTCACGGCATGGGATCCTGGTGTAACGCCAGTTGCCGTGTCGGCGGTTGTCGGGGCACAGAGCAAATCTCTGTCGGCATTGAGCGCGGTTGGCGCCATATCGGCTCGCATCCAAGCCGCTTCAACGGAGCGCAATACCGGATCCTTCTCCGCAGCGATATCTTCGCGCGTCCAGGCATCGGCGACTGCCAAAGCCTTCAGTGCCGCGGCGGTAGCCATTGCTGCCCGCGTTGGCGCGATGGCCAAGGGCGTCTTCGCGCAGCAAAACGTGATCTCGATCTCGGCTCGGGTGACCGTCCAATCCAAGGCGATGCAGGATATTCCTGCTGTCTTTTCGGCTTCCGGCCTCTGGCGCACCGATGCTCTCCCATCGCAGACCTCGACCTATATCGAGGCCAAGGAGCCGATGACCTGGATCTACGAGACCGTGCTTCTGCCTGATAATCTCGTCATGGCAATGAACGCCATCAACGAGAGCAACATCTCTTTCGCCTTCCTGGGCGACAGTCCGGTCGTGACCATCACTGCCAAGGACACCAACGATCAGGTAATCGATACGGTAACGGTCACGGCGCCTGGCACCACCACGCTGTGGAACGAGTTCAACTGGAATGAGGCGCCCTGGGACGGGACTGGCACGAACCTCTCACCGTGGCGCCTTCCCTGGACCGAGCCGATCGTCTTCAAGCAGATGGCGATCTCGGCCACCGGCCTTTCCGAGCCCGGCCTCAAGATCGGCAACCTCTATATGCGCTACCAGATCCTGGGATATCGCCAGCAACGACCGTCAGGGGTGCGCTGATGGCGACCTTCGGCAATCTCAATTTCGACATCGCAACGGTGATTGCGTATAGCGCGAACACGAAGTCAGCCACGCCCTATTCCGTTTCTCGCTCGGGAACTCTTCAGTACATCACGGTTAATCCTGCCGGCACAATTACGGCTGGTCGCGCCAAGCTGATGACTTATGCCGACAGTGCCAGCGCTCCAGGAGGTCTTCTATCCACCAGCGCTGAAATCGCGTCCTTCGACAGCAATATTCAGACGGCGGCGATCGGCGGGACATTTACCGCTGGCACGTATTGGATTTCCTTCATAACCGAGGGCCATAGCGGGGCCTTCTCGGGAATGCTGGGCCATACGGCGGCAGGATCGACCGTCTTCAACGCCAATACCTATGCGCTGGGTCCGTCCGATCCGTTCGGCTCCAATGCGAGCGCATCGGCGCATAATTTCTCGGCCAATATTGTCTATACGCCCGATCTTCCCGCTGGGTCTTACCTGGGAGAAATCACCGGAGGCCCCGGCTCTTCAGCGATCGGGACCTCTCCGTTCAATTCGGACCAAGTTTGGGTCCTGAAGGTCATTCCCTCTGTTTCGGGGACGATCAGCAAGATCATCTGGTTCATGGGGAACGATTATAACGGTGGGGTTACGCCGCTTGCTCGGTTCTTGGTTTACGACAATCATACGGTTTTGGGGGTAGATCAGCCGCACAATCTGGTCGGTTCGTCGGCAGACGTGACCGTGATGTCGATCAATGAAAACTCGGTCAACCTAACATCTCCGGTTACGGTGACTGCTGGTGTTCCTGTTTATATCGGAGTTCAGTCCCGGTTAAATCTCCAGACCTTTATAACAACCTCGCAAACCGCCTTTATCGGCACAGCTTCATTTTCTGGCGGGGCTCCATCCATCTTTCCCGCAGCGACGCCGGTTTCTTATTCACCGACCTTCTGGGCTGAGTTTGCGCCCACTCCGATTCCGACTCCGATATCCGCGCGCGTGACGGCGTCGAGCGCGGCCGTGCCGTCATTGGAGCCGGTGCGCTTCAATTCGTCGGCGCTCTGGCGCACGGATGCCGTTCCATCACAGACCTCGACCTATAATGAGGGCGGCGTCGCTCTGTCCTGGATCTACGAAACGGTCCTTCTCCCGGACAATCTGATGATGATGGAAAATATGATCATCGAATCAGACCTTTCGATGGCATTTCTCGGGTCAACCCCGGTTGTGACCGTGACCGCGACCGACACCAATGAGCAAGTGCTGAGCTCGATCGGAATCGCAGGTGGAGAGGCCGATACGCTATGGAACAGTTTCACGTGGAACAACGCCCCGTGGAACGGTACGGGCACCGATATTTCGTCCTGGGATATCCAGTGGACCGAACCCTTGGTCTTTAAGCAATTGACCGTGACCGCGACCGGCGTCAGCGCTACGGGCTTCAAAATCGGAAATCTCTATCTGAAATACCAAATTCTAGGGTATCTACAGCAATTGGATTCAGGAGTTCGGTAGATGCCGGCCAGCGTCACCTATACGTTCGTTCCCGGCACGACTGCCGATGCGAACCAGGTCAACCAGAATTTCACCGATCTGGTGGACTATCTGAACGGCCTGGTGATCCCGACGACGCCGGTCTCGATCCCGAACGGCGGCACGGGCGCCAATACGGTCCAGGGCGCCCTGACCAGCCTTGGCCTTGCCCGGATCTCGATCCTGCCTTGCACCGCGTCGGCGGTCGGCACCGTGATCACCTTGACCCAGTTCTCCAATACCCCGGTGGTCTCGGCCTATAGCCTAGGCATGACGGCGGCATTCAATTCCGTTGCGGTGTCAGGGGGCGCGATCACGGTCGGGATCGGTGCGCTTGCCGCACTGTCTCTGGTCGACGAGTCCGGCGCGTCGGTGACCTCGCTGCTTTTGAACCAGTATTGCCTGATTTCTTACAATGCGTCGGGCAACAACTGGATCCTGCTGAACCCGATCCCTGCGGGCAGCGTTCAGCCCGTCCCAACGGGCGCGGTCTTCTGGTTCGGCGCCAATGCCGCGCCGTCCGGGTTCCTCGAATGCAACGGTGCTTCGGTTCTACGAAGCAGCGAACCGGGTCTATTCGCCGTGATCGGAACGACATTCGGCTCGGTCGATGGGACGCATTTCACCTTGCCTGACCTCCGCGGGCAGTTCGTCCGCGGCTGGGATGATGGGGCTGGCGTTGATCCAGCGCGCACCTTCGGTTCCACACAGACGGACGACTTCAAGTCTCACCTTCATACGGTGACCGGAACCTTGCTTGGCGGCGCAGGCGCGGCCTCGGGCGGGCAGCTCACCGACAGCTTTCTCAGCTTTAATTCCGGCTCCACGGGCGGGACAGAGACCAGGCCCAAGAACGTTGCGCTTTTGCCCTGCATCAAGACATGATGCTCAATCGATAAGGAGATCACACAATGACCGCTCTTTCCCTCATCTCGACCCCGACCCCTGCTTCTGACCTTCAGTCGTTCCTGAACGCGCTGATCACTTCGATCAACACGAACCTCGCGAGTTCCACCTCGATCGCTTTTGCGGCGAACGGTTCGGTGGCCACGGCCATGTCGTCGGTTGGGCCGACTGGCTCGCACACGACCGTTCAGGAGTGGATGACCGTTTCCAATGCGAGCGGTGTGACCCGCTACGTCCCCTGTTTCTAAGTGAGCGACACGCCCGTCACCTTCGGCTGGGAGTCTCTCAACTCGCTGCTGAGTGACGGCGTTGCGACTCTGGTTCGGGAGCACTGGAAAGAGATAGCGCTCGACCAGGAGAAGGTGCCGCTAGCGATCGATTGGCGGGCGATGCTGGAGGAGGAGAAGATCGGGCGGTTCCGGGTCTTCTCGGCCCGGCGCAACGGCGAGCTGATCGGGTATGTAGCCTTTAAGTCGTTCCGGCCTGAGAGATATTCGACCACGCTCTACATCAATGACGATGTGTTTTGGCTGGCTCCTGAGGAGCGGAAGGGCCTGACCGGGTACCGGATGCTCAAGGCCGCGATCGCCGCCCTGCCGCGCCCGTGCAAGCTTCAGTTCAAGGAGAAGATCGGGTTCCAGGATGGCCGGGTCGGCACCCTGTTGGAGCGTCTAGGATTGCAGCCGGTTGAAATGTTATACAGTGCATTCCTAGAATGAGGGGCGTGAACTATGGGCGGTCCAAGCGTTCCACCGTCATATAAGCCTGCGAACACGGGTTTCGCCGATACCTCGACCACGCAGAACCTCGGGCTGCAGAATCAGGCTGCGACCACGGGCTCGAACCTCGCCAACAATGTGGTCAATAATCCCTACGCCGCGAACGTCATCCCCGGCGCACAGCAGGCGGGGCAATACCTGACCGGAACCCTCGCGCCGCAGCTTCAGAGCGACTCTTCGGCTTTATCTGGTGCGGCGGGCGCTGCGATCCCAGCGGGTTCGTCTCTGTTGCAGACCGGCTTCGACCCGCAAAACGCGCTTTATGCCCGAACCGCGCAGCAGGTGACCGATGCGCAGAACGCGGCGTTGGCCAGGAGTGGGGTGGCCAATACGCCCTATGGTGCGGGGGTCGCAGGGCAGACGGCGGCGAACTTCAACATCGATTGGCAGAACAACCAGCTTAACCGGCAGCTTCAGGCGCTGAGCGGCTACGACTCGAACCTCGGTGCCGTCGGTCAGGCACAGGGGCGGGCGGGCGAACTCGGGCTCGCCGGTGCTGGCGCCGAAACGACCGGCTCTGCTCTGCCCTACAACACGTACAACCAGATGCAGGGTGCGGGGCTGGGGGCTCTTGGCGAGGCGTCGGGGCTGGCCGGGAATGCCGCGCGCACGGGCCAAGGCTATCTCAATTACGACAACGCCGCGTATCAGAACCAGCTCGGCCAGTACAACGCCGAGAACCAGGGCTGGCAGGACATGTGGAGCGGCTTGGGCTCGATCCTGAGCTTTGGCTCTGGATCTGGCGGCGGTCTCGGCATGGGCGCTCTTAGCCTGTTGGGGCTCTGATCCATGGCCGGGTTCGGAGGCTTCCTCGCGGGCGCTGGGCGCGCGATCCAGGGGTTTGATGCGCAGCAGCAGCAGGAGACGGAGCGCCGCCGCGCACTCCAGGCTCTCTCCATGCAGCAGTTCCAGGATCAGCAGGCGCGACAGGCAGCGCAGGACACGACCCGCGCCAATGCCGGGCTAGTCAATCTGTACGGCCAGCCGGGTAGCGCTGTGCCTCCTCCCCAGGTTGGGGCGCTACCCGGTGCGGTGCCGGCACCCCAGCCGCAAGGTCCGCAACCTCCGATGCCGGGGCAAGCGTCCGTGCAGGCACAGCAGCGTCCGCCGATGGGTGGTGGAATGCCTGCGCCTGGAGGTGCAGCGCCGCCGCCGATGGGCGCGGGTGCTCAGGGTGCTACGGGCGGAATGGCTCCCCCGGGGCCGGGCGCGGGTGGCGCTCCACCGCAGCAGCAGCCGGGAGGACAGGCAGGGTTCAAACTCCCGCCGCCTGATCCGAATGATATCGGCGATCCGCGAACGTTCGTGATGGCCTACAAGCGGTCGAACCCGGATGCGACGCCGGGCGAGATCATGACCGCGCTCAACCAGAGCCAGGCGATCATGAACCCGCAGAAGAAGTTTGAACTGGAGGCGACCAAGGTCCAACTCGGCGCGATGCAGAAGATGATGGATCTGCAGGAGAAGTATTACTCGACCGACAAAAAGGCCGGGACCTCGATCACGATCCAGAACATGAAAGAGGGTGCCGCCGAGAGGAAGGTAGCCGCGGGCGCGATGGACGACGACACCAAGCGGTTCATCGCCGAGCGATTGCTTGCCGGTGACACGACTGCCGCGCAGGGCCTCGGCTATGGTTCGGTCGGAGCCGCGAACCGTGCCGCAGTCATGAAGACCATGCGCGAGATTGCCGACGATCGCGGGATCGATGGCAAGGAGGCTGCGACCCGGATCGCCGAGTTCCAGGGCCTCAAGGCTGGAGAGCGTGCCTTGGGAACCCGCACGGCGACGATGGGGATGGCGGTCAACGAAGCGAAGCGGATCGCGCCGCTTGCTCTGCAGGCGTCGGCAGCGATCGACCGAACCCGGTTCCCGACGATCAACGCGATGGAACAGGCGGTGCGCAAGGGTACGGGCGATCCGAATATCGCGCGGTTCATGACTGCGCATAACTCGCTGATCAACGTCTATGCGCGTGCGATCAGCCCGACCGGAGTCCCGACGGTCTCCGACAAGGATCATGCGCGGGAAATTCTCGATACCGCCTACTCTGAAGGCCAGTATGAGGCGTCGGTTGACCAGATGATGAAGGAGATGGCCGCGGCTCAGCAGTCTCCGGGCGACGTCAAGAAGGAGTTGCGCGGGGAGGGCGGCGGGTCGTCCGAGGGGGCCGCTAACGATCCTTTGGGGATCCGATGAATGGCCGATTCCTACGACACCCAGTTGTCGCCGCAGGAGGTGCCTGGATTCAATGCCTGGAAACAGCAGTACGCGCCGAACGATGCCGGCACCGATTACGATCTACAAGGCGCATTCAAGGCGGGCCTGAAGCCGGACCCTCAGCGCGGCCATTTCCCGGATACGTTCAAGAAGCCGAATCATCCTACTTTCAGCACTGAAAGCCAGTACAGCAAGGGGGATACTGTCGGAGGGAAATGGGATACCCGTGATGGCAAGGACGTATTCATTCCATCTCAGTACAACCTGAAGACTACGCCACCGGACAAACTGAAGGCGTATTTCCAGAAGGTCGAACCGGAGGCGATCTTGGATATTCAGGGACAACAAAGCGGGCTACAGGACTTCAGGTCGAAGCATCCGGAATATAACGATTTGTCGGACCAAATTCTCGCCGACAAGCTTCACGACAAGTTCTATGCGGATGTGCCGAAGGAGCAGTATTACCAGAAGCTTGGCGTTCAGGTTCAGCCTGCTGCGCCCGCGGAGCCAAAGGATCAAGGCCCTCCGATCGCGCTCGCCGATGAACCGGGCAAAGAGTACGGCGCAATCCTGCCGTTCTCCCGTGACAAGGCCACAGGGAAGACGGAGCTCGCCTTCCCGGAGATGATCCGCCAGCCGGTGCAGATCGCGTCGAAGGCCACGCAGGAGATGTTCGGCGAACGTCCGGTTGACACCAAGACGGCGCTGGAGGGCGCTGCGCTTGGCATTGGCGCCGGAGGTCCTGGGGCTACTCTGAGATCTGGTGCCCGCGAAGCTGGGGGCGCCGCTCTCACAGCCAAGCCATTGGGCGAGTCCCTAGCCGAAGTGGCGCAGCAGTTTGCCAAAAAGCCACCGGCAACCTCTGAAGACATGAAGAAAGTGGCCGGCGCTCTGTACAAGAAAGCCGAATCCGAAGGCGGATCGCTGACGCCTGAGTTCACCAATAAATTCGTGGACTCGATAAAAGACATCGCGCCTCAGACCGCGGCGGGCCGAGCGACAGAGGGTGAGAGTGAGATCACGAAGCTGATCGAGCGCTATACCCATCCAGAACAGGGCATCCGTGACAAGCCGATGACCTTGCAGGCAGCGCAGGAGATTGACGAGGGACTCGGCAAACTGATCTCCAAAGAATACACGCCCAAGGGCCTTACCAAGGAAGGGCTGCACTTGGTCAAAGTCCAAGAGAAGCTGCGCGATATGATCGAAAACGCCAAGGCGTCGGACCTGGAGGGCGGGAAGAACGGCTTCAATGCGCTGAAGGGTGGACGGCAGGCGTGGTCGCAGGCCGCGAAGATGCGCGACATTGAGCAGATCGTCACGCGTGCGGAGCACAGTGAGCAGCCTGTGACGGCGATCAAATCCGGAATCCGCACAATCCTTGCCAATCCGAAGCGGTTGCGCGGCTTTTCTCCAGAGGAGCAGGCGGCACTTCGCAACGCGGCTCAAACGGGCGTCGTCACCGATGTTCTGCGCATCACCGGAAGCAAACTCGGGCCGCTTATTTCGTCGATGGCAGGCTTAGGCGAGGCCGGAATACCGGGGATGGTCGGCGCCGGGGTTCTCGGCCACGTAATCTCGGCCGGTGCGCGTAACGTTGGCGTTGGGCGCCAAATGAAGAAGGTCGGCTCGCTGATGGACGTGCTGAATAAGCCCAAGACCGACCTTGAGGCGCTGAGCCAATGAGAATCACGATCCAATCCGTGCCGCATGAGTGGCAGCGCCACGACCAATGCGGCGATTGGATTTTCGATGAGCAGGGTACGCTCTACATCACCGTTTCGGAGCTTGGCGACGACCGGATGAACTTTCTGGTGGCGCTCCATGAGGCCGTCGAGGCGATGCTGTGTCAGCACCTCGGCATCCCGGAGACGGCGGTCTCGGCGTTTGATCAGGCGATGATCGAGAGCCCGAACGAGTACGCCGATGATCCCGGGCACGATCCGAAGGCGCCATACCACGACCCTCACGTTTTTGCCGAGATCATCGAGCGCGCGGTCGCCCAGCGACTCGGGGTGAACTGGCAGGAGTACGAGAAAAAGGTCGATGCGCTGTGAGCCTGCGAATACTTGTCATAGACAATATGGGCCTTGCCCTCGACTGGTGCCTCCGCTGTCAAGCCGATAATCATCGGGTGAAATGGTTCATTCGGCAAACCCCGAAGACAGACAAGATCGGTCGCGGGCTGGTCGAGATCGTGCCGTCCTGGCAGGATTGGGTGCGCTGGGCAGATCTGATCCTGGTGACGGACAACACGCGCTACCTCTACGAACTGGACGGTATCCGCCGCACCTTCCCCGAAGCGCGGATCATTGCCCCCACCCAGGCGCTCGCTGACTGGGAATTGCAGCGCACCGTCGGCATGAAGGTGCTGCAAAAACACGGCATCGAAGTGCCTGCGTACAAAGAGTTTTCCGACTACGACTCGGCGATCTCTTACGTTCGTCGGGAGGGAAGAGCATTCGTGTCGAAACCTTGTGGAGACGAGCCAGACAAATCACTGTCGTATGTTGCTAAATCTCCTGCTGATCTGATTTTCATGCTCAATCGCTGGAAGAAGTCACAGCGCCATAAAGGCAACTTCATACTACAGGAGAAAGTAAAGGGAGTTGAATTCGCGGTCGGAGGCTGGTTCGGGCCCGGTGGATTCAATGATGGATGGCATGAGAACTTCGAGCATAAGAAACTCATGGCCGGCGACATGGGTCCGAACACAGGAGAGGCCGGCACGGTTATGCGGGTCATCAAGAAGTCTAAGCTTGCCGATCAAGTCTTGGTGCCGCTAACCGAGACGTTGGAGAAGCTTGGATATGTCGGCTATATCGACGTGAATTGCATTATCGATGAGGACGGAAAGGCATGGCCCCTTGAGTTTACATCAAGATTCGGCTGGCCCATGTTCAATCTCCAGCAGGCTCTACATGAAGGGGATCACGCCGAATGGCTGGTAAACCTCGCCGACGGGCGCGACTCGCACAATTGGAGGCTGAACGAAGTGGCGACATGCGTAGTGGCCGCGACCGGGGACTACCCGTTCAGCCATATAACGAAGAAGGAGGTCACCGGGATTCCGATCTACGGGCTGAAGGAATCGATACTCCCGAATATCCACCCGTGCGAGATCATGCAGGGGGAGGCTCCCCACGATGTGAATGGGAAGGTGGTGACGCTCCCGTGCTGGGTGACGGCGGGGGATTACGTCCTGGTGGCGAGCGGAACGGGGGAAACGGTCACGCAGTCGCGGCAGAAGGTTTACCGAGTGCTGGACTCGATCAGCATGCCCAACAGCCCGTTCTGGAGAAACGATATCTCACGCCGCCTGTCGAAAGAGTTGCCCCTGCTCCAAGCACAGGGATACGCATCGGGGATGAGGTATTAGCGAAGTCTGAGAAGTTCTGGCAAAATCTCGACCTGTCGCTGGACGTGACCCGTGAAATCCTGGAGATGCGCCCGGACCCGGAGAGCCGGGACTATGTGAAGCTGATGGGGATGCGGGAGCGGATCGCGTTGGGGATACAGTCGGTAGCAGCTCGGATCGACGAGACGCAGCTTCGGGCCCGGACCACGGACAAGCTGGGCGAGCTGTTGGCAGAGATACGCAGGCACCGCGAAGGGCCAAAGACGATCGAACACTGAAAAGGACCTTGCGATGACCATTGCCCTCCTCTCCTCGGCGCCGCCGTCCGATCTCGTCGGCATCCTCAACGGGATCATCAATCAGATCAACGCTGGGGCGGCTGCGGTAACGCCTGGCGGGACCAATGGCCAGATCCAGTACAACAACGCGGGCGCGCTCGGCGGGGTATCAGGAGCGACGAGCAATGGCACGACGCTGACATTGACCACGCCGGTTATCAACGGAGCCCCGACGGGGACAGGCGTCGGTTCTGGCGCCACGGTGAGCACATTGGTCCTGAGAGATGGCGCAGCCAATGCTCGAGCCAATAATTTCATCTACTCCGCAACGAGCACTGTTTCCGCTAGCGGGACGACGATTCTCACCGTTGCGAGTACCAGGGTTCAGATCCTGACCGGCACGCAGACTCAAACATTCCAGCTTCCATCTGCGCTGAGTCTGACGGCTCAAACGCAATTCTCCTTCAATAACAATAGCACCGGGAATCTTTCCGTTGTTGATGCAGGATCGAATGCGATCTGTACTGTCGTTCCTGGAGGCTATGTCAATGTGATCGTCACCAACACTGGATCGGCGAATGGGGTATGGGATAATCACTCCCTAGCGCCAGCGGGAGTTAATTGGGGCACGACCATATTGGCTCCGAATCTACCAACCTCTTCATCTGGGCTCCCCACGGGGGCTCTTTGGAACAATTCCGGTGTTGTAAGCGTAGCGTGACGCTCTTCCAAAAAGGATAAAACTAAATGGCGACACCGACCACGATTAGCGGGACGCGACCCCAGGTTAGAACCGCAGTAACCGTCTCGCTCCAGGATGTCCCCGTGATCGCGCTCGACTGGGCGAACGGCCAGGTGGTGGCCATAGCGGGCACCTCCGCGGCATCGGCGATCTTTGACGCGACCAACGACCGGATCGTCGAGGCATGCTCCAGCACGGATTGCTGGATCACGATTGCGGCGTCACCCACGGCGGCGGTGGCTGCAGGCAGCACGTTCCTGGCTGCGGGTTCGCTGCGGTACATCTACGTTCCGGCCAACGGCAAGGTTGCGGCGATCCAGAGCACGGCGGCGGGTTCGATCGCTCTGATCCCGGCGCTGATCGCGACATGATCCCTTATCCCGGGAGTCTTCTGAGCGACTCTCCGGTACGGCCCGTCAGTCCGCCGCCGCCACCTCCCCCGCCATTTGCGCCCAGCGATGTGGCGAACCTGAAGCTTTGGCTTTCGGCTGACTCGGGTACCTTCAAGGATGCCGGGGTCACGCCTTGCGCGAATGGTGACACCGTTCAGCAGTGGAACGACCAGTCCGGGAACGCGAACAACGCATCGCAATCATCTTCCGGGAACCGCCCAGGCTTCAACACCAATATCCAGAACAGCCTTCCGGCAGTGACCTTCGTCTCGGCGTCCAATGAATACATGCAACATGGCTATACCGGAGAACTCGGAACAGTTTTCGCCGTGTATGCCAATACTGACGCAACCACGGGCGGCGCGTTGTTCTCTGGCGACACGTCCGATGCGGTGGCTGATGCTGCGTATTACTGCATCCCGCGCGTTGATATAACGACGGGTCTCCGCAGCAAGTTCTATGGTCGGATCACCACGGCGGATTCCGGTGGCGCTGCGACCTGGAACGGTCAGGCCGGCGCTCTGACTGGCGTGGTCGACCTGATGGCGATCCGGAACACCGGGTCCGTTCTGACCATGTACGAATATGACTCACTGACCTCGACCGCGAACATCCCGGGCGGCGAGACGGTGCGCCCGATCAATTCCGGGTTCATCGGCATGGCGCCCTATAACCGGAACCCGGGGTCGTACTTCCAGGGCCAGATCCTGGAGTACATAATCTACAACCCGAACATCTCGGATGTGAACTTCGGAAAAGTCATTACCTATCTGAAATCCAAATGGAACATCGGAGCCAGCGGCACCTACAAAATGGCTGCGTTCAAGGGCCAGAATAACGACGATTTCTTGTACTCGTTCCGCTCGACCGACGGGGTGGATTTCACCTTCTCGCCAACCAGCTACATTCCGCCCGCGACCCATCTCTGCCGTGATTTCGGGTTTTTCTTCCTGTTCAGCAAGTACTGGATCACGCACGCGATCATGGATGCGGGCGCTCCGTCCGGCTATCTCACGCACGGACATGAATTCGACGTGGCGTCATCGACCGACGGTGAAAACTGGACCTTTATCACCTCGGTCGACATTACCGCCGCGACCGGCGCCAGCAATGGCGGCGCCTGGACCTTCCAGCCGATCCGCAACCTGGACGGCACGCCCTGGCTGGACGGCGGGGGGCTTCCCCACTTCATGTTCGGTGCCTCGAGCGACAATCAAGTGACGGCCAGCTTGTGGGAAATCCATCCGCTCGACTCGACGCTGACCACTTGGTCGACCCCGGTTCAGATCACGGGAACGAGCCTTCCTGCAGTCACATACGATCCGTATTGCCTCTACGACGGAACCACATTCTCGATCTGGTACAGCAACGCGGTCAGCCCGAATCACTATATCGAGATGATGAATAGCACCTCGATGACATCGGGTTACGTGGTCCGGAAGTCCGGTGACTTCGCTGGCTGGGGGAATATCTATGAGCATCCGTGCCTGATCCGGAACTCAGACCTGACCTGGCGCATGTACGTTGACGCGCTGGGGGCCGAATCTTCCTACGCGACCGGCAGCGCGGACTGGGCAACGTGGTCTGGGCTTACGCTTCTGACCGATGCAGGAAAAGCACAGTCTGCCAGCTTCCGGTTCCAGGGAACCGAGGTCTTCACCGCATGACCAGTCCCGCCATGAGCAGGGCCAATGGATGAGCATGGCACCTTCACTGCATCGTTTGTTCTCGAACTGATCATCGGCCTGTCCAGCCTGGGCGGGTCACTGTTCGCAACGATTCGGTATCTTTTGGGCCAGATCGAGAACGCCAAAAAGGAGGCGATGCTCTACGCGCGCGAGGAATGCGATGCGGTCTCAGTCAAAACCGGGACACTTGAGCGCGAGGTCGAATCCACCCATACCCAGCTTGGCGCATTCAACCTGGAGTATCTGCGCGGGCTTCGGGAGCAGGACACGCGGTATCAGTCGCGCGCCGATGCCGAGAGATTTGAGGCCAGAATTATGGTAATGCTCGACAAAATGTCGGTGAAAATTGATCTCTTGCTCAACCGTGAGTGACGCCGCTTGATCCTGGTCGTCGAAGACAATCTCCTGGAGCGACAACTTTTGATCGATATCCTTAAGGAGTTCGGTCAGGCCGCTGTATTTGCCACAAGCCGGGAAGAGGCGATCTCCGCCATGTCAGCCCGCAAACTGGACGGAATGATCGTCGACCTGAAACTCGTGGGGACCAACGGAACCACCCTGATCGCGGCGATCAGGGGGAGCGGCAGCACCATTCCCATCCTCGTGCTAAGCGGTCAGCCAGACCCCGAAATGCTGTCCAACGCCGTGCTGATCGGAGCGGACGCGGTAATGCTGAAGCCGTTCCGGATCGCCGATCTGGAGAGGATGTTTGAGTCTCTCGGCTGGAAGAAATAGGGCGCCAGTCTCCCGGCGCCCTTTCTTCTTACGACGTGGTGCCGGGAACGAACGTCCCGAAAGCGCCAGTGATCTGCCCGACCGAACCGCTATCGGTCACGTCGACCGTAAAGTTCGGCACGACGCCCGACGGATCGGACCAGGTGAGGGTCGCGGTCGTCGAGGAGGTCAGGGTCACGTTTGCAGCCTGACCGTCGGCGGACAGCGAGACATTGACCGAGCCATCAGAGGCCGAGATCGTTCCGATCGGGCCCGGGCCAGTGGCGCCGGTGCTCGTGTTCGTGAAGATCAGGGGAGCGGTCGAGGGGGTATTCAGCGGAATAGTTTGCGTTGCCACGGTGAGATCTCCTGTGATTGGGTCGATGAAGCAGAATCCCGCGAAGCGACCGCTATCTGCGCGGAAGTGAGGGCACGGGTGACACTCGACCAGGGCCTCGCAGAAGCCCCGCCCGAATTCGCGGCCAATATGCCTGAATACCGACATACGGACTACGCTGATAAAGCCGCGTGAAGCCGGGCCTTGTTGGCGGCGTGGATCTGGTTGGCCACGTTCTCCATCGCGTTGAAGACGTTCAGAACGTCGCCGTGGATGGCGTGCTTCTTGTCGATCGCGAGCCCGGCTTCCTGGACAGCCTGGAGAGCCACGAAGATGTTGCGCACCGCGTCGCCCTGAGCCGAGAGGTCCGCGCCCTGAGCGGCGGGCATTCCGGCATCGGCAGCGGAGCCGAGCGCGGTGAGAGCGGCAGCGAAGTCCTGAAAGCCGGCCTTGGTGGCATGGGCGATGGCGTTGCCGAGGGCCTTCTGAGCGTGGGTGTGAGCCTGTTCGATCGACATGGCGAGTTCCTTTATAAAGGTTGAGGACAAATGAATGCGCTGGGGAAGCATCGGTACTTCAACGCCGTTCTTATAACGCTTGCGCTGCCACCAAAGGAAGCCGCGCCGCAGCAAACATAGGCCGATCGCGTCATGGTGCGCCCGAGTAAAGCCCTTACGGTCTAAACCGATCAGCTCGACATACGGTCCAGGCTGAGCGTCGGCGAGCAGCATGATCTCGTAGCCGTCTCCCGGCTCGCGGGCGCCCTTCCCGACTCGGATCACTCCCAGGCCGGGCCGGCGCTCCTCCCAAAAGGCGTGCATCATGTTCCCCAGCGCCAGCCATGGCCGCGGCACTTCTTGACCGGGAAACCCAACTTCCGGAGGGTGCAGCCATAGCCGAGCAACAGGGTGCGCCAGCTCACCGGCCATTCCTCCCGGTCGCACCAGACTGCCTCGCCCATTTCGGCATCGGTGAGAAAGCCCCCCGAGGTCCGGAGAGCATTAACCATCCGCGACATGCTGCGGATGAGGGGAGGATCAGAGGTCACCGCGGGGTCACGGTGATCCCGTGCTCGACGTCGTTGCAGCCCTTGATCATCGTATTAGCCATATTGGTCCGAAGCGCTGTCACCGTGCCCCACGGCCCCTGGACCGTCACGCAGACGGTTGCCGAGTCGTTGCCCAGCGCCTTCATCGCGTTCGCCATGTCTGCGGCGGACGGTCCGTAGCTACAGCCAGAAAGGATAAGGACTAGGCAGGATAGACCCGTGAGAGCGAACAGACCGACCATCTGCCGCAGTAGCGCGCGTTGGTGCATGTTCATTCTTCCGCCCTCCCCAGCGTAAAGAAATTAACCATACCCTGATTTTAACATAACTTAGCAAGAGAATTGTGGTGCGGACCAAAATCCCGCCTCGATGTGTTGAACCTTCGGGGATTACCCCCGGAGGGTTGCCGCCATGTCCTGCTTCAGCATGGGCTATATCGAGAACCTATTAATCGGCCTCGTCGTTCTGCTCGTCTTCCTCGGCATCGTGCGGCTCTTCGTTCCCGGCATGTTGGCCAGCTTCGGAGGACCGCCTGGCGGCGGCATGGTCGGCACGATCATCGGCTATATTATCTGGGGCGTGCTAGCGATCTTCCTGATCATCTTCCTGTTCAGCCTGTTCTCATGCCTCTGGGGAGGCGGAGGACTGCACCTGCTGCATTGAGACTGGCGTTAGGTGTTGGAATCGGGGACGGCGCTGAACTGCTCAGTCGTGAACAAGAATTTCCGCGCCCACTCCACCGGAACGCGCTCGATCTTGTGTCCCG